>OGNF01001134.1_pt1 | contig 25764 bp, 21 predicted proteins | sample 1573321 | NCBI WGS metagenome assembly OGNF01 (sample SAMEA2581911, study PRJEB24529) | metagenome | biome: Human gut stool | place: China | collected 2011 | reverse complement strand
CTGCATCAAAAATCGGTCGCCCCTGCATTAACATTTTTTATGGGATGGGGTCTTACAGTCTTCCGTCCACTTCGCTGCGGTCGCGCGTGGATTTCACGTCGAAGATCACATGCTTCGGCTTCAGCACCTTGCGGATGTCCATCTTCTCAAACTCCCTGTGGGCCACGGCCACAATCGCCGCATCAAATTTCTCCTCCGCCGGCAATTCATTCACCACGTCGAGCCCGTACTCCCTCTTCACCTCGGCGGGATTCGCCCAGGGGTCGAAGATGGCGATGGCAAGATTGTATTCCCTGAGTGTCTTCACAATGTCTACAACCTTTGTGTTGCGCACATCTGGGCAGTTTTCCTTAAACGTGAAACCAAAGATGATGATATGGCTGCCAAGCACCTGGATGCCCTTCTTGAGCATCAGCTTTATCACGCGGTCGGCCACATAGGCGCCCATGCCGTCGTTCATGCGGCGGCCGGCGAGTATGATCTCCGGGTTATAGCCGTAGCGCTGTGCGCACTGTGCCAGGTAATAAGGATCCACGCCGATGCAGTGACCCCCTACCAGACCCGGTTTGAAGGGGAGGAAATTCCACTTCGTGCAGGCGGCGTCGAGCACATCCTTCGTGTCGATGCCCATGAGGGTGAAGATCTTCGAGAGTTCGTTGACGAAGGCGATGTTGATGTCGCGCTGCGAGTTCTCAATCACCTTCGCGGCCTCGGCCACCTTGATGGTGGGCGCGAGATGCGTGCCGGCGGCAATCACGCTGCTGTAAACCTTGTCGACCAGGCGGCCGATCTCCGGCGTCGAGCCTGATGTCACCTTCTTTATCTTCTCCACGGTGTGGAGTTTGTCGCCGGGATTGATGCGCTCGGGCGAATAGCCGGCGTAGAAGTCCTTGTTGAGTTTCAGGCCGCTCACCCTCTCCACCACGGGGATGCACTCATCCTCTGTAACGCCGGGATAGACCGTAGACTCATAAACCACGATATCCCCCTTGCCTATCACCTTGCCCACGGTTTCCGAAGCTCCATAGAGCGGCGAGAGGTCGGGATTATTGTTCTTGTCGACGGGTGTGGGAACGGCCACGATATAGAAATTGCAGTCGCGGATATCGTCGATGTTGGCGGTACACTTGAAATTGTGGTTATTGATGGCATCCCGGAGTTGCTCGTCGCTCACCTCGAGCGTGGAGTCATGGCCGGCCATTAGTTCCTCGCATCGCTTCTCGTTCGGGTCGAAACCGATGGTAGGATACTTTGTAGAAAACAGACGCGCCAGCGGTATGCCCACATATCCGAGACCTATTACGCAGATTTTTATATCCATTTCCATTCTTGTCATGTTTTCAGAGGTTAGCCTTATACCATTCTATGGCTTCGTTGAGCCCGCGTTCGAAATCAAATTCAGGGCTGTATCCTAAAAGTTCACGGGCCTTGGAGATGTCGGCGTTGGAGTGTTTGATATCGCCCTTGCGGTCGGGGCCGAATTTAGGCTGGATATGTTCTTTTCCCAAAGCCTTGGCGAGGATGTGATATATATCGATGAGATATTCGCGGCCACCGTAGGCGATGTTGAAAGCCTGGCCTGCCGCCTCATGAGGAGCGAGACACGCCTTGAGGTTGGCCTCGATCACATTGTCGATATAAGTGAAGTCGCGGCTCTGGCGTCCGTCGCCGTTGATTGTGGGTTGCTCGTCGTCGAGGAGTTGCTTGATGAATTTGGGGAGCACGGCGGCATAGGCGCCGTTGGGGTCCTGGCGTCGGCCGAACACATTGAAATAGCGCATGCCGTAGGTGTCAAGCCCGTAATGCATTGTATACTGTTTGGCCCATTCCTCGTCGCAGCGCTTCGTCACAGCGTAAGGGGAAAGGAGATTGCCCTCCTGCCCTTCGTGCTTGGGGAGGTGCTCCTCGTCGCCATAGACCGATGAACTGGAAGCGTAAACAAATTTCTTCACGCCATTTTGGCGCGCGGCCTCAAGCATGTTAAGGGTGCCCTGGATATTGTTAAGGCTATAATAGAGGGGCATCTCTATCGAACGGGGAACGCTGCCCCAAGCAGCCTGGTGGAGGACATAGTCCACGCCCTCGCATGCAGCCATACAAGTGTCAAGATCCTTTATGTCGCCCTTGACAAACTCATAGCGGGGATTGTCAAGAAACATATCGATATTTGATTGCCTGCCTATTGACAGGTCGTCAAGACAGCGAACCCGATATCCCATGGAGAGAATTGCCTCACAGAGGTTGGAACCGATGAACCCCGCACCTCCCGTAACAAGAAACAATGACTCTTCCGGGAATTTCAAGTGTTTGTAACTCATAGATTTCGAAATGTAATCGAGGGCATCTGACCCCATTCTAACTTGAAAAAAAAGTCAATGCCGATGCAAATTTACGAAATTTATTTGAATCTTCCGCAGTTTTTTTGACAGGAGAGCAGGAGAACTTTTATTTTGGACAGGTGAACATATGTGCGACCGCCTGTTTCTCCTGTTCTCCTGTCAATAAAATTCGTTCTCAAAGCGTTCTCCCGTCAGAGAAGGCCGAAGATGAACACGACGGCTATTGCGGCCGGGGCGATGTAGCGCAGGCAGAAGCTGATGCAGCCCACCAGCACCCTCTCGCGCCTCTCCCCCTCCAACAACTGCTCCTTGCGCACTCTCTTCTTCAGTTTCCAGCCCGCATAGATACATATCAACATTCCGCCCAAAGGCATCAGTATGCCGGCGGTCAGGAAGTCGAGCAGATTGAAGATGGTTAGTCCGCCGATGGTGAATTCCGCCAGAGGTCCGAACGAGAGCGCCGAGAGCACCGCCAGCACCGTGACTCCGGCCGCCTCCACCAGTATCGCCTTCTTGCGCGTCATCCCCTTCTCCTCGATGAAATATGCCACCACCACCTCCGAAAGCGAGATGGTCGATGTGATGGATGCCACGAAGAGGAGCAGGAAGAAGAGCGTGGCCCAGAACGCGCCGCCGGGGAGATGGCCGAAGATGGCGGGCAACACCTCAAACACCAGGCGCGGTCCCGCCTCCGGTTGCTGGCATAGGTCATCAGCACGCCCATGCCCACGCTCAGGGAGAAGAAGGCCTGCCCCATCGCACTAATCACGGTGCGCGAGGTCAGTTGGGAGAAGTCGGGATGGAAGAGGAAAGTGAGGCCCTCCTTGGCGCCGGGCATCAGCAGCGAGTTTACGGCGAATGCGGCGATAATCAGGAAGAGGATGGGCATGAGGATATTGGAGAGTTTCTCGATGCCTTTCTGCACGCCGCGGCCGATGATGGCGAAGTTGATAGCCAGAAAGATTAGAGTCCAGAGAATGGGTCGCCAGCCGGAGGTCAGTTGGTCGAAGCGCGTATGGAGCGTGGCGGCGTCGGCGCCGTTGAATTCGCCGAAGGGGGCGGCGAAGAGGTATTCAAGCGTCCAACCGGCGACCACCGTGTAGAAACCCAGGATAAGAAACGAGCAGAGGATTCCCATGATGCCCACGTAGGGCCAGAACTTGCCGCCACCGAGTCGGCGGAAGACGCCGGCGGCGTTCTGGCGCGTTGCGCGGCCGAGGACGAACTCGGCGCAGATGGCCGGAATTCCGAGCACGAGTACAAAGAGGATATAAATGATAAGGAAAGCGCTGCCGCCGTGCATACCGGCCTCATAAGGGAAGCGCCAGATGTTGCCGAGGCCCACTGCCGAACCGACCGTAGCGGCCAGCACGCCCAGTTTGGTAGCGAAAAGGCCTCGTTGGTTGTCATTATTATGCATGGAATTGTTAATTATTATGGATTGAGGTTACACTAATGTTTTTCCGTATGATTATATTAACGGAAAATCGCCCGGATAATTATTGTGCCCCCTGCAATCTCAACACACACCATCTGGAAACATTCATTTATTATCTTTGATTATCAAATATTTCTTTCATGATTTTTAAAATGTTTTCCAATAATTTTTTTATATTATTGTTTATTAGCATTATAGGATTTTTAATAACTAAAATTATTTTCCAAAATGAAAAAGTTATTAACAATCTAAGTTAATTATTTGTTACATCTGATATTATTATTAACTTTGCAGATGCATTAAGATTTCAACAAGAGTCGAGAGTCAAGAGTCAAGGGCTTCTGGCCTCTGATTTTTGAAGGTCTTTAAGTTGAGATCGCGAAAATTTGAGTAATATATAAATAAAATTTGAGTAATATATAAATAAGGCGGGAATGATACAACTGGTAGAAAAGCGCGACGGGCGCGTAGTGGGATATAATGAGGAGAAAATCAAGGCGGCTATCCGCAAGGCTATGCTCACCACCGAGATGGGTGAGGATGAGTCGCTGATTGAAAAGATTACTGACCGCATCGGCATGACCGGTTCGGAGCGGATGACCGTGGAGAGCATCCAGGACCGCGTGGAGATCGAGTTGATGAAGTCGAGCCGCAAGGATGTGGCCAAGCGCTACATCGCCTACCGCGACCAGCGGAGCATCGCCCGACGCGCAAAGACCCGCGATATATTTCTCGAGATTATCGAGGCCAAGAACAATGACGTGACGCGTGAGAACGCCAACATGAATACCGACACGCCCGCCGGCATGATGATGAAGTTTGCCAGCGAGACCACCAAACCCTTCGTTGACGACTACCTCCTCTCCCCCGATGTGAAGCAGGCGGTAAAGAACAACTACCTGCACATTCACGACAAGGACTATTATCCCACAAAGAGTCTCACCTGCGTGCAGCACCCGCTCGACCGCATCCTGGAGCATGGTTTCATGGCGGGCCACGGTGAGTCGCGCCCCGCGAAGCGCATCGAGACGGCCAGCGTGATCGCCTGCATATCCCTGGAAACTGCCCAGAACGAGATGCACGGCGGCCAGGCCATCCCTGCCTTCGATTTCTACCTGGCGCCGTTTGTGCGCAAGTCATATATAGAGGAGGTGAAATGCCTCGAGGCCCTCACCGGCCAGGACCTCTCCCATCTCTATGACGCCGAGATCGAGGACTACCTGAAGACAGACCTTGCCGGCCTCGAGGGGGATGCCCGCTTCCAGCAGCACGCCATCAACAAGACGGTAGACCGCGTGCATCAGTCGATGGAGGCTTTCATCCACAACATGAACACCATCCACTCGCGCGGCGGGAACCAGGTGGTGTTCTCCTCCATCAACTATGGCACCGACACCTCGGCCGAAGGACGCTGCGTGATCCGCGAACTGCTGATATCCACCTACGAGGGCGTGGGCAACGGCGCCACAGCCATCTTCCCCATCCAGATATGGAAGAAGAAACGCGGCGTGAGCTATCTGCCCGAGGACCGCAACTACGACCTCTACCGTCTCGCCTGCAAGGTGGCCGCTCGCCGATTCTTCCCCAACTTCCTCAACCTCGACGCCACATTCAATCAGGACAAGGACTGGCGCGCCGACGACCCGAAACGTTACATCCACGAAGTGGCCACTATGGGTTGCCGCACCCGCGTGTTCGAGAACCGCTTCGGTCCCAAGACCTCGATCGGGCGCGGAAACATTAGTTTTTCGACGGTCAATATCGTGCGCATCGCCATCGAACTGATGTGCATCAAAGATAAGGAGGAGCGCATCGAGCGTTTCTTCCAGAAACTCGACGAGGTGCTCGACGTGACGGCCAAGCAGCTCGACGAACGATTCAATTTCCAGAAGACGGCTCTTGCCAAGCAGTTTCCGCTGGTGATGAGCGCCCTCTGGAACGGCGCCGACCAACTGGGTCCGAACGACACAATAGAGGCCGTAATCAATCAGGGAACGCTCGGAATCGGCTTCATCGGCCTTGCGGAGTGCCTGATTGCACTCATCGGCAAGCACCACGGCGAAAGCGAGGAGGCTCAGGCTCTCGGTTTGCGAATAGTGAGCCATATGCGCAGCCGCGTGAATGAATACTGCGAGAAATACCAGCATAATTACTCCGTGCTTGCCACTCCCGCCGAGGGGCTCTCGGGCAAGTTCACCCGCAAGGACCGCAAGACTTTCGGCATAATCCCCGGCGTCACCGACAAGGAATATTACACGAATTCCAACCATGTGCCTGTATATTACCACTGTTCGCCGCGCCACAAGGCGAAGATCGAGGCGCCCTACCATGAGTTGACGGGCGGCGGCCACATCTTCTATGTGGAGATTGACGGCGACGCCACCCACAATGAGGAGGCCATCCAGCAGATTGTGGACATGATGGACAAATATAACATGGGTTATGGGTCGGTGAACCACAACCGCAACCACTGTCCGCGCTGCGGATATGAGAATGCCGACAAGAACCAGACGCATTGTCCGAAATGCGGAGAGAAGTTTGAGACAATCCAGCGCATCACGGGCTACCTCGTAGGCACCACCGACCGCTGGAACAGCGGCAAACTCGCCGAGCTCCACGACCGCGTGGTCCACAAATAATGCGACTGCATGAAATGTAATGTATTGGATATTGTCCGGGGCACCACTGTGGATGGCCCCGGATTTCGCACATCCGTCTATTTCGCCGGTTGCCGCCATGCCTGCCCGGGTTGCCACAACCCGCAGTCGTGGGACTTCGCGGCCGGTACTCCGATGAGCATCGAGGAGATCCTCGCCGTCGTTGACGAGGAGGAGTTTGACGTGACCCTTTCCGGCGGCGACCCGCTCTATCATCCCGAGTTTGTGAAGGAACTTACGCGGCGGATTGTGGAGAAGGGTTATAAGGTGTGGCTTTACACAGGCTTCACATATGAGGAGATAAAGAAGAACACTATCCTCATCGATGCCCTGACTTATGTGGATACAATAGTCGACGGCCCCTACATCGCGGCGCTGCGCGACCCCGACTTGCTCTTCCGCGGCAGCTCTAACCAGAGAATCATTAGCAATTTTGAATTTTAATTTTTGGACAGGAGAACAGGAGGAACAGGAGGTTGCTTCAGTTGTTCTACTGTTCTCCTGTCAAAAATAGTTCTACTGTCAAAATAGGGCTGGCGAGGCTGATTTGCGGCCATTTTTTGCCTTCCCAAAAATATTTCAATTTTTTTCGCGGATTTTTTTGGTGGTATAAGATTTTCGTTTTAACTTTGCAGTGTATTAAGACACTAATACACTAAGATAGTATGATAGCCAACGAAAATAACACAGCCAGCAAACCGATGCTGACGCTTCAGAATGTCTCTTTCTCCTATAAGAAAGGACGCCCCGTGATCAATAATTTCTCGATGACTTTCGAGCATGGCACCGTGTGCGGCCTCCTCGGCAAGAACGGTTCCGGGAAGAGTACCCTACTCTATCTCATCTGCGGCCTGCTCAAACCCGATTCCGGCACAATCAACTTCAAAGGCCATACACCGCTCCGCCGCGACGTGGCTTTCCTCAACGATGTCTTCATCGTGCCGGAGGAATTCGAGATCCCAAACGTTCCGATGACCGAATTCGTCAAGGCCAACGCTCCGCTCTACCCTAAGTTTAGCCAGAAAGATATGGAGGAATACATGAAGACCTTCGAGATCGACCCCTCCATCCATCTCAAGCAATGCTCCATGGGCCAGAAGAAGAAGGCCTTCATCTCCTTCGCGTTAGCTTGCAACACCTCGTTGCTCATCCTCGACGAACCCACCAACGGTCTCGACATCTCCTCCAAGCGAGCTTTCCGCAAGGCGATAACGATGGGAATGAGCGACGACCGCAGCGTAATCATCAGCACCCACCAGGTCTATGACGTGGAGAAGATTATCGACCGCGTGATGATTGTGGATCCCACCGGAGTGCTGCTCGACAAGAGCATGTATGATATAATGAAAGAACTGAGTTTTTCATTCACCACCGACCGCGAGCGGGCCGCGAAGGCGCTGCTCAGCCTCGACGCCCCCGGCGGCTGGAACATCGTGGAGCCATTCAACGGCGACGAGACCGAAGTCAACCTCGAGAGCCTCTTCGAGCTCATCGAATCTAATCATAAATCATAAATCGGAAAGAGATGCTTACTAAATATTATATTGAGAATAAGAAAAAGTTGGCGCTGATTTGCGCCGGTTACCTTTCATTCTGCATCGTGGTGGGATGCTGGGCTGGCTTCTTCGCCAATGGCGGCGGAGAGGGGGAACTGATGTCGTATATCGTGCTGGTGAGCCTGTTCATGGCCGTGATGGCATCGCTGATGTTCAACGACCTCAAGACCAAGGAGGGGCGCATCAACGCGCTGATGGCGCCCGCCAGCACCGCCCAGAAATTCTGGCCCCGTTTCCTTGTGGTGCTTCCCGGCTCACTGATCCTCTGCATCGTCGGTTTTTACGCCCTCGAGGGTGCGCGAATCCTCATCACAGGTCTCTCCTACGACCTCTGGACACCCTTCTATAACCCCTGGAAGTTGCTCTGCTGGAGCGATAAAGCCGAAGTCTGGGGATACACATTCTTGCTCGCCGGTTCGCTCTTCTCCCTCTCCTGCTATATCTTTGGCGCCATCCTCTGGCCGCGCTATTCTTTCCTCAAGACAATGGCCGCCCTTTTCGTGGTGCAGTCGTTGCTCTCCACTGTGGGCGTCTTCATCCTGCGCCACTTCATCTATATACACGTGAACCTCGAGGCATTCGACATCTACGCCAAGATATTCGTATTCCTGATGCTTGCCGGTGCTGTGGCATTCGTATGGCTCACATATCGTCGCTTCAAGCATTGCACACTCACACAAAATGTTTTCAGCAAGTAATTTTGAATTAAAATATTATCGTGGATTTTAAAGAGAATACACCTATCTACATACAGATCGCCGAGCAGATAATGGACGGCATCGAGAATGGCGACTGGCCGCCCGGCGAGCGTCTCCCTTCAGTGAGGGAGACGGCCGGACGGGTGATGGTCAACCCCAACACCGTGATGCGCACATACGACTGGCTCCAGCAAAACGGAATCATCTACAACAAGCGCGGAATCGGCTTCTTTGTAGCCGACAATGGCAAGGACCTTATCACAGAGCGCCGTCGCGAGGATTTCTTCTCGAATGAGATGGAGTTCTTCCTGAAGCGCCTCCGCGCGTTCGGCGTAACCCCCGACCAGCTCAAAGAGCAATATGAGAAATTTCTAAAGAATTAAAGATGAAAGAATTTAGACATATACTGACGGCGGCACTGATGGCGGCTGTCGCACCTGCCGTATTTGCCACCACGGAGGAGCCTGACACGCTGGGCGCTATGTATGGCGACCTCGACGAACTCGTGATCACCGCCCGCAAGGAGGTGGTGAAATCCGACGGCGCAAAACTCACCTACGACCTCGAGCAGGACGACACCTCAAAGGGCCAGAGCCTTATCGACGCAATACGCAAGGTGCCGATGCTTACAGTCGACGGCCAGGACAACATCAAGGTGAAGGGCAGCTCCAATTTCAAGATCTACGTAAACGGCAAGGAGGACCCGATGCTTACGGCCAACTATGCCAAGGTGTTCCGTGCGATGCCGGCGGAGTCGGTGGCCAAGATTGAGGTAATCACCGAACCCGGTGCGAAATATGACGCCGAGGGTGTGGGAGGCATCATCAACCTCGTAACCGAGCGCGTGCAGCGCAAGGATGGTTTCGCCGGCACGGTCAACGCCGGAATATCCAGCCAGATGTGGAGCGGAGGTCTCTTCGGCAGAATGAAATATGGCAAGTTCTCTGCCGATGCAAATGTGAACTATGCCAACAACGCCGGTTTCTACCAGGCGAACAAAGGCTGGAGCAAGACCATCAACGAGAACTCCGATCAGAACTACCGCCAACTCACCGACCAGAATCAGCGCGTCGGTTTTCAGTTTCTTGGCGCCACCCTCAACATGAGCTGGGAACCCACTTCGCGCGACCTCTTCGCATGGGGCGGCAACATCAACTATGTAGACGGCAAGATAAAGGAATTCAACAGCAATTCGCGATTCTTCAGCCGCGCCGGCGACCTTACCGCCGAAGGACTGCAGCGCGCCGTGGGCGGGATGAAAAACCTCGGAGTGGGTGCCAACGCAAGTTATAAGCACAACTTCAACGACAAAGGCCACAACCTGATAGCCACCTACTTCTTCAATTTCGGGCGCAATCCCTTCGATATCGACATGGAATATGAGAATGTACTCAACTACCAGATGCCCTTCCCCTACCAGCATATCCTCAGCACCACCTATCAGCGCGAGCACACCGCGACCCTCGACTGGACCCTCCCCCTCATGGACGGCAAGCACACCATCGAGGCAGGCGCCAAGGGAGTGTTCCGCCGAAACATGGCCGATTCCAAGACCCTCGTGGGAATTGACCCCTCACAGATGACACCCCAGGCAGGCAACGACGAACTCACCCGACAGATGCAGGATGTATATGCTGCCTACGCCACCTACAGCGGACAGTTCGGCAAACTCGGCGTCACAGCCGGAGTGCGCTACGAGCTCACCCACATGGGCCTCGACTTCCTGAAAGGGACTATGCCCGACTTCCGCCGCGACCTCAACGACGTGGTGCCCAACGCCGCCCTGACCTGGATGTTCACCCCCGCCTCCAATCTCCGCCTCGCCTACCAGATGCGCATCAGCCGTCCCTCCATCGAACAGCTCAACCCCTACAAACTGCAGATCAATCCCACGGAGGTGCGCAGCGGTAATCCCGACCTCGAGAGCGAGAAATACAACACCATCAGCCTCACCTACTCCAACTACGGTCGCATCCTCGGCGGAAACATCGGAGTGGAATTCCATCAGGCCAACAACACCATCGAGGAATACAACTACTTCGACCAGAACGTAAGGTTTGAGACTTACATGAACATGGGCCGTTACCGCAAATTCACCATCAACGGTTACCTCAACTGGAACATCACCCAGCGGATGACAGCCGGAGTATATGCCGCCGTGAACTACACCAACATCAAGGGCAACGAACCATGGCTCAAGAACCACGGTTGGGCAGTGAACTACAACGTGAACTGGAGTTACCGCGGACCCTGGGACCTGAAATTCAGCGCATTCGGTGGTCAGAGCAGCAAGAACATCAACCTCCAGGGACGCGACTTCAGCTGGTATTACTACGGCATCGGCATCAGCAAGTCATTCCTCAAGGAGGACGCGCTCACCGTATCCGTCAACGCCAACAACTTCCTCACCAAATACACTCATTTCAGCAGTTATATCCGCACTCCAGGCTATTCCTACGACTCCCATTTCAGCAACCGCAACTGGAACGTGGGCCTCAACATCAGCTGGAACTTCGGCCATCTCCAGGAGAAGGCCAAGAAGACAGGCGCCGAACTGCAGAACGATGACCTTTCGAGCAAGAAGAGCGGAAACGGTGGCGGAGGAGGGGGATTAATGTAAAATATCCTTTGTAGTTTAGATAAAAAGTGCTAATTTTGAATTTGTAACGGAAATCCGGCTCATCGGGTTTTCGTTTCATCTCATTCAAATAGAGCAAGATGTTCAAGAAGTTATTTTCGAAGAAGAAGAAAGAGACCCTCGACAATGGTCTTCAGAAGACGAAAGAGGGAGTGTGGAGCAAGATCTCACATGCCATTGCCGGCAAGAGCAAGGTCGACGATGAAGTGCTCGACAATCTCGAGGAGGCTTTCATCATGAGCGATGTAGGGGCCGACACCACGATCAAGATCATCGAGCGGCTTGAGGAGCGGGTGGCCCGCGACAAATATGTGGGCAAGGAGGAACTGCGCAAGCTCCTCACCGAGGAGATCACCGCCCTACTCGAGCGTGGCGACAATGCCGACGACTCCGACGACTTCAAGATTCCGCAACGCCAGGACCCGTATGTAATCCTTGTGGTGGGCGTCAACGGAGTGGGAAAGACCACGACCATTGCCAAACTCGCTCATCAATATAAGGAGGCAGGCTACAAGGTGGTGCTTGGCGCCGCCGACACGTTCCGTGCCGCCGCCATCGAGCAACTGGAAATCTGGGGCGAGCGCGTTGGCGTGCCCGTGGTGAAGCAGAGCATGGGCAGCGACCCCGCCGCCGTGGCTTTCGACACGGTGCAGAGCGCAAAGGCCCATGGCGCCGACGTGGTGATTATCGACACCGCCGGCCGCCTTCACAATAAGGTGGGACTGATGAACGAGCTCACCAAGGTGAAAAACGTGATGAAGCGCATCATCCCCGACGCGCCGCAGGAAATCCTTCTCGTGCTCGACGGCTCGATGGGTCAGAACGCCTTCGAACAGGCCCGTCAGTTTGTGGCCGCCACCGAGGTCAACGCTTTGGCTGTAACCAAACTCGACGGCACCTCGAAAGGTGGCGTGGTGATCGGCATCAGCGACCAATTCAAGATTCCCGTGAAATATATCGGCCTCGGCGAAAAACTCGACGACCTGCAGATCTTCCATCCCGATGAGTTTGTACGCTCCCTTTTCGAAGACGCTATCTGACGAGACTGAATGATACAGAACAGAATTGATATCATATCCCTTGGTTGTTCAAAGAATCTAATTGATTCCGAGAGGCTTATGCGCCGGTTGGAGGCCCTGGGACGCGAGGTGGTGTTCGAGCCGGAAAGTCCCGAGGGGGAATATGTGGTGGTCAACACCTGCGGATTCATCGGCGATGCCAAGGAACAGTCGGTGAATACGCTGCTGGAGTTGGCCGAGATGAAGGCCGAGGGAAGAATCGGCAAAATTGTGGTGATGGGATGCCTGAGCGAGCGCTACCGCTCCGACTTGCAGCAGGAGATTCCCGAAATCGACCTGCTCTATGGCAAATTTGACTGGAACGACTTCGTGGAGCACCTTGAATCCCTGCCGCCAGTAGCCACCGTAGCCACCGTTACGCCCAAAGCCTGGGAGCGCACCCTCTCAACTCCTCCCCACAGCGCCTACCTCAAGATTTCCGAAGGCTGCAACAGGATGTGTGCCTTCTGCGCCATACCTCTCATCACCGGTCGCCACACCTCCCGACCCGAAGAGGAGATACTCGAGGAGGTGCGTCAGCTCGTGAAGGAGGGCGTGAAGGAATTCAATGTCATAGCGCAGGACCTATCCAGTTATGGACTCGACCTATATGGCGAGCATCGCCTCGCCCAACTCATCGACTCGATGGCCGACATCGATGGCGTGGAATGGATTCGCCTGCATTACGCCTATCCCGCTGATTTCCCGATTGATGTGCTGGATGTGATGGCACGCCGCAAGAATGTGTGCAAATATCTCGACATCGCTTTGCAGCATATCTCCGACAATATGCTCACGGCCATGCGCCGCCATATCGACAAGGAGGGCACGCTGAAACTGCTGAGAGAGATCCGCCGAAAAGTACCCGGTATCGTGATCCGAACCACGCTGATGGTGGGATTCCCGGGGGAGACGGAGGAGGATTTCGAGGAACTGCTGGAGTTTGTGCGTGAGCAGCGTTTCGAGCGGATGGGTGCCTTCGCCTATAGCGAGGAGGAGGGCACGTATGCCGCGCTGAAACTCAAGGATGATGTGCCGGAGGAGGTGAAGCAGCGGCGCCTCGACACGCTGATGGCCGTGCAGGAGGATATAGCCGCCGAGGAGGCTGAGAAACTGGTAGGCAAAGAGATACGACTCATCGTGGACACAATCGACGAGGAGGAGGATGGCAGGCTCGTGGCCTCTTGCCGCTCCGAGTTTGACAGCCCGGAGGTGGACCCCACCTTCACCGTGGAGGATATCCACGCCGAGGAGGGCGACTTCATCCGAGCCCGCATCACTGAATCCTACACCTTCGATTTCACCGCACAAGAACTCACTGATTGATGAATTACTTTGCTTATCGGTTGCCCGGGGCTACAGAAATAATCACAGGGCGCAGTTCGCGTCTTGGTGATTTATCTTGCCGGGAGGGATTTGCTGTTTGCGGATATGATCCTTATAATAATGAGGTGCATGTGATTCCGGGCGATGAGGAATTCCCTCTGGAGGAGATGGACGCTATGGCTTATTCCGACGCAGACCCTATTACCGCATTTGAATTTCCTCAGTCATCCACCACCCGCGAGGAATATTCGGAGACATTCTCCAATGTGCTCTCTGATATCTGCAACGGCATATACAGCAAGGCTGTGGCGGCGCGTGTGATTGTGGAGAAAGGGCGTGTGAACCTTGCAGCCACATTCAGGGCTTTGGCGGAGCAGTATCCTGACGCGTTTGTATTCTGTTTCCACACTGAGAAGGCCGGCACCTGGATTGGAGCCTCTCCGGAACGACTTCTCTCCTTCCACGGCGATGAGGGCACAACGATGGCGCTTGCCGGTACCCGCCCCGCCGGCAGCATAGGCTATTGGGACAGGAAGAATATTTTGGAACATACGTTCGTAAGCAGATATATATATAAGACGCTTGCATGTCGCGGTGCGATGCCGGTGGTGTATCCCTCAGTCACACTGAAGGCCGGACCCGTGGAGCATCTGATGACGAAGATAACCTACCGACGCTACGCCGACGCCGACCCAAAGATATATAAGGACCTCGACCCTATCGAAGTGGCCTTGGCGCTCTCCCCCACTCCCGCACTCAGCGGAATGCCCCCCAAGAAAGCCATAGCCCATGTGTCGGAATATGAGAAATTCCAGCGCGGATTCTATGGAGGTTTCTGCGGGCCGGTAACGGGAGATTCGGGTCTTGACCTATTCGTGAACCTGCGGAGCATGCGGGTGGAAAGGGACAGATATTGCCTGTTTGCAGGCGGCGGCCTGGTGGCCGATTCAAAAGAGGATGAGGAATGGGAAGAAACAGAGCGCAAAGCCGGGACAATTCGTCGATTGATGATTATTGATTGATAATTTCAGGATTGTGAAATTTTTCGTAATTTTGAACGTCTAAACAATATACACAATAACAACCTTGAATAACCCTTAAATTCAACCATATGAAAATCAGAACACTTGCGACCCTTGCGGTCGGCGCAGTTCTCGGCTTAGGCACTCTTGGCGCCAATGCCCAGGAACACCTCAAGAGTCTCGACAAAGGCAACATCGACAACAGCGTTGCACCCAGCCGCGACTTCTACCATCATGTGAACAACGGCTGGATCAAGAGCCATCCCCTTACCAAGGAGCACTCCCGTTACGGCCAGTTTAACATCCTCCAGGACTCGAGCGAGCACCGTGTGCAGCGCATCGTGACAGGCCTGGCAGCCAAGAACCCCCAGCCCGGCACCACAGCCTACAAGATTGCCACCATCTACGAGCAGGGCATGGACTCTGTTCGCCGCAACCGTGAAGGCGCCGCTCCCATCCAGGCCACCCTCAAGAAAATCGAAGGCACCGACCATGCCGGAATGCCTGCACTCTTCCGCTATATGCAGCGCTGGCAGGGTGCTCCCCTCATGTCGCTCGGAATGCAGGAGGACCTCATGGACAACTCCAAATACGCCTTCTATGTGGGCAGCACAGGCCTCGGCCTCGGCGACCGCGACTATTACCTGCTCAACGATAAGAAAACCAAAGAGATCCGCAACGCTTACATCAAACTCATCGAGACAGACATGAAGCTCGCCGGATACTCCGCAAAAGACGCAAAGCGCATCGCCAAGAACGTAATCAAGATTGAGACGCTCCTCGCCGACTCCACATGGACCCGCGAAGAGAGCCGCAACATCCCCGCGATGTATAACCCCCGCACTCTCGCCCAGGTGAAGGAGATGTATCCTAACCTCCCCGTGGCCGAGATGATCGCCGACCTCGGCATCACACCTCCCGAAAGCGTGATCGTTTCTGAGATACGCACAGTGAAGCAGGCCGACAAACTCATCTCCACACTCAGCGACCGCGAACTCAAGGACTACTACCTCTGGGAAGTGGTGAGCGGTGCCGCCCCCTACCTCAGCGACAAGTTTGCCGACGCTTCCTTCCAGTTTAACAAGGTGATGAGCGGCGTTCAGCAGCAGCGTCCCCGCTGGAAAAAATCTCTCGGCACTGTAGAAGGTCTTCTCGGCGAGGGTATCGGACAACTATATGTGGCTGAATATTTCCCTGAGAGCTCCAAGAAATATATGGAGGGACTCGTGGAGAATCTCCGCAACTCCCTCGGCAAGCACATCATCAATCTCCCCTGGATGAGCGACGACACCAAGGTAGAGGCCATGAAGAAACTCGCCGGCATCACAGTGAAAATCGGTTATCCCGACAAATGGAAAGACTATTCGCTGATGAAGATCACTCCCGAGGCTTCCTACTATGAGAATGTATACAACGCAGGCCAGTGGGCACTCGACCGCATGCTCGAGAAGTGGGGCAAACCCATCGACCGCAGCGAGTGGGGCATGACACCTCAGACCATCAACGCATACTACAACCCGATCAACAATGAGATCGTGTTCCCCGCCGGTATCCTTCAGGCACCCTTCTTCGACCCCAACTCGAGCGACGCCGAGAACTATGGCGGCATCGGCGTGGTGATTGGCCATGAACTTACCCACGGTTTCGACGACCAAGGCCGCAACTTTGACGCAACAGGCAATATGCGCAACTGGTGGACCGAACAAGATTCCGAGAAATTCGCAGAACTCACAAAGGGTCTTGTCGCCCAATTCGACCAGATTGAGGTTCTTCCCGGCGTGATGGCAAACGGTACATACACTCTTGGCGAGAACATCGCCGACCAGGGTGGTCTCCGCGTGGCTTACACTGCATGGCTCGACAGCCAGAAGAAGAAAGGCGTTGACGTGAAGGCTGAATCATCCAACATCGACGGCTTCACTCCCCAGCAGGTGTTCTATATGAACTATGCCAACCTCTGGGCCGGAAACATCCGCGATGCTGAGAAAGAACGCCTCACCAAACTTGACGTTCACTCACTCGGCGAAAACCGCGTGAATGTGTCGCTCCGCAACATCGAGCCCTTCTTCGAGGCATTCGGCATCAAGGCCGGCGACAAGATGTTCCGTCCCGCCGAAGAGCGCGTGATCATCTGGTAAGATTCTATGTGAAATGGGTCTAATTTGCTTATTTCACATATTTGAGTTAATTTTGCACAACTTTTAATCATACACACTATGAGAAAAAATATTGTTGCAGGTAACTGGAAGATGAACACAACGCTCGACGAAGGCGTCGAGTTGGCTAACAATGTCAATACCCTTTTGCAAGGTAAGAAAGCTAATTGCGACGTAATCGTATGCGTGCCTTTCACACATCTTACGTCGGTCAATGCCGTGCTCGACCCGGCACTGGTGAAGCTTGGTGCCGAGAACTGCTCGGAACACGCCAAGGGAGCCTACACGGGCGAGGTAAGCGCCTCGATGGTGAAATCCACCGGCGCTGAATATGTGATTCTCGGCCACAGCGAGCGTCGCCAGTATTTCGGCGAGAACAACGCCCAGCTGCTTGCCAAGACCAAGCTTGCCCTTGAGAACGGACTCCGTCCGATCTTCTGCGTGGGCGAAGTGCTTGAAGAGCGCGAGAACGGCACATACAATGAAGTGGTGAAATCGCAGGTGGAGGCTCTCTTCGACCTCAGCGCTGAGGATTTCGGCCAGATCGTGGTGGCCTACGAGCCCGTATGGGCCATAGGCACAGGCAAGACAGCCACAGCCGACCAGGCTCAGGACATGCACGCCCACATCCGTGCCGTGATTGCCGAGAAATATGGCAAAGAGGTGGCCGACAACACATCCATCCTCTACGGCGGCAGCTGCAAACCCGGCAATGCCAAGGAACTCTTTGCCAAAGCCGACGTTGACGGCGGCCTTATCGGCGGCGCAGCACTCAAGGCCGAGGACTTCATGGGCATCATCGAGGCCTTCGGTTAATCTTTGAACCTATAGAACTTCAATGTTTCGAATAAAAGACACATTGCTTATACTGACCGTGGCGGGGGCATTGACGCTCCCCGCCACGGCTCAATCCGTATCTCCACAGGAGAATGCGCCCGCCAACGCCGTGGAGCGCATCGAGCAGGAGTCGAACGGCAATGTGACCATCGAGATTCCCGACAATATCCTGGAGCTCATCTTCCGCGAGGAGGTGAAGCAGCAGAGGGAACGCCCGCTGCGTCCGGGCATCAACAAGATGTCGGGCTACCGCATTCAGATTTTCAGCGACGGCCGCAACCAGGTGTCGCTCGAACGTCGTGCCAGGGCGCGCGGCAACGCCGTCGTGGCCAAATTCCCCAGATATCGGGGTCAGGTATATACTTTCTCCAGCGCGCCCAACTGGTATGCGCGCGTCGGTAATTTCAAGACCCAGGCCGAGGCTTCCGCTGCGCTCGCTCAGCTGAAGCGTGCCTTCCCTGAGTTCGCCTCCGAAATGAGGGTGGTGAAAAGTCAAATTGTCATTATCAGATGAACTCAAATCCCAAACACGATCCGGCTCTTGTGGCCGAGATTGCTGCTCACTATGAAGCAATCCTGCGACTCGTGGGCGAAGACCCCACGAGAGAGGGACTGCTCAAAACCCCGGTGCGCGCCGCTAAAGCGCTGCTCGACGTTACATCCGGCTATCGTGCCGACCCGCTGCAGATAGCGCGTCAGGCCATCTTCGAATATGAAGGCTCGCAGATCGTCATCGTAAAGGATATCGAATTCTACAGCACCTGCGAGCATCACATCCTCCCATTCTTCGGGAAGGTCTCGGTGGGATATATCCCCGACGGAAAGATGATCGGGCTCTCCAAACTCGCCCGCATCGTGGACAATTTCGCAAGGCGCCTCCAGGTGCAGGAGCGGATGACCGCCCAGATCTGCGACCTCCTTTCGCGCGCCATGCCCACAAAAGGTGTCATCGTGAGTTGCACGGCCCAGCACCTCTGCATGAAAATGCGAGGCGTGGAGAAACAGGATGCCGCCACCACAACATTCGACTATAACGGCCTCTTCGCCGACAATCCGGCCCTCCGCGCCGAATTCATGACACTCTGCAAGGACTAATTCTGATTCTTGAATTAATTTTCAATTTTCAATTTGGAACATTCGGCCGGAGGTCGATGCTCGGTTGAGCGGCGCATCGCTTGCGGCGCGCGATTAGCCTATATCCCATATAGGCTTTTTTTCGTCCCTTTTATACTTTTTTTACACATATTGGCTTGGCGGTTGCAATCCATTTTATTATTTTTGCATTTATGGATTTCAAACTCTGTTCTGAATACGTCCCTACAGGCGACCAGCCAGAGGCTATCGCCGAACTCGTGGCCGGTGTCAACGCCGGCCTCCCTCACCAGACTCTCCTCGGAGTGACCGGCTCGGGAAAGACCTTCACCATGGCAAATGTGATCCAACAGGTGAAGCGCCCTACCCTCATCCTCTCTCACAACAAGACACTTGCAGCCCAGCTTTATTCCGAGATGAAGACCTTCTTCCCGGAAAACAGCGTGCAATATTTCGTAAGTTATTACGACTATTACCAACCCGAGGCATATATCCCCGGCAGCGACAAATATATCGAGAAAGACCTGATGATCAATGAGCAGATCGACAAACTGCGCCTCAGCACAGCAGCCGCCCTGCTCTCCGGCCGCCGCGACATCGTAGTGGTGTCGAGCGTAAGTTGCATCTACGGTATGGGAAATCCAGAGGATTTCTCCCAGACCGTGATTCATATCAACAAGGGTGACCGCATCTCCCGCAATGCTTTCCTCCGCAAACTCGTGGACTCCCTCTATTCCCGCACCGAAATCGACCTGAAAAACGGTGAATTCCGGGTGAAGGGGGACACTGTGGACATTAAGCTCTCATTCGAGGAGATTCAGCTCCGCGTGGTGTTCTGGGGCGATGAGATTGAGTCAATCCAGACCGTGGACCCCGCTTCCGGAGCCGTACTCACCAACCTCGAAGGCTTCAACATCTATCCCGCCAACATCTTCGTAACCTCGAAAGAGCGCACACTCAAGGCTATCGACCAGATTACTCTCGACCTCGGCGCACAATGCGAGTTCTTCCGCAACCAGGGGCGCATCCTCGAGGCCGAGCGCCTGAAAGAGCGAGTAACATATGATGTGGAGATGATCAAGGAACTCGGCCACTGCAGCGGAATCGAGAACTATTCCCGCTATTTTGACGGCCGCGAGGCAGGCGCACGCCCGTTCTGCCTGCTCGACTATTTCCCGAAGGACTTCCTTACCATCATCGACGAGAGCCACGTGACCCTCCCCCAGATTCGAGGAATGAACGGCGGCGACCTTTCCCGCAAGATGAACCTCGTGGAGTATGGTTTCCGACTCCCCGCGGCCATCGACAACCGTCCCCTCAAATTCGAGGAATTCGAGCGTCTCACCCCGCAGACCATCTATGTGAGCGCCACCCCCGGCGACTATGAGCTCCAGCAGACGGAGGGTATCTTCGTGGAGCAGGTGATCCGTCCCACCGGCCTTCTCGACCCCGAGATTGAGGTGAGAAGCACTGTCAACCAGATCGACGACCTGATGGAGGAGATCCACAAGCGCATAGAGGCCGGCGAGCGCACGCTCGTCACCACCCTTACCAAGCGCATGGCCGAGGAACTCAACAAGCACCTCCTCCGCTGGGGCATCAACAGCGCCTATATCCATTCCGACGTGGATACGCTTGAGCGCATGCGCATCCTCGACGACCTGCGCAACGGCATCTACAACGTGCTGATAGGAGTGAACCTCCTGCGCGAGGGTCTCGACCTGCCGCAGGTGAGCCTCGTGGCCATCCTCGACGCCGACAAGGAGGGTTTCCTGCGCAACCACCGTTCCCTTACCCAGACAGCGGGTCGCGCCGCCCGAAATGTCAACGGAAAGGTGATAATGTATGCCGACAAGATCACCGACTCCATGGCCCGCACCATCGAGGAGACCGACCGCCGTCGCGCCAAACAGATGAAATATAACGAGGAGCATGGCATCACGCCCACGCAAATCGTGAAACATACCAACAACGAACTGATCGAGATCTACGCCAAGAGCGAACGCAACTCGCAGGACAACAAGGAGAAGCAGCGCCGTCTGCCACGCCAGGAGCGGCCATCGGCAATGCAGCCTGAAATTCCGCGCAAGGCCCGTCCCTACATCGAGGAGGAGCACAAGGCCGGACTCGTGGCGGATCCCGCTTATCAGTATCTCACTCCCAACGCCCTCAAGGAGCGCATCGACCAGCTCCAGAACGATATGATGGCCGCCGCCAAGCGAACCGACTTCATCGAGGCCGCTATGCTTCGCGACGAACTCGTGAAAGTACAGGAACTCTATTCCAAGGCCACTGCCACCCATGAGCAAACCGCAGGATAAGAAACCATTGGACCGCAAGCCTCTCGAGAGGAAATACGACCGCCGGCTCTATCTCCCCACATCGCGCGAGGAGATGGATGCCCTGGGCTGGGACCGCGCCGATGTGATTCTCTTCTCGGGCGATGCCTATGTGGACCATCCATCTTTCGGAGCCGCAGTGATTGGCCGCACGCTCCAGAAGGCCGGCTACAGAGTGGCTATCGTGCCGCAGCCCAACTGGCGCGACGACCTCCGCGACTTCCGCAAACTCGGCGCGCCTCGCCTCTTCTTCGGCGTGTCGGCCGGCGCTATGGACTCGATGGTGAACCATTACACCGCTGCCCGACGCCTGCGCCACGACGACGCTTACACAGCCGGCGGACGCCACGGCATGCGCCCCGACTATCCCACAATCGTATATTCCAAGATTCTCAAGGATCTCTTTCCCGATGTGCCGGTGATTGCCGGAGGCATCGAGGCATCGCTTCGAAGAGTGTCGCATTATGACTATTGGGAAGACCGCCTGCGCCCATCCATTCTGCTCGATGCTCCGGTGGATATGGTAATCTACGGTATGGGGGAACGCTCAGTGACCGAACTCGCCCGCCGCATCGAAGCCGGCGAGCATCCCAAAGATATCCGCGACCTCGAGCAGACCGCTTTCATCACCACCGACACTCCGGCGGATGGGGACATCGTGCTCCATAGTTATGAGGAATGCCTGAAGACTCCAAGGCTCCAATCGCTCAATTTCAGGCATGTGGAGGAGGAATCCAATAAATATGCCGGACACGTGATCTGGCAGAAAGCGCGCGGCAAGATGGTGAAAATCAATCCCATGCTGCCGCCGATGACCACAGCCGAAATAGACGCATCTTTCGACCTCCCCTATATGCGCACTCCTCATCCGCGCTACAAGGGAAAGACCATACCGGCCTATGAGATGATCCGCCACAGCATCAACATGCACCGCGGCTGCTTCGGCGGGTGCGCGTTCTGCACCATCTCAGCCCATCAGGGCAAATTTATCGCTTCGCGCTCTAAGGAGTCAATCCTCAGGGAGGCGAAGCAGGTGTGCGAGATGGACGACTTCAAGGGATATATCTCCGACTTGGGTGGACCTTCGGCCAATATGTATGCCATGCACGGCCGCGACCAGAATATCTGCCGGAAATGTGTGCGGCCGAGTTGCCTGCACCCCTCTCCCTGCCGAAATCTCGACAACGACCATCGCCCGCTTCTTGACGTATACCATGCCGTGGATGCGCTGCCGCAGGTGAAGAAATCATTCATAGGCAGCGGCGTGCGCTACGACCTTGCCATGGCGCCGGCAAAGGATGCCGACACCGCCGAGGCCAACAAGCGTTATCTCCGCGAACTCATCACGAGCCATGTGAGCGGCCGGCTGAAAGTGGCGCCGGAACACACCAGCCCGCGCGTGCTCGACTGCATGCGCAAACCCGACTTCGGCCAGTTTCGCAAATTCAAGGCTCTCTTCGACCGGGTGAACCGCGAAGAGGGAATGCGCCAGCAACTCATCCCCTATTTCATCTCCTCCCATCCAGCCTGCCGCGAAGAGGATATGGCCGAACTCGCCGCCATCACCAAGGGACTCGACTTCCATCTCGAACAGGTGCAGGACTTCACTCCCACGCCGATGACCGTAGCCACGGAAATCTATTACTCCGGCGTGCATCCCTACACCGGCGAGGAGGTGTTCACAGCCCGCACCCCGGAGGAGAAGGAGGCGCAGCGGCAGTTTTTCTTCTGGTGGAAACCGGAAAGCGCTGCCTCTATCAAGAGCGAACTCCGCAAGATGGGACGCCGCGACCTCATCGATGCTCTCTACGGCATGGATGATAAGGCCAGGTCTAATAAGACTAATAAGACTAATAAGACTAATAAGACTAATTGGTCCGATAGAAATAAGAGAAAACGTAAACCTAAATCATAAGTCATGAATAAAACAACAACAGCAATGTGTGCATTGATGCTTCCTTTGGCTGTCACGTCTTGTGGCGGCGGTGGCAACAGTGAAAAAGTGATTGAAAAGCCCGAGATCAAGGTCGAGAACGGGATGCTGACACCCGAGGTGCTCGAGTCGTTTGGCAAGGTGTCGGAGGCTACCCCCTCCCCCGACGGCAAGAAGATCATGTTTACCCTCACCTACGAGGATATCGAGGAGAACAAGGGTAATTCCGAGATCTATGTGATGAACGCCGACGGCAGCGACATGAAGCGCCTCACCAAGTCGGCCGGTTCGGAGTCTAACATCCGCTGGATCGACAACGGCAACAAGATTGCCTTCCTTCGCTACGACAAGGAGACTGAAGCCAACCAGATTTTCCGCATGAACGCCGACGGCGGTGGCGAGAAGCGCCTCTCCGCAGTGAAGAACGGTATCGAGTGCTTCTCTATCTCTCCTGATGAGAAGAAGATTATCTTCGGTTCGCCGATTGACGCCTTCTCCAAGGATAGCACCCTTTTCGAGGGCCTTCCCAAAACCACAGGCCGCGTCGTGGACGACCTTATGTATAAACATTGGGATGAATGGGTCACCAAGATTCCACATCCCTTCCTCGCAGACTTCGGCGACGAAATCAAGGATGAGAAGGATATCATGGAGGGTGAACCCTATGAATGCCCGATGCGTCCCTTCGGTGGTGCCGATGCCTTTGCCTGGGCCCCCGACAGCAAGAGCCTCGTATATGTAAGCCGCAAACTGAAGGGTATGGATTATGCTTTCTCCACAGATTCAGGCCTTTATCTCTACAACCTCGAGAGCGGCAAGACTGAGTTCCTCACTCCCGACATGCCCGGCTACGACACTGACCCCGTGTTCTCCCCCGACGGCAAGACTCTCGCATGGCTCTCCATGAAGACTGCCAAATATGAGAGCGACAAGAAACGCCTGATGGTGATGAATATGGATGGCAAGCGCGAGATGCGCGACCTTACCGAGAACTTCGACCGTTGGCCCGAGCAGATTGCATGGGCTCCGAGCGGAAAGCATATCTTCTTCTGCGGCTACAGCGATGGCGTAGAACCGGTGTTCAAGATTGACGTTGCCACCTGTGCCGTAGACACCATCGCCAATGAGGTGGCCGACTTCGCAAGCGTCTATCCTGTGAGCGACGACCAGGTGATTTCCCTCCGCCACTCGATGCGCACTCCCAACGAGATTGTATCAGTGAAGAAGGGTGAGGTAAAACAACTTACCAACGTCAACACCGAACTCCTTGGCCAGTTGAAGCTTGGCGAAGTGAAGAAGGTGCTTGTGCCCACAAGCGACGGCAAGATGATGACTTGCTGGGAGATTCTTCCTCCTGACTTCGACCCGAACAAGAAATATCCTGCTATCCTTTATTGTCAGGGTGGCCCGCAGCAGGCTGTCAGCCAGTTCTGGAGTTATCGCTGGAACTTCATGATCATGGCAGCACATGGATATATCGTGATTGCTCCCAACCGCCGCGGTCTTCCCGGATTCGGTGAGGAATGGTGCCGTCAGATTTCCGGCGACTATGGTGGACAGAATATGCGCGACTATTTCGCCGCTACCGACTATATCAAGGCTCAGCCCTATTGTGATGCCGACCATGTGGGTGCCATCGGCGCAAGCTACGGCGGCTTCTCTGTATATTGGCTTGCCGGCCACAACAACGGCCGCTTCGCGGCCCTCGTGGCTCACGCCGGTATATTCAACATCGAGGCCCAGTATCTCGAGACTGAGGAGATGTGGTTTGCCGACTTCGACATGGGGGGCGCTTACTGGGACAAGGAGAATGCTACAGCACAGCAGACTTTTGCCAACTCGCCCCACCGCTTCGTGAACGAGTGGCAGTGCCCGATGCTGATCACCGTCGGCGAACTCGACTACCGCATTCTGGCATCGCAGGGCATGCAGGCATTCAACGCCGCCAAGATGCATGGTCTTGAGGCTGAGATGGTTGTATTCCCCGATGAGAACCACTGGGTGCTCAAACCCCAGAATGCAATTCTCTGGCAGCGCTGCTTCTTCCGCTTCCTCGACAAGTACCTGAAGAACCCCGCCCCCAAGGCAGCCACCGACAAAACAGCAGCCACCGACTCTGCAAAATAAGATGGATACTAAAGCAATATTGCCCGCGTGGGCTGAGGGTCTCAACTGCGCAATCACGGTGTGTGATGACAATTGCATCATCCTCCACATGAACGAGCGTGCCCGCAAAACCTACGAGAAGCACGGCGACCTCATCGGAGCCAACCTGCGCAACTGTCACAGTCCCCGTTCGCTGGAGATCATCGACCGGTTGCTCGCCGAAGGTGGTCAGAACGCCTACACCATCAGCAAGCAGGATCAGCGCAAGATGATCTACCAGAGCGCATGGCGCAGAGCCGATGGAACAATCGGCGGCATAGTGGAGATCTCGATGGTAATCCCCGAAAACCTCCCCCACTACGACCGAGGCTAAAGATTTCAAGTCGCGGAGCGACTACCTTGCATATTAACCGCGTACAACACGAAGCAAGTGTTGTGCGCGGCTTTGCTATATTCCTCACACAAAAGTCGCGGAGCTACTACCCTATTTTTTAAATATTTTTACATATTATTATATTGCTGTCCGATAAAAATTTTTGAATTGAGAAAAAATTAGGACTGATTCCATT
>OGNF01001131.1_pt1 | contig 25773 bp, 23 predicted proteins | sample 1573321 | NCBI WGS metagenome assembly OGNF01 (sample SAMEA2581911, study PRJEB24529) | metagenome | biome: Human gut stool | place: China | collected 2011 | reverse complement strand
TGCTCTCTACAGAACCGGTGCAATTATATGAAAAACCGTTTTCTTCAAGCAATTTTGTAATTACCATTGCAACGGTTTCACCCTCATGTATAGGTACCAAAACCGGCTCTATTATGTGTCCGCAGCCTATGGTAAGCGCCTCGACCGACACTGTGGTATAGCCTATAATTTCTCCCGGGGCAGCTTTTTGATATATCAAGGTGTATGTAACGCTCTTGTCACCCGCCGTTATTACTATCTTATTTTCACCCTCCTCAGTGAATTTAAGGGTAAAGCTTGTCATATCAATGTCATCCCACGTAACGTCAACATTTTGACCGTTCAGTGTAACAGTGGGAGTTACCTTGTTTCCGTTTTCATCCTTTGCGGTTACAAAAAAGGTCTTTTTAGAGCTTTTTACAGTAGCGCCGTCAGTAAGGGTTGAAGTAATGCCATATTCTTCGCTCTCCGCTGCAGCGCTGAGCGCCGGGGCGGCGCTTACCGTCAACAAGGTAAGCGTTAAAAAGAGTATTAAATTCCGCTTTAGTTTTTTAAACATTTTTCTTTTCTTCCTTTTTCATTATTTTAAACCCGCGCTTTTTAATTTTTGCGCGAATCCGTTTTTCGGTTCTTTTTTGCAGGGTTTCCTGCCTTTTTTCGCTTACCTCCTTAACGCCCGCCTTTTCAAGCGCGCGCGGCCACGGGCCTAAGAGTGACTTTATCATTGCCGTTTCCGCCTCGGTAAAGTCGCTTTTTTGCGGCAGTCTGCCAAGCACCGAATATTTTTCCTTTAAAAGCGCAATGCAGGCATCACGCGAATGGTCGTCCATAAAAATCCCCCCTTAATAAGCCGAAAAACCGCCCACCTTTTTCAAGTGAACGGCTTATACGCAACGCAAAAACAGCCCTTTTGCAAGCCTGCAAAAACGCTTTTTTTATAACGGCGATACTTTTCCTTGCCCAAAAGCAAAATTAAAACCGACTGTAAACGGCGAGTATTCCGACTTATCGGTTGCCCGAAATACGGTAATGGTGGTTGCACCGGATTCGCACCGGGTTTCCCTCTTATCGGCATAAGCCGAGCCTGTTTACACTATTAAGTTTGATTTTATTATATCAGTCTGTTTGCATTTTGTAAATAGTTTATTTTATTACTTGCCACGCGTTTATCAGCCTTTCAAGCGACCAAGCCGCGTTTGCGGGGCTGGTTGAGGGCAGGCAAACAGCCTTTTGCCCCACCGTTTTTTCAATATAACGAATATAGTATTTTTCCGCTGTTTTGCCGTTTACGAATATACGGCTTACGGCGGTTTTTTCAATTATACCCGCAATATCATTCGGTTTAACGTTTTTAATGCTTGTATCGGCAGAGCCCGTAATTTCACACTCTGCAATTACGTCCCACAGTGCAAGCCTGTTTTCGAGCACCAGTTTTTTCTTTTGCTCCACCGTTTCGGGAACAGGCGCGGAAAACACGCCCGCCAGCACGCGCCAAAAACGGTTTTGCGGGTGCCCGTAGAAAAATTCCGCCTCGCGTGATTTAACCGACGGAAAGCTGCCTAAAATAAGCGTTTCCGACTTTTCGCCGTAAAGCGGGGGAATATTGTGCAGCACCATATTTTCAACCCCTTTTAAGCGCTCTGCCAAGCACAGAGGATAAAATAAAGCCCGCTATATCCACCGCCACTACCGTAGCCCCCACAGGCGTTCCCGCAAGTACGGAGATTATCATACCGAGGGCGGTGCATACCGCGGCGAAAACCGCCGAAAAAACCGAAACGGCAAAAAAGCTTTTGTAAAGCCGCATTGCAGAAAGCGCGGGGAAAACTATAAGCGCCGATATAAGCAGCGAGCCCACAAGATTCATAGCCAGCACTATTACCACCGCGGTTATAACGGCTATAAGCATATTGTACGCCGAAGTATTCACCCCCGTAGCGCGGGAAAAGCTTTCATCAAACGTCACGGCGAAAAGCTTGTTGTAAAGCAGTATAAACAGGGTTATTACAACGAGTGACAGCACCGCGCAGAGTATAACCTCGCCCCTTGACAGGGTGAGAATTGAGGTTGAGCCGAAAAGTGTGCTGCAAACATCCCCCGAAACATTGGCGGAGGGTGAGAAAATATTCATAAGTAAATACCCGAGCGCCAGCGCCCCCACAGAGAGCATTGCTATTGCGGCGTCGCCCCGAATTTTTGAGGAATTGCCGCCCTTTAAAAGCAATATTGCGCAAATAACGGTTATCGGCAGTATCACTACGGTTTGGTTTGTAAATTTGAGTACCGCCGCAATCGCCATTGCGCCGAATGCCACATGGGAAAGCCCATCCCCTATAAACGAAAAGCGTTTAAGCACAAGAGTCACGCCGAGCAGCGAAGAACAAACGGCAATTAAAACTCCCACAATAAGCGCGTACCGCACAAACGGATAGCTGAAATAAAGCTGCAAATTTTTTAATGCCTCAGCCATTTTTTCTCGCCTCCGTGTATTCGTCTGCCGTGCCGAAAAAGCCGTGCTTACCTATTTCCAGAATGTGCGTTCCGAGCATGACGGCGGGTATATCGTGGGTTATCATAATAACCGTCATACCGTCCCTGTTAAGTCTTGATATAAGCTTATACATATCCTCCGCCGCCTCGGGGTCAAGCCCCGCCGTGGGTTCATCAAGCAATAAAAGACTTTCGGCGGCGCAAAGCGCGCGGCATAGCAGCGCCCGCTGCTGCTGCCCGCCCGAAAGAGTGGCATAGCCGCGCTTTACAAGGCTTTCAATTCCCATTTTGCGCATATTAAGAAGCGCCTCTGCCCTTTGTGCCGCGCTGTAAAACGGGCGGTAACCGCATTTACCCGCAAAGCCAGACATAACAATTTCGCCCACGGTTGCGGGGAAATCCCGCTGAACCTCGGTCTGCTGCGGCAGATAGCCGATTTTTTTTAAGTCAAGCGCTGTTTCAAGACTGCCCGATATAGGCTTGTTAAGCCCCAAAAGAGTTTTTATAAGCGTGCTTTTGCCCGAGCCGTTTTCACCTATAACGCAAAGGTAATCGCCCTCATTTACCGTAAAGCTTATATTTTCCGCAACGGTTTTTCCGTCATACCCCAGCGCTAAATCGCAAGCCTTTATAAGCGTCATTCATTCCACCCCGATTTTCAGTGTTTCAAGATTTTTTTGCATAACCGAAATATAGGTCATGCCGTTTTTTATATCCTTTTTATTTACGGACTGCATACTGTCAAGCGTTAAAATTTTCTTATTCTTTTTTGCCGTATTTCCGTTTACCGCCCTTGCAATATCGCCGTTTGAAGTCTCGGTTATAAAAATACAGTCGCCGTTTTCATCGGCTTTTTTTGCGAGAAATATCACCGTTTCAAAACTCGCCTCGGTTTCTGCCGAGCAGCCGGGAAATGCGGCGTAGTAATCAAGCCCGTAATCTTCGGTAAGATATCTGAACGGAAAACGGTCGGCAAAAATAAGCGTTTTGTGCCTTGCGTTTTTTAAAGCCTCGGTATATTCTTTATCCAAAGCGGCGAGCCGTTCTGCGTACTTCGCCGCATTGGTTTTATAAATATCCTTATTTTTATTATCCGCGCCGCTCAGTGCCGCGGCTATCTTATCGGTCAGAATTTCGGCGTTTTTAAGTGAGAGCCATATATGCTCGTCGGTTTCATCGCCGTTTTCGCGGCGCTCCGTCCCCTCCTCGCGCTCGGTTACCGCTTTATCGCCCAAAAGCTCAATAAGGTTAAGCGCCTTTAAATTTTTGTTATCGGATTGCTTTATAACCTCCGCTACCCATTTTTCCGATTCGCCGCCCGTGTATATAAGTACATCGCAGCTGTGAAGTCTCACAATATCCGCCGCGGTGGGCTGGTAGCTGTGCATATCCGCGCCGTTTTCATTAAGCAGCGATACCTCGGCGGTATTTCCCGCAATATTTCGCGCCCAGTCATAAAGCGGAAAAACGGTGCAGAGTACGTTAAGCTTACCGCCCTTTTTTACGGGCGGCGTGCCGCAGCCGGCAGATAACAAAATAACGGCGACGGTGAGCGCCGCCGTTATTACATATTTAAAGCAGTTTTTCATTCTGCAATCAGCTCCAATTTGCAACTCACTTGCAAATTAGTATACCCTTTTTTCTTGCATTTGTCAAGTAAGTAAAAAAAATTACTTACCAAACTCCATATTTGCAAATATTTTTTCCATTCTGGAATCTGGAAAGCGGTTATCAAAAAATTCACCCACCGCCGAGGCTGCGGGCTTGTTTTCCACGCGCTTTGACCAGCGCCAAACTGCGCCGAGGCTCATAATGCCGTCGAACACAATAAAAACCGAAAACAGTATGGTTATTATTTTACCCGCCTTATTGGGTATTTTAAGTATGACCTTTGCAACGCGCGGGTAAATGCTTTTTATCCACATAACGCCGAGCAGACCCCAAAACACCGAGTACAAAAGGCATATTCTGCCGTTGATATTAAGCGGAACGGCGCTGTAATCCCACGAGGTAGAGCCGAAAAGCGTTTCCTGCGCCCAAGAGAGCAGATATTCCACCGCGCTGCCTATAATCATTCCGCCGAAGAAGGATATTGAGGAGCTGCGGTTTCTGTAGCGGTAAAGCAGCAGTGTAAGCGCCGTGGCACCCACGCCGTAAAGTAAATTAAAAGGACCGTACACAAGCCCCGCGCGGCTCTCAAAATAGCCGTGGCGGATAAAGCACCACAGCATTTCAATAATAACGCCCGCAAAGCTGCCCGAAATAAGTATTATTGCAATTTTGTAGAAATTAACGCCTGCGGCAAAGTTTTTGGTCTTTTCTTCCTCGTAGTCAATAACGGAATTTGCGGGAGCGCGGCGGATTATAAGCTCGCGGCTGTCGCTGGTTTTGCCCTCTTTCAGCCTTGTGCGCAGCTCGTCCGCTTGGTCATACGCCCATTTTTGAGCCTTTTTAAGCTGAGACGAAGTATTTTCAAGCCCCTTTACTTCGTTGCCAAAAAGAGAGCCGATATCTCCGTCAAGAAACGAGAAAAGGTCGGTGGTCTTGAGAGTGTCGTTCAGCAGCGATAACCTGGTTAGCTAACTATTCTTGGCCTTGCGGCGGCATTCGCGTTTGCCGTCGCAAGGCCAAGAGATATGGGGAGTACGGAAGCGGAGTTTATCCTTTCAGGGCGGCGATGGCGGCGCGGATGGCCGCTATCTTTTCGTTGGCGTCGCTCTGTTTCTTGCGCTCCAGGGCTACTACCTTCTCGGGGGCGTTGGCCACGAAGCGCTCGTTGGAGAGCTTCTTCTCCACGGTGGCGAGGAAGCCGAGCTGATACTTGAGGTCGGCTTCGAGCTTGGCCAGCTCCTCCTCCACGTTGATGTTGCTCTCCAGGGGAACGATGTATTCGTTGGCGCCCACGAGGAACGACATTGCCGTGGCGGGTTTCTCTTCGGCGGCTTCAATGCTTTCGAGTCCGGCCATCTTGATGATGATGCTGTCGAGCGAGGTATCAGGCGTTCCCTTTACCAACAGTTTCAGCGGGTTGCGGGCCGGAATCTGCTTTTTGAGACGAATGGCGCGCACGCCGGCGACAACCTCTTTCAGTGTCTCGAAACGTGCCAGCAGGTCGCGGTCGGCGTCTGTGGGCGGTTCGGCCACGGGGAGCTGTGCCACCATGATGCTTTCGCCCTCCTTGCGCCCGGCAAGGTGCTGCCATAGCTCTTCGGTGATGAAGGGCATGAAGGGGTGGAGCAGGCGCAGCAGGGTGTCGAAGTATCCGAGCACGGCATGGAGCGTCTTGGCGTCTATGGGCTGTTGGTAAGCCGGTTTCACCACTTCGAGGAGCCATCCGGAGAACTCGTCGCGGAAGAGCTTGAATACGGTCATCAGCGCTTCGGAGATGCGGAATTTCTTCATCAGGTCGTCCACTTCGAGCAGTGCTTGGCGCAGCTGCACGTCGAACCATTCGAGGCCGAGGCGTGCGGTTTCGGGCTGCGGCAACGTGTCGTCCGCGTTCCATCCGTTGACGAGGCGGAAGGCGTTCCATATCTTGTTGCAGAAGTTGCGGCCCTGTTCGCAGAGCGAGTCGTCATACATGATGTCGTTGCCGGCCGGGGCGGCGAGCATCAGGCCCATGCGCACGCCGTCGGCGCCGTAGTGGGCGATGAGGTCGAGCGGGTCGGGCGAGTTGCCGAGCGACTTGGACATCTTGCGGCCCAGGCTGTCGCGCACTATACCGGTGAAGTAGACGTTCGAGAAGGGTTTTCGGTCCATGAACTCGTAGCCGGCTATTATCATGCGCGCTACCCAGAAGAAGATGATGTCAGGTGCGGTGACGAGGTCGGAAGTGGGGTAGTAGTATTTGATTTCGGGATTTTCCGGTTCCAGGATTCCGTTGAAGAGGGAGATGGGCCACAGCCAGGAGGAGAACCATGTGTCGAGGCAGTCGGGGTCCTGGCGCAGGTCGGCGAGCGTGAGCTCGGGGTTGCCTGTCTTTTTGATGGCTTTCAGGAGGGCTTCCTCCTCGTTTTCGGCCACCACGAAGCCACCCTGTGGCAGGTGCCATGCCGGGATGCGGTGTCCCCACCACAGCTGGCGCGAGATGCACCAGTCGCGGATGGTGGTCATCCAGTGGCGGTAGGTATTGCGGAATTTCTGCGGCACGAATTTGATGTCGCCCTCTTCCACGGCGGCGATGGCCGGCTTCACCAGCTCCTCCATCTTCACGAACCATTGCATGGAGAGCTTCGGCTCGATAACGGCGTTGGTGCGCTCGGAGTGGCCCACCTTGTTGTCGTAGTCCTCCACTTTCTCCACGAGGTCGGCCCCGGCGAGGTCTTTCATAATCTGTTCGCGCACGTCGAAGCGGTCCATACCGGTGTAGAAGCCGGCGGCTTCCGAGATGGTGCCGTTGTCGTTGAAGATGTCGATGCTGGGGAGGTTGTATTTCTCGCCGAGCATATAGTCGTTAACATCGTGGGCCGGGGTGACTTTCAGGCAACCGGTGCCGAAGTCCATCTCCACATATTCGTCCATGATGATGGGTACGGAGCGGCCGACCATAGGCACGATGACGCGTTTACCTTTCAGCCAGGTGTAGCGCTCGTCGTTGGGGTTTACGCACACGGCCGTGTCGCCCAGAATTGTTTCGGGACGCGTCGTAGCCACCACGATATAGCGCCCTTCCGGGTCGTCCTCCACGCGGTAGCGCAAGTAGAAGAGCTTGGATTTCTCCTCCTTATATATAACCTCCTCGTCGCTGAGAGCCGTGAGTGCCTTGGGGTCCCAGTTCACCATGCGCACTCCGCGGTAGATGTACCCCTTTTCGTAAAGGCGGTTGAAGACGCGGATTACGGAGCGGGAGCGCGTTTCGTCCATGGTGAAGGCGGTGCGTTCCCAGTCGCAGGAAGCACCGAGTTTCTTGAGCTGTTCGAGGATGATGCCGCCGTATTTGTGGGTCCAGTCCCAGGCGTGCTCCAGGAACTCTTCGCGCGAGAGGTCAGTTTTCTTGATTCCGTCGGCGGCGAGTTTGGCCACCACTTTGGCTTCCGTAGAGATGGCGGCATGGTCGGTGCCGGGCACCCACAGGGCGTTTTTGCCCGTCATGCGGGCACGGCGGATGAGGATGTCCTGGATGGTGTTGTTGAGCATGTGGCCCATGTGCAGCACGCCGGTGACGTTGGGCGGCGGGATTACTATGCAGTAGGGTTCACGGTCATCGGGTTCGCTGTGGAAGAGGCGGTGCTCCATCCAGTAGGTATACCATTTGTCCTCGACTTCCGAGGGATTATATTTTGAAGCAAGTTCGCTCATTTTTAATAACGGTTTAAACTACTTTGACAAGAGTGGAGGGGAAAGGAATTACAAAGTTACAATATTTCCGGGGGATATGCAAACGCCATGTGCCGGTGTGTGGCAATGAATGGTACGTAGTGCTCCGCGCCGGGACGTGTTACTGTTTCTTGACGGGGACGCTGCCCTTTACCTCGAAAGTGGCGTGCTCCTTCACCTTGGAGATTTTCGCGTCCTTCACTGTCAACGGTTTGCGGATGGCCATCTTGGCGGAGCTTTGCTTCTTGGCGTCCGTTTTCACATCCCTCTGGGCGTCAGCGGCGGTACCTTGTGCCCCCTTTGTGCCGGCGGGGAGGCGGAAGTTTATCGGCAGGTCGTAGACCGTAGCCACCGCTTTCCCTTTCACCGAGGCGGGAGTCCACGCGGGCATATTCTGGACTATGCGCTGCGCCTCGGCGTCGAGGTCGGGGCTCACGCTTTCGGTTATACGGGTGTAGCCCACGTTGCCGTCCGGCTCGATTACGAAGCTTACCACCACGCGGCCGTGCTCGCCGTGTTCAAGCGAATAGTCGGGATATACCATCGTTTCGCCTACATAGTCGTCGAGTGCCGCTTTCCCGCCGGGGAAGGCGGCCTGCACGTCTGCTTTCGTGTAGACGCGTCCGCCGTCCAACATCGGGTCGGCCACGGCCTTGGTGGTTTTTGTCCGCGTGGATTTGCATTGTGCCGTTTTGCACTGTGTGTCGGTTTTCGCTTCCGGCGCAGGCTGTGCGGCTGCGGCTGAGAGCGATGTCGCAGCGCACAGTATCAGCAAGTTAAGACGGTACATAATGTTAGCCGATTTTGAAGGTGATGGGGAAAACGACGTAGCTGCGCACCGCCTCGTTGTGAATGTTGGCGGGGTTCCATTTGGGCATCAGGCGCACTATGCGCTCGGCCTCTTCGGTGAGGCGCGGGTCGGGGGAGTCGAGTTCCATTATCTGCGAGATGGAGCCATCGCGCTCCACCACCAGACGCAGGCGCACCTTTCCCTGGACGTTCTCGTCGTAAGCACCGTCGGGGTAGGTGAGGTTTTCGTTGATAAACTCGTTCATGGCCGCCTGTCCGCCAGGGAAGGAGGCTTGTACCTCCACATTCTTGAAGATGCGGTCAGACTTGGCGGCGGCAGCGGAGATCTGCGTGTCGTCTTTCTCTTTGCCGTTGGCGTTTCCGGGGTCTTGGGCAGAGGCCGGGAAGCAGGCCAGCGCCATCAAGAGGGTAAAAACATACTTTATCATAGTTTTCAGAATTTATTCAATGGAAAACATTCCCGTGCAAAGGTAACAAATTTCCCCGATATCTACAAATTTTTATGGAGTTTAGGCAAATATTTCGTACTGTTATATTCAATTTCGGCGTCAGATGTAAGTCAAAACAGAATAAGAAGACTAAGAATTTTGATATTTCCGAAATTATCTCTAATTTTGTTGCTAAATACCAGAATCATGAAACTAAAAGTCGGAACAACGCTTTGCGCAGGCAAATACCAGATAGTTCGCTTTATAAACCAGGGCGGATTCGGATGCACATACGAGGGCAGGCATACGATGCTCAATTCGCGCGTCGCTATTAAAGAGTTCTTCCTCAAAGATTTCTGCAATCGCGACACCACCACGGGGCATGTCACCGTGGGTACGCTCAGTAAAACAGAGTTCGTAGAAAAACTGCGTCAGCGCTTCATCCGCGAAGCACAGGTGCTCAACTCCATAGAGCATCCCGGAATAGTGCATGTCACCGATGTCTTCGAGGAGAACGGCACCGCCTATTATGTAATGAACTATATTGACGGCGAGACTTTGGGCGAGTTGCTGAAACGGCGCGGGCCGCTGCCGGAAGCCGAAGCAGTAGGGTATATCCGTCAGGTCTGCGAAGCCTTGGATTACATCCATTCCAGAAATCACCTGCACCTCGACATTAAGCCCTCGAACATCATGGTGACACGCGAAGGGAAAACCGTTCTGATAGACTTCGGTACCTCGAAACAATTCGTCGAGAATGTAGGGGGCGTGACAACAACCAACTTCGGCCTAACTCCCGGCTTCGCACCTCCCGAACAGTGCAATTGCGAAACCAAGCAGTTCTGTCCCGCCACGGACCTTTATGCACTTGGTGCTACTTTCCATTGCATGCTGACTAGCGAGACGCCACCCGATGTGGTAAAACGCGCAAGTGGCAAAAAATTTGCACCGCTACCTGAGGCAATTTCGCAATGTACGAGAAAAGCAATACATAAATGTTTGGATCTAAAGATAGAAAACCGTCCGCAGAGTGTAAGCTGTTTCTTGGCAATCTTGAATAATGAAAACTCCGTAGAAGAAATTGGGAAAGACCAACTCAGAAAAGAGAAACATACACTTACTATTCCTCTCGAAAGAAAGAAAAATTCTGGTAAAAGCAAATTCGTCTCATCTATAATTCTACTGTATCAAGAAGAAAAAAATTCTTTCTTATCATTGTGTTTTTTTGTTCCATTGCTTGTCTTTGGGATAACCCGTATATGTGGGAATAAAGTAATGTCTCGTGATGCTGAAGATCCTCCCATTTCTTATGATTCTCGGCTTTTCATCAACGAATATATCTCGGATACAGATACAGCAAGTTTGGATATTGTGGCAGTTGACACCATTAAATCTGCGGCTGAATTTAGTTCTGAGTCAAAAAAAGATAAAAAAACTTCCCCAAAAAGCGATGAAGAAAGGTACAGGGTCACTATTCACGATGAAGAGAATAATCGTAAAAATGAAAAGTCTGTTGAGACTCCTGAAAGATTTATGGATAAGTATACTGTGACTCCAGGGCATCGTAGAATTCAAAATAACGGTGATACAATTTATGATTAATGTTTACGACGTAGTTGATATAATATGCTTAGAATGAAGTTGTTGTATAAATTTTGCAGTTAGAAGCCGCCATAATGAATTTTATTACGACTCCAATGGGTATTTTGAAATAGCCAGGTATAAATACATAAACATTGGTTGTTGTCCCCATCAGTGGCTGCGGGCGTAGTCAATGAGTTGGTCTACTGTGGCGTCGCGCAGCAGTACTTTCTTGTGGGCGTCGAGCAGATAGAGGGTGGGTGTATGGTCTATGGCGTAGAGGTCGTTGTCAACTACGCCGGAGGTGTCGTAGCCGACGGTCCAGCGCGAGGGGTAGCTGCGGGCGTCGGCCTTGAACTGGTCGAAGCCTTCCACCACGCTTACGAGAACGACCGAGACCTGGCCGCCGTCGACGTATTGCGTCAGCCGTTTGTCGCCGCGCACTCGCGCTATCATGTCGTGGCAGGTGTCGCAGTCGGGGGCATAGAAAGCCAGCAGCGTGTATGGCGCGTAGGGGGAGTCGTAAAGCGAGGAGGGGGTGCCGTCGCGCAGTGTGAAGTTGAAGTCGGTGGCCTGAGTGCCGGGAGCGTTGCGGCTTTTCAGCTTAAGCTTGTATTTGTAGCGTTCCTTCTCGCTGCCGGTGAGCAGCGGAGACGAGGCAAGCTGTTCGGTCCAGACGGAGGCGCCCAGTATCGTTCCGGTGTCTGATTTCGGGTCGATGATATACTCTTCAGCCAGGGCCACGAACCGGTGATAAACTTCGTTGTATGTTTCGAGGCGTTTGAGCAGACTGGCGGTGGCGTAGGCGGCGCCGTCGGGCGAGGCGGAGTCATACCAGCGGGCGAACTCGCGGAAGTTCGTGGCCATGAAGGCGGAGTCGGCGGTGAGCCGGCGGTCGCCGAAGTTCATGGTGTCCCAGAAGTGGAGCAGGGCATAGTCGGCGCGGGCCTGCGGATCTATGATGGAGTCGGGGATTTCCACTTCGAGCAACGGCGAGCCCTGCATGGCGGCGATGGAGTCGGCCTCGCGTTCGTGTTGCCGCACGGAGCATCCCGCCGTGAGCAACACGGCGACGGACAGGGCGGCTGCGGCGAGGGTGGATTTCATTGCTTTATATAGATTTCGAGTGCGGTGAAGGTCTTGCCCGGGGTGATGCGCACGTTGTCGGTGGAGGCGGGGATAAGGATTATTTCCCCTTCATACAGAGTCATTGGCTGCTGGTCCTTCGCCTCGATGAGCGCGTTGCCGCGCGTTGCCAGCAGGCAGACGAAGGAGTCGCATTCCGAATAGTCGCGCAGTGTCGGCTCGTCGAGGGTCATCACGTTGGTGGTGAAGAAGGGAGAGCGCACCAGGTTGACGGGGACGTCGGGATTCGCCGTGTAGGGGAGGGGACGGCCGTCGGTGGCGTTGAAACGGAGTGCGCGTGCGGCGAGGTCGGTGTGGAGCGGGCGGGGCTGTCCGTCATCGCCGAGTCGGTCGTAATCGTAGATGCGGAAGGTGTCGTCGGAACTTTGCTGCACTTCGGCGATGAAACAGCCGGCGCCGATGGCGTGGACCGTGCCCGGCGGGATGAAGAAGACGTCGCCGGTGTGGACGCAGTGGTTGTTCAGGCACTTCTCGATCTCGCCGCTGCCGCAAAGTGAATTGAACTCCGCGGGGTCGATGTCGCGATTGAAACCGAGCGAAAGAGCGGCTCCGGCGTCGGCGTCGAGCACATACCACATTTCGGTCTTGCCATGGGGCGAACCTATTTCGCGCGCAAGGTCATCGTCGGGGTGCACCTGTACCGAGAGGGCGCCGGCAGCGTCGATAAGCTTTATGAGCAGCGGGAACTCGTGGCCGTAGCGGATATAGTTGAGCCGTCCGAGCAGTGCGTCTTTATGCCGGTCTATGAGCAGCGAGAGCGAAAGGCCGCTGTCAGGTCCGGAGGCAACGGTGGAGATGGAGCCGGGGACGCCTGAAAGCAGCCAGGCTTCCCCCAACGGGCCGTCGTGGTCTATGCCGTGCAGGCGTCCTATACGGCTTCCGCCCCAGATTTTGGTTTTTAATATGGGATTGAATTTCCACATAGTCGTTCTGTCAGTGGTTTGTGAGTTTTTGAATGGCAAGGTCGAGGATGGCGTCGCGTCCGGCGGCCAGTTCTTCGGCCGGGGAGTGGGCTTCGCATCCTTGGGTGGGGTCTATGCCGTCTTCGATGGATTTCCCTCGCACATCGGTCATGGGGGAGGCAGAGAAGCGCAGGTTCCAGCCGTTGGGCATCTGTGCGGTGAAGGGCATGCCGCCGCCCCCCCCGGTCCGTGCACCTACTATTATCACGCCGGGAACCTCCTTCATCACCGCCACGAAGTCGTTGGCGGCCGAGAAACAGGAGCGGTTGGTGAGCACTGCCACCGGCTTGTTCCACACCACACGTCCCTTGTCGGCGGGTTCGTATTCCACGGGGTAGGGTTTGGAGAAGTCATCGTGGCCCGGGCCCGTCTTGTGGCTGATGTATCCGCCCACCATCTTGTCGTGGATGAGTCGGCTCACGAGCGGGCGTATGTTGGTGAGCTCGCCGCCGCCGTTGTCGCGTATGTCGATGATGAGGGCGTCGCAGGGCGACAGGTAGGAGAACATGATGTCGAGGTTCCCCTCGCCGGGCATTGCGCTGAAGGAGCTGTAGCGCACGTATGCCACGTTCTGCGGCAGTATGGCGTATGCCATGACGCCCAGCGTGCGGTAATTGAAGTCGAGGTAATACTGTTGCACCGTTCGCCAGTTGAAGTCCTGCGGGTAGAGGCTCCACCACTCGCGGTAGTAGCTGATGTCGAAAGCGGAGGAGAGGTTCACGTGGCCGTCGCGCAGTTCGGCGAGCATCTCGGAGCAGAGGCCGAAGAGTTCGGTCTGCGTGATTCCCTCGATGACGCGCGGGCGGTAGCGGTCGCGCACTTCCTGCCAGTCCACGTCTTTTTCGGCGAAGAAGCAATAGCGGGTGTCGACCGTTTCCCAGAGGCAGTCGAAGGTTCCGAGCGCCGAGGTGTCGTAGTCCGGGGCGTCGTGACACGATGAGAGGCTCATCGATGCTGTGGCGGCGAGGGCCGCTATGGCTGATGTATACTTCCTTTTCATCTTACACCGGGGTTTTGCGGACCGAAGGTCAGGCCGATGGTGAAACTGTGGCTTACGCGGCGCGAGGAGAGGTTGTTGACCCAGCGCGAAGCGTAGGAGAAACGGTATCCGGCAGTCACTTGCCGTCCCGCCAGAGGGAAAGTGAGCGACAGGCGGTTGTCAATGCAGAAATGATTTCCCCACCAGGCGGCGTGGGCCAGCCCGCTGCTGTTGCCGAGGTAAATTTCGTAATACGACTCGCCGAATCCGGGCGAGAACATGGCGCCTGCCGTGGGCACCGTGACGCAGTCGCGTAGAGTGAAAGACCGTCCCCACAGCGTGAAGCGGTAAGCGCCCTGAGCGCGGAGCGACAACATTACATCAACGTCGGCGTTTGCCGGATTGTTCCCGTTGACGGGAAGGTATGCGGCACCGGCCGTGAAGCCGACGGTGCCTCCGAAGCCGGCCGACCATGCGTCGGAGAATCGCAGGGTGTAGAGCATACCCCATGCGAAGTGTGCGGTGAAGTCGTACATGGTGGTGGAGCGCGCCGGGTTGCGGTCGAAGGCCGAGGAGATGGAGGCGTCCATCTGCATGAGCAGGTGCCTCGGCGATGCCGGCATCATCTTCTGCCATTCGCCGGAGAGGCCCACGCGCACGCCGTCGTAGCGGAGAGGGGAGAGGTAGGTGTCGAACATGCGGGAGCCGCCCGCCTCCACCGAGTAGGTGGAAGTGACTGGACGCCGCAGCGAGTCGGGCGTCTCGGCGCGGACAGTAGCCTGAGCCGGAAGCACCGCTGCCGCGGCCAATGCGGTGAGGAGTTTAAGCGTCGCCATCGCCGTCAAGCATGGAGAAGAGGTTGGGACCGTCGTCGGCCTCGGTTTGCGGAGCGGTGGAAGTACTGTCGTTGCCGTTTTCCGCAATGTCCTGTGCTTCAGGTCCCTGCGGCTCATCGGCATCGGCGGTTTCCGTAGGTTCGGGAACATGGGTCGGTTCAAGCTCCGTGATCTCTTCTATTTTGAAATTGGTTATACGTTTACCTTTGGCTTTGAAGCTCTTTACTGCAATGAAGTCTTCGGCCTCGATGACGAGCGGTTCGCGGATGGCGTCGGCGCCGCCGAATTTCACCTCGAAGCGCGGGAACGGGGTGTCGGTCATGAGTATGACTTGCGAGCGCTCGTCGCTGCCGGCGAAGCGCTGGCGGCGCGCCGACGGCTCGAAGGTGAAGCGCTTGAGGTAAGGGAAACCTTGTCCGGCGTCGTGGAGCGCCAGTGTCCACACCTTCTCGGGGTCGAACTTCTCGATGCGTTCCACATCGTCGTCATAGTGGTTGGTGTCGGAGTACGAGGTGGTGTAAAACTCGCCCCCTTTGGTAGTGACAAGCACGAGGTCGTTGCCCTGGAACTCGCCGATGCTTTCGCCGCGGCCGTCGTAGTTGAGGCGGAGCACGTCGCGGTCGAACCACACCTCGCGGCCCCCCAGCGTGCTGGCGCCCTTGTGCATGAAGCGAACTTCGGAAACGCGGTTTTTGGTGACGATGTTGCCCAGCGCCTCCTTACCCTTGATGTCGAGGTCTGCGAAATCCACCACAACGTCCTTCTGGCGCGGACGGCGCCCTACCACCGGAATGCGGTCGTCGATGACGGCTTTCACCACGTCGGTCTCTCCGTTGGGGTTGGCCGAGAAGTACATGAGCTTGGAGCCTGGGGCGCCTTTGGTGATGTCATATTCGCGGTCGCGCGTCAGTGACGTTATCATGAAGCGCTTCTTGTAGTAGTAGCCCTCCTTGCCGTTGCGGTAGATGACGTTGTAGACCGTGCGCTTGTCGCCGCGCTTGAAGAGGCCGACGTAGCGTATGTTCTTGCCCGCATAGAACTTCTCCTGCACGCGCGTAATCTTATATTTGCCGTCGTTGTAGACAATGAGGATGTCATCGAGGTCGGAGCAGAGGAACTGCTCCTCGGCGTCCTTGAGGCCGGTGCCGACGAAGCCCCCCTTCTTGTCGAGGTAAAGGTGCTTGTTGGCTTCCGCCACCTTGGCGGCCTCGATGCTGTCGAAGCCGCGGATGACGGTGCGCCGAGGGAAGTGCGCGCCGTATTTCTCCTTGAGATGGGTGTACCAGCGGATGGTGGTGTCCACCATGTGGGCAAGGTCGTATTCCAGCTCCTCGATTTTCTTGCGTATGCGTGCCATGTCTTCCTCGGCCTTGTCGGCGTTGTACTTGTGGATGCGCTTCATGGGGAGTTCCTCGAGGCGCTGCAGGTCTTCGTCGGTGATGGGACGGACGAGGTTTTCGGCCCACGGCTCGAAGCGGGAGCGCAGGTGTTTGAAGATTTCTTCCGGCGAGGCGCCTTCCTCGTACTGGTGGTCCTTGTACATGCGCTCGGAGATGAAGATTTTCTCCAGCGAGGCGAAGTGCAGTTTCTCGCGCAGTTCGGCCAGTTCTATCTCTATCTCGCTGGCCAGCAGATGGCGCGTGCGGTCTACGCTGTGTTGCAGCAACTCGGTGACGCTAAGGAACTTCGGCATCTTGTTGTCGATGACGCAACCGTTGGGGGATATGCTCACCTCGCAGTCGGTGAAGGCGTAGAGCGCGTCGATGGCCTTGTCCGACGAGGTGCCGGGCGCCAGGTGGATGAGGATTTCGGCCGTGGCCGACGTGTTGTTGTCCACGCGCTTGATTTTGATTTTTCCCTTCTCCATGGCACCGAGTATGGAGGAAATCAGCGTGGAAGTGTTTTTTGAGAAGGGCAACTCGGTGATAGCCAGAGTCTTGGAGTCGATTTTCTCGATGCGTGCACGCACTTTTACACTGCCCCCGCGTCGCCCGTCGTTGTACTTGGAGACATCCACATAGCCGCCGGTCTGGAAGTCGGGGTATAGCGTGAATTCCTCGCCGCGAAGATAGGCCACGGCGGCGTCGAGCAGTTCGTTGAAATTATGCGGCAGAATCTTGGAGGTGAGCGCCACGGCGATGCCCTCGACGCCCTGCGCCAGGAGCAACGGGAACTTTACAGGGAGCGTGAGCGGCTCGCGCTTGCGTCCGTCGTAGGAGACACCCCAGTCCGTTATCTTGGGGTTGAACACCGTCTCGAGGGCGAACTCCGAGAGGCGTCCTTCTATGTATCGCGGGGCGGCGGCGCTGTCGCCCGTCAGTATGTTTCCCCAGTTACCCTGCGTGTCGATGAGCAGCTCCTTCTGTCCCAACTGCACCAGGGCGTCGCCGATCGAGGCGTCGCCGTGGGGATGGTACTGCATGGTGTTGCCCACGATGTTGGCTACCTTGTTGTATCGGCCGTCGTCGAGGGTCTGCATGGAGTGGAGGATGCGGCGCTGCACCGGCTTCAGACCGTCGTCGATATTGGGCACCGAACGCTCCAGTATAACGTAGCTGGCATACTGAAGATACCAGTCGCGAAACATACCCGACAACTGATGCGTATTGTCGTTGCCAATGAGATTGGTAATGTCTTCTGAAAGTTCCATAATGCAAATTAGAGTTCAAAATTACTAAAATTCTCCGACATTACCAAAAAAACTCGAAAACCACGATGCCGCTCGCCGGTTTTCGCGATTGAAAGAGTGTAATGGAGGCTGCCTTATGCGGTCGAAAAAGAGTAATTCTTGTTCCGCTAAATTGAAGAATCCAGGCCTTAAAAAGAATTTTTAGGTAAAACATAAAGTATTTGTGCAAAATGGGCATAGTCATCAGACTCAATAAAAGACGGCGAACGCCGTTGATAGATAACAAATGGGATTGGCAATTCTTACTCAAGTTTCGGATTTAGGATTCAGGCGGTCAGTGCATAGGCCCTGAGTGCGGCGAGCCGTTTGTCATTATCGATAATTTGCAGGATTAGATCCTCCTCGTCGGCACCGGTGAGTTCAGCAACTATAGCAACGACCTCGACGATTATCGCCCAAATTTTCTCTACGACAGTCAGTTCGTGTACCCCTGCATACACATCTCCAAAAAGACCTCCGATAGCCTCGTAGTCCAGGCTCCGCTTTATCGAGGAGAGCAGATTGTAGCGTATCATGACCAGAGACACATGGGTGATTTGAGATGAGAAATCCCTTGCGGAACATCCGGCCAGGTCGAGAAGTCTCTTGGCATCTGAAAAGAAAACCTCTATGGCCCACCGCATTGAATGAATCTCGTAGGCCCGCATGAAGTCCAGTTTCAGATTTGTTGTAAGCAATATCTTCCATCTGTCGCGCTTGCCCCTGCGGCAGAAAAACAGTCTTACATCACGTTCCCCGAGTTTTACATCCACATGGGCATAATGGCATCTGTAGCGTCTGCTGTATCTGATTTTTTTCTTACGCGTGAGTTTCTCTACAATCTGCTTGGCATCGGCTTCTCCATATTCGGTGGTCCGATATTTTGTGTTTGACATTTTCGCCATTCCGAGCAGGTGGAACTGTTTGTGGCAATGGCATACGAAATCAACCAGACCGGTATTGGTGAACCAACTGTCAACCAACAGATAATCAAATGGTATTTTTGATTTTCTCGTTCACCGCAAAAGGCGAGGGCTTCCTCGCTGATTGGGAGAGTGGCTTCCTCATCGGTCTTTTCCGTGCGGATTCGCATAACATACCCGTCTTCGGTCTTGACGATATGTTCCCACCGGAGTCGCTGAATGTCGCTGATGCGGAGTCCGGTCATGCAAGAGAACAGCGACGCACGACGCAGCACCTCATGTTTGCATGGAGTCGCGGCGAGTTTCTTAACCTCGTCGAGCGAGAGAAACTCAATTTTAGTATCCTTCCACTCAATCTTTTCGAGGAAGTCATTTATGTTCTCTCGGAGGAGTTTCTCCTGATACGCCTCTTTGAGCAGAGTGCGGAATGTTGACCAGTAACCGGCGATTGAGTTATGGGCGAGCTTACTCTTGCGACCATCACGACGGCCACCTTTAAGAAGGTACGCCTGAAACTTCTTGCAGAAGTCCTCATTGATTTCTCCGACGGTACATTTACCCTCGCAAAAATCATAGAAGTGCTGGTATACAATCTTCCACTTCTGGTATTTCTTGAAACACTTCTTGCGGAAGTATTCCAGAAAGTCGATGCGGAGTTTCTCTTTGTCGAGGAAGCCGAACTGCTCGTTGAGCAACTGCTCGAAGCGACGGCAACGGATAGCCTCCGCCTTTTCCATCATGGAGGCGTTGAACTCTCGTTCACGGGCATTTGCCGGATGCCCGTAGAGATATATTCCCAGACCCTCACGGCGGCTGAGCCTGTTGGTGTGAGGATTTCGGATTGGGGGATAGAAGTCGAGGTAGAGCGATATGCGGTCGCCCGATATTTCCTTTTTACGAAGGAAAACTTTAGTGCAGGTATTCATTGTATCTTGAAAGAGTTAAAAGTTTGACGCAAAGTTCGGTTGTGTTTGCATGGTGGAATCAGCCACCATCGCGCCACCATAGCCGGATTCGGCTAAATCGTAGGTGGCGCGAGCAAATCATCCAGTTCTTTGCGGGAGAGATAGGTAAACTTGCCTCTATTGGTACGGGTTATCTTATAGGTCTTGACATAGTGATAGAGCTGGTCTCTGGTCATGCCAAACTTTACCATAGCCTCGGCAATCGTGTATTCAGCCGGAGGTTCAGGCTCCGCAATGCCCTTGGCAATATCGAAATGCTTTTTCGAGTACCTTGCTTCGATTCCAACCTTTATCTTGGGGATTCCTTCTTTGGATACGAGGGTGTAAATGGCAGATAAGGACATGCCAAATTTCTCTTGAATTTCAGCAACCGTGTACCATTCGGTTATTTCCTGTGATGGATTACGTTTCTCAAAATATCGGTCGATATGAGACTTACTCCATAGAGTTTTACCTCGACTTGTTGTCTTCGGGAAATTCTGTGTCTGGGCAATTTTGTAAAGTCCCGAATTTGAGATGCTGTATTTCTCCAGAATCTCTTTCGTGGTATAAAACTCGGTGATGGCTTTCCGTTCATTCCTGATTGGTTCAAACTTGTCAGGATTGTTGAATAGGTTTTCAATGTCTTCCCTTGCTATGAGATATTTTGATCCCAGTCGTTTAGCAGATATTTCACCATTACGGAGATAGAGATAAATCGTAGGACGACTCACTCCAATGAATAATGCTGCTTCTGTGATTGAGATATAGGGCTTGTCCTTGATTTTCTCAATCGGTTTCTCGGCAATGACCTTTTCTGTCACTGCGTCATGCTCTCTCACTTTGGCTTCTCGCTTCTTTTGTTTGTATAGTAAGCTTGAGCATCTGAGAGAGCAACATGTTGTTGTGGTTTTGTGGGCTATGAACTCCTGCCCGCAGAAAGCACAAATTTTCTTCAAATCAATGTTGCTGCTCATGGCTGTTTTTACTTTATTTCGCCCGATAATCTGTAAAATCCCGTAAAGTGGCGTAAAATGGCGTAAAGATTGTCCACCACCTTGCTGACGGATTTTATCCCGGCTGCGAGCGAGATACAACCGGGATACAAAAATGGGCGAAAAAGGGGTCAGAATCCGTTAGAATCCATCAGTAAGGGTATGAAAAAAGCGTGCTGTAAAGCACGCTGTACTAATGGATTGTGACGGATTGTGACGGATTGTGACAATTACATCATTTGCCGATGCAAAAACGCGAGAATATGGTTTGCAAAAGGTCGGCGGGGGTTATTTCGCCGGTTATTTCGCCAAGGTAGTGCAGGCTCTCTCTTATGTCTATGGCTAATAGGTCGGAAGGAACTTGGCAACCATAATTGTCGGAGGGGAACTGGGATTCTGCGGCATCTGCGGCGGTGTCGTCGGCTGGCTGGAGGGCGGCGAGGACGCGGGTTAGGGGCAGGATGGCTTTCTTCAGGGCTTCATAGTGGCGGGCGTTGGTTACCAATAACTCTTGGTCTGGGTTGTGGCGCGACAGGGCTTCCTCTTTTATTTTTTCGCGTAATTGCTCTATGTCGGCGCCGGTTTTTGCGCTTATTTTTATCGGAGATTCTTCCGAATCCGATTCTGTCAAATACGCGTTCTCCGAGAACTCGGCAAGGTCGGCTTTCGTCAGTACCGGTATCAGGCGGGCGGCGGGGTTCAGCGCGGCGTGGGTTTCGAGCATTTCGCGGCGTTGGGCGGCCGCGTCGGCGGTCGGGTCTATGAGCCATAGCACTATATCGGCGCCTCGGATGGCGGTCTGCGTGCGTTCTATGCCGAGCCGTTCTATGGTGTCGGTGGTCTGGCGGAGGCCGGCGGTGTCGATGAAGCGGAACAGCACGCCGCCGATTTCCAGGGTGTCTTCTATGGTGTCGCGCGTGGTGCCGGGGATGTCGCTCACTATCGCCTTGTCGTCGCCGAGCAGCGCGTTGAGCAGTGTCGATTTTCCGGCGTTAGGGATTCCGGCAATGGCCGTGGGGATACCGTTTTTGAAGGCACGGCCGTCGCGGTAGGTGTCGGCCAGACTTTTCACGGTGTCGAGTGTCAGCGCCGTGAGGCGGCGAAGTTCGGTGCGGTCGGCAAAGGTGACATCTTCTTCCGAGAAGTCTATTTCGAGTTCGAGCATGGAGGCAAGGTCAATGAGGCGGCTTCGCAACTCGTTGATTTTCCGCGAGAAAGCGCCGGTGGTCTGCGAGAGTGCGAGACGGTGTGCCGCACGCGATTCGGCGGCTATGAGGTCGGCTATCCCTTCTGCCTGGGCGAGGTCGATTTTCCCGTTGGCGAAAGCGCGTTGCGAGAACTCGCCGTGTCCTGCCGGCCGTGCTCCGAGTTCGGCGAGCCGCGTCAGCAGTTGCCGCTGTATGTATCGCGAACCGTGGCAGCCTATCTCCACGGTGTCCTGGCCGGTGAAGGAGTGTGGCGCGCGGAACACTGTGGCTACACATTGGTCAATGTCGCGGCCGTCGTCGTCGGTGATGTGGCCAACGGCGGCGGTGGCGTGCCGCAATGCCGTGAGGTCGCGGCCGCGCCATGCCTGCTCCACAAGCTCCACGGCGCCCGTTCCGGATACTCTTATCACTGCTATGGCGCCGCTCCCGGCTGGGGTGCAGACAGCGGCTATCGGATGGTCGAGGGACTGAATCATTTCTCTATTATTAAGATACTTGGGCAGCTATGCCTTTGTTTTTGCAGCTACAAATTTAAGCATTTTTCCCGGTTCCGGCAAATCCTCCCCTTTTTTCGCGAACACTTTTTCAAACGAATAACCGAGGGGTTGCTGCACTTTTTCAAACGAATCGGGAGGTGGAATGCAGGGCAATGATAGGGTACAGGCTGGAGGATGTCCCGTCTATCCTCCGGCCCGGCATTCCGGATTTGGCGGAGCGGTATGTGACTGCCGGCCGTGAGATTGTCAACAATATAAAGGATGCGTACAAGGTGTGTCTATATCGGTATGTGGCCGACTCTCTCGCGGGGTTGAACCGCAGCGGTGTGGGGATGGCCATCGCTTCGAGCCGCAGCCGCGCGTCGTTGCAGGAATATTGCGCGGAAATGCACATCGACGGCTGTTTCAGGATGCTCGTTGGCGGTGGTGAGGTCGAGAACGGAAAAACCGGCGCCGGATCCTTTCCGTCGCGCTGACCGCCCTCTGCCGCTCCCGGCTACCCGAATAGCTCCATTTATGCACCCGGGTATACCTCAAGGTCGGGATTTAGACAAGTGTCCGGTTACAAGGTCTAAGCGCGGAGCCAAGAGGGTGGGGCTCCCTTTCCTATGTAGAGGTGGCGTCGTCCGCCATGTCCCCGCAATCATAGTGATTATAAAGATTTTTAGAATCTTCAAAATGCTTGGTTGCAGCGTTCTATTAGCGTGCACCCGGCGCAGGCCTTGAGAGCCAATTCACTGAACTTCCGGTCTTTAGGATTGAGGGCTTTGCTGCTTTCAGGTGAAAAAGAAGTAGGCGGTTATTACTGCGGCTATGGCTCCGGTGATGTCGGCCAGGAGGGCGAAGCCGGCGGCATAGCGCGTCTTCATCACCCCTACCGAGCCGAAGTATACGGCCAGAATGTAGAATGTGGTGTCCGTGGAGCCGCGTACCGCCGCGGCCACTTTGCTTACGAAGGCGTCCGCGCCGTTGGCTTTCATAACGTCGAGCATCAGCGCGCACGAGCCCGAGCCGCTTAGCGGCTTCATCAGCATAGTGGGCAATGCACCCACCCACTGTGTGTCGCCGCCGCACCAGGCTACCATCTGCTCCACCCATCCGGTGAACGCGTCGAGCGCACCGGAGGCGCGGAACATGCCGATACCCACCAGGATGGCCACAAGATACGGAATTATCATAACGGCGGTCTTGAAACCTTCTTTTGCACCGTCTATGAAGGTGTCGTAGACGTTGATTTTCTTCTTCACTCCGGCGCCGATGAAGGCTATTATCACGGTGAAGAGGATTACGTTGGCGCCGAACGTCGAGTAAGACTGCACTTTGTCGGAGGGAAGCGAGGCGAAGAACCATACTATCAGCGCCACGGCGGCTGCGATACCTCCCAGCCATGTCCAGAGCACGCGGTCCATGCGTATGCGCTGCTTGATGCAGAGCGCCAACAGGCCCACGAGCGTGGCAACGGCGGTGGCTATGAGTATGGGGATGAAGACGTCGGTGGGGTTTGCGGCGCCGCCTTGCGCGCGGTACATCATTATGGAGATGGGTACCAGACATAGTCCCGAGGCGTTGAGCACCAGGAACATAATCATGGCATCGGTGGCGGTATCCTTCTTGGGGTTGAGCTTCTGCATCTCCTGCATGGCTTTCAGTCCCATCGGCGTGGCGGCATTGTCGAGCCCGAGCATGTTGGCCGAGATGTTCATGAAGATGGCGCCAAGGGCCGGGTGCCCTTTCGGTATGCCGGGAAAGAGGCGCGTGAAAAGCGGCGCTATCAGGCGGCCGAAAAACTGTATCACACCGGCACGTTCCCCTATTTTCATGATGCCGAGCCAGAGAGTGAGCACTCCGGTGAGGCCCAACGAAATCTCGAAGGCGAAGGCAGCCTGGTCGAATGACGAGTTGATGACGGCGCTCCAGATGTCGAGGTCGCCGTAGAAGATGGTCTTGCCCAGCGCCATGAGGAATGCTATGGCGAAGAAGGCTATCCAGATGTAGTTGAGTATCATGTCGGTCAGGTGATTTCAGTTACGCAGTGGTCCACTTCCCAACGGCGTGTGGCGAGCTGCTGTATGCGTTCGCGGCGGTGCGACACCATTATGATGGTAGCTGTTCCGCGCAGCTCTTTGAGCGTGGCGGTGAGCAGGTCGCTGTTGGCGCGGTCGAGGTAAGAGAAAGGCTCGTCGAGTACGATGAAGCGCGGTCGCGAGACAAGGGCACGGGCTATCAGGGCTCGTTGCACCTGACCGCCGGAGAGGTCGCCGAGCACACGGTCGAGCAATTCCGAAAGGCCGAAATGCCCGGCTATGGCGCGGGCCGCATCGAGGTCTTCGGCCTTCGGGCGGCGGAAGCCGCCGGTCAGTAACCCGCTGTTCACCACCTCGCGCACGGTCACGGGAAAATGCGAGTCAACGCTGTTCTTCTGCGGTAGGTAACCGGTGGAGACATCGCTCACCGGACGGCCTTCTGCAAAGTATTGCACGCATCCGGAGGTAGGGCGCAGCAGCCCGAGCATGATGCGCAACAAAGTGGTTTTGCCGCCGCCGTTGGAGCCGGAGACGGCTATGAAGTCGCCGGTGCATATCTCAAGCGACACAGGCGGCAACACGGTCTTGTCGCCGAAGCGCATTGACACGTCACTGAGCCTTAGCAGCGGCTCCGGCGGCAATGGCGTCGGCCACAGAGAGGATATTTTGTTTCCAGTCATATTGCAGCAGCGAGATTTCGGCCGTCGGGATACCGAGTTCCGAGGCCAGGGAGCGTTGCGGGGCGGCGGCGTGGCCCGATTCCAGGAAGAAAGTCACCGGTCCCGATTTCTTAATTAGGTCCATGCGCATCTTCATGTCGCGCGGCGACGGCTCTTTTCCGTTGATTTCCAGCGGTATCTGTTCCAGGCCGTAGTCGCGTGCAAAGTAGGTGAGCGACGGGTGCTTTATCACGAACGAGGACCCCCGGTATGGTTTCAGAAGAGCCGACAGCGTGGTGTCGAGCGACGCCAGGTCGCGGTCCAGCGTGCGCCATTGCCTGTGGTAGTAACACTTGTTCTTGGGGTCCGCCACCACAACGGCGTCATACATGTTGCGGGCCATTACCCGGGCATTACGGACCGATGTCCAGATGTGCGGGTCGTAGCCGTGCGGACCGCCGTGTGTCCCTTCGGCGCGCTTGATTCCGGCAGACGTGTCCACTATTTTCAGGTCGGGGCAGTTTTCCGAAATCTTGGCCAGCGACGCCTGCTCGAAGCCTATGGTGCCGACACGGAAGTAGATGCGGCTCTTCTGAAGCAACAGCAGGTTGGAGACCGATGGGTCATAAAGTTCCGGGTCGGCATTGGCCGAGAGCAGCGACACTACGTCGAACTTGTTGCCCGCTATCCTTTCGAGCAGATAGCGCTGCGGCTCGATGCTGACGGCGAGCACCGGTTTTTCCGGGGCACGGTCGCGGCACGCCGCAAACACCGCTGCCACACACACCGCCAGCACTACCGCTATGGTGAGATATAATAATGTACGTCTTTTCATAACTCTTTGAAGATAGGATGTTTGCAGAGCCGCCGGGCGGCATGTTCAGGCCACGGTGTGGCTTTTCTGCCGGGGCAGGGGGGAGGAGAGGCCCCCCGGAAGTCGGGGGTACGCTGCGCCGGCTCAATAGAAGCGGCGGATGCCCATGATGTCGCGCACGTCGGCCAGGGTCTTGGCGGCGTACTCGCGGGCGCGCTCGCCACCTTCGCGTATCACGCGGCCCAGCAGGGCGTCGTTTTCGCGTATTTCGAGGATGCGTTCGCGTATCGGAAGTGTTATGTCGAGGATGTCCTGCGCCAGCTGCTTCTTCATGTCGCCGTAGCGGATGGAACAGTCGGCATAGGCGTCGCGGTATTGCTGCACGATTTCCGGTTTTGAGACGAGCTCCATGAGGGTGAAGAGGTTATTTACAGGCTCGGAAACGGGCTGGTTCGGCGTCTTGGGACCCTCGTCGGTGACGGCGCGCATCACCTTCTTGCGCAGCGTCTTTTCG
>OGNF01001120.1_pt1 | contig 25885 bp, 29 predicted proteins | sample 1573321 | NCBI WGS metagenome assembly OGNF01 (sample SAMEA2581911, study PRJEB24529) | metagenome | biome: Human gut stool | place: China | collected 2011 | reverse complement strand
TGCGACGATTATTATCGGCTCGGCTCGGCTCGGCTCGGCTCGGCTCGGCTCGGCTCGGCAGGAGCATAGCGCCGTTTTTTCAGCGTGTCAAGTCTTATTTCATACAATTTATAACGAACCAGTTGCCGGAGACAGGGCGCATTATGCCTTGGCTTCGGCTTTTTGCGTTTGCCGGAAGGATGGTGGTTTGATATTGAAGTCCTAACCACGACCGGCAAATCAATCTTTTCCGGTTAAACCTTCTATCTTCTCCGGCGTGTCCGCTGTCGGAGAAAGTAAATAGCGGATAGAATTATTTTGGAGGAACGAAAATGAAGAAGAAACTTCTAAGCCTTCTGCTTGCGTTGTGCCTTGTGATGGCGCTTGTCCCCATGACAGCATTTGCGGCAGAAACCATGGACACTTGGGATGGAACAGCCGATACAAGCTGGTATGATGAAGAAAAAACAGAATTTTATCTGCAAACAGCCGAGCAGTTGGCAGGCATGGCAAAGCTTATCAATGATGATATGGCAAATTTTAAGGATAAAACCGTTTATCTTGAGAATGACTTGGATTTAGGCGGGCATGAATGGATCTCTATCGGTGACGGAGCAAATACGGCTGGGGGATCATTTCAGGGTGTTTTTGACGGACAAAGCCATGTAGTTTATAACCTGTATTCTCATGAGGGCCTAAAATCTGAAAACAAAGACAATAACAATAACTTGTATAGAAATGGTTTGTTCGGTGCTATCTACAATGCAACTGTGCAAAATCTCGGCATTGAAAATGCTGATATCGTGATACCGATGAATGATACCTCCACTTACGGAAAAGGCATTTTGGTGGACTGGATGACCCATTCCACTATTAAAAACTGTTATACTACCGGTTCCATTACCGGCGGTTCTTATATAGAAAAATACATAGGCGGTCTTGCAGGATTTTTAAATGGGAACAACAGTATCAGCCAGTGTTATTCTACCGCTGCAATTACGGGTAACTATGACGGCGAGTACTATGCAGAACAAGAAGGCGGGTTAGAGCCGATGGATTGTTGGGATTCGCTGGGTGGCATTGTTGGAGCCTCATATACTGGTCAGGTGACAATAAGCGACTGTTGGTTTGGCGGAGAAATCGTTGTAAACTCCATTCAGGCTCCCGTTGGCGGTATTATCGGATATGGCAAAGGTGTAAGCATGGTCAACTGCCTTGTCGCTACAAAAGAAATCGGCAACGATGGCTGGGAAAATACTTACTGGCTTGGTTATGTCGTAGATAAAGATGCAAAGAATTGTTTCTGGCCAAATGATGCTAAATATAATTCTAATGTTGCCAATGCACAAAGCGGAAATTCGGCAGGCACAGCAGTTGATGATTTTATGGATGAAGGCGTTTTGACGGGACTTAACGCCAATGCCGCGGAAGGTGTGAGATGGGTACCGGGTATAAAACATCCCACCTTTGATTGGGATAGCAAAAATATTCCGGCGAACTACTCTAAAGTAGATGAAGCCATTGCAAAAGCGGAAGCCCTGAACAAGGACAACTACAAGGACTTTACCGGCGTGGAAGCCGCCGTCAATGCTGTTGTCCGTGACAAGAATATCACTGAACAGAGCGAAGTGGATGCAATGGCGAAGGCTATTGAAGATGCCATTGCTGCCCTGCAATACAAGGATGCTGATTACACAAAGGTTGACGCAGCCATTGCCAAAGCGAATGCCCTGAACAAGGATGAGTACAAGGATTTCTCCGCCGTGGAAGCTGCTGTCAAGGCTGTTGTCCGTGGTAAAAATATTACGGAGCAATCCGAAGTAGACAAGATGGCAAAGGCTATCGAAGATGCGATTGCTGCTCTTGAGAAAAAACCTGCCAGTACCAAACCGGGAACATCCGATAAGAGTCCGCAGACCGGCGATACAAGCAACCTTGCTTTGTGGATTGCTCTGTTGTTTATCAGCGGCGGTGCAGCCATCGGTACAACGGTTGTCAGCAGAAAGAAAAAGTGCAACAGATAATTGAATAGCGTTCCCTTGCTCCATCTTCCGAGCAAGACAAAAGCGTCGTAGCAATACGGCGCTTTTTTGTTACCCGGAAGCGACAAACAGCGCACTTTTGCGGCAGATGGTAAGCAATACCCCTGTCGGTTGAAAGTCGCTCATATCGAAAGCAAACGCCCAAAATCGCCCCGAAAAATGACGGTTCGGAGAGGTTTTGGGCGTTTCTGCGTTTCGGGAGCAAATCGACAATAGGCAGCGATAAGGAGGTGCCCGCTATGCCCCGTATGCCGAAATACCTCAAGAGAGAATGGGCGTTCTTTCTTGATGAGCGTGGCAGGAAGAAATACAACGAGCTTTGCAGGAAATGCGAAAGGAGCTGCAAGCAGAGCTTCCGTGCCACCGTTATCCAATGCCCGCACTATCTATCGAAAAGGAGAACAAGACAATGACAGACTATCCAAACAACATTCCCGCAAAGCTGGAAATCATCAAGGCGAGCGAGATTATCCCGAAAGAGGTGCGCTGGCTGTGGTATCCGTATATTCCCTTCGGCAAGGTCACGCTTCTGCAAGGCGATCCGGGCGACGGCAAGAGTAAGCTGATGCTTTCTCTTGCCGCTTTGCTTTCCAAGGGAGCGCCGCTGCCCTTTGCAGACGAGGAACATACCGAGCCGATGACGGTTATCTATCAGACCACCGAGGACGATGCAGACGATACCGTCGTGCCGAGATTTAATTCGGCAGGCGGCGACGGCGAAAGGCTTATCTTCATCAAGGAGGACGAAAAGAGCCTGACCTTCGGAGACGACCGTATCCGTGAAGCCGTGGAGAAGTACCACGCCAAGCTGCTGATTCTCGACCCGATGAGTTCGTATATCGGCGGCGAGTGTTCGATGAACAACGCCAACGAAACGAGAGCCGAGTTTAACCACCTGATTGCCGTTGCCAAGGACACCGGCTGCGCCATCGTCATCATCGCCCATATGAACAAGGCGAAGGACACAAGCCCCCTCTATCGCACCAACGGCTCTATCGACATTGCCGGTGCAGCGAGAAGCATTCTTGCTGTCACACGCACGGCAAACAAACAGAACCCCGCCGAGCGTTATCTGGTGCAGGTCAAGAGCAATCTTGCACCGATGGGCTCGGCTATTCTCTTTGAGGTAGCCGACAAGGGCGTGAACTTTCTTGATGAGCTGGAGTTGAGTGCGGAGGACGCTTTCTCTGCTTCTGCGCCGAGGATGGGCAGACCGAATGCCCGTGAGGAAGCGGCAACGGACTTTATCCGTTCCCTGCTGGCGGGCGGTAGGCAGCTGGCTTCCGATTGCGAAGCAAAGCTTGAAGCCGCAGGCTTCAAGAAATCAACCTACAAGAAGTCCAAAAAGAAAGCCGGAGTTCGCTCTGTGAAGGACGGCTTTCTTTGGTACTGGACTTTGCCGGAGGTTGAAAAACCGATTGAGAATGGGCAGGAAGTCACGGACGAGGACGACCTGCCTATTTGATTGAGGTTTTGAGGGAGGTCAAGGGAGGAAAGCCCTTGCCCACGACATCTTTGCAGCGAAGCTGAAAGTGTCATAGTGGGTTACGCACTTTGAAAAAGTTGCGTAACCCGCACCCCCTCCCTTTTCGCTGACTGGAGGTGATGAGAATGGCGGAAGGAAATTGGAGTGTTATCCGAGTGGAGAAAATCTCCGCAGAGGGAGCGCAGAAAACCGAGCGACACAACGAGCGCAAGAACGAAAGCTACGCAAATCTCAATGTAGACACCGAGCAAATTGCCCGTAATGTTCACTTCAAGGACACGGGCGGTTTGACCTACAACGAGTATTTCCAGCGGCTCATTGACGAGGGCAAAATCTCCACAAGAGGACAAAAGGAGGGTGCGACAATCTTTAATGAGCTGGTCATTGATGTGAACACAAGGTACTTTGAAAAGCACGGTGGCTACGAATACGCCAAGCAGTTCTACGAGGAAGCCTATCGCTTCGGCTGTGAGATTTACGGCGAGGAGAACATCGTGTCGGCGGTTATGCACGCCGATGAAATCAACAAGGCGGTGTCCGAAGAACTGGGCAAGCCGGTCTACCACTACCACCTGCACATTGTGGCGATCCCTACCGTCCGAAAAGAAATCCTGTGGTCGAAACGCTGCAAGGACGAAGCCCTGAGAGGAACGGTCAAGGAGGTCATCAACCAGGTTTCCCACTCGAAGAAATGGAAGAACACGATCCCTCTGCTGGACGAAAATGGGCAGCAGGTTATCAGCAAATACGGAAAGCCGATGTTCCGCAAGTCCTACTCCGTTCTGCAAGACAAGCTCTTTGAGCATATGACCGAAGCGGGTTTCACCGGCTTTGAGCGTGGCGTATTGGGCAGCACAGCGGAGAATTTGAGCAGCCTGGATTATCAAATTCAGAAGGACAAGGAACGACTTGCCCACATTCAGGAACGCATTGAAGCCGAGCAGGTGCGCTATGAACCTGCTCACGAAGTCCGCAAGACGATGGCAGAGATTGAGGAAATGGGGCAGAAAACCATCACCGGCAAGATTGCCGTTTCCAAGGACGATTATCAGCAGCTTACAGCACCTGCCAAGGAAGGTATCACAAGCCGCAGCGAAATCCAAGATTTGAAAAGCAGCGTTTCCTACTATCAAAGGCGGTATTTCAATGCGTCCTCTGCTATGGAGCGATTGCAGGAACGCTATGACCGGCTCAAAGAAAAATGCCAGCCGTTTTTGCAGGCACTGGAACACTTCCCAAAGCTGGTGGAGGTCTTTGTAGAGAAGGTCAAGGAGCTTTTCAGTATCAAGGAAGCACAGGAACGCAAGGAACGGGAGGATAGAGCAGCCGCCCGAAAAGAACAATCCAAACACCGTTGGGGCAGAAATGATTGGGAACGATAATCCCTTCCATTACTATCCCGACTTTTTAACTTCTTCAACACTTGAATTACGGAGGTACGAAAATGAAAGACATTACAAGCACGATTACCAAGCCCCTCGCCGTCCTCGGAGAGAATGGCAAAGGCTACACAAAGGAAGCCAACTTCATTTCGTGGAACGGCAATGCCGCCAAGCTGGACATCCGAGAGTGGCATCCAAACCACGAACGCTGCGGCAAAGGTATCACGCTCAACGAGGACGAGGGCAGAAATCTTTATGCGGCACTTAAAGCAATTTACGAAAAGGAATAATTCTTTTTCGGCAGGTAACAGGGCGTTCGGAAACGGACGCCCTTAATTTTTTACAGAGAGGAGCAAAACAATATGGAAACCGAAAATGCAACCTATTCGGTCAAAATAGGAAAAACAACCTTTATCGTATGTGTAAAGCAATCGGAAACGGCGAAAAAGCCGCTTGAAAAAGTGTTCCGAGATATGTGTAAACACGAGGTTTTAGACGATTTCGGCACGGATAATTCGTCTTTTTTGAAAAATATTACGAAAGTGTCTTGACAAAGTCATTCCCGAGGGCAGCGGATACCGCCCCAAAACGAGATTTGCGAAGTTCTACAATCTACCGGAGTTGATGTCTCTGTTCAAGGAAACGGCGGATATTCAGACGGCAGATATGCTGGATCTCCCTGTGCCGAAAGCCAATTATCACAATGTGCTCTTAAAGCCGTCCGAGCAGCAAAAGGAAATGGTTCAGTCTCTTGCAAAACGCGCCGAAAAGGTGCGAAATAAGATGGTGAACTCAAGCGAAGATAATATGCTGCTTATCACCAATGACGGCAGAAAGCTTGCGCTTGACCAGCGCTTGATAAACGATATGCTACCCGACAGTGAGACGGGCAAGGTATCCGCCTGTGCCGACAATGTCTTTGATATCTGGCAGAAAACCGCCGACAAGCGTTCTGCGCAGATGGTATTCTGCGACCTCTCTACTCCCCACGGTGACGGTACTTTCAATGTCTATGATGATTTGCGCGACAAGCTGATAGCGAAAGGTATTCCGAAAGAGGAAATTGCCTATATCCATTCGGCAAATTCCGAAGCGCAAAAAAAGGAACTGTTCGGCAAGGTGCGAAACGGTCAGGTCAGAGTGCTTATCGGTTCTACGCAAAAGATGGGCGCCGGCACGAATGTGCAGCAGAAACTGATCGCCCTGCACCATCTCGACTGTCCGTGGCGACCGAGCGATTTGCAACAGCGTGAGGGGCGAATTGTCCGACAGGGCAACGAAAACCCCGAGGTCGATATTTACACCTATGTTACCGAGAACACTTTTGATAGCTACTTATATCAGTTGGTGGAATCAAAGCAGAAATTTATCGGGCAGATTATGACTTCAAAATCTCCCGTGCGCTCTGCCGAAGATGTGGACGAGCAGGCTCTTTCCTATGCTGAAATAAAGGCTTTGTGTACGGGCAATCCGTATATCAAAGAGAAAATGGATCTTGATATTGATGTGTCCCGACTCAAGCTGTTAAAAGCAAATCACCTCAGTCAGATTTATTCTCTGGAGGATAAGGTACACAAAGAATTCCCGGCAAAAATTGCGGCGCTTGAAGAACGCATTAAGGGCTTTGATAAGGATATTGCAACAGCAAACAGTCACCCTGCCGGAGATAAGGATAATTTTTGCGGAATGACCGTTAAAGGCGTTTCCTTTTCCGAAAAAAAAGATGCAGGTGAAGCTATTATTGCCGCTTGTAAGGCAATGACAAGTCCTGACGCAATCGGCTTTGGCTCTTATCGCGGCTTTGATATGGAGCTTTCATTCGACACCTTCAGCAAGGAATATAAGATAACTCTTATAGGCGAGCTGCGTCATACCGTTATACTCGGCACGGATATTTTCGGTAATATACTGCGTTTGGATAATGCAATCGGTGCGTTTTCAGAACGGCAGATTGCCTGCAAGGAGCAGCTTGAGGATACCAAGGTTCAGCTTGAAAATGCAAAAGTTGAGTCACAAAAGCCGTTCCCGCATGATGAGGAACTGAAAACAAAATCCGCCCGTCTTGCTGAATTAAACACACTTCTCGATATGGATAAAAAGGACAATGAGCTTGTAGACGGTGAGCGCGGCGAGGAAAGCGAAGAACCGGATCGAGCAGACAGCCGAGACGCAAGGTAGTAAAAATATTGAAATACGATTGATTTTATGCTATAATGCTCTTGCCTGATTTTACTGAATTGAGCAAACATAAAATTCAGGAAAATTACGCTCCGACCGTAGGGGTTGGTTCTACGCATTAGATGCTGTCATTATTTGATTGTTTGTAAATGACGGTTAGGCTTAAAAAAGGCTCTCGGTAGTCGGTCATTATGATGCGTGTTCTATCTTTTAAGGCCTGCGGAGAAAGGAGAATGATTATGGCAAAGGTGTCGAGCAAAACGCACACGCAACAACAGTTGAACGATTATGCTAATCAGCACAATCCGAACAACAAAGCCTACAAAGCTGTCAAGGCTAACAAAAAGAAAATGCGATCCAAAAAAAGAAAAGAACGCATTGATAATGTTGCTAACCTCGAATGGTTTTGTTACGGTTGGTGTGACGACTGACAAAGACGGGAGAGCATCGAATAACGGTGCTCTCCCGTTCTTATAATCGCACATTTGAAAAGCTTCATAAACCTCCGTATAATTGTTACAGAAGCAAGAATACGGAGGTTTTTTCTATGAAATTCAAGGATGTCAAACGGTACTTAACTATACATAAATGTGAAATCAACGCATATATCAGCCTTGTGATAAAAGCACGGAACGCATATATCGACGAGCGAAAGCCCACCGATGATGTGGATGAGCTGCTTTGCAAGCTGATGAAGATTAAGAAAAAGCTGCGAGCGTAGCGGAAAGGAACAATATGAATTACTATATATCCGACCTGCATATCGGTCACGCAAATGCAATTAAGTTTGATAATAGACCGTTTGCGGATGTCAATGAAATGAATAACACAATTATCAAAAATTGGAACAGCCGCGTAAAGACGGACGATACCGTATATATCCTCGGAGACTTCATTTGGGCAAAGGAAAGCGAATGGCCGTACTTCGTCGGTCCGCTTTCCGGAAATAAGGTACTAATACGCGGCAACCACGATCCAAGACAATTCAGCCGCACTGTTCGCAATATGTTTCAGGATATCACGAACCTAAAGGAAATCAAGGATGACGGCAAGCATGTTGTAATGTGCCATTACCCGATACCGTTCTTTCGTGCGGGATATTCAGATACGGCGTATATGCTCTACGGTCATGTTCACCGCACAAAGGAATATGAGTATCTGACCGAAATGCGTAAGTCCATCAGGGCAAAAGCAAAGGGATACGGAACGCCCAGCGGCAACTTTATCAATGTGAGCTGTATGATGCCGTATATGAACTACACGCCGAGAACTCTTGCGGAAATTATTGCAGGAGATGCAGCGGACTTTGCAGACAAGTAAATACAACGAACACACGCCGGATGGAATGAAAATCGTCCGGCTATTTTTATACCCATTTTTACATACCCACTCTCCTGCTTTCAGTGGGTGAATCGGAAAAGAAACGAGGTGAAAGGAATATGAAAAACGATATCAGAAAGGCAGATGAAGTCACTGTCGAAATGCACGTCAACGACATTGTTTACGGTATTATCAGCGACGAACTTGATAATATGATTTGCGACTGTGAGGATCTGCCCGAGGAGTTTGAAAAACTGTATTTTGCTAAACGCGTACTCTCTGTTCTTGAAAACAGCGATATGCCGATACGCGCGGCTGTCGGACTGCTCGACAATGTTTTCATCGTAGAGGCGCTGTTTGAGGATAAGGACGAATATATCGGCGAATCGGACACCGATACCGATATCTACAACTTTGTGGTAGAACACGGCTACCGTCATTACGATGAGATTGTTATGCCGGGTGAGCTGCCCGAAACGGTTTTTATCCGAATGGCAAGGTGTATGATGAAAAAGGGAGGATTTAACTATGACGAATGAAGAATTGAACAATGCATTGTATGAGAAAATGAGAGATGAGTTTGTGGAATATAAAGCAGATTTGCTCTCAATGCCGGCTGATAAAATATTGGAACAAGCTTACACTTATGCTGTGAAGCAAGATATTGTATCAGAGATGGAAGAAGTTATCTTATCAGACAAACGGTGCAAGGCGCTGTTGTCTGAGGAAAACACACTCGACAAGGTGTTTTCCTGTTGGGAAAATTACGAGTCAGAATATATGGACCATATTTATGATATGATTGAGTATACGGCAGATGAGAAAATCAGAGAAGCTTCCGTAAAGTCAACGCGGGACTTTAGGTAGGCATTGTATTATGTGGGTGAAGCCCGAACAGATTGAAAAAGCAAAGCAGATGGATCTTCTGACTTATCTGCAAAGCTATGAGCCGAATAATCTTAAAAAGATTTCGCACGACACTTGGTGTACCAAAGAACACGATTCGCTCAAAATATCCAACGGTAAATGGCATTGGTTTTCTCGGCATATCGGCGGAAAAACAGCTCTTGACTATCTCATAAAGGTCAAGGGCGTTTCTTTTGTGCAGGCGGTTGAGATAATTACAGGATATTCGGCAGTGTTGCCGCCCGTATATACGCCTGCGCAGAAACCAAATCAGCCGAAAGCCTTGGAACTTCCCGAAAGCAATTCGGATATCTGTGCGGTTCGTCGGTATCTCAAAAGTAGGGGTATCGCCGATGCGATTATCGACTATTGCCGTAATAACAAACTGCTCTATGAGGACGCGAAGTATCACAACTGCATCTTTTTAGGTTATGACGGCAATACGCCGAAATACGGTGCTGTCAGGAGTACAAATTCGAATTTCAAACGGGATTTAACGGGAAGTGATAAGCGCTTCTCTTTTTTTATCTCTGCCGAAAGCAAAACACAAACCGTGCATTTATTTGAATCGGCGATTGATCTGCTAAGTTATGCGACTTTTGAACTGAGACACGGGCAATCCCGTCACGATGATCTTCTTTCTCTTGCGGGCGTATATAAGACGGAAAATAAGCAGGATATTCCGCTGGCTCTGAAAACCTATCTCGACCGCCACAAGGAAACGAAGGTTATCTATCTTCATCTGGATAACGATGAAGTCGGTAGAACGGCAACAAGGCAAATAATCGATGCGCTGTCTGCCGAGTATACCGTTATTGACCAGCCGCCTCAAAGCGGTAAGGACTTCAATGATTTTCTTAAAAACGAAATTCAAAAAAAGCGAAAGGAGCAGGTGCGATGAAAATTAAAATCTATCAGATAGACCGGGATAAGGATAACGGAAGTCTGAGCTTTCTTAACTACGAAAATACTGTTAAACGGACCAGAGGAAAAATACGAAGTGAAATCTACCACAAGGTGTTTGACGGCGATGTTGAGTGCAGCGGGCTTGAAGATGTTTATGCTATGTTCAACGAAACCCGTCCCGAGTCATTCACCGGTCACTCTCTTTCGGTGTCGGATGTTGTGGAGATTGAGCACTCCGACATCGTTGAAAAAGGTTTTTACTTCTGTGATAGCTTCGGCTTCAAAAAGATTGATTTTGAGCCGAAAAAAGATGAGCAAACCATTGTTAAATCACAAGCTGAAAGAAACGAGGTGAGATAAATGGCGAAAGAATTTGATGTAACCATTGTTGAAACCCTCAAAATGAAAGTGACGGTTGAAGCCGAAAGCCTGGAGGACGCAATGCAGATAGTCGGAGACAAATGGTACAAGGGTGATTATGTTCTTGACGCAGATAATTTTGTCGGTGTTGAGTTTGAGCCTTCCGAGCGGGTGGTTGAACTCAGCTATCAGAATTTATCCGAGATTTTCAATTATGTCAATGACACACACAAGTCGCCCGTCAGCGGATATATCGTATTCTCACAGGACAGCTTTGACAAACCTTATTCCGAGCAGTCCCGAACCTATGTTGTTTCGAGTGATAATAAGGCATATATCGCCGGAGCAGGCGGATACTCCATTTTCGGTTCCTGCCTTGACGGGAGCGATCAAAACATTCGCCTTGAGCTATATATGCACGGTGACGGTGCATGGAAAATCGAGCGATGCTATATGCAGCGAGACGATTACGAGTACGCTCATTCTCAGCAGGTAAAGAACAAAGACAACCGTGAGGAACGATAAATAAAACAGTGGGGTTAATAGGCGGTGTTGTCTTAGCAAGCACTGAATTTGGCTATCCAAATTCGCTTGTTAGGGGGCTGTCTCGCCTGCCGGCTCGGTCAGCGCTTCTGCCTTCGGCAGAGGTGTCCACCGGACACCCGCGCCCCCTAAAACCCTGCAGAAAGGTTGTGCTAATGAGAAGCAGAAACATTCAAATTCCACTCCGTTTGTCAGAAGAAGAATACGCTGTGCTTATGAAAAAGGTCGGTAAATGCAGATGTTCAAGAGAAAGCTATATCCGCAGTCTGATAAACGGCTTCTCGCCTAAAGAAGCACCGCCGGCCGACTATTATAAAATTCTTTCAAAAATCAGTCGCGAAAGCGCAAACCTAAATCAGTTGCTTATTGTCGCCCGTACCAAAAACTTTATCGACGCCCCACAGTTGCGAAAGCTTATGGAGGAGATACGGGCGACAAATAAAATGCTTTGGCAAACTTTTTCCGAGGAACGCAATGGCAACCACTAAGATATGGGACATTCGCGGTCGTGTAGATAAGCTTATCCGCTATGTTGTCAATCCGGAAAAGACCGCCGACCTTGAATACGCGGCAGCGATGCACACTATCGAAAATGTTATTGAATACGATGCTGATTCGATGAAAACCGAACAGCATTTGTTTGTTACAGGCGTGAACTGTGATGAGAATAACGCCGTGAATGAATTTATGGACGCAAAAAGACTTTGGAAAAAGACCGGAGGAATAGTCGCATATCACGGTTATCAATCGTTCGCTGCCGGTGAGGTTGATGCAAAAACAGCACATGAAATCGGGGTAAAACTTGCAAAAGCACTTTGGGGAGACAGATTTCAAGTTGTTGTGAGCACTCATTGCAACACGGGACATTATCATAATCATTTTGCACTTAATTCAGTTTCATATACAGATGGCAAACGGTACTATGATAACAAAGAAACCTACAATCGTATGCGCAAGGAATCGGACCGGCTCTGCAAAGAGTACGGTCTTTCTGTTATCAGGAATCCGAAAGCAAAAGGCAAAAGCTATGCCGAATGGCGAGCGGAGTTTGAAGGCAGACCGACTGTGCGCGGTACTATCCGAGAAGCCATAGATATTGCCGTAAGCGGTTCGGGCAGCCGACTTGAATTTCTTGACGCAATGGATCAGATGGGCTTTATCATAGACCAAAGCGGTAAGTATCCGAAAATCAAGCATATCGGAGGAGAGCGCTTTGTGCGTTTCAATTCTCTCGGTCCGGGTTATTCACCGGAGGAAATTTTTGAGCGTATCCGGTATAACGAATATCCCGAGTTCCCGGAAGTTCCGCCGCAGGAGTCGCCGCAGCAGATTTTTGACGGACAAACCGAGCGCGTTGCGGCTATGAATTACACGGCGGTTTATCACTGCTTCGTTACGGCTTTGAAAATCACGACGGAAAGACCGAACACAAACAAAAAAATGTGCTTTCTTGTTCGTGAGGATCAGGGCAAAATGCGAAGCTATTCCGATCAGCTTTTGATGCTGACCGAGCATAAGATTGAAACCAAAGAGCAGCTTTTAGCGTTCCGTGAAAAAGCAACGGCACAAATCCCGAAAGTAATAAAACTCAGGCAGGATATGCGAAATGCCTTAAAGCGGGCGATTCGTGCCGGCGACGAAACAATGATAAGCAAGACAAAATACAACATCGACATTTACTCAAGACAGCTCAAAAAACTGCGCCGTGAGATAAACGCTTGCGACGGTGTTTTAGAGCGTATGGACTCGGTACGGGAAAAGCTCACCCGAATCGAGGACGAAAAATTCAGAGGAAAGGATAGGTTAAAGAATGAACACATCCGCAGAAGCGGCAGATCAGGTAGTACGAATGAGTCTTAACGGAGCCGAAGCCGCATTAAAAATTACAGGCTCTGCGTCAAAAGAAGTTGCAAAGCTGCTTTTCAAAGCCTTAAAGGATTTATCTAAACAAACCAAGAAAACAAAAGGTCAGATGCGGCTTTCCAATCTTGTAAAGTCCGGTAAGAAGCTTGAAATTTATCAGGTGGCGGACGCAAATCTGAAAAGGTTTTGTGAGCAGGCAAAAAAATACGGTATGATCTATACCGTGCTCAAGGACAGAAACAAAAACGACGGCATCACCGAGGTTATGGTTAAGGCGGAGGATAAAGCAAAGATTGACCGCATTTTTGAACGCTTAGGTCTTGTCCCCGAAAGCGTCGCAGATGTTCACCCTGAAAAGGCAAAAGAAAAGGACGCTCCGGAGCGCACCGCGCCGGATAAAAGCGAAGCGGATAAATTTCTCGATGAGGTAATGGCAAGACCTAACCCCACCAAGGAGGAACCGCACACTGTAAACCCCACCCAGGCACGGACAGAGAAACAAAATCAGTCCGTGCCTTCTTCAAAGAACAATCGCGATTCAAAGGACCGTTCGGCTGATGCCCGAACCGCTGAGGAACGCCGTCCGTCCGTGCGTAAAGAGCTTAAAGAGATACGCGAGGAAATGGACAGAGAGAAAAAGCCGAAAGGCAAGACCAAAACCAGCCCGACAAAAACAGCCGAGCACAAAGCTCCGGCCAAAAAGAAAAACTCGAAGGAGAGATAATGTATGAATAATTTTGATGATCTTTTCCCCGCCGGCGGCGAGAAAAAAGAAACCAAGTCCGAGCGCTCGTATAACAAAGAAGAATGGGCGGCAAAAAAGCAGCAGGAACGAACCGACGCTTTTGAACTGCTCGATACCGCGACCAAAGAAGCAGTTGAAAACTGCGAGACTTTCCGTGACTATCTGCTCGTTCAAAGCAGATTCGGAAGGTACTCGGTCAGCAATGCACTGCTTATTGCCTATCAGAATAATGAAGCCACCTACCTTGCCGATTTTGAGACTTGGAAAGAAAAAGGCGTGTTTGTGCAGAGGGGCGAAAAGGCAATCACCTTGCTTGAACCGGGAAATGAGTTCACCCGTGAGGACGGAACGACAGGCTTCTCGGTCAATGTCAAAAGGATGTTTGATGTTTCGCAAACCAACAGTCAGCGCAGCTATTCACGCAGAGAACCGGACGAGCGCAGAGTGCTGAAAGCACTGATTGCCTCCTCCCCCTGCGATATTCGTATGACGAATGAGCTTGAGGGTAATGTCTGCGCAAGATATGTGCCGAAGGACGATGCAATTTATATCCGCCAGGGGCTTGACGGATATGACATTTTCCGAAGTCTGTCGCAGGAAATTGTAATCGCAAACTTTGCAAAGGACGGCGTCAGCCGTGAGGACTGCTCCTTTACCGCCTATTGTGCGTCATATATCCTTTGCGAACGCAGCGGCTTTGATACCGGCGATTATAATTTTGAGAAGGCCCCGGACCGCTTCAAGGAAGCTGAGCCGAAAACAATTCGAGGTCAGCTTGATAAGATTCGCGATTCCGCGAACGAGGTATCTCAGGATATGCGCCGTGCAATGGAGGAACAGCAGAAAGCAAAACGCTCCAAAGATGACGGCGCAAGATAAGGAGGCTTCGCAATGACGGAAGCAAAGCGAATTATGACAATGGACGATTTTGAGCACCGTTTGCTTGTCGGCTGTATCAATAAGGCGCGAACCGAATATATGGAGGAAGGCAAGCCTACCGAGGATATAAACGAGCTGCTCATTAAAGCCATTGAAGCCCCTACTAAGAAAGAAAAACGAAAGGCAGACCGTGAGGGAAGATAAATTTTCTCGGACGAATGTTATTCTCTACTGTTTAGGGTTGATTCCGGCTGTATGGCTGGGGCTGCTTGCAGCTCCGGCTCTTCGCTCGGGACTTCCGAACCTCATCAAAAATCTTGCGGTTGTATTCAGTAACCCATTTCATATCGTGTGGTGCGAGGACAGTGTAAAAGCTGTCCTCATTTTTATATGCGCTTATGCAATGGGAATAGGAATTTATCTGTCTACCGCGAGAAATTATCGCCGCCGTGAAGAACACGGTTCGGCACATTGGGGCAATGCCGGACAGGTAAACAAAAAGTATGAGAATAAGGCAGAACCCGAGAAAAACAAAATCCTCACGCAGAAAACCAAAATCGGTTTGGACGGCAGAAAGCATCGCCGAAACTTAAATGTTCTTGTGTGCGGCGGTTCGGGTGCGGGTAAAACAAGATTCTATGCCAAACCGAACATTATGCAGGCTAACACAAGCTTTGTCATTCTCGATCCGAAAGGTGAAAATGTCCGCGATACGGGCAATCTCCTAAAAGCAAAGGGCTATGACATTAAGGTGCTTGACCTCATCAATATGGATAAGAGTTATTGCTATAACCCATTTGTTTATCTTCATTCGGATAACGATATTCAGAAGCTTGTCACGAACATTTTTAAGAACACCACGCCAAAAGGCAGTCAGTCGCAGGACCCGTTTTGGGATCAAGCGGCAATGATGCTGCTGTTGGCACTTGTTTTCTATTTGCACTACGAAGCGCCGCCCGAAGAGCAAAATTTCCCGATGGTTATGGAGATGATTCGCTCGGGTGAAGTCAAAGAGGATGACGATGGATTTATGTCACCGCTTGACCGATTGTTTGCTCGTCTTGCCGACCGAACACCCGATCATATTGCACTGAAATATTACCGGAATTATCGGTCGGGTTCCGGTAAAACTCTGAAATCCATTCAGATAACCCTTGTAGCCCGACTGGAAAAATTCAACCTTGACAGCCTTGCGGCGATTACACAATCGGATGAGATGGAGCTTGATAGGCTCGGCGAGAAGAAAACCGCTATATATGCGGTTATTCCCGATAACGATTCAAGCTACAACTTTATTGTCGGTATGCTTTATACCCAGCTTTTCCAACAGCTCTATTACAGTGCAGATGTAAAACACGGCGGCAGGCTTCCGGTCCATGTGCATTGTGTCATGGATGAGTTTGCGAACGTCGCGCTCCCCGATGAATTTGATAAGCTGCTCTCCACAATGCGAAGCCGAGAGATTTCTGTCAGCATTATCATTCAGAACCTGGCACAGCTTAAAAAACTCTTTGAAAAAGAATGGGAGTCGATAGTCGGCAACTGCGACGAGTTTCTATATTTGGGCGGAAACGAGCAATCGACGCACGAATATGTTTCCAAGCTGCTCGGTAAAGAAACCATTGATATGAACACCTACGGGCAATCCAAAGGTCGTAACGGAAACTATTCGACAAATTGGCAGATAACCGGACGCGAGCTTATGACGCCCGACGAGGTTCGTATGATGGATAACAAATACGCTCTGCTCTTCATTAGAGGTGAGCGACCGATTATGGATTTGAAGTACGATATCTTGAAGCACCCAAATTAAACTCTCGGCGGACGGCGGCGCAGAGCCTTATGAACACGCACGACCGAATTACAGCATCGGCAGTATCAGCTTTGACAGTTCTGTTCTTAAAATGGAACCGTTTGAACTTACCGATGAGGTCGGCGATTTCGCTATTCTCACCGAAGAAGAAATTGAGGAAATCTTAAAAAATGAAAAATTGGAGGAAGAAAACTATGAAGAAATCAGTTCTCAAAAAGCACACCACTAAGCTCCCGATGACGGGCAAGGTCAGAAAGGGCTTTGGCGTCTACTGTGCAATCGTTCTTGCACTTACGCTTATGTTCACTATGTCTCTTACGGCATTTGCGGCAAATGACGATCCGCTGACCGTTGTAAACAATCTGTCCGATTTTATTTTCGGACTGATAAGAGCTATCGGTCTTATTATGCTCGGCTTCGGCGTCGTGCAGGTCGGACTTTCCCTTAAATCTCACGATCCGTCACAGCGTGCCAACGGCTTTTTAACTGTTGCGGGCGGTATTGTCATTACCTTCGCAAAGGAAATCTTGAACCTTATTACGGGCTAAAAAGGAGGACGCACATGGAAAAATGCGAGTGCTATATCCACTCTCTGAAACAGGGAGAAACCAATGTGCTCGGTGAGGCGACGATTATCGAACGCATCGGAGACAACGATTATCTTGCCGAGTATAACGGCGTGAAATGTCACGCTATATACAACCCCTTTACCGGGCGTTACTTCGTTGACGATGTGTACGGAGTAATCCGTAGTTCGCCCGACCGGGACAGCAGATAAATAAGATACGGCGCACGGGGCAGGTCGCAAACGGCCTGCCCCTATTTGTCGGAAAGGAGGAATGAATGTGAGCGATAATTGGGTAGTTCAAAACTTACAGAACGCACTTGATACCTGGAACGGAAAGCTTGCGGAAATATGGACTTTGCTCACTCAATCGCCCGAAACATTCAAGGGCGGCGCAATATGGCAGGTAATCCTGTCTATTCACGGAGCATTGCAGGCTATCGGATACGCCTTGCTCGTTCTGTTTTTTGTTGTCGGAATAATCAAGACTTGCGGCAGCTTTACCGAAGTAAAAAAGCCGGAGCATGTCTTAAAACTGTTTGTCCGTTTTGCTCTTGCAAAGGGCGTAATCACTTACGGTCTTGAACTGTTGCTTAAACTGATGATGATTGTGCAGGGCGTTATTTCAAAAATAATGGTGGCGTCCGGAATTGCAAGCAGCTCCGGAGCAACACTGCCGCAAACAATTATTGACGCAGTCGAAAACTGCGGATTTTGGGAGTCGATACCGCTATGGGCAGTGACTCTGATTGGCGGGCTGTTTATTACGGTGCTGTCATTCATAATGATCATGAGCGTATACGGACGCTTTTTCAAAATCTATATGTACTCGGCAATCGCGCCGATTCCGTTGTCTACCTTTGCTGGACAGCCTACCGAGAATGTCGGAAAGACATTTTTGAAAAGCTACTGTGCGGTGCTTCTTGAAGGGGCTATTATCGTACTTGCCTGTATCATATTCTCCGTATTTGCTTCAAGTCCGCCCACAGTCGATACTTCGGCAGCGGCGGTGACGCAGGTGTGGAGCTATGTCGGGGAACTCATTTTTAATATGCTGGTCCTCGTCGGATCTGTAAAGATGGCAGACCGCATTGTGCGCGAAATGATGGGACTGTAAAGGAGGAATCTATTTGGAAATTAAAATCAACCGTGAAATAAGGAACTACACGGAATCAATGTTTTTCGGACTGTCGATGCGACAGTTCATTTTTGCAGTTATCGGCTGCGGTATGGCGGTCGGAATGTATTTCATCTTAAAGCCGTTTTTCGGAGTGGAAACGCTCTCTTGGATGTGTATGCTCGGCGCTGCTCCATTTATCGCCTGCGGCTTTGTGACCTATAACGGTATGACTGCCGAGCAGTTCGCATGGGTATGGCTGAAATCAAAATTCATTGAACCGGTCAAGGTGAAATTTGAATGTGATACGCTTTATTCAGAGATAACGAAAAAAACACAGAAGGAGGAAAAGAAAACGATATGATGAAATCACTCAAAGCAATGCTCAAACAGGATAAAGAAAAATATACCGTCCCGAAATCGGTTCACGATTATATTCCCATTACAGCCATTTGGGAGGACGGTATCTTTAAGGTCGGCAACAAGTTTGCAAAGACCTTTCGATTTACCGATATCAATTACCTTGTTGCCGGCAAGGAGGATAAAGAAACGATGTTTCTTTGCTATTCCGAGCTGCTCAACAGTCTCGACAGCGGTGCGACCACAAAGCTTACAATCAACAATCGCCGTATCAACAAGGTGAACTTTGAAAAGGAAATCCTAATTCCGAAAAACAATGATGAGCTTGACTGCTACCGTGAGGAATACAATAATATTTTGCTTGATAAGGCAAGCAACGCAAACGGCATTATTCAAGAGAAATATCTGACCGTTTCGGTCGTCAAAAAAGATATCGAGGAAGCGCGAACCTATTTCTCCCGTATCGCGTCCGATCTGCGAGCACATTTCTCTGCTCTCGGTTCAAAGTGTGAGGAATTGGACGCCGAAGAAAAGCTCCGTTTGCTTCACGATTTTTACCGCTCATGCGAAGAAGAAAGCTTCCGTTTTGATCTTTCGGATATGATGAAAAAGGGACACAGCTTCAAGGACTATATCTGTCCCGATTCTATGGAACGAGCCGACGATTATATAAAGCTCGGCGAGAAATATGTGCGTGTGCTTTTCTTAAAGGATTACGCATCATATATTAAGGACAGTATGGTTTCGGAGCTTACCGAGCTTAACCGCAATATGATGCTTTCAATAGATATTGTTCCTATCCCGATGGACGAAGCGGTACGAGAGGTTGAGAACCGACTGCTCGGGGTGGAGACAAATATAACGAATTGGCAGCGAAAACAGAATCAGAACAACAATTTCTCGGCGGTTGTTCCTTATGATATGGAGCTTCAGCGTAAAGAAAGCAAGGAATTTTTAAATGACCTCACTACTCGCGATCAGCGTATGATGTGCGCTACCGTTACAATGGCTCATATGGCGGATAGTAAAGAGCAGCTTGACGCAGATACAGAAACAATCCTTTCGACGGCAAGACGGCATTTGTGCCAGCTTGCCGTTTTGAAATTTCAGCAGACCGACGGGCTTAATACCGTGCTTCCTATCGGGTGCAAAAAGATTCAGGCTACAAGAACACTGACAACCGAAAGCCTTGCAGTATTTATGCCGTTTAAGGTTCAGGAGGTCGCGCATGAGCACGGTATCTACTACGGGCAGAACGCCATCAGCAACAATATGATTATTGCAAACCGCAAGTGTCTGCTCAACGGCAACTCTTTTATTCTCGGCGTGTCCGGCTCGGGTAAATCCTTTACCGGAAAGTGCGAGATTGCAAACCTTATGCTTGCAGGCGATTCGGATATTATTATCATTGATCCCGAGCGCGAATATGCTCCGCTTGTAAAGGCTATGGGCGGTGCAATTATCGACATTTCCGCAACGAGCAAAAACCATATCAACGCAATGGACATGAACAGTGATTACGGTGACGGCGAAGATCCGCTTATTTTGAAATCCGAGTTTATTCTTTCATTGTGCGAACAGCTTATCGGCAGCCGAAGTCTCGGTGCGCAGGAAAAGTCGCTCATTGACCGCTGTGCAAAGAATGTATATCAAAATTACCGTAAGCGCGGATATAAAGGCAAGGTTCCGACCTTAAAGGACTTCCGCGCGGATCTACTCAAACAGGACGAACCCGAAGCACAGGAAATCGCCCTTGCCATTGAGCTTTTCACGGACGGTTCACTTAACACATTTGCGAAAGAAACCAATGTAGATGTAAACAACCGTCTTATCTGCTATGACATTCTTGATCTCGGAAAACAGCTTTTGCCGATTGGTATGCTCGTTGTGCTTGACAGTATATTAAACCGTATTACCGCCAATCGCGCAAAGGGTAAAAACACTTTTATCATTATCGACGAAATCTATCTTTTGTTTCAGCACGAATATTCGGCAAACTTCCTGTTTACCCTTTGGAAGCGTGTTCGCAAATACGGTGCTTTCTGTACCGGTATCACGCAGAATGTCGATGACCTTTTGCAGAGCCATACTGCACGTACTATGCTTGCAAACAGTGAGTTTGTTATTATGCTCAATCAGGCATCTACCGACCGAATCAAGCTTGCAGAACTGCTCAATATCTCGGACACGCAGATTTCGTATATCACCAATGTAGAAGCCGGACGGGGACTTATGAAGGTCGGCTCGGCGCTCGTGCCGTTTGTCAACAAATTTCCGAAGAATACGCAGCTCTATCGCTTGATGACAACCAAGCCCGGAGAACAGTGAGAGGAGGATAAGAAATGGATGAGTTAAAAAACAATCCGCAGATTATCGAACTGCTTGAAACGCTCGAGGGAAACGGTATGCATAAGGAAAAGGGCGAGGTTTCCGCCCTTGTTTCTTATATCGGAGATATGGAGCATACACTTTCCGCAATGCTTGTCGAAATGCAGGAAATGCGTAAGGAAGTCAATATGATTCATAACAGCTCCGTCAAGGCTAAATGCGAAAACCTTATCCAGACGGCGGACGGAAAAATCCGTCAGGGTGTTGCTGCCGTTTCAAAGGCGAAAAACAACCTGATTGCTTCGGCAGCAAATGCGATGAAAGCCTTTCGGGAAAAAGGCAAGGAAGCACTTAAAAATGCTGTAAAAGCAATGAAAATTCCCGAAACGCTCGATAAGCTCGGCAAGGTATTTCACAGCTTCGCCGTCTCCATGAACGGAAATGTTCAGAATGTGCAGAACGCACGAATGGAACTCAGCGGCGCAAAAAAGCATCTTATCAATGCCGGCAGATTCTTTTTCGGTAAAGAAGCAAAGGAAAATGAGCTTGCAAAGCATGACAAGGGTGTGCTTGCGAGACTTCAAAATCTCTTTACTAAAATGAGCAACGGATTCTCGGCGTTGGAACACAAATCGCTTAATCTTGCCGATAAGTTAAGATACAACCGTATTAAGGATTCGGTGAAAGCCGATCTGGATTTCTTAAACGGTAAGACAGCCGAAAAGGATACTCCTACGCCTATCAAAGACAATGTGAGATAAGCGAGGTGTCCCGATGAAAGATATCAAAACAAGGGAAAGCAAACGGGATATTAAAACACTTGACCGCGCGGCAGGACTTGCAAAGGCAACAAAAAACACGGCGGTCCGAACCAAAGACCAAGTACAAAATCTTTCCGATGACGGGCAAATTACACCTGATGAATACGCCGAGGACAAAATCAAGTATATGGCGGAGAGGACTGTCGAAGATACAGGAAAGGCAACTCGGAAAACTGCCAAGAAAACTTATGACAGCGGTAAGCGACTGTATAAGGAGATTCGCCGAACCCGAAAAGAAGCGGACAGTATAAAGCAAACCGCAAAATCTACGGGAGAAGCAACAACCAAAACCCTGCAAAAGAGTATTAAGACAGGTCAGCGTACCGTAAAAACGGCACAACAGACGGCGAAAACAGCGGTAAAAACCGCAGAGAAAACCGCAGAGAAAACCGCCAAAGCCGCAAAGAAAACGGCGGAAGCTTCTGCAAAAGCCGCAAAAATGGCGGCACAGGCGGCTCGTCAGGCAGCACAAGCGGCATACAAGGCGGCAGTTGTTACGGCAAAAGCCATAGCCGCCGCAGTAAAAGCGGCGATTGCAGGAATAAAGGCGCTTGTTGCAGCCATAGCCGCAGGCGGATGGGTTGCAGTTGTTATTATCGTGGTGATATGCCTTATCGCTTTGATTGCCGGATCTTGCTTCGGTATTTTCTTCAGCGGTGACGATACAGGTAACGGACTTAATATGCAGACTGTTATTTCGGATATGAACGCCGAGTATCAGGCGAAAATAAACGAGACAAAAGGCACGGTCGCGTATGATGTTCTTGAAATGTCAGGCGCCCGTGCCGTATGGCCGGAGGTCCTCTCGGTTTACGCCGTTAAAACCGCAGGCGATCCGAACAATCCGCAGGAGGTTGCGTCTATCGACGAAAGCAAACGGCAGATATTAAAGGAAGTCTTTTGGGCAATGAATGAAATTTCCTTTAATACGGCGTCAAGGACCGAGAATGTTGTGACCGAGACTGATGACGGCAACGGTAATATTGTTGAAGTAACAGAAAGCATTACAAGAACTTACCTGTATATTCGGGTGACGCATAAAACGCCGGATGAAATGGCGCAGCAGTACGGTTTTACCTATGAGCAAAAGGAACAACTCAGAGAGCTTCTATCGGATAAAAACAAAAAAATGTGGAACGGAGTTTTGTACGGGTATACTGCAAGCGGCGAGGATATTGTTTCGATCGCACTTTCTCAGATCGGTAACAAAGGCGGCGAGCCTTATTGGAGATGGTACGGTTTCAGCTCTCGTGTTGAGTGGTGCTGTTGCTTTGTCTCGTGGTGCGCCAATGAATGCGGCTATATTGACGCGGGTGTTATTCCAAAGTACGCAGGAACTTCCACCGGCGTAAATTGGTTTAAGGAGCGCGGACAATGGCTTGACGGTTCGGCAGAACCGTCGCCCGGAATGATTATCTTCTATGATTGGGCGAAAAACGGGCTTGACGGGCAGGCGGATCATACCGCCATCGTTTGGAAAGTAGAAAACGGTTATGTCTATACCGTTGAAGGTAATTGGGACGATCAATGTCAGACTTCTTGCAGACCTATCGGTGAGTATCAGATACTTGGTTACGGTGTGCCTTTATATTGAAGTATTGGATGCCGCATTATTTACGGCATCCTCATTTACATATAGAGCCTTTTTATCCTATTAAAATATTTATAAAGACAGTATAATAAATTTAACACTTTTTTCTGGATTGTGCTATAATCAAATAAGTAAATATAAAGAGGGACAGATAAATGCTGGAATGGAATTATACATATATATCGAGTATAACCAATGACGAATTTAATCGTTATTATTTATTAATGAATAACGAAAAGCAGAAAAAAGTTGCGGCATATAAGAATATTGATGATAAGAAAAGAACAATCGCCGGGGAAATTTTAGCTCGCAAAATGATTTCAAGTTTCTGCAATGTGTTTCCTGAAGATGTATTTTTTGAACTTGGTTTACACGGAAAACCATATGTAAAAAATCTTGATGTGGAATTTAATATTAGTCATTCAGATGAAATGGTAGTGTGTGCTATTAGTGATAATTCGGTTGGTATCGATATCGAAAGGGTGAAACCTATTGGTGTGAACATACTGCGCCGGGTATGTATAGATGTTGATTTAGAATATATATTCGGAGATACTGTAACAATCAATAACATACCTGATAGTTTTAACGATAAGCAATTATGTAGGTTCTATGAGGTTTGGACAGCAAAGGAGGCATACTTCAAATATATTGGAACAGGAATCAAAAACCTAAAAAGCATTTCTATGAACGAACTTTTTGAAAAACGGCAAATAGTTAATATTTCGGATTATATAATTACAATAATAACCAATATAATTAAGTGACGGTGGAGCGATTAATGCTCCACCTTTTTTATTTTTCATATAGCTCTGAGACGTTCTTGCGTTTTGCAATCATTTCTTTCCTGAAATTATTGGGCGTAGTTCCGCTCATCTGTTTGAAAAATTTACAGAAATTTTGTGATGAGGAAAGTCCTATACGAGATGCAATTTGTTCTCCGTCCAATTCCGTAAAACGCAAATAGTATGTAGCTTCCTCATACCTGAGGTTCTTTAGATAATCGTAAAATGTAGTATTTAAAAACTCCTTAAATAAGTTTTCAATATGATTCTTGTTAATACGAAACATAGAGTATAACGAATTTAGCGTTTGTTTTTCATCTAAATGGGTATTGATATAGGTTAATAGCATTTTAAATTCGCTTGATATAGCCACTTTGACGCACGCATCATAAGGTTCTTCAATATAGAAATTATGATATATCCGCTCAAGAATATTGATTATATCTATGAAGTATGAACGTGCTCTACAGGACCAATACCAATCCTTTTGTTCTTCAAGATTCTTTGTAAGATTATCAAAAGAATGTTCAACCTTCTCTAAAGCGTCTTTACTAAGGCGTATACAAATTTTACTTACATCGTCTGTAAGGAATGGCGATAACTGAAAGAAAGCGTGTTGTTGACACAAGTGCTCATAATGACTGCTGCGAATAGTACTGATACGCATGTTGACATTTAAAAATTGTGGGTCAAATTTTATAATTCGAACATCTGAGCTACTATTTGAAAGAATTTTTACTGTTTTTATTTCATCTAAGCACAATACCGCAGGTGCCGGGATGTGGCAATCTGTGTTTTTTATTCGCGCTGTTATACTTCCATTTTTGATAATTATAAGACTAAAACAATCATTTGATAAGTATTTTGGATCAAATCTATCTAAATAGTGTGTTTCAACTAATACGGTTCGATTAACATCTAATTTGTTAGTTGTTCCAATAAACATACTTTTGTTTCCTTTCGATTATTTCTGTGCTGATTGGATACAAAAGTATTATAAGTCGTAATTAGAGTTCAATAAATAAACTTAGACTATTATGAAATTATTGGAAACAAAATATAAGCGATTAGAAACAAAAGCGATAATCGTCCCGTTAATACACAAATCAGTGCCGATTGGAAAACATTAAGAAGTCTTTTTGTGCTAATATTGTCGTGCAAAGAAGAAAATCGAAAAAATCATTGGTGGGGTTTATAAAATGGCACATAATAATCGGCGCAGAATAAAGAGCATATGGTATTTCGGTAAAAAATATGTGCCGATGTTTTTGATTGCGGAATTTTGTATATTGATTTCATATGCAATTGCCGTATTACTTCCTATTAATCTTACTAAGCTCACAGATAATGTTCTATATGGCGGACAGTATTACGTGCTGCCTGAAATTATCAGAAATTACATATTTATGTTTTTAACGGCCACAGTATTTAACTTTATATATGCGTATGTGTGGCAGTATCTAAGCAATCACTATGTACTTGATGTCAAAAACAGGTTATTCGAAAAGATAATCTTTGCTAAAGCTTCTTTTTTATCTAATATGAATAGCGGAGATCTAATGACTCGAATTGATGGAGATAGCGAGCAGTTTATCCATGTTGTACAGCGCAACTTATTCCATTTTATTAATTCGGCTGTTATGTGTGTTGGAATTGTTGTTTTAGTTGCACGAATAAATGTTACAATATCTGCTTTGCTCATTGTTTCAACTGCACTTCCTATCGTATTTACAAAAGTGTGCGGTAGATTCACGGAAAAATATTCGATGGAATCACGGAATACATTCGGTTATATGGAAGGGAAACTCTATGAAATTTTAAAAGGCTTTCGCGAGATTAGGTTATTTAATGCAGAAAATTGGGCGACAAGGAAGATTTTTTCTTCGCTAAACCGATTGATTGAATTAGGAAATAAA
>OGNF01001112.1_pt1 | contig 25987 bp, 23 predicted proteins | sample 1573321 | NCBI WGS metagenome assembly OGNF01 (sample SAMEA2581911, study PRJEB24529) | metagenome | biome: Human gut stool | place: China | collected 2011 | reverse complement strand
TTCTGAAAATTATTGAAGTTTAACCCCCTGTCGAAAAACGGGGAGTACTATAAACTACAACAATATGGACGTAACAACAGTTCTTTGGACTACATTTATCTCACTTGTAGGACTACAACTCTGTCTCCCGGATGGAGATGGAGAAAAAATGGCAGATCAGACCCCTATGTTTTGGTGTCCCAATCCATTTCTTCGCATAGTATATGGATTATTTCAACTAGTTGGAGTAATCTTTGTCATAGGATTTGCTCTGTACTTAACCTTTACTGAGCATTGGTGGTATATTCTGATTTACCTTACAGGTGTATTACTTGCTAAATTGGTAGCTCTGTTAATGCAAATTCCTATAGTTTTGATATTTTCTAAGCAGATAGAAAGAGCTATGTATGGAGGACTGATTGCAAAGCGGTTTTTTGGGACTTTGATAATTATTTTGGGTATTGTCCTATGCTTCACAATCCAATAACCATGGAACAATCATTTTCTTTCAGATGGATAAAGTTAGGAATAGGGCTTGTATTCCTGCTTGGAAGTTCACTACTCCCTAAACTATATCTAATCATTGCTCTAGGAGGGATAGCTCTTATGACTGCATTTGCAAGTTTTGGGAACTATGACTATAGAGGAGTACCTAGCAAAATGCCTTACAGAATAGTTAGATATGTACTTGCAGTATTTCTACTAACCCTCGCTGTGATACAAATATATGTGCAGGGTGCAATGCCAAACACAGTACATTTCACCCCTTACTCAATTGTTGTAGATATTGCACTGATAGCATATCTGCTGATGTATAAACCATCAAACAGCACCACTAGAGATAAGATTTTGAAAGTTGCGGGATATACTGCCATGCTGATAGGAGTTAACTCACTTCAAAATTCTCAAAAGTTTGTTGAACATCTGACCTATTCAGGCATGGAGATTAATTGGGTGCAATACTCACATCTGCCTTAGTAATGATTGCAGGTGTTGTACTACTCTTTTATTCCACTAGGAGGTCATGTTAGAGTGGTTGAAAGAGACACTGATTGGATTAGGCTGCTTAGCAGGTCTGTGGCTTCTTATGATGATTTATAACATCTACAATAATATCAGTGAAGAAGACAGTAAAAGAGGTAAAATTGCCAAGAAGATTGGAAATATCTGTTGGGGAACATTCTTAACATATCTGATTATCACCTCTTTTGTAATACCTCTCATTGTAGTCATTATTTGGCTACTCACTTAGGAACTAATCAAGAACGAATTTATAATGAATACAAAACGAACAATAAAAATAGGATGCTTCTCTTTGATTGCAATATTTATATTGGTAATCCTGATAGGGAACATAGCTAAAGTGGTAAACTCTGTTTCACCTAATGCACAAGAAGCAAAAAATCATGCTATCTTGGCTAACAACATGACTATGCTAAATAGATCCATGCCTCAATCATTAGGGAATATAGGTTCATTAAATCAGTTAAGGCTGCATAATGATACTATTTCAGCAGATATTGAAGTAGCTAAAGAAGTATCTGAGGAGCTTGTAAAAGACAATTATATGGAAATTGGAAGTCTTATTAGATATGCCTTTGCAAGAACTGATTTAGGGCTGAAGTTGTCTGATATGGCTGCAAAAAACAACTTAGTTATTGAGTGTGTGGTGTCCAATTCATCAAAGATACTCAGCCAGTGGACTTACACAGCAAAATCATTTACAAATTTCAGTGATTCTATTGATGTGCCATTAGAGGAACTGATGAAAGGGTTGCTTAAAACACAAGTAATTCTTTCTAATGCGGAGACTCCAGTAATCTATGGAAATGATGGGATGACTTTAGAGATGGATAAAGGAGAAATCATGGAACATAACTCTGATAGTGAAATATTAAAGAATATCGCATTAAAAGAGAATGAGGTTATTTTCACATTCTCTAGTCCTGAAACAGATTATTCTGTACCTCAAATGAAAATTGGGATTAAAAATCCCAATAATGTCAAGAATATTCTATCAACTTTATGCAAAGACCGTCAGTTCAAGGAGTATATCAATCTTATAACATTAGCCAAATGTAATATGATATTCCGGTATGATGGAGTCAATTCAAAGCAATCTGTTGATATTGTATTTCCAAATGAGATGCTAGAAGAATGTAAACATATATACTGATGAACATATATCTAAAATATCCTATAGAAAGGTTAGGCTTGCCTCTGATTGTAACATCAAGCAAGCCTAATCTTTGTTTCCTAATTGACACTGGAGCCACACACAACATTGTGTTCTCCTATGTGTATCAAGAACTGCCACAACTCTTTTCATCTCTAGATTACACCTCTCAGATGATTGGTATAGAGGGAGTGGAGAAGAATGTAGGAATAGTAGAAACAACTCTATCCTTTGAGGATAAGGAAACTACAGCCACATTCTCTGTTATGGATGCTAATAAGGCTGTGATACATGTTCAACAAGAAAGTGGCATACAGATACATGGCATACTTGGCATCCCTTTTTTAACTCAAAATAAATGGATTTTAGATTTTAACAAACTAATAATTTCATACTAAACAAAAATGACAGTAATTTTAATTATCATCGGAATAGCCTTATTAGGCATCATCATTTTCAGAGCAGGAGGAAAAGAAATTGACAAAACAGTTTCAGCACGTGGTGGATTTAAGACTATCTATGCTGATGTGATACGAGTTTTGTCTGCCCCTGCAAATTCTGTAGTCACAGAAAAGACCACCTCAAATATATTCATTGAGGGAAAATGTCAGATTAAGGGAAAACTATATGACTACAAGTGGCGGCTGTATACCCTTGATGGAAGAAAACTTACAATTAAATTTCTTCTAAACAATAGTGGCAAAATTGCTGAGGAAAAGGTCTTTGACTTCCCAATGAATGCACCATCTGTAGAAATACTTGCAACTATACATAATCTGATTGAGAACAAGGAGGTTTTTCCAAAATAAAACTTTGCAATGCCAACTTTGATTGGAAAAACCGGAGCAGACTGGGACAGTGCGCCGGAGCAGACTGGGACACTTTTGATGCGGCAAAGTTAATGATTTTTTCTGAGACTGTCGCCTTTTAGCTCAAAACGTATCGCGGAGTGCACCATCCGGTCGAGTATGGCGTCGGCGGCGGTGGTGTTTGTTTCCAGACAGTCGTACCAGTCGGAGACGGGGATTTGCGAGGCTATGATTGTCGCCTTGCGGCCGTGGCGGTCCTCGATGATTTCCATAAGGTCGAGTATCTGCTCGTTGTTGAGTTTCTTGATTCCGAAGTCATCAATTATGATCAGGTCATATGAGGCTATCTTCTCGAAAAACCTTTTCGACTGACGCTCGACTCTTGCCATGGCGAGGTCTTCCATGAGTTTGAGGATGCTCCAGTAGCGGGTCTTGAAGCCGGATATGCAGGCATGATGTCCGAGGGCCGATGCGAGCCAGCTTTTGCCCGTGCCGGTGGCTCCGGTTATGATCACAGGGATGCCGCGCCTGATGTATTCGCCGGCACACATCTGGGTGATGTATGCTTTGTCAAGACCACGCGCAGAGTCGTATGCGAGTTCGTCGACTGACACCTGATAGCGGAACCGGGCGTTTTTTAGAAGCCGGGCATTCCGGTTTGCCCGGCGCATGTCGTGTTCTCCCTGAAGGAGAAGACGGAGTCCGTCCACGATGTTGAGTGAAGTTGCCTGACGTGTTTCCATCAGGCTCTGCCATGTCTGCGCCATTCCCGGAAGGCGCATCTGACGGAGTTCAGAAAGGATTCTTTCCATTGATTGTGTTGTTTTTATGTGAATGGTGGATTATTATGCGAAAGCCGCTTTTCCGCGGATGTTGGAGTGATTTTCCGGAGGTGCGAGTTCATCCGCGTTCTCACGGAAGCCCTCGCACTGTGTCTTGATGAGAGCCTTGACGAACTTGTAGCGCAGATTGCCGTGGCTGACGGCTATGGTACATGCCTGACGGAACAGGGCCGGGTCGCTGTCGCGTTGGAGACTGAAGAAGCCCTGGGCAGTGCGGAAGTATACCTGTTCGGGCTGTCCTCCGGCGAATATGGCCTCTATTATTGTCTTGAACTCGGGGCTGATGCGTTCGGCTTTGGATATGAAGTACTCGGCGCCGTATGCGCGGTATTCCCTTGATTTTGGAGGAAGATGCTCCCCGACATAGGTGTAGTCGTTGCGGCGGTATGAGCGCATGTGTGTGGCCACGCATTCTCCCGAGTGATATACGCGTACCTGCGTGGCTGTGAAGGTGACATCCACCTGCTGCCCGATCAGACGGTAAGGCACGGAGTATGAGTTGCGGTTCGCCCCGAAGGTGATGAAGCTGTTCGGGGCCACCTTCAGTGTGGCGCGGCGTTTGAACTCGAACGGAGCCTGCGGCAGCGGAGCCAGCATCGGTTTCTCGGAGGCCAGGAAGCACTCCCGCCGCGAGTAATCGCAGCCGGTCAGCCGCTTCTGGTTATAGCGGTCGACAAGCTCAGCGACTGCCTCGTTTAGTTCTTCCAGAGAGTGGAAGATGCGGTTGCGCAGCGGGGCGTAGATATGACGGTAGGCCTTGTTGACGGCATCCTCGACCAGAGCCTTGTCCTTGGGCTTGCGAACTCTCGCGGGCTGTGCCACACACAGATAGTGGTTGGCAAGGTCGTTCATGCCTGTAGTCAGGTCAGGTTCGTAGGAATCGGCCTTCTTGACCGCCGATTTCAGATTGTCAGGCACCAGTATCTTCGGGACACCTCCGAAAAACTCCAGAGCCCTGACCGTGGCCATCAGAAACTGCTCTATCCCCTGTGACCGCACGCACATGACAAAAGTCATGCCCGAGTACGGCATTATGGCCACATACGTCTCCACAAAGACCTCCTCTCCGGTGTCAGTGTCAATATACGACAGACGGTCCCCGGCAAAGTCAATCAGCATCTTCTGTCCCGGCTGATACAGGTCGCGAAGTAACGTCGAGGGAGTGACCGCTTTCATATGCTGGGATATGTGATAGCGGAACTGCGACAGGCTGTAGCCGTCGGGGTGATCTCTGCGGTATTCCTCCCATAACAGCTGCGATGTGACATGCGGTTTTTTCAGTTCTTTCTCCAAAGCGGGCAGAAGTTCCTTCAGAACTTCCATCCGCTCATCGCAATACGCCGGGCTGCCCCCGTTGAAACGGTGGTTAAGAACCGTGTCCTCCAGCGCTATAAGCTCGCGCGTAGACAGACTGTCTGCCTCCGCGATCAACTTGTATCGGTTGACTGTGTTCTTGCTGATATGGAGCGCTGAAGCAATTGAACGGATCGATTCCTTTTGCGACAGGCGTATCAGCACCTGCTTGATGATATTCATGCTTATCGGTTGTGTTGCCATGGCTATATTCCTTATTTATGGGAATATAGCTGAAAATCATCAAAAGTGTCCCAGCATGCTCCGGTTTTTTGCGCCAGGCGCCCGACAGCCAGAGACTTGCGTCAGAGCGACTGTCCCAGCATGCTCCGGTTTTCTGCGCGGCGCGGCGTGCTTTTGGCCATTTGTCCCAGCATGCTCCGGTTTTTACGCCTGTAGGCCCCGAACTCAGGACGCAATTAGCTGATAATCAATCCTGCCTTCCTGCTCTAAAATGCAGATCTTGGCACTGTTTTATGACTCCCATGCTGTCCCAGCATGCTCCGGTCTCTCCACACATGGGCAAAGACAAATCCACCGCCAAACATATCATGCCGTTTCTTTACTTACTCCACAGAGTTCATTATTTGGGCGCGTAAGTGTCCAAAGGTGCCTCATAAGTATAATTACGAACTTATGAAAGCGATCAATGACGGCAAGCAAATGACAGACGTATGGCGTCTTCCGGCAATCGCCCGATGGGAGAAATCATGCGGCAAACATCCCACACAAAAGCCATTGGCTCTTCTCATCCGCATCATCCTCGCCAGCACTGACGAACATGATTGGATTCTTGATCCTTTCGCAGGCTCATCGACCACGGGAATAGCAGCTAATCTATGTGGACGAAGATTTTTAGGTGTTGAACAGGAACTAAAATTTGTGTCATTGAGTAAAACAAGAAGAGAAGAATTAGATAATCTTGTTGTAAAAGATAATTATATTGCTAGACTGTCTGACTTATCTTTTCAGTTAATGTCTAATACTGTAAATGAACCGGAAGGAGAATACTTATCCGAATTGCCATTCTAACATAGGGATATTCAGAAAATAGTTAACTGATTGTTTGTCAATGTTATAGATTTTTCGTATCTTTGCAAAGACCCCCCGATGGACCCATCACGGGCTTATTCGGGGGTAAACATAAATAACATTCACCGTGAAATTGCAAGGAGAGCTAGCCAAAGCGCCGTTTAACCCATCCATGGGGCTAGCTCAGCCCGGAATCGGACGCCATTAACTGAATATCCCTAATTATTGCGGTGCTCTGGCGATTGGATATTGTGGAGGGGTTTTTCGTAGACGAGGCGGGGACCCCAGACGAAGTTGTGGCGGCAGAGGAGGCGGTAGCCGGCGGCGGCGAGGGCTTTCTGCATGGGGAGATTCTCAAGGCCGGTGTCGGCGCGGGACCACAGGATGTCGCAGCTGAGCATTTCCTCTTCGAGCAACGCGAGGAAGCGGCGGCCAATGCCACGGCCTCGGTACGCGTCGCTTATGGCGAGGCGGTGGATTACCGCGTAGCTTTCGCCGGGCGATGTCATTACGTTGTGCAGGTGGGAGTATTCCGGGTCATCGGCCACAATGGCGGCGTAGGCGCAGACTGCATCGCCGTCGTCGAGTACAAAGCCGCGGCCCGCGGAGATTTCCTCTTCGAGCTGGCTTTCGGGCGGGTAACCGTCGTCCCACTGCCGGAATCCCAGGGCGCGTTGCGCGGCACGTGCCTGCGCCATAATATGCATGATGGCGGGAATGTCGGCGAGTGAGGCTTTCCGCAAGCGCATCATTGCAGCATCGGTGCTATGCGTTTCAGCGCATCAACAAAGGCATCGCAGTCGCGCAGCGAGTTGTAGACGGCGAAGCTGGCACGCACGGTGCCGGGGATGCTGAAGCGCTCCATCAGCGGCTGCGCGCAGTGGTGGCCGGTGCGCACCTCCACGCCGAGTTTGTCGAGCAACAATCCGGTGTCGTAGGGATGTGCCTTGCCGACGAGGAAACTGATGACACCGCTCTTGTGTGGCGCGGTGCCGTAGATGCGCAGCCCTTCCACTTCGTTTTCGAGACGGCGCGTGGTGTATTCCAGAAGCTCGTGCTCACGTGCGGCGATTGTGTCGATGCCCACCTCTTCTATAAAGTCAAAAGCCTTCGAGAAGGCGGCGATGTCGACAAAGTCCGGCGTTCCGGCCTCGAATTTGAAGGGCAGTTCGGCGAATGTGGTTCCGCTGAACGACACGTGGGAAATCATCTCGCCGCCACCTTGATAGGGAGGCATTTTTTCGAGCCATTCACGGCGCCCGAAGAGCACTCCGATGCCGCAGGGACCGTACATTTTATGCGACGAGAAGGCATAGAAATCGCAGCCTATGTCCTGCACGTCGACGGGCAGATGCGGCGTTCCCTGCGCGCCGTCCACGAGTACGGGGATGCCGCGGCTGTGGGCGAAGGCGGTCATTTCCTTGACGGGATTCACGGTTCCCAGCACGTTGGAGACGTGACAGAAAGCGGCCATGACGGTCTTTTCGTTGAAGAGCGAGCGGTATTGCTCCTGGTCGAGCACTCCGCGGTCGTCGATGTCCACCACGCGGATGGCGAGGCCGCGGCGTTGCGCCATGAGTTGCCACGGCACTATGTTGGCGTGGTGTTCCATAACGGTGAGGATAATCTCGCCACCTGCGGGGAACAGCTGCCCCATGCTGTAGGCCACGAGGTTGATGCTCTCGGTGGTGCCGCGCGTGAAGATAACCTCCTCGGGCGACGGGGCGTTGATGTATCGCGCCACCTTGCGGCGCGCTTCCTCCTGGAGGTCGGTGGCTTCCTGCGAGACGGTGTGCACGCCGCGGTGCACGTTGGCTTTGGTGTGGCGGTAGAGGTATGCTATCTCGTCCACCACACTGTCAGGGGTCTGCGACGTGGCGGCGTTGTCGAGGTACACCATGTCGCGTCCGGCCACCTTGCGTTCCAGGATAGGGAAACGGCGGCGTATGTCAAGAAACTCTTTTTCAGTCATTTTCAATCGGTTACTTGCTGTTGTGCGGGCAGGCGGCGGAGCAGGCGGCGCAACCGTTCTGCGTGCCGGTGAAGGTGTGCTCCACCAGTTGCGTGAGGCGTTCGCGCAACGCGGGGAGACGCACTCCCTCTATGACGTCGGCCATGAAAGCCTGTTTCAGCAGCAGGTGGGCCTGCGCTTCGGAGAGGCCGCGCTGACGCATGTAGAACACCTGCTTGGGGTCGAAGGTTCCCGTGGCGGTGCCGTGGGAACACTTCACGTCATCGTTATAGATTTCGAGTTGCGGCTTGGAGTACATCCGCGCCTCGGGCGACCCCACTATGTTGCGGTTGGCCTGGTAAGCCTCGGTCTTCACGGAGCCGGGCGCCACGTAGATGAGTCCGGCAAACTCGCCGCGCGCCTTGTCGTCGACCACATATTTGAAGAGTTCGTCGCTGTGGCAGCGCGGGGCGTCGTGGCGGATAACGGAATAGGTGTCGGCCATGCGTTCGCCGTCTTCTATTGCCATTCCGAGCAGACGCAGTTCACCCTCGGGACCGGCAAAGATGCACCGGTATTCGTTGCGGGTGCGCCCGTTGCAGAGCGTTATGCCGTCGAGCAGCACGTTGGCGCCCTCTTCCTGGCGCAGGTAGGTGGTGCACAGGCGCGTGGTGCGCGGCGTGGATTCCTCGATGTCGTATATGTCGAGGCGCGACCGGGCGCCGGCGAAGATTTCCACCGTCTGGAGCGCGAGGAAATCGTTGTCGGGATTCTGCGTGTGGTCGCACACCAGGAGCTGCAACTCAGCGTCCTCTTCCAGCACCACGAGCAGCCGCCTTACGGCCATCAGCGGCATGGCGCTCTGCAGCACGTTGACGAGCTGCACGGGACGCTCCGGGCGAACGCCTTCGGGCACATAGACGAAGAGGCCGTCCTGCACCAGCAGCGTGTCGAGGGCCGCGATCGGGTTGTCGAGCCCGGCGAGGGTGCCGTAATACTTCCTTACAAGTTCGGGATGCTCCTCGGCGGCACGGCGCAGCGAGCCTATTATGATGCCGTCGTGGCGCGGCAGGGCGGTTCCTTCAGGTTCGGCGTAGATGTCGTTGAGCATGAAGGTGACGGCCGTAGAGAGGTTGGGCACGCCGCAGCGGAACGAGAGCATCGGGTTCACGTCGAGCGGCACGCGCGCCGGATTCAGTCCGAAGTCAGGGGAGAGCAGCGCCGTGAGGTCGGTGATATGGTAGTTTTCGGAACCGAGGCGTGGCAGCGGTGTCCCCTCGAGCGCGGCGTAGGCGTCCCGGCGCAGGCGGTTCAGCACGTGCGCCGAATTGTTGTCGAACAACTCGCGGTGGCCGGCGTAGAGTTCCAGGTATTGTATGATGGCGTCCATAGGTCAGGCCTCCTGAGAGTCAACTTGTTGCTTAATCCAGTCATATCCGCGCTCTTCAAGTTCGAGGGCGAGTTCCGGACCGGCTGTCATCACTATGCGTCCCTTGTAGAGGATGTGCACTATGTCGGGCTTGATATAGTCGAGCAGACGCTGGTAATGTGTGATGACTATGGTTGCGTTGTCGGGGCTCTTGAGAGCATTGACACCATTGGCCACGATGCGCAGGGCGTCTATGTCGAGGCCGGAGTCGGTTTCGTCGAGGATGGAGAGGCGCGGTTCGAGCATGGCCATCTGGAAAATCTCGTTACGCTTCTTCTCGCCGCCGGAGAAACCTTCGTTCACGGAGCGCGAAGCCAGTTTGGTGTCAAGCTCCACGATGGCGCGTTTCTCGCGCATCATCTTCAGGAACTCGGTGGCGGAGACGGGTGGTTGTCCCAGATATTCTCGCTTTGCGTTGATGGCCGCGCGCATGAAGTTGACCATCGAGACGCCGGGAATCTCCACGGGATACTGGAAACCGAGGAAGAGACCCTCGTGGCTGCGGGTTTCCGGCGGCATGGCCAGCAGGTCCTTGCCGTAAAACTCCGCCGAGCCGCCCGTCACGGTGTAAGCCGGATTGCCGGCCAGCACCATCGAAAGGGTCGATTTGCCGGAGCCGTTGGGGCCCATGATGGCGTGAACCTCGCCGGGCCGCACTTCGAGATTTATTCCCTTAAGTATTTCTTTACCGCCTATTTCGGCGCGTAAGTCTTTGACTTTAAGCATATTCAGATATTTGATAGCGGACGCGTGGGCCGCTTTGTTATATCAACGTTCATGGTATCGGATAAGTTTTCCGAAATTTTCCGTGCCTCGCGGAGCTGGCGTTCCAGCAGCAGGTCGGCGAAGGGGGGAGTGCACGTAATGGCGGGGCCGAGCAGCATGACGGCCTCCACCACGCCGCCGTCGCCCTGGTCGGCGATTTTCAGCGCCGGGCAACCCTGCTGCATCCCGCCCCAGAGGTTGAGCAGCAGCGACAGGGCGGTGGCATACTTCACCAGTCCGAAGAAGGCACCGAAGCAAGCGCCGGCACCGCCCGGACGGCTTCCGGCCAGCCGCGCCGCTATCATGGCGCCGGCCGCGCGTATCACCAGGTAGACGCAGAAGTATAGCAGCGCGGCCGACATGTAAGCGGCCACAAAGACGCCGTCGGTGTATTCGCGGGCGATGCCCTGCTGTATCAGCACATCGGCGAGCGACGGCCCCGCGGCGATGGCCACCAGCACGCCGAGACACCATGCCAGCAACGACGGCAGTTGCCTCAGCATCCCTTGCCGCCAGCCGCGCCACAGCCCGAAGGCGCATAGCCCGATGACCAATATATTCAATATCAGAGCCGTCATTCGTAAATGCAAAGTTAGCAAATTCCGCCGACATGGACAAACAAAAAACCGTCTCCCCGGGGAAGGAAGACGGAAAAAAACTATGAATGTTCGCGTTTGCTTGCGATTCGGGATTGCTCTGTCGTTAGGTTGCGTCGGTAATTACTTGGTGATGATGCGTTTGGCACCTACGTAGCGGGGCACGTAGTAACCCTCGAAGTCGCTGATGCGGACGCCGCGGATGGAGGCGTGGATGAACTTGAAGGTGCCCTTCTCGTTGTCGGCTTCCCAGACGATGCCCACATGACCCACGTTCTTGCCGCTGGAGCGGGAGGTGAAGAACACGAGGTCGCCTTTGCGGAGGTCATTGCGCGCTACCGGGGTTCCCTGGGTGTACTGCATACGCGAGCCCGGGCTGATGTTGAAGCCGAACTGCTTGTAGACGTAAGAGGTGAATCCCGAGCAGTCGAAAGTGTTGGGGCCGTGTGTGCCGTGAACATATTTCTTACCGATGTGTTTCTGAGCTTCGAGCAGGAGGTCATTGATCATTCTGGAACTTTCAGCCGAGAGGTCGCCGATAGTCTCGCGACGGCCCACGTCACCGCGAACCATACTGTTGATGATCTCCTTGTCCATGCGGTTCTTGTTGTCGGCCAGCTGTTCGTGATGTATCTTGCTGTGCATTCTGGCGGCGGCCGATGTTGCGCGGGTCTGCGCGGTTCCGAAAAGTGAAGTTACTGCTATTGCGGCTGCTGCCAGTGCTATTTTGATGTTCATGAAATTTCTATTTAAGTTCGTTTTACTGACGCAAAGTTACGACAAATTGCCGCCGGTGTCAAGAAAAACGGGGTTTCGGGAGGGTGTTTTAATGTAGTTTATGATTTGGCACAAAACGGGAGCCGGTGTGCAAAATCGGAAAAATTGACCATAAAATCGACCAAATCAGCGAGATGTAGCCGCTTGAGGTGACGAATAGAGCCAAATGGCTGAAAATCAGCACTTATGTCAATCGTTAATTAATTTTAACACTTCGCGGACTGAAAATGAACCTCTCCGATGCCTGCTCCAGCCACACTCTACCTATATATATAGGGGCACAAGAAACGTCTGCGCTGCCAAGCCTACTACACCTTCACGTCTCTCGCAATCCGAGCGATCGCAGTGCCCAAAAACAAAAAGAAATAGGGGCGCCGACTTGCGGCCACCCCTATATCAGGAAATGAAAGCTATGTTTAAAACTACTTCCGGGAGTCAGGAATCGGGTTACTTTACTCCCAGGTCGGTGAGAACTTGGTCGATATGGGCCTCGGCCTTCTTCACGGTGGCGTCGTAATTCTCTTTGCCACCCATGTCTTCGCGGACTTCGATGTAGAACTTGATTTTAGGTTCGGTCCCGGAGGGGCGAACCGATACCTTGTCGCCAGATTCGGTGAAGAACTGAAGGACGTTAGATGTTGTGGGGAAGTCGAGTTTCGTGACTTCGCCGGTCTTGAGGTTGCGCTCGTTGAGGTCGGAGTAGTCCTTGATGCGTACCACGGGCGAGCCGCCGAGCTGTTTGGGGGGATTTTCGCGGAAATTCTTCATCATTGCCACGATTTCGTCGGCGCCGCTCTTTCCGGGGCGCACTACGCTTACGCCGCGCTCATGCGAGAATCCGTATTTGTCGTAGCAGTCCACGAGCAGCTGGAAGAGGTTCATCCCCTTGTCGGCGGCCCATGCCGCCATTTCGGCCAGCAGCGAGTTGGCCGAGATGGAGTCTTTGTCGCGCACGAAAGTTTCTGCCAGGAAGCCGTAGCTCTCTTCGCCGCCGCCTATGTAGCGGCCTTTGTCCTCCATGTCGCGCATTACGTTGGCTATCCACTTGAAACCGGTGTAGCAGTCGAAGCATTTGACGTTGTTGGCATCTGCAATGCGCTTGACGGTCTCGGTGGTGACGATGGTCTTGACGCAGTATTCGTTCCCCTTGATGAGGCCGAGTTCCACGTTGCGCGTGATGATGTAGTTGAGCAGGAGCACGAGCATCTGGTTGCCGTTGACGAGGCGGTATTCACCCTCGCCGGCTTTGACAACGAGCGCTATACGGTCGGCGTCGGGGTCGGCGGCGAGCACTATGTCTGCGTTCACCTTCTTGGCCTTCTCGATGGCGAGTGTCAGTGCCTCGGCGTTCTCGGGGTTTGGTGAAACCACAGTGGGGAAGTCGCCGTCCTGGACGTCCTGTGCGGGAACGTGGATAACGTTGTCGAAGCCCCACATTTCGAGCGAGCGGTACATCAGGCGCGAGCCTACCCCGTGGAGCGGAGTGTAGACGATGCTCATCATGGAGTGGCGCTTGTCGCTCTCGGGCGAGAGCGAAAGCGTCTTGACGTCGGCCAGGAACTCGGCGTCGATTTTCGGGCCGATGACCTCGATGAGTTTCTTGTTTGGCGTGAACTTTATCTGCGAGTTGTCGGTGATGGCGTTCACATATTCGATGGTCTTGACGTCGTGGGGGGAAATCATCTGTGCGCCGTCGCTCCAGTAAGCCTTGTAGCCGTTGTATTCGCGGGGGTTGTGGCTGGCGGTGAGCATGACACCGCTCTGGCATCCGAGCTTGCGGATGGCATAGGATACCTCCGGGGTGGGGCAGCCGGCGTCGAAGAGGTAGACCTTGATGCCGTTTGCCGAGAAAATGTCGGCGGTAAGTTCGGCGAACTTACGCGAATTGTGTCGCACGTCGTAGCCTACCACCACGCTGATCTGCGGCAGCTCCCTGAATGCGTCGTTGAGATAGTTGGCCAGACCCTGTGTGGCGGCGCCTACGGTGTAGATGTTCATGCGGTTGGTGCCTGCACCCATGATGCCGCGCAGTCCCCCGGTGCCGAACTCCAGGTCGCGGTAGAAGGATTCTATCAGCGGCGTCTTGTCGTCGGCGTCGAGCATTGCCTGCACTTCGGCGCGAGTTTCTTCATCGTATTCCGGACCGAGCCATTTCTTGGCTTTTGCTTCTACCTGTTTCAATAATTCTTCGTTGTTCATGTCTGATGTAATCTAAAACGCTATATACAAAATCCACAGAATCACTCACGTCCTCTCCGGGCAAGCGGCTTTACGAATGATGATAAGCGGTCTGTTTTATTTCGCATATAAAATTCTATTTGGGTTAAATTTTTATTCTCAACTTCAGTATACCCTGTGCCATTTTAATATGGTATATACTTAATAACACAAAGATAGGCAAAAATGCTCAAACAGCCAAATAATTTTTAGCATTTTTCAGAAAAGCGGTGGGACTGGGTTGTTTCGCGAAGTCCCGGACGCGTTTTATTTGGTGGTATGGAAGATTTTATGTAAATTTGCGGAATAAAACTTTGACACCATGATACTTTCCATGACCGGCTTCGGCCGTTCCATCGTAGAATATAACCATAATAAGATTATAGCCGAAGTAAAGTCGCTGAACAGCAAACAGTTCGACCTGTTGATGCGTGTGCCCGGCTATTACCGCGAGCTGGAGCCGGAATTGCGTTCCGTCCTCGCCGAACAGCTGCAGCGCGGAAAAGTGGACCTGACCATTACCCTCGAAAACCTCGGCGAAGCCTCCGTGGTCCTCAACGTCGAAGCCATGGAGCACTACAAACGCCAGATTGAGGATATGTGCACCCGCCTGAATATAGCATGGCCCACCGACTGGGTCGGCCAGCTGATGCGTATGCCCGATGCCATGAAGAGCGAAGTGCGCCTGCTCTCCGACAGCGAGCGCAACATAGTGAAAGGCGCCGTAGTGAAGGCCGCCCATGCGCTCACCGACTTCCGGCGCACCGAAGGCGCCAAACTCGAAGTCTTTTTCGCCGATAAAATCCGTCGCATCGGCGAGCTTCTCTCCGAAGTGGAACCCTTCGAGAACAGCCGTGTAGCCAAGCTCCGCGAACGCCTCGAAGCCCAGTTGCAGAAACTGCAAGGTGTGGAAATCGATGCCGGGCGCCTGGAACAGGAACTCATATATTACATTGAGAAACTGGACGTTACCGAAGAAAAGACACGTTTACGCGCCCATCTCAACTACTTCACCGAGACCATGGGCGGCGAACCGGGACAAGGCAAGAAACTCGGCTTCATAGCCCAGGAAATGGGCCGCGAAATAAATACGCTCGGCTCGAAGTCGAACAACGCCGAGATGCAGCGCATAGTAGTGAAAATGAAGGACGAACTCGAGCAGATAAAGGAGCAAGTGCTCAACGTGCTCTGACGCTTGATTCAACCACTGGTAAAAGACATACGGTAATTTCACCAAAAGGAACCGGCAACATGAAAGAAGGAAAAATCATCATCTTCTCCGCGCCGTCCGGCAGCGGAAAGTCCACCATCATACAGCGGCTGATGCAGAATCCGGAGCTTCACCTCGGCTTCTCCGTGTCGGCCACAAGCCGTCAGCCCCGCGGCAGCGAACAGCATGGCCGCGAATATTACTTCATCACCTGCGAGGAGTTCAAGCTGCGCGTCGGCGCCGGAGAGTTCATAGAATGGGAAGAGGTGTATCCCGGCACTTGCTACGGCACGCTGCGCTCCGAGGTGGAGCGCGTCACCGGCAACGGGCAGAATCTCGTGCTCGACATCGATGTGGCCGGCGGTGTCAACGTGAAAAAGATGTACGGTGACCGCGCGCTGGCACTCTTCATAGAGCCGCCGAGCCTCGGAGAGCTGGAACGCCGTCTCAAGGGACGAGGCACCGACGCCCCCGAAGTGGTGGAAAAGCGCCTCGCCAAAGCCGAATACGAGCTGGGTTTCGCCCCGCAATACGACGCTGTAATAGTAAACGACGACCTCGAAACCGCCGTCGCGGCCGTCACCACCCTAATTCTCGACTTCATCAACCGGTAAACCGCGTTTCCGACTTGTTTACAAGTCATTATGGTTTCCGATTCGTTTGAGAGTCGCCTAACCTTGGGTTATAGATAGTGCGGCAGAATAATTGTTAAGACAGTCAACCATATTCAGCCCCGGTTCTCCCGGAACCGTGCTCGTCTCGCTTCGCGAGTCTTGCGGACCGGCCGCAGAAGTTTACCTTCTTCGCGGTTCGGCAGTATCTTTAAGCATTCCTCCAAATCCGGAACTTTCAGTATTTATAGGTAACGCAGTTAGTAAATGTGCATTTTATTGTAGCCCGAATTGCGTCAGCGCCTCCGTCAGGAGGCAGATTTCTTCGTAGCCCCGTACGCCGCCAGGCGTGCGGGGACCAAAGCACACATGAATACGGGCCTCCTTGAGGAGGCCGATTTACATCAGGAAGAGCTATTGGAGGTATAAATGATTGTAAATCAGCCTCCTCCGGAGGCTATATATTGTGTATTGCCTCTTACCCCGCACGCCTGGCGGCGTACGGGGCTACGGGAAATCTGCCTCCTAACGGAGGCGCTGACGCAATTTCAGGCTACAATAGATATACCCACATGACGTTCCTCCGCCCCTTGGCTACGCGGTTCGTCATTTACGGAGGCCGGGAGGCCTCCGCCCCATAAGCGGCTGCCGCGGCTCTATGCGGGGGGCAGGAATGCCCCCGTTCCATATTCCGCTATGCCCCCCGTTCCATAAGACCGCACTTTTTTCGCCGATTGTTTTATTTTCACGGGATTTTTTATTAACTTTGCACTTAGTTGGCGGCGCTCCCCGTTGCCGGCCGTTTTAACCGTGCGCCATTATGGAGAAAATTTCATTCAAGGAGTTCCTTTTTTACCAGCCTTCCTACCCCTCGGAGCAGGAAACCGACCGCTTTTATTACGACCTTTGCTGTCAGCTTTACGTGTTGGCCGAAGAGTCACGCCTCCTCAAAGACGCTGACCCGCATACCGTCAAGAAGCTGTGTATCTGCCTCATAGGGTATTATCAGGACGTTATCTGCGACTCGGGGCTGTGGCACGGCTTCATCGGGGAGAACCGCCGTCTGTACGGCCGCCCGCTGCCGTTCTATCCCTGCGGCGAGGATTATATGGATTGCGAGCTGAACCTCGCCGACGTGCGTTTCATGACATGGTATGCCCTGGCGCTGACCGACCCCTCGCTGCGCCTCCTCTACCCGCTGGACGAGCGCCTGACGGAGCTGTCGCGCATCCTCTATGACCGCCTCGAAGCCGCCTACGAGGAAGCCCCGATGCCCGTGGGCTATAACTTCGGCCGCGAACTGGAACTCCACGACCCCGGCGACCGCGAAACCCTCTTAGACCTCGGGCAGTGGCTCTTCATGCGCTGCTACCTCTCGTCGCCAGCCTTTACGGTGACCGCCGCCGGTATCCTGAACTCCATAGACCCGCACGCCAAGAACCGCGAGGAGGAGATACGGCTGCGATTCGAGGAGGCTATGCAGGAGGAACCCACCGGGCCGCTGGCGCTATATGTCAGCGAGTGGGTGGCGCTATATGTGCAGGGACGGCTCCCCAGGACACGCGCCCCGAAACCTAAGGATGAACCGCATCCCTATTACCTCCGTTTCCGCCAGGCCACCGGCGGACGCGACATTGCATACTTCGCCACTTACAGGGAGCTTAACGCCTTCCTTATCGACGCTTTGGGGTGGGACAAGGAGGAGGAACACCTCCCCGCCTTCAAAGAGCACACGGACTTCGTGGCCATGGTCAACCGCGAGAAGGGGCTGCTGCTGTCGGCCAATTGCGGAAAGTGTATCGCCGACCCGCAGAACCCGCTGTATGACAAAGACTTCGCCCGCGGGAACGCCTTCCGGCTGCTGTGGATGCGCGGCCTCTGTCCGCCCGACCTCCGCGCCCTCGTGGTCAAGAACGGTTGGCTCCCCGACGCCGCCTTCCCGGGGACGGAGGACACAGCCCTCGTCCGTGATAACGCCGACTTCATAGCCCGCGTCTACCTCCAGCTTTATTACCGTGGCGACTAATATGGACTAAATGATTCTTAGATAGTTATGAAGAAACTAAAACGGATATTTGCACTCCTCTGCCTTGCGCTGGCGCTCCCGCTGATGGCTCAGACCACACGCGAGGAGGTGCTCGGTGACCTCGACAAGGCCGGTGGAGTCTACTATGCCTACCCCACGCGGGAGACGCATCCCACGCCACCGCCGAAAGGTTATAAACCCTTCCATATCAGCCACTACGGGCGCCACGGCTCGCGTTACCTCATCAGCGACGCGGACTATAAGAACGTTGCCGACGTGCTGCGCCGCGCGCGCCAGGCCGGTGCCCTCACGCCGCTCGGACTGGACGTGCTCTGCCGCCTCGACACCGTGATAAAGGAAGCCGACGGCCTCGGCGGTGCCCTGACGCCCCTGGGTGTGCGCCAGCACCGCGGGATAGCCGAACGCATGGTCAAGGATTACCCCGAAGTGTTCAAGGGACGCACGCCCGTGTCGGCGCGTTCCACCACTGTGGTGCGCTGCGTGCTGAGCATGGACGCCTTCTGCGAACGCCTGAAAGAGCTGAACCCGCAGCTGCGCACCGACCGGCAGTCCGCCGACCGCTATATGCAGTACCTCAACTATCACAGCCCCGAGTCGAACGCATACTGCGGCGGCGACTGGAAGATACGCTACCGCAAGTTCGAGGACGCGCACGTGCGCCCCGACCGCCTTATGGCCTCCCTCTTCTCCGACCCCGCTTACGTGCGCGACCGCGTGAACCCGCGCGACCTGATGTGGGGACTCTACTGGGTGGCCGTGGACATGCAGGACATGGAGACGCCGATTTCCTTCTACGACATCTTCGAGCCGGAAGAGGTGTTCGACATCTGGCAGTGTACCAATTATAACAATTACGTCATAGACGGCAATTATCCGGGCAACGGCGGCCTCGTGCTCGGCAACGCCGCCAACTGCCTGCGTAATATCATAGAGACCGCCGACACCGCCCTTGTGTCCAAGACGCCCTCCGTGGCGCTCCGTTTCGGCCATGACGGAAACCTCATGCCGCTGGCCGGTTTGCTGCGGCTGGAGGGGTGCCACGGGCAGGAAACCGAGCCTGACTCCATCTATAAAGTGTTCAGTAACTTCAAGATAGCGCCTATGGCCGGGAACGTGCAACTCGTGTTCTTCAAGAACCCGAAGAAGCCCGGCGACGTGCTGGTGAAGTTCCTGCTCAACGAAGTGGAGACCGCCATCCCCGTGAAGACCGACCTCTATCCGTTCTACCACTGGAAGGACGTCCGCGACTTCTACTTAAACTACGTATTAAAACAATGAGCGACATAATCTTAGGACTGGAATCATCGTGCGACGACACCTCGGCGGCCGTAATCCGCGACGGGGTGCTGCTGAGTAACGTCATAGCCTCGCAGAGCGTGCACGAGGCCTTCGGCGGCGTGGTGCCGGAGCTTGCCTCGCGCGCGCATCAGTTGAACGTGCTCCCCGTGGTGAGCGAAGCCTTGCGGCGTGCCGGTGTGGACAAGAAGGAGCTCTCGGCCATAGCCTTTACGCGCGGTCCCGGACTGCTGGGGTCGCTACATGTGGGGGTCAGCTTCGCCAAAGGGCTCGCCGTCGCGCTCGGGATTCCCACCGTGGACGTCAACCATCTCCACGGCCACATCCTCTCCCATTTTATCAAGACCGACGCCGCTACCGAAGTGCCGGAGTTCCCCTTCCTCTGCCTCCTGATTTCGGGCGGTAACTCGCAGATAGTGCTCGTGCGTTCCCCTTTCGACATGGAGATAATCGGGAAGACCATCGACGATGCCGCGGGCGAAGCCTTCGACAAATGCGCCAAAGTGCTCGGCCTCCCCTACCCCGGCGGTCCGCACATAGACCGCCTCTCGGCCGAAGGAAACCCGAAGGCGTTCCGCTTCTCCAAACCGCATATCCCCGGGCTGGACTACTCCTTCTCGGGGTTGAAAACCTCATTCCTCTACACCGTGCGCGACGGCCTCGCCCGCGACCCGGACTTCATAGAACGCAACCGCGCCGACCTTGCCGCTTCCATACAACGCGCTATCATAGAGACACTTCTGCACAAGCTGGGTCTCGCCGCCGACGCGCATCCCGAAGTAAGGCAGGTGGCCATAGGGGGCGGCGTGTCGGCCAACAGCGGCGTGCGCCAGGCCATCGGCGAGTTCTGCGACCGCCGCGGGCTGCGCGCCTGGATTCCGCCACGGCAGTTCACTACCGACAATGCCGCGATGGTGGCCATAGCCGGATACTTCAAATGGCAGAAACGCGAAGTCTGCCCCCTGGACGCCCCGCCCTTCTCGCGCGTTACCGTTTAACACCTCCCCTCTCTCTAAACCGTTGACAATGACTAAGATAACAGAGCCTGACCGGCATAAGGAAACCCGCCACGTGGTGATATACGGTTACACGCGGCGCGAGCTTTCAAAGATTTTGAAACACTTCGAGGCGCAACTCCCCGAGTTCGTCAAGATGAACATAGATACCCGCAACCGCGTCACTAACATTACGCTGACCGGAATACACAGCGGCGTGGAACTGCTGCGCTTCAAGATGAACCGCTTCCAGCAGAATATCCGCGACCTCTTCGCCGAAGAAACCGTGACGACCGAAGACAAGACGCCTGCCCATGTGCTGGGCGAACTGCTGACCGAACGGGAACTCAGCGTGTCGAGCGCCGAGAGCTGCACCGGCGGTAATATCGCCCACCGGATAGTGGAGGAACCCGGGTCGTCGGCCTACTTCCTCGGGAGCGTCGTAAGCTATTCCAACGACGTGAAAGCCAGCGTATTGGGCGTCTCGCGCCGCGACCTCGACCAGTGTGGCGCCGTCAGCCGGGAAGTGGTCTGCCAGATGGTGGAGGGAGTCTGCCGACTGATGCGCACCGACTGCGGGATAGCCACCTCCGGAATAGCCGGGCCCGACGGCGGCTCGAAGTTCAAGCCCGTGGGGACAGTGTGGATAGCCGCCAAGTGCCTGGACCGTGTCGTGAGCGAGTGCATCCGCTTCGACGGAACCCGCAACGAGGTCATCGAACAGGCCACCAACCACGGCCTCTTCATGCTCATAAAGCTCCTGCGTAACAACTACGTGATGCAGGAAGACTTCACCGACGAGTAAATTATGCGGCGTCGCCCTCCCTGCCCGCCTGACTTTAACACTCGCCGCCTGAACAAAAGCTCCCGCCTCTTCATTGAAATAGATATGGAACCTGAATACAATCCCCGACGGGGCGACCTGCTCATAGCAAGCCCGTTTCTCGACGAAATACCCTTCGGCCACTCCGTGGTGCTCCTGCTCGACACAGACAGCCGCGGCGGCGTCATGGGACTCTCCCTGAACATACCTTCCGCCGTGACCCTCGGCGACCTGCTCCCCGAACTCGGCGTGAAACAGAATATAGAAATCTACAGCGGCGGACCCTGCGAACACGACCGCCTCTTCCTGCTCCATACCCTGGGCGAAAGCGTGGAAGGAGCCATGGAGATAATGCCCGGCCTATACGTCGGCGGCAAGATAGAAGACGTGGCACGCTACCTCAACGACGGCGGCGACGCCTCTGCGATGCGCTTCTTCCTCGGATACAGCGGCTGGCATCCCGGACAATTGGGCAACGAACTGAAAGAGAAAGCATGGGCCCTCTCCCACATAAAAAAAGGGGAAAAGCTCTTCGACGGCCAGGGCACCGAATACTGGCGCACGAAGATAGGACGCCTCGGCGAAGAATACCGCCCCTGGCTGATACTCCCCACCGTAGAGGAACTGAACTGACCCCGTCCCCACCCCATCGCCCGACCAACCGACCGATAATACTTTACTGACTTATGACACTCAAGAACGACACTATGCTCTCCGGCGGCAAATACCGGATTGTCCGGTTTATCAGCGCCGGCGGCTTCGGCTGCACATACGAGGCCGTACACACCCTGATGAATACACGCGTGGCCATCAAGGAGTTCTTCCCCAAGGACTTCTGCAACCGCGACGAAAATACCTCGCAAATCTCCGTCGGCACAAAGAGCCAGGTGGAGCTCGTGGCGCGCCTCAAGAAGCAGTTCCTGCGCGAAGCCAAGGTGCTCTTCGACATGAAACACCCCTCCGTGGTGCGCGTAATCGACTTCTTCGAGGAGAACGGAACCGCCTATTACGTAATGGATTACATAGACGGCCCCTCGCTGGAACAGATACTGAAAGAGAACGGCCCCATGCCCGAACCCCAGGCCGTGAAGTACGTATCGCAGATTTGCGACGCCCTCGGTTACGTCCACTCGCAAGGAAAGCTGCACCTCGACCTGAAACCAAACAACGTGATGATAGACAGCCCGGACGGACGCGCCGTGCTCATCGACTTCGGCACCTCGAAACAGTATTCCACCGACGGCGGGGTGACAAGCACGATGATGGGGCTGACGCCCGGCTACGCCCCTCCCGAGCAATGCAGTAACGACATAAAAGACCTCGGCGCCGCCTCAGACATTTACGCCCTGGGCGCCACGCTCTACCGTATGCTGACCGGCAAGACGCCCGTAGACTCGCTGAGCCGCAGCGCCGGAACGCAGTTGCTGCCGCTCCCTCCCACGGTCTCCCCCTCGGTGGCGATGGCCATAGAGCGCGCCATGACGCTGAACCGCAACCTGCGTCCGCAATCGGCCGAAGAGTTCATGCAGATAATCCGCGGCGAGGCTCCACAGACGCCTCCTCCCGCCCCCGCCGCCGACAGCGGCGCCACACACATAGCGACTCCCGGCGCAGGCTCCGGCGGTAACAACGGCGGGGCTTACGGCGGCAACCCCGCCCCTTACGGAGGGGGCGACGGCGGATATGGCGGACCGCAAAGCCCTTACGGCCAAGGCTTCGGAGAAAACCATTATCCTCCCCGAAAGAAAGGGATGTCGAAAGGCGCAGTCGTCGCCATAACGATAGCCTCCGTCCTATTCGTGCTCTTCGCCGCCCTGATAATCTGGGCAATAGCGAGCCCCGACGAAACCCCGGTCTCCGCTGCCGACACCGATTCCGTGGTTGAAGAATCCATTGATTCCTTAATCGGGACTGATACGGAGCCGGTTGAGGCAGTCCCGGAAGAACCCAAGACAGAGGCGGATTGTATCTCCGGGACCAACGGACTCGGCCTCACCTTAGGCAAGCACAATTACCAAGGCTACTTCCAGCACGGCTCCGACCAATGGCCGGTATCGCTGTCGCTGACCGCCACCGACAGCTATCCCTACGTTACGAACGCAAGCTATCGCAATGAGTCGCAAGGAATAACGCTGCCGCTGACAGTAGCAAACGAAACCGGCTACGACCTTGTCTTAGCAAACGCCAAAGGACAATTCACGCTGCGCCTGAACCGCAACGGCGACGGCTGGAGCGGCCAAGCCACCTGGAAAGACATGACCCTCCCCTGCCTCTTCTTCTGACCCTCCTGCGCAACGTAGCAAGAGATTTCCCTGACATACAGACAAATAGATAAGGAGACAGTCACTAACGGTTAGTGCTTGTCTCCTTGCGTTATATAGTGAGTAAATAGGGTCAGGGGAGGAGGCGGAGGCGGTAGCGGCGGATGGCGCCGGGGGTGCCGGTGTCGGGGCGCGGGAGGTATTGGAGGGCCGTCAGGTCGTAGTCGCGGCCGAGGTCTATCAGGATGGCGTGCGGGAAGGGCGTGCCGGGCTTCGTGCTCCAATAGGTGCTTTCCTGAAGGTCGAAGGTCTTCTCGCCGGTACGGTTGGCCGCGGCGTCTTCGCTGTCGGCGTACATTACTTTCCACCCTTCGCGCGAAATACGCTTGCCGTCGCCGTCGAGCAGGTAGAGTTCCGCTATCGAAGTGACGTCGTCGCCTCCGAATCCGTCGAGCACCTCTATCACAAGGTTGCGGCCGCGAGCGGCTTCCGTGAAGTCCACCTGCTGCCATCCTGCGCGGTTGTCAAACTCACCTTCCGCTACCGTTACGGCATCGGAGAGGTCTGGCATCTTGTCGAGGCGGCGCAGTCCGTTGCCGAACCGGAGGCAGTCGATTACGGGCTTTTTCAGGCCGCGGCTCTTGGCTTCGCGCGGTCCGAGGATGTCGAAGACAAGTATCTCGTTCTCACCCTCCCGGAGCCAGCAACCGGGTGTGTAGAGCGTCTGTTGCGGACCTATTTCCCAGATGCGGCCGAGGGGATGGCCGTTGACGTATACGAGTCCTTTGCCCCAGGTGGAGAAGTCGAGGAAGGTATCGGCGGGTTTGCTGACGTTGAAGGTGCCGCGGTAGACGCCGCGCGCCATGCGGTCTTGCGTGGCGGAGCTTGCGGGGTCGCCTTTCGCTTCGGATATATCCCTGAATGTCATGGATTTATACGTTTCGTAAGAATCGGGGATGAGGTAGACGTTCCAGTCGCGGAGCTTGCAGGTGAAGGGATAGCCGTCGCGGTCTTCGGTGACGCTGACTGAGCCGGTTATTCCTTTGAAATCCTTTATCGCGCGGCCGAAATTGATGCGTCCGAGAGCTTCGACGAGGATGTCGAGGCGGTCACCCTTGCGGCACGGCGGGATAGCTATCTGCGTTTCGCCCAAGCGGCGGTCGAGGGCGCCGACGTAGCGGCCGTCGATGAAGATTTGCGCGTAGTCATGCGGCTCGTCTACGGTGAGCAGCGACGTCTCCTTCAGTTCGGGAAGCGTGGTGGAGTAAATCATCGAGCCGAAGCCCTGGTCATACTCTTCCATTGTGCGTATATCCTTGTCGCACATGGGGTTAGAGAGGTTTCCGGCAAGCGGTGCGAACTCCGTGAACTTGAACTCCCTGACGGTGCCGACGGGGATTGCGGCAGGTACTTTTGCCTGCTTCTCGCCGTCCATATATTTGGCGAGGGTCTTGCGCAGGAGGTTGTATTTCGGCGTGGGGGCACCCTGCTCGTCGATTGGGGCGTCATAGTCGTATGAGGTGACATCGGGGGCGAATCCGGGTGAGTTTGCGCCTGCCCAGTGTCCCCAGTTGGTGCCTCCGTGGGTCATGTAGAGGCTGAAAGAGATGCCTTTCGAGAGCATTTCGTCTATGCCGGCTATCATGGCGTCGGCGGGTCGCGTCTCGTGGTTGGCTCCCCACTTGTCGAACCATCCGCTCCAAAACTCGGAGCACATGAGCGGCGACTCGGGACGCAGCTCCTTGAGTCGGGCGAACTGCTCGTCAATGTCGGCGCCCGTGCCGAAGTTCATTGTCCAGATAAGGTCGTCGAGGCCGTTGTTCTCGAAGTTGGATGCCCAGTCGCACTGGAAAAGGGTGACGTCGGGGCCGAAGTTCTTGCGCAGCATGTCGCGGATTGTGGCCACGTACGGCTTGTCGGTGCCGTAGCTGCCGTACTCGTTCTCCACCTGAACCATGATGATAGGTCCGCCCTTGTCTATGGTGAGGTCGCCGACTTGCCCGGCCACTTTCTGCTGGAAGAGGTCCACGCGCTCGAGGAAGTAGGGGTCGGCTTCGCGCAGGCGTATGTCCTTGTGTTTCAGGAGCCACCACGGGAGTCCTCCCATTTCCCACTCGGCGCAGACGTAAGGGCCGGGACGCAGGATAACCTTCATGTCGTTGTCGCGGCAGAGCTCAACGAAGGCGCGGAGGTCATTCTGGCCGGTGAAGTCAAACTCACCCTCGCGCGGCTCGTGGGCGTTCCAGAAGACGTATAGGCAGATAGTGTTCATGCCCAGTGCCCTCGACATCTTGATACGGTGGTCCCAGTATTCGCGCGGTATTCTCGGGTAGTGCAACTCGGCTGCCTTGACGACATACGGCTTGCCGTTGAGCAGGAAAGTGCCGTCGCCGGCCTCGAACTTGCCCTTTTCGGGAGATGACTGCGTTGCTTGGGGAGATTGCGCCGATGCCGCTTGCAAGCCGACGACCAACGCGATGAGGATAAAAGAGATTTGGGTTAAAATCCGCTTCATTAGTAAGAATTTATTCGGTAAAAAGAGAAGGTGGTCCTCGCCCCGGACGAAAACGCCTGATAGCGAGCGCATACCTTAAATTATAAACGGAAAATTTCCCCGAATGGTATATCAAAAGCCCATATTATGCGTAGCCAACGTTGCCCGTGCGCCGCCGCCATAACCTGTCAGCTAAAGTAGCCATGATGTCTCTCTTAGCTATAGTGGACGCAGTAAGTAAATGCGCATTTTGGTTAACCAAAATTTATGAAGTATAATGCCAATAGTTTGCCGTTATATGTATTGCGTAGCGCTTCCGTCAGG
>OGNF01001111.1_pt1 | contig 26011 bp, 15 predicted proteins | sample 1573321 | NCBI WGS metagenome assembly OGNF01 (sample SAMEA2581911, study PRJEB24529) | metagenome | biome: Human gut stool | place: China | collected 2011 | reverse complement strand
TTAAACTCCGGCCCCGTGATGCCGATGCGCGCACAAAGGTAGCCAAGCAGCATGATGAGGATCAGCATGGCCATCTTGGCAAAAACAGTGGACAGATTCATATCGATTCTTTTCTCTTTCTCTCGTTTGCGGTCGTGCAGCGCAGCCCGCCTATAATGCTTTAGTATATGCCAGACGCGCACTCTTGTAAAGGAGAATTCGCGCGCAGCACTTGCCAAACGGCGTCCGTCCTGTTACACTGAGCCCAAAGGGGGTGTGCGCATGAAGAAAACTGTCATAACCGTCATTCGCGTGATCGTGATCGTCGCTGTGCTGGGTCTGCTGACCTACGGCGGCTTTCTCGGCATGAACCGCGTGTCCGGCAACGGCGACTACACCATCGACGCCTACGCCGCGACGGACGACGGCGGTCAGCTGACCGTGACGAAGGCCGGCACTGTTATCCACGTCGATTGCTCGGCCGAGCAGCTCGCCACCGTCGCCGCAGAGCCGGACGCAACGTTCCACCTGACGTTCTCCTACAGCCAGATCACGAACAGCGGCAAGCTCAAATCCATCACGCCCGCCGGGTGACCTCCGACCGGGCGCATCGCGCGGATACACACACATCACAGCGCCCGCCCGACGCCCGTGCCGAAGCTCTGAACAGACGCCCGGCAGCAAAACAGCACAAAACAAGAACCCCTGACCGTGCGGTCAGGGGTTCTTGCTTGGATGGAGAAAAAGGTAAGGGGAGGATGTATCGTGCGATCAGTCCTTGCGCTCGTCGCCCCAGAAGAACAGGGCCACGGTGCCCGGACCGGTGTGGCTGCCGATGGTCGTGCCGACACTGTAGATCTCGACCTTGCCGTTGAGCTTCGGGAACTTCTGCTCGATCTCGTCGGCCACGGCGCGCGCATCGTCATAGCACGCGGAGTTGGAGATGAAGCACTTGCCGGAGTAGTCGTGACCGTCCTGCGCGTGCTCCTCCATGCGCATGACGATCTCCTTCATGACGCGCTTTTTGCTGCGGATCTTGGCGCGCGGAATGAGCCGGCCGAGGTTATCCATGTTCAGCAGCGGGCAGATATCCAACAGACCGCCGAAGACGCCGGCCACCTTGGAAATGCGGCCGCCCTTGACATAGAACGTCAGGTCGGTGGAGAAGAACCAGTGGTGCAGCTCGAGCTTGTGCGCCTCTGCCCAGTCGCGCACGGCGTCGATGCTCATCCCCTCGTCGCGCAGGTCGGCGAGCTTATCCATCAGCAGGCCGTAGCCCGAGGAGGCGCCGAGCGAGTCGACGATGTAGATCTTGCGCTCCGGGTAGCGCTCGCGCACGATGCGCGCGGCGTTCTCGGCCGAGTTCGACACGCCCGACAGACCCGAGGACAGGCAGACGTGCAGAATGTCCTTGCCCTGCTCGAGGAACGGGGTGAAGTAGTCCACGAACTCCGAGATGTTCACCTGAGAGGTGCGCGTGTCCGCACCGTTTGCCATGGCGGCATAGAATTTATCAAACGGCATCGACTCGCCCAGATCGTCCGGGTAGTCCACGCCGTCAAGCGCATAGTGAAAGCAGACATAAGAAATGTCACGCTGCCGGAAATGCTCCTTCGTCAGGTCGGCGGTGGAGCAGCAGCTCAGTACGAAATCAGCCATATTGTTGGTCTCCTTTACATCCTTCGATTTGCCCGCCGGGCGGGCCGTCTTATTCCTGTCAATGCACGCATAGCATACCTGCAAAGCAGGCGTTAGGCAAGCTACAAAACGGAATCGGGGCGTAGAACATGCATCCCGCCTGTTCTACGCCCCGAACGGTACGCTCTACAAATCATAGAACGCCTGAAATATCAATGCTTTGCGCGGATATGAAAGCTGAAGTAAACGACAGCCTCCGCCGGGATAAGGATCAAAAACAGCTGCCAGAAATTCATCCCAAAACGCAGCAGCACAAGGTAGCCCACGGCAAAAACACTCGCCACGAGACCGAGCACCACGTACAAATTGCCCCGCCCGCCGAAAAACACGCTGTTGAGCACGAGGTAGGTGATGACCGCCGCCGGCACGAAGCAGGCGAACACGATCCACTCCACCGCGCCCAGCCACAGCCACAGCACCACGAACACCAGCACCGCCAGCGTCACGATGCCCATGAGGGCGACGAGGATGATGGCGTAATGGCTGCGGTCGCGCGCGCCGGGCTCGGGTCCGGGCTGCCACGCGTCGTGCTCGTTGAGCAGATAATCAATGGTGACGCCGAAGATCTCGCTCATGCGCTTGAGCACCGCAGCATCGGGAATGGCCTCGCCGCGCTCCCACTTGGAGATCGACTTATCCGAATAATTCAATTGTTCGCCAAGCTCTGCCTGCGTCATGCCCGCGGCCGTGCGCAGGCGGATGAGGTTGCTGGCAAAGATGAGTTTCAGTTCGTCCATGGTGGGTCCTCACGAAGATGATATGCTGTCCATTTTACGCATTCGCGCGCGCGTTGTCAACCGTCACATACCGCCCGGGTGTCACGTCCGGTAGACGATCTCCTCCGCCGTGCGTGCGGCGGTCTGCTCATCGGTGAGCAGGCGCACGAGCTCGAGCGCGAACGGGATCGCAGCGCCGAGCGCGCGGCCGGTCGTGATCGCCCCGTCGGTGACGACGTCGGCATCGACCATCTGCACACCGGGGCATTTGTCCTCAAAGCCGGGGTAGCAGGTGGCGCGGCGTCCGGCAAGCAGACCGTACTGCGCAAGCACGCTCGGCGCGGCGCAGATGGCGGCGGCGCGGCCGCCATGCTCGAGCGTGCGGCGCACGAGCGTCTCCACGGCCGGGCTCTTGGCCAGATTCGTCGTGCCGGGCATACCGCCCGGGAGCACGACCAGCTCCGGAGGCGCTGCCAGCAGCTCCGGCAGCGTGCGGTCGCACGTGACGGGCACGCCGTGCGCACCGACGACGGTGTGCGCGTCCTCAATGGAGACCGTATACGTCTCCAGACCGGCGCGGCGGAGAATGTCGAGCGTGATCAGACCCTCGCACTCCTCCAGACCTTCGGCAAACAGCAGATAACATTTGGACATAACAGGTTCCCCTTTCTTTCGTAATCCGTTTACATGAGCGGCGCTACCAGCTTGAGCAGCGCGGAAGTGATGCGCGTGTGCAGCGGGATGCGCGCAAGGTCGCCGTGCGTGACGATCTGCGACTGGGCGCGCGTGGCGTCAAAGTCGGCCACGATGTCCGCAATGCACGGACAGTCATAGAGGTACACCGCATTTTCAAAGTGCAGGTACAGGCTGCGGTAATCAAGGTTGATCGTGCCGACGACGGCCTTGCAGTCATCGCTGACGAACACCTTCGCGTGCACGAAGCCGGGCGTGTACTCATAGATCTTGACGCCGGCGTCGAGCAGCTCGCGGTAGTGCCCCTTGGCGAGCGCAAAGGCAAACTTTTTATCCGGCACGTGCGGCAAAATGAGCTCCACGTCCACGCCGCGCTTGGCCGCGAACGTGAGCGCCATGACCATCGTCTCATCGAGGATGAGGTACGGCGTAAAGATGCGCACATAGCGCTCGGCATGGTTGAGGATGTCGAGATACACGCTCTCGCCGACGCGCTCCTCGTCGAGCGGACTGTCGGCATACGGCAGGACATAGCCCCCCGCCTCCGGCAGCGGCGGCAGCGGCACGTTGAGATACCGACCGTAGGAATCCGTATCCGGCTCGCGCTCATCCATGCCCCACATCTGCAGGAACATGAGCGTGAGCGAGCGCACGGCCTCGCCCTCGAGCCGCACGGCAGTGTCCTTCCAGACACCGTAGACGCTGACGAGGTTTGCATACTCGTCGGCAAGGTTCACGCCGCCGGTGAAGCCGACGCGCCCGTCGATGACGGCGATCTTGCGGTGGTCGCGGTTATTATAGTAGGTGCTGACAAACGGGCGCAGCGGCGCGAACATCTTGCAGCGGATGCCGAGCGCCTCCATGCGCTTGGGATAGCCGTAGGGCAGGCGGTAGAACGTGCACGTGCCGTCATAGAGCACACGCACCTCGACGCCGGCACGCACCTTTTCCTCCAGGATCTTGAGGATGCGCCCCCAGACGTCACCCTCCTCAATGATGAAGTATTCGAGGAAGATGAACCGCTCCGCCGACTGCAGCGCGTCGAGCAGGGCGCCGATCTTATCCTGCCCCATGGGGTAGTAGGTGACGGCGGTGTTTTCATACACCGGATAGTCGCCGGAGCGCAGCGTGTACTCGGCGAGGTTGTGCACCTCGGGCAGCTCGGTACGCAGGCGCGCCATGAGCTCAGTCTGCCGCGGCACATACTGCACGGTGCTCACGATGCTCTCCTGCACGCGGCGGTTTGCGTAGCGGTGGCCGACATCGAGCTGCACGAACAGGTACAGCAGCACGCCGAACGCGGGCAGCGCCATGACGAGCACGATCCATGTGACCTTCGTCGTCGCACTGCCGGGCTTGTTGACCAGATAGATGATGAGCACGACCGCCAGCACGTGCATGACGCCGGACAGCGCGGGGTAAAAGCGGCCGAGATAGTGCGCGCCGAGCGCCATGATGGCGACCTGAAGCAGCAGCAGCACAACGATGACCATCGTGCGGCCGAACACGATGTCCAGCAGGCGGCGCTTGCCGCGGCGCAGCAGACGGATCTCGTAGTCGTCCTCAAACCAAACCTTGCGCACAAGCGCACCTCCCTTGCACAGGCATTCCGGCGCAAGCGCACCGGTCAGGATATTTTTATATTATAGCGGAAATCCGGAAAACGTTCAAGGCATTCCGGCGGTTTTCAAGCCGCGGCGCGCAAAAAAGAAACCCGGCTGCGGAGAGATCCTCCACAGCCGGGGGAGTCTGTCAAAAAGTAATACTTTTTGACAAGTGGGGCTGCGGCCTGACTGCAGCGCACGCGCCGTCCGCCAAAAGCGAACGGCGCGCACGTTTGCAGGCCGAGAAGTATTTTCTTCGCCGCACATGTCGCCGAAGAAAATGATCGGACTTTCTTTCGCCGCTGCGGCGGCGAAACTCTACGAGGTTTTTGACAAGCAGCCGGCGGCGGGTCCTGTTTCAGGTCTCGCTCTGCGGCGCATCCGGCGGCGTGACCGGCAGGATGAACTCCGCCGTGAAATCATTGCCGTCGCTGTGCGTGATGAATTCGCCGCCGAGCAGCTTCAGGATCGCCGCACAGGTGCGCAGACCGATGTGGTTGCTCTCGACGCGCGCAAGCTCGCGCCGGGCGCGGTTGGCAAAGCAGACGTGCAGCCGCTCGCCCTCGCACTCGGCCAGAATGGTCAGGCGGGAGGCGGGGTCGGCGTACTTTTCCATGTTCGACAGGAGGTTATCCGTCACGCGCTTGAGCATCTGCGCATCGGTCGTGACGGTGCAGGGTGTGCCGAGCGGCAGAAGATTGACGTCAAAGCCGCGGCTGCGCAGCTCCTCCGCGCACTCACCGAGCAGCTGCGCACAGAGGATCTGCGCGTCATACGGCTCGGGGTGCGTCTCCTGTTCGCCGCGGCTGAAGACGAGAAAGTACCGGAACATCTCCCCCGTCAGATCCTTGAGCTGATAGGCCTTGTCGCGGCTTGCAAGCACGTAGCGCCGCAGATCCTCCGGAAGCTGCGCCTGCTGCATTTCGAGCAGGTCGAGATAGCCGACGAGCGATGTGAGCGGGTTGCGGATGTCGTGCGACATGGCGGTGATGAGGTCGCTGTTGGCCTGCCACGCGGTCTGCTCGTTGCGCGTGCGCTCGACGATCATCTCACGCATGGTGTTGACGTTCTGCGCGAGGCGCGCGAGCTCGTCCGTGCCCGTGACGGGGATCGTCTGGTTGAGCGCGCCGGCTGCGCTCACAGCCTCCGACAGGCGCGTGACGCGCCGCGTGAGCCACCGCGTGAAGCCAAAGGCAATGCACGAATAGGCCGCGAACGCCACCACGAGCGCGCCGATCTGCACGTAGCCGAACAGCCGCGACTCCGAGTAATCGCACACGGCGACGCGGTACTCCCCGTCGGCAAACTGCATGGAATAAAAGCTGTAGCCGAGCGATGCAAGGTCGTTTTGCGTCGTGTCGTCGAGCAGCAGGTTCGTACCCCACGTGCCGGCCTCATACGGGTCGCCCTCGGCCTGATAGACGATGACGCTGGCGTTTTTCTCTCTGCGCAGCCACTGCTCGATGGCCACCGTGTCGCGCGAGGAGACATCGTTGCTCTCCACATACTGCTGCAGGCTGCGCTCATGCCGCTGGTTGCGCAGCTCGACCGCCTCGTCGGCCATATACCAGCGGTTGATCGACCACACGCCGAGCCGGTAACAGCCGAAATAGCACCCGGCACCCACGGCCAGCGACAGGATGAGCGCAAGGATCATGCGCGCACTGATCGAGGCGCGCCACTTCTTAATCAATCTGATACCCCTTTCCCCAGACGGTGCGGATCAGCGTCGGGTTGGACGGATCGTCCTCGAGTTTTTTGCGCAGCTTGAGAATGTGCACCATGACGGTGTTGGCCGAGCTCGGCAGGAATTTCTCATGCCAGACGTCCTCATAGAGCTTGCGCGCGGACACGGACGTGCCGCGGTTGGCGATGAGGTATTGCAGCAACTCAAACTCCGTCTTGGTCATCTCGACGGCGTGACCGTTTTTGCACACGGTACCCTTGTCGCGGTTGATCTCGAGCGCGTCGATGACGGTCGGCGCGTCGCCCTTGCCGTGGTAGACACGGTAGCGCCGGATGAGCGAATCCACGCGCAGGAACAGCTCGTGGTTGGAAAAGGGCTTGACGAGATAGTCGTCGCCGCCGCTGCCGTAGGCGTCGCTCATGTCGCCGGGCTGCGCCTTCGCCGTCAGAAACAGGATCGGCGCGACGCTGTAGCGCCGGATCTCGCCGCAGGCGGCGACGCCGTCCATGCCGGGCATCATGATGTCCATAATAATGAGGTCATAGTCCGGCTGTGCGCGCACGCACTCCAAGGCGCGCAGGCCATTTTCGGCCTCGTCGACCTCGTAGCCGCGCGACGAGAGCAGAATATGCAGAATGTTGCGAATGTCCGGCTCGTCATCCACGACGAGGATGCGAGCGGGGAACTGGGGGTTTTCCATCGTATCACCTCTGGGCTCTATCCTAACACATCCGCCCTGCGTGCGCACAGGGGCAAATGGCAGCTTTAAGAAAAATTAAGTGAAAAAGCCCGCCGGAGATAAACTCCGGCGGGCACAGTTTGTCCAAAAACCTCGTAGAGTTTGCGCCCGCAGGCGCAAAGAAAGCCCAATCATTTTCTTCGGCGACATGTGCGGCGAAGAAAATACTTCTCGGCCTGCAAACGTGCGCGCCGTCCGCCGGAGACGGACGGCGCGTGCGCTGCAGTCAGGCCGCTAACCCCTTTTTCAAAAAAGTAATACTTTTTTGAAAGTCTCAGCCCGCCGGAGATAAACTCCGGCGGGCAAAATGTTTCGTTTCAGGGCTTCGCGCTTCAGGCTCTATGCAGCACGTTGCGGCTAAACGCCATGAGGATCGTCGCAACCTGCTCACGCGCGGCGCTGCCCTGCGGGCTCAGGTAGACGGTGCCGCCGTCCCCCACGCCGCTGATCAGACCCAGCGCGACCGCGGCGGACAGATCCGTGCGCGCCCACGGCGAGACCCGCGCTCCGTCCGGGAACTTGGAGAGGTCAGCCTTTGCGCCGGACAGATCGACCTGTGCGATCTTTTTGGCGTAGCTCATGAGCATCACCGCGACCTGCTCACGCGTCACGGCTGCGTCCGGCGAGAAGGTCGTCGCGCCCGTGCCGGTGGCGACACCGGTCTGGTAGGCCCAGAGCACCGCGTTCTGATACCAAGCCTGCGTGAGGTCAGTAAACGGCGTCTTGCCGCTGACCGCCGGCGCGCCCGCAAGCTGATAGAGCATCTGCGCCATCTGCGCGCGCGTGGTCGTCATCTGCGGGGCAAACAGGCCGTTGCCGATGCCGGACATCAGACCGTTTTGCACACAGTAGCGGATGCCGGGATACGCCCAGCTGCTGGCATCGACGTCGGTGAACTGTGCCATCGGGTCAGCCGTCGTCAGATTCGTGCGCCAGAGCTGCGTGCCCATGAAGGGGTTGGCCGTGCCGATGACCATCCAGCCCTGCTCGTCATTCGAGGCGAAGGCGCGCAGACCGTGGTTGAACGGATCGCCGAAGCCGTCGCGCGTGAGCGTTTCGAGCGTGAGCTTGCCGCCTTCCGACGTGATGGCATACAGACCGAAGCCGCGCGTAGCGGTCGAGAGCTTTCTGAGGCAGATGCACAGATCCTTCATGTTCTCCAGCTCCGTGATGCGCACGAGCGCGTCATAGAGCTTCTTGAGCGCCTCGGGCAGCTTGCCGCTGAGGCTTGCATAGAGGTCGTTTGCCTTCTGGTAGAGCGCGACAAAGCCCTCGATGTCGTTCGTCTCGACGAGGTCGGTCAGCTCGGTGAGCAGCTCGGTGAGCTCCCGGAGCTGGCGCAGCGTGCTCACGCTGTAGCGGGCGTTGTAAACGCCGTCCTTGAGCGCCTGACGCAGGGTGTCATGCTGTGCGTCGGTGAAGGAGAAGAGCTCGGGGCTCTCGTCATTGACCGCGTCGACCGCGGCATCGATGGCGGCATCGGGATCGGCATCCGCCGCCATGAGCGTGCCGTCGCCGTTCTTATCCTGATTCAGCAGCAGCTTGAGCAGCACCCGCAGGTAGCCGATCTGGCTGGCCCATTCCTCGCGCGACATCTTGAGCAGGTCGCCGTTGGTGAACTGACCGAGCGGCTCAAGCAGAGAGCTGGTGTCGAACGTGCCGAGAAAGAGCTTGCCGTCAAAGACCTTCGACTGCCAGAAATACTGGTTTTCATAGTCGCCGAAGCCGGAGCGCTTGCACAGGATGCCGCCGGCCGGGAACATCTTCGTCCGCTCGCCGACGACGAGCTCCATCTGCTCGCTGCCGTCACTGCCGATGGACATCCGGTAGAGGTTCACCGACTGCTCAAGGTTGCGCGCGAGAAAGCCGAAGTCCTGCTTGAACATGAGCTCCTCGAGCGGGATCTCCTCGTCGTTGTATTCGCCGATGTAGAGATAGCCGTCATAAATGCACAGATTGCAGGCCGCGGCGCGCGTGCGCGCGGGGTCGATGCCGAAGGTGTACTTCGCACCGTCGGCCTTGTCGCCGACGACCGGCGTCCACGTCCACGCGCTGGGGTCGCTCCAGTCGCCGGAGCAGTTGCCGCGCACGATGGCGAACGAGCGCATATTGTCGCCCACGCGCGTGGCAGGCGTGCCGGTGCACATGGCGACGTAGAGACTGCCGTTATACTCGACCATCTCCCAGATGCCGCCGCCGTAGACGCTGTCGACAAAGTGCACGGCGGGATAGTTAAAGAGATCGGACTGCGTGGCGATCTTCGTGAAGCCCTCGGACGGGTTGTCGCTGATGAGCAGGTAGCCGCCGTCGACGCCGACGTTGCTGATGACGAGCTTGCCGTCATAGACCGCCATGCCGCGGATGCCGGTGCAGACACCCTCTTTGTACGCCTGTACGTACTCCTGCATATTGGAAAGCCCCGTATAGACGCACTGGAAGCTGTCGTCCTTCGGGTCGACCTCATAGATGCTCGGCAGGCCGACGCGGCCGTTGGCGGTCACGCTGCCGCAGAAATAGATCTTATCCTTATAGAGAATGGCGTTGCGGAACAGCGGCGTGACGCTGTTGAGGGAGTTGGCCATGATCAGCTTGACCTCCCCGGTGTGGACGTTGATCTTGACAAGGATGCCGTCGGAAACACCGCCGTCCTCCTCACCGTAGAAAAACGTGCCGTTAAAGACGGCGTTGAGCTCGGCGCGCATGACCTCCTCGTCAAACTTGTGCCCCATGACGCTGTCCATGGCCGAGAGGGTCTTGCCCATGGCGGCGTAGCACGTGCCGACATAGACATAGTCGCCGTAGGCCATGGCTGCCCAGGAGTAGCTTTGTCCACGGTCGCCCTGACCGTCCGCTCCCGTGACCGTTCCGGTCACGGCAACCGTGCCGTCGCCGGTATAGTCCACGATGCCGTCCGGCGTGCCGGGCGCTTTGTCCGCGTGCGAGATCTTGCCGAATGTGTAGTCTCCGGCGCCGTAGGTATACGGCGTCGCAGAGTAGCCGCCGTCGGCAGCAAATGCCGGTACTGCCAGACTTACCACCATGGCAGCCACCAGCAGCAGGGTCAACACCTTGCGCGTTCTCAGTTTCATCTCTGCACTCCTTTCCAAATGTTACAAATACTCAAAATTGCAATACCAGCCTGTAACTTTATTGTAACATCCGTGCAGAAGATGTCAATGCATTTTTCCCGTTTTTCTGTATCAATTCTGCATGCCTGTGCAAGTATTTTCCTTTTTTCTTCCATTAGCGTCCTTTTATTTCCTTCTTTGTTGCAAAATTATGGAGCACACACGCAAGCAATAACAAAACCGGCGTCCAAAAACAGGACGCCGGTTCGGTATCAGGGAGCAATGCACGCACGCGCGCTCCAGCCGTTTGCTCAAAGCTCCGGCATGGGCTCGTTCCAGACATTCAGTCTGCGACAGAACTGTGCGATCATGACCGCCATCTGCTCGCGCGTGGCGCTGCTCTGCGGCTCAAGGCGCAGGCCGCCCGGGGCCGGAATGCCTTTGATCAGCCCCCGATCGCACGCCCAGTTCATGGCCGTGCGCGCATAGTAGGAGATGCTCTCACGATCCTGAAACGGGAAGAGCGCATCCCACATATAGGGGGTGTATCTGTCGAGCACCCGATCCGCAAACCCGGCCAGGAACACCGCGACCTGCTCGCGCGTGACGGGCGTGTCCGGTGCGAAGGTCGTCTCGCTCACGCCGGACGTCACGCCGGTCTGGTACGCCCAGAGCACCGCGGTCTTGTACCAGTCGGCCGTGAGATCGGTAAACGGCGTCTCGCCGCTGACCTCCGGCGCGCCCGCAATCCGATAGAGGATCTGCACGAGCTGTGCGCGCGTGGTCAGCGTCTTCGGTTCAAACCGGCCGCCGCCGACACCGGCCATGAGCTCATAGTCGACGCAGTACTGGATGTCCTCATACGCCCAGCTGTTGGGGTCAACGTCGTTAAAGCGCTCGCTCACGGGCACCCGCGGGGGAAGCTTGGGGATCTCCTCGGTACGCGTGGCATTGCAGACGTAGTTCCTGCAGGTATAGGTGCGCACGCCGGTCGTGGTCTCCGTCGGCGGCGTCGTCACACGGCCGATGCCCCAGTAGTGGCCGCAGGCGGGGAGGGTCATTTCCTCCGTGTGACCGCAGCCGTCGTCGGTGCAGGTGCGGGTGCGCTTGCCCTCGGTCGTGCAGTTCGGGTCCGTGCCCGTCCAGGAACCGTAGTGGTGGATGGGCGCGTTGCAGTTCACGGTCACGCCCTCCGGCAGCGCATTCTCGCCCTTGGTCAGCTGGGCCCACTCGGCCTCGGTTCCGCTGTAGTCGATGGCCGTGAGCGCGGTGCAGCCGGTGAAGGCGCCCGCGCCGATGCTCGTGACGCTCTTCGGGATGAGCACGCTCGTCAGCGCGGCGCAGCCGGCGAAAGCAAAGTCGCCGATCGTCTTCAGGCCGTCCGGCAGCGCGGCCGCCGTCAGGCTCAGGCAGCTGGTGAAGGCCTGCGCCTCAATGGTGGTGAGGCTCGCCGGGAACGTGACCGCCGTCAGCCCCTGACAGTAGCGGAACGCGCCCGTCTTGACGGTATTCACCAAGTCGGGAATTTCATAAGCCGTGCACTTGTTCGGCGCGGCCAGCATCTGCCTGCCGTCCACGGAGATGAGGCCGCCGTTGTAGGTCTGGAGATACAAGCCCTTGCTGGTCTCAAAGGACACGAGGTTGACGCAGCGGGCCAGCACATCCTCGGCGACGCCGCGGATCTCATACCCGAGGTCAATGTGCGTGACGGCGGTCCAGTCACCGTTCCAGCAGTCGGCCGTGGCAACGCCGCTGCCGTAGAAGGCGAGCGTTGTGCCGTCGATTTCCAGCTCGGCGCGCACAGCGTCGGCCGCGAAGGCCGCCGGCACGAGCGCGAGCATCAGGCTCAGGACAAGCAGGATGCTCAGAAGCTTCTTTCTCATACCATTTCTCCTTTTTTCAACAAATTGGGTATTAAAAAGGATACCACCCCCCGGAAATGGCAAGCCTTTTTGCACAACTTTTTGTTTATTGTACAGGATTTTTTTGTGCAATGCAAGACCGGCGCCCCCGTTCGGGAGCGCCGGTCCTGTAAAAAAATGCGTATGTGCTTATGCCTCGAGCTGCTGCGTGGCCCATGCGATCTGCGCCTCGACGCTCGGCACGGACGTGCCGCCGTAAGACACGCGCCGCGTGACGCAGTTTTTGAGGTCGATGGCGGCATACACGCCGTCGTCAAAGAGCGCGCTGAAGGTCTGAAACGTCTCGAGCGGCAGTTTTTCGAGCACGGTGTCATGCGCGATGCAGTACGCCACGAGCTCGCCGGAGATCTTGTACGCGCTGCGGAACGGCAGCCCCTTCGTGACGAGGTAGTCGGCGAGGTCGGTCGCGTTGAGGAAGCCCGTCTGCGCCGCGTGGAGCATCTTGTCGGCGCGCACGGTCATGGTCGCGAGCATCGGCGCCATGACGCGCAGGCACATTTTCACGGTGTCGACCGCGTCGAACACGGCCTCCTTGTCCTCCTGCATATCCTTATTATATGCCAGCGGCAGTCCTTTGAGCGCCGTGAGCATGGCGATGAGGTCGCCGTAGACGCGGCCGGTCTTGCCGCGCACGAGCTCGGCCATGTCGGGGTTTTTCTTCTGCGGCATGATCGACGAGCCGGTCGTGTAGCCGTCCGAGAGCTGCACGAACTGAAACTCCCAGCTCGACCAGAGCACGAGCTCCTCGCTCAGGCGCGAGAGGTGCATCATCTCGATGGCGCAGGCATCGAGCAGCTCGACGCAGAAGTCCCGGTCGGACACACCGTCGAGACTGTTGCGCGCCACGTCGTCAAAGCCGAGCTGCTTGGCCTCAAAAAACCGGTCGGTGTCATACGTCGTACCGGCAAGGGCGCAGCAGCCGATGGGCGAGACGTTCATGCGCCTGACCGCGTCGCGCAGGCGGTCAATGTCGCGCAGGAGCATCATGGCATAGGCCATCAGGTGGTGGCCGAAGGTGATCGGCTGCGCGCGCTGCAGGTGCGTGTAGCCGGGCAGGATGTCGCCCTTGTGCGCCGCGGCCTGCTCCACGAGCGCCGTGAGCACGTCCTTCGTCAGCGCGATGATCTCCTGCGTCTCGCGGCGCAGGTACATGCGCAGGTCGAGCGCGACCTGATCGTTGCGCGAGCGGGCGGTGTGCAGCTTCTTGCCGAGGTCGCCGATGCGCGCGGTGAGCACCTGCTCGACAAACATATGGATGTCCTCGCACGCGGGGTCAACGGCAAGTGCGCCGCTGTCCAGATCGTCGAGGATGCCCTGCAGCGCGTCAATGATCGCGTCAGCATCCGCAGAAGGCAGGATGTGCTGCGCACCGAGCATCGCCGCGTGCGCCATGCTGCCCGTGATGTCCTCGCGGTACATACGGCTGTCGAAGCGGATGGAGGAATTGAAATCGTCCGCGACCGGGTCGGTCACGCCGGCCGTGCGGCCTGCCCACATTTTTGCCATGGTCTGGTCTCCCTTCATGCGTTGTCTCCACAGAGAACCGCTTCGCTGGGTTCTCTGTGGAAAAGCTGCGGCTCGCTGCAGCGCACGCGCCATGCGCGCACGTTTGCGAGCCGAACGGTATTTTCTCCGCCGTACACGCCGCCGGAGAAAATGATCGGAATTTCTTTGCGCCTGCGGGCGCAAACTCTGCGAGGCTTTTGGAACGATCTTCCCGCGCCGGGAGGCCCGGCGCGGGGAGAAAATCTTACGATATATTTATTGTACCGCTTACATGCTCTTGCCGTCCACCTTCGCCTGCACGGCGATCGGCAGGCCGTAGAGCTGGATGAACCCGGCGGCATCCGCCTGATTGTAGTCGCTCGCGCCGAAGGTGGCGATCTCCTCGGAGTAGAGCGAGTACGGGCTCCAGACACCGGCATTGATGATGTTGCCCTTATAGAGCTTGAGCCGCACCGTGCCGGTGACGTGCTCCTGCGTCTTGGTCACGAACGCGCTGAGCGCCTCGCGCAGCGGCGTGAACCACTGACCGTTGTACACCAGCTCGCCGAAGGTCACGGCAAGCTTCTGCTTTTCGTGCATGGTCATCTTGTCGAGACAGAGCGTCTCGAGCACGCTGTGCGCCTTGTAGAGGATCGTGCCGCCCGGCGTCTCATACACACCGCGGCACTTCATGCCGACGAGCCGGTTTTCCACAATATCCAGAATGCCGATGCCGTTGGCGCCGCCGATGGCGTTGAGCTTGAGGATGATGTCCTTGGCGCTCATCTGCTTGCCGTCGAGCGCGACGGGCTTGCCCTGCTCGAAGTCGAGCGTGATGTAGGTCGGGGCGTCCGGCGCGTCGATCGGGCTCACGCCCAGCTCGAGGAAGCCCGGCTTCTCATACTGCGGCTCGTTGCCCGGATCCTCAAGGTCGAGCCCCTCATGGCTCAGATGCCAGAGGTTTTTGTCCTTGGAGTAGTTGGTCTCGCGGTTGATCTTCAGGGGCACGTTGTGCGCCTCGGCGTAGGCGATCTCCTCCTCACGCGACTGGATGTCCCACTCACGCCACGGGGCGATGATCGGCATATCGGGCGCGAAGTGCTTGATGGCCAGCTCAAAACGCACCTGATCGTTGCCCTTGCCGGTGCAACCGTGGGCGATGGCGTCCGCGCCCTCCTTCTGGGCGATCTCGACCAGCCCCTTGGCGATGCACGGGCGCGCGTGGCTCGTGCCGAGCAGGTACTCCTCGTAGATCGCGCCGGCCTGCATGGTCGGGATGATGTAATCGTCGACGTATTCGTCCGTCAGGTCGAGCACGTAGAGCTTCGACGCGCCGGTCTTGATGGCCTTTTCCTCCAGACCGTCAAGCTCGTCCGCCTGACCGACGTTGCCGGACACGGCAATGACCTCACAGTTGTTGTAGTGCTCCTTGAGCCACGGGATGATGATGGACGTATCCAGACCGCCGGAGTAAGCAAGGACGACTTTTTTGATATCTTCTTTTTTCATAATGGGTACCTCCATTGATTATTCATTCATAAGATGTGCATATTATTCACCTTTTTCGTGCAAATGTCAACCCTCCATCTGCATAAAATTCGCCGAAAGAATCATATTCTTTCCGTGATATTCACAAAAACGGGGTGTTTATACGCACTTTTCCGCACTGCGTCGCCTGTAAGCGGCAGTGAAATATGCATTCGCACGAATATTCTTGCACCCGCCGGACGGTGCTCACCGCGCGCGGACGCGCCGTTTTTTGCCCGCATGCCAAAAAATGTGTAAAAAGCCGCCGCGCCCACTTTTCAAGCGCCGCGCCGCGCGGTATAATGAGAAGATACCATATAATAATTGCCTGCCGCCCTGCGCGGGGCGGCAAATCACGCACAAAGGAGCAGCACATATGCAATGGATCGAAGTGTCCGTCCCCACCCACAGCGATGAGATCGACGACGTCTGCGCACAGCTGGCCGAGCTGGGCGCCGGCGGCATGGTCGTGGAGGACGAGGCGGATTTTCAGGACTTTCTCGAGCACAACCACCAGTATTGGGACTACGTTGACGACGCGCTCGAGGCGCAGTTTCGCGGCGTGTCGCGCATCAAGTTCTACCTCTCGGACGATGACGACGGCCGCGCACAGCTTGAGACCATCCGCGCCGGCATCGGCCGCGAGCTGACGACCGCGACCGTGCGCGACAGCGACTGGGAGAATAACTGGCGGCAGTACTATCAGCCGATCGAAGTCGGTGAAAAGCTCGTCGTCGTGCCCGAATGGCTCGATGCGCCGGCGGACGGACGCGTTGCGCTGCGGCTCGATCCGGGGCTCATCTTCGGCACGGGCAGCCACCCCACAACGCGTATGTGCCTCGCCGCGCTCGAGCACTGCGCCGGCGCGGGCAAGACCGCGCTCGACCTCGGCTGCGGCAGCGGCATTCTCGGCATCGGGGCGCTGCTGCTCGGCTGCGCACACGTCACCGGCTGCGACATCGACCCCAAAGCGCCCGAGGTCGCGGCGGGCAACGCCGCGCTCAACGGCTTCGCGGGCGACCGGTTCACCGTCTGCGCGGGCGACATCCTCGCCGATGCCGGACTGCGCCGGGATCTCGGCACGGGGTATGATCTTGTGCTGGCAAACATCGTGTCCGACGTCATCATCCCGCTGGCCGCGCACGCCCCGGCATTTCTCGCCCCGGGCGGCACGTTCATCTGCTCGGGCATCATCGACGGGCGCGAGGATGAGGTGCGCGCCGCCATCGAGCGCGCAGGCTTCACGGTCACGGCGCACGACAGCCTTGAGGAATGGCACTGCTTCACGGCCACGCTTGCATGACGGCGCGGCCGGCAGCCTGACCAAACACGAAGCCACTTTTTTATGCACTTTGACCGGCGCAGCGCGCCGGTTCGGAAAGAGAGAACTGCGATGAAGTATGCCTTTGACAACGCCAACCTGATCGACGGCACACAGGATATGCGCGTGCAGCCGGGGCTGTGTGTGCTCACGGACGGCGAGACGATCACGGACATCGTGCCCGCCGGCACCGCGCCGGACGGTTACCGGCGCATCGACCTGCACGGGCGCTACCTGCTGCCGGGTCTGATCAATATGCATGTGCATCTGGCCGGCAGCGGCAAGATCCAGAAAAAGCAGCGCGACCTGGAGACGCTCGTGCGCCGCATCCTCGCAAACCCCGTCTCGCGCGCGGTGGCCTACCGCATGGTGTGCTCCTTTGCGCGCACCGAGCTGCTCGGCGGCGTGACGACGATCCGCACCGTCGGCGGGCTGGACACGTTCGACACGCGCCTGCGCGACGAGATCCGCGCCGGACGCCGCATCGGGCCGCGCGTGCTCGCGGCAAACGAGGGCATCTCCGTCCCCGGCGGGCACATGGCGGGCTCGGTCGCCATCGCAGCCAAGACGATCGACGAGGCGCTCGCACAGGTCGACGCCGTGCACGCGCAGGGCGCAGACCTCGTCAAGCTCATGATCACCGGCGGCGTCATGGACGCGACCGAGCGCGGTATGCCCGGCGAGGTGAAAATGCCGGCCGGGATGGTGCGCGCCGTGTGCGAGCGCGCGCACGCGCTCGGCTACACCGTGGCGGCGCATACCGAGTCCACGGAGGGCGTGCGCATCGCGCTGCAAAACGGTGTCGACTCCATCGAGCACGGCGCGAAGCCGGACGCGGAGATCCTGCGCCTGTTTCAGGAGCGGGGCGCATTTTTGTGCGCGACGTTCTCGCCCGCGCTGCCGTATGCACGCTTTGACCGCGCGGTCACACACCTGACCGAGGACGAGCAGTTCAACGGCCGCGTCGTCTTCGACGGCATGATCGCCTGCGCGAAGGCCGCGCTCGCGCACGGCATCCCCGTCGTGCTCGGCAACGACACGAGCTGCCAGTGGGTCGCGCAGTATGATTTCTGGCGCGAGCTGTGCTATTTCCACGAATATGCCGGCGCTTCCAACGCCTGCGCGCTCTACTGCGCCACCGGTCAGAGCGCGCGCATGGCAGGGCTCGGCGACGTGACCGGAACGCTCCGCCCCGGTCTGTGCGCCGATATGCTCGTCACGAGCGAAAACCCGCTCGCGGATCTGCGCGCACTGCGCACGCTCGACATGGTCGTCGCGCGCGGCCGGATCATCGACCGCCCGCGCCCGAAACGCAACGCCCGGCTCGACGCCGGACTCGACACCCTGCTCACCTGAGCGGGAGATCCCATACCTTATATAATTCAGGTGATGTTATGAAAGTGCTCTCACAACCGCTGTTTGCCTCCCTGCAGGGCTATGACCGGCAGCAGCTCGGGCCGGATCTGTTTTCCGGCGTGCTCATCGCGCTGCTGTCCATCCCGATCTCCATGGGCTATGCCCAGCTTGCCGGTCTGCCGCCGGTCTACGGTCTGTACGGGTCGCTGATCCCGATCCTGCTCTTTGCGATGCTCAGCACGACGCGGGAATTCATCTTCGGCGTGGATGCCGCGCCCGCCGCCATGATCGGCGCGGTGCTCGCCTCGCTCGGCGCTGCGCCCGGCGGCGCGGAGGCCATGCGCATCGTGCCGGTGCTGACGCTCTACGTCGCGCTGTGGCTGGCGGTGTTTGCGCTCGTGCGCGCGGACAAGGCCGTCGACTACATCTCCGAACCCGTCATGGGCGGGTTCATCAGCGGCGTCTGCTGCGAGATCATCCTCATGCAGGTGCCGAAGCTGCTCGGCTCTGGCACGGGCACGGGTGAGCTGTTCGAGCTGCTGGGGCATATTTTTGACGCGGCAAAGACCGTCAACCTGCCGACCGCCGCGCTCGGCTTTGCGACGCTTGCGATCCTGCTGCTCGCGCCGCGCAAGTGGCCGAAGGTGCCGTGGGTGCTGGTGATGATGGTGCTCGGTGGACTGCTCGGCGCGTTTGCGCCGCTGGATGCATGGGGCGTGGCGCTGCTGGCCGCCGTGCCGCGCGGATTGCCGAAAATCGTGCTGCCGGATCTCACGGCGCTGCCGTTTACCAAGGCACTCGTGGCGACGCTTCCGGTCGCGGCCGTGATTTTAGCCGAGACGCTGCTGGCCTCGTCCGGCACGGCGCAGAAAAACGGCTACCGGCTCAACGGCCGCCGCGAGATTGTGACCTACGCCGTCTGCAATGTCGCTGCCGGGCTCGTCGGCTGCTGCGTCGTGTCGGGCAGCGTGTCGCGCACGGCGGTCAACGAGCGCAACGGCGGGAAAACGCAGCTCGTGTCCGTCACGGCGAGCGTGACCATGCTGCTCGTGCTGCTCTTCGCCACGCCGCTCATCCGCTTTCTGCCCGTGCCGGTGCTGACGGCCATCGTCGTCAACGCGCTCATCGGGGCGACGGAGTTCGGCATCGCGCGGCGGCTCTGGCGCGTCAACCGCGTGGAGCTCGGCATCTTCGCCGGGGCGTTTCTCGGCGTGCTGCTGCTCGGCGCGATCAAGGGTGTGCTCGTGGGCATGGTGCTGTCGTTTGTCGACGTGCTCATGCGCGCGGCAGCGCCGCAGCGCACCTTCCTCGGTACGCTGCCGGGCAAGTCCGGCTTCTTCCCGATCGACCGCGTCAGCGGGGTGCAGCCGCTGCCGCACATCGTGCTCTACCGCTTCAGCGGCAGCTTGTTCTTTGCAAACATCCGCCGCTTTCAGGAGGACATCGAAGGCGCGGTGCAGCCCGACACGCAGGCCGTCATCGTCGACGGCAGCGCCGTCGTGAGCGTGGACATCACCGCCTGCGACCGGCTTGTCGCGCTCAACCGCAAGCTGCGCGCGCAGGGCGTGCGCTTTTATCTGACCGAGCACATCGGCGAGGTCAACGACCAGCTGCGCCACTTTGAGGCCGGCGAGCTCATCGAGACCGGCGCCGTGCGCCGCACGATCCGCGGCGCGCTGCGTGACGCCGGTGTGACACTCGACCCAGGCAGCTCATATCAGCAGATCCCCGGCAACATGGACGACATCCGCCAGCTGCAGGAGCTGGAGTGGCTCTACGGTGCGGACGCGGAGGTGCAGATCGAGCGCAACGTCCAGCTCATGCTTGCGCGTATGCGCACAACGGACGACGTGCGCGCGCGCCGCGCCATGCTTGAGCACTTCCTCAACGAGGACTTTCACTTCGGCAGCATCGACGCCGACGAGGTGCTGCTGCATCTCGAGGGACACACGGACGAGCTGGCCGAGCTGCTCGAAAACTCCGAGGACGACGTGTTCACCGACCTCGAGGTCGAGCGCGACAGCCTCATCGACCGCGTCGAGCAGGACTACCCCGAGCTGGTCGAGCACGTGCGCGAGCGCCGCGACCACCTCGACCACGACTTCCACACCAACCATCCCACAAGTGCCGCGCGCATCGACGCCCGCCGGCAGCAGCTGCGCGCCCGCATCGAGCGCGAGCGCGCCGAACGCGGCGAGCGCCGCGCCCAGCATCAAGCAGAGCTGCTCGAGCGGCATGAGCAGCACGCCGCCGCGCATCAGGAGCGGCACGAGCAGCACGCCACAGAGCAGCAGCTGCGCCATGAGCGGCAGCTTGAGGAGCGTCTGCGCCGCCAGGCGGAGGCGCAGGTCGCGCGTGAGCAGCGGCAGGCGGCCGAGCTGGCCAGGAAGGCGCAGCGCGCGGCCGAGCACGCCCGCCGCCACGCGGAGCACTCCGCCGAGCGCGCGCAAAAGCACGCCGAGGATCTCGCGCGCAAGATGCAGCGCCACGCCGAGCACAAGGCCGAGCGCCTCGAGCGGCACGCAGAGCATAAGGCAAAGCACGAACAAAAGCGCGGCAGTAAGGACTGAACACCGCGCACGCAGGCGGCTTTCGTCAAGGAAACGCAGTGCGCGTCGAAAAATAGGTTTACATAATCCTTGTACCCGTTCGACGCATTCCACCTGTCGAAGGCAGGCGAGAAAATTTGGATTTTTCCGAATCTTTGTGCTTTTCGACGAAGCGTATCACATTATGTCAACGGAAACTCAGAGTTATTCGCCAAGAACCACACGATTCCAGCATCCCAAACATGGTAAAATATCCGCGCAAGACAGGGAAAACGAGCGGTTCATCAGACAGCTGACCGCAAGCCCGAAATTTTGCAGAGGAGAACGTTATGGAAACAAAAATCAGTGTACTGGTGGCAGAGCCCAGCGAAGAATACCGCGCAGCCTATGCCAAGGCCATCGCCCGGGAGACGGACATGGAGCTGGTCGCGCAGACGGACAACGGACTGCGCGCCGAGGCGCTCGTCGACGAATTTCAGCCCGACGTGGTGGTGCTCGATCTCGTGCTGGCAAGCGTCGACGGTATGTCGCTGCTGGCGCGGCTGCAGGCCAAGGAAAAGCCGCCGCGCGTGATCGTTACATCCGCGATCTACAACGACGAGGTGCTCATGGAGTGTGCTGATCTCGGCACGATGTACTTCATGCAAAAGCCGGTCGACCCGCCGCTGCTCGTGTACCGCATCCGGCAGACCGCGCGTCCGCGCCGCCGCACCGGCAGCCTGTGCGCGCAGCTTGACGCACCCGAGCCCGCGCCCACGCTTGAGAGCGTCGTCACCGACGTCATCCACGAGATCGGCGTCCCGGCGCACATCAAGGGCTACCAGTACCTGCGCGAGGCGATCATGCTGGCCATCGACGACATGGACGTCATCAACTCCGTGACCAAGGTGCTCTACCCCGAGGTCGCGCGCAAGTTCAACACCACGCCCTCGCGCGTTGAGCGTGCCATTCGCCATGCGATCGAGGTCGCGTGGGATCGCGGCGATCTGGAGACGCTGCAGAAGTTTTTCGGCTACACGGTCTCAAACATCAAGGGCAAGCCGACGAATTCGGAGTTCATCGCCATGATCGCCGACTGCCTGAGTCTGCGGCAGAAGCAGGGCGCGTGCTGACGCGCGCACATATGGCAGGAGGATGTACAAAGCCCCCGAACCGCTTGGGTTCGGGGGCTTTGCTGTCTGTATTCCATTCTCAGGGTGTCCTGCCCGGGCTCAGCGGCTCGGGAACAGGGCAAGGAAATCGTCGAGGTTGCGGTAGCTGCCGCCCTGCGGCGCAAGATCCGGCGCGGCGGCATAGGCGCTGCCCGGCGCGGCCGTGACGGTGAGGTTGGCCGCATCGACCTGCGTGCGCAGCGTGATCCGGCTCGGCGTGAGCGAGATGTGCAGCGGCGAGGCGGCGATGTTCGCCGTGATGTTCAGCGCACCGTCGGCATAACCGAAGTCCGAGATCGCGCCGACGACGCTCGCAAACGACAGGTGCTCGAAGAAGTAGGTGTACGCCTCGATGGCATTTTGCACCGTCTGGCGGTCGACGCCCGGCGTGACGTTGAGCACGGCGTAGAGCGCGCGCTCGAGCGAATCCATCGACGCCGTGACGTGGTGCCAGCCGTAATCGATGTACACGCGGTCGTTCCAGAACGTGACGGTCAGGTCGCGGCCGAGGATCTTCGACACGGCGCGCGCCGCGACGGGCTTGCCGAACGAGAGCACGACATCGGTGTCAAGGCTGTAGCCGTTGACGCTCACCGTTGCGTCCATGCCCATGGCCTGCGCGCCGACATAGCGCTCAAGCACGGGGGCAAAGGGCTGCAGCTGCGAGAGCGTGACATACTTTCCGCTCGTGGGGCTGATGGCAGCGGCGCTGCCGGACGTCGAGGTGACGGTCACGCGCACCGTCCAGCCCGCGGCCGTGACCGTTACGCTGTCGGCCGAGAGGGCGGCGGACACATCCGTGCCCGCGATGTTCAGCTGTGCGTGCAGGGCATTGTTCGACCACGTCAGGCCGCGGATGCTGTCGACGGCGGACTGCGGCGTGAGCTCGCGGAAAAACTGCGCATAGGCGCTGCCCGCGGCGTCCGCTTCGGGCACACCGGCGAGCTTGCCCGCCCACGCGACGAGGTCTTTGATCTCACTGTCCGTGCCGCTGACGTGGATGTTGCCGGCGGAGACATAGACCGTGCCGCCGATGTACTCGGCGCGGATCGTCACGCCGTCGACCACGGTCGTGAGCGCAGCGTCATAGCCGCCGGAGGTCTTGGTCACGGTGGCCGTGCCCGAGAGGTTCAGCGGACCGCTGAGCGCGACGTTGAAGGTCGCGGTCTTGGCGGTGGCCGCGTCCATGATGGGGCTGACAAGGCTCAGCGCGCCGGTCAGGTCGGTGTAGCCGTCAAGCGGCTGCACCCGGAAGCCGCCGTAGTACGGCGTGGCCGCGATGCGCATACGCGCGCCGCCGAGGTTGAGCGACACGTCCGCGCGCGTCAGGCGCAGCGCATCGGGATCGGTCAGCTGCACCGTGCCGGAGATCATCGGGTCGTTGAGGCGGATGTTCATGCCGCCGGAGGTCTCCTGCATAGTGACGTTTTTCGTCAGCGCAGCCATACCGGCGGAATCGAGCGAGATGTCCGGGATCTGCACACCGAGATAGCCCGCCACCGTGCGCGCCGCGTCGAGCGTGTCGCTCGCGCGCAGGCTGATCTTCTGGCTGCCGAAGGCGATGTACACCCGCTCGTTGCTGTAGGCGGCGAAGAGATCGACGCCCGCGACATTGCCGCGCAGCTGGAAGGCGGTCTGGTCAATATCCATATGTGCCGTCAGATCATAGGACTGTCCGTTCGCGCTGACGGTGATGCTATAGTTCGGGGTGCGGCGGAAGAAATCGCGCACTATGGCCTGCGTATCCTGCCCGTTATCGGACAGCTTGCCGAGCTTGTTCGGGTCATACTGCGTGGCGAGGTAGTGCTGGAACTCCGTCTGGTCGTCGGTCACGGCGCCGAAGTCCGTGAACGTCTCCGTGAGCGTGCTCGTGCAGTTGAGGCTGCCGAGGCCGGACATGGACACAGAGTAGCTCTCCACGGTGTCCATCTGCAGCAGATCCCAGTTGGCATCGATCGTCCAGACCATGTGCACAGCCGTGAACTCGGGGTTTTTCGACGCACCGCTGTAGGTGCGCACCTGATGCTTATAGTATGCGCTCGCGCCCGCGGGCTCGAGGTCGAAGGTGACGGTGTACGTGCCGTCGTCATTGGCGGTCATGGTCGGGTTTTGCACCGTGTCGCGGCTGATGACGTAGTTGCTGAGGTTGCGCGGGTCCTGCCCGTAGGCGTCCTGATAGTCCTGCTGCGAGATGGCCACGATCTGGTCGCTCCAGGTCGCGCTGTCGGCGGAGACGGAGCTCGCCTTGCGCACGAGGATCGCGCCGTCCTTAAAATACTTCTGCTCGCCGATCTTGACGAACATACTCGTGCTGATGGCCTCGGTAAAGACGCTGTCATCCGTCACGACGCGCACGTTGTGCACGTTCTGGTTGTAGTCGATGAAGCCGACCTTCGCCTTTGTCTGCCCGGTGGTCACGGAGCGGTAAGTCTCCTGATCCATGACGCCGGTCGTAATATAAATGTTGTCCTCGGCGCTCTGACCGGAGGGATCGCCGTCCGGCCGCGCGAGCGTGGTGCTCGACCCGCCGGCGCCGTCGTCGGTATCGACCGCACCGGGCAGTGCCACCGATACCGCGATCGCCAGCGCCAGCAGCACACCGCCGATCACATAGGTGCGCTTGCCGTGCTTGCGGCGCGTCGGCTGCGCGGCGCTCTCGGAGGGTACCAACTCGCTGTCGGCGATGTCCGGCGCGGTTTCGCTCGCCGTCGGCTTGCGCCGCCATGACGGAAGACGGAAATTTTGTTTGCGCATGTATCTCAAACTCCTTGCGGGCAGCCCGGCGTGCACATCGTCGGTCAAATCCCGGTTTTTTCTTGTTTTCATTATACGTCAAGGGGTCTGAAAACGCATCCTCCCCGCTTTCGACCGGTAGAAACGTTGAGAGAAGGCAATTCTACCGGCAGGAGAATTCCGGTATCTGGGATTTTTGCCGGACTTGCGGTGTGGCGCGCGCTGTGGTATACTCATAGCATGGAAGATGTAAGAGGCGCGCTCGCCGCCAATTTAGCCGAGCTGAGAAAAGAAGAAAATCTGACGCAGGCCGAGTTTGCCGCACGGTTCAATTATTCCGACAAGGCCGTGTCCAAGTGGGAGCGGGGCGATTCGCTGCCCGATGTTGTCATGCTCAAGACCATCGCCGACCTCTACGGGCTGCGCGTGGACGATCTGCTGACCGAGGACGGCGTTGCCAACGCACTCGCCGAGGCGGCCGGCCGCGAAAAAAAGCACGACGCTTACCTGATGCAGAAGATGCTCATCGCCGCCATGTGGGTGACGATGGTGTGGGTCGTTGCGGTCGTCGTGTTTCTGTACTCGCAGTTCAGCATCGGCAAGATGTACTGGATGGCGTTCGTGTGGGCAGTGCCGGTGTCGTTCGGCGTGGCGTTCCTCTTCTCCCGCCACTGGAAGGGTGAGGCGGCGCTGCAGTGCGTGTTCGCGTCGCTGTTCGTGTGGAGCATAATCACCGCGTTTTATTTCCAGTACCTCGAATACAACATCTGGGCCGTGTTCTTCGTCGGCGTTCCGGTGCAGATCGCGCTCATCCTGGGTGCAAAGCTCCGCCGCGCCGGTGTGCATTGGCTGCGCCGGTAAAAAAATGAAACGACTGCTTGACGGCAGGCCGCGCCCGTGCTATACTCGCGTCTAATGACAGGCCGGAAACGGCCGGGCGGCACCATCGCCGCAGCAGACAGAAATCACCGCGTCTGTGGGACTTCACGCCCCGCAGACGCTTTTTTATTCGAAAGGAGTCTTTTATCATGCGTGAAACCGCTTCCGCACCCGATGATGCCAAGCGCGTGACCATGCAGGTATCCACCGTCGGCATCGTCTGCAACGCCGCACTGACGGTGTTCAAGCTCGTCGCCGGCATCGTGGCGCACTCGTCGGCCATAGTGGCCGACGCCGTACACTCGGCATCCGACATCCTCGGCTCGCTGATCGTGATGATCGGCGCAGTCTTTTCCAACAAGGCGGCCGACGCCAGCCACCCCTACGGTCACGAGAAGCTCGAGTGCATCGCCTCGATCCTGCTCGGCAACATTCTCGTGCTCGTCGGCGCGGCCATCGGCTACACAGGCATCACAAAGATCCTCCACGGCGAAACGCTCGCCGCCCCCGGTATGCTCGCGCTCATCGCGGCGGTGGTGTCCATCGCCGTCAAGGAGGCGCTGTACTGGTACACGATCGCGGCCGCCAAGCGCATCCGCTCCGTGTCGCTCAAGGCCGAGGCATGGCACCATCGCTCGGATGCGCTGTCGTCCATCGGCAGCTTTGCGGGCGTGCTCGGTGCGCGGCTCGGTATGCCGATCCTCGACCCCATCGCGTCGATCGTTATCTGCCTGTTCATCTTCAAGGTGGCCTTTGGCATCTTCCGCGAGAGCATCGACCGCCTCGTTGACCGTGCGGCCGACGCTGACACCATCGACGCCATGCGCCAGACGATGCTGCGCACCCCCGGCGTCGTGCGCGTGGACGATCTCAAGACGCGGCTGTTCGGCAGCCGGACATATGT
>OGNF01001110.1_pt1 | contig 26038 bp, 18 predicted proteins | sample 1573321 | NCBI WGS metagenome assembly OGNF01 (sample SAMEA2581911, study PRJEB24529) | metagenome | biome: Human gut stool | place: China | collected 2011 | reverse complement strand
TTTTGCTTTTTAGAAGATTACGACGGTCGAGCCGATCGGAACGTTATCGTAGATCCAGTTGATGTCGCTCTTCTGCATACGGACGCAGCCGTGCGATACAGGGTAGCCGCTGCTGAAGTCGTATTCCTTGTCCGTCTTCGGCGTACACAGACGGGAATGGAACGCATAGCCGGTGTCGGGGTAGAAGCCCACGACCGGACGAACGGTATACGTGCTCGTGGTCCAGCCTGCCTTGAGCTTGTAGGTGACTTTGGTGACGCCGACCGGGGTCTCGGTACCCGGTGCACCCGTGCCGACGACAAAGCTCTTTGTCAGCTTCCAACTGCCCTTGGAGCCGGTAAAGACGTTAACGTGCTGATACGCGCGGTTGATCCAGACCAGATAATTGGTGTTGCTGGAGTAGCCCTTGGCGTTGATCCAGACCTCCTTGGTGGTCTTGGAGTAATCGTTGTTGCGGCGGGCGATGACGCCTATGCCGGGCTGGGGGCCGACTTCATTTTCCAGCTGGCGGATCCAGAGGCCGAATCCGGAAAGATCGGTGGTGACGGTGGGCACGCTGTAGGCCGCGCTTTCATGAGGAGTGTAGCCCCAGGGCTCGTACCAGGAGGGGAACACGCCCAGATCGCAGGCGGCCAGCACCTCTTCATAGCGCATGTTCAGGAAGCCGTCCTTGCCGTCGAGCAGGGCGGGATCGAAGATGACCTGCACGTGGTTCTCCGGCCTGTTGTCCAGGCCCAGGCGCTGGCAGGCATTGAGGATGGGATCGTTGGGCTGGTTGTAGACATGATGGCTGCTGATCCAGAAGCCGCCCTGGCCGGGGAGTTTGGCCGGGTCGCCGCTGACGGCATCGGCATTGACCCCGCTGTGTCCGCCCATGACCGCGCACAGGGCCAGCACATTGGACTGGGACTGGCTGAGGGCCGTATTGACCATGCCGAGGGCATCCAGGAACACGTCGATGCCTTTGTTATGGTACTCATAGCGGCCGGACACGAGGAAGATGCGGGTATCCTCGGGCAGCCGGCGGCGCAGCAGACGGCCGGCGGCCTCCAGCAACCGCTGCCGGGAAGCCGCGGCCAGGCTCCTGTCCCGGCTGTAGTCGGGGATGACGCGCAAGTCCAGACCGTTGAGGGTCAGTACATCGGGGGTACGCCCCAGAAAGACGCCCGCCTCGTCGGCCGTGATGCGGCTGACGGTGGTGAAGCAGTCGGCTTCGCGTGCCGAGGCCGTCTCCATGGAGCATTTGGCCGTGATGTTGTAGGCCCCGGCCTCATGCTTGGGGTTGATCTGGTGCATCTGCTTGTAGATGTCGAAGCCGGAACCGGCCATGGAGCGCCCCAGCATGGTGGCGTGCGTGGTGAAGACCGTGCCCACATAGGGGGCGTTGGTCTTGAGATAGAGCAGGCCGCCGCCGCACATCCATTCGTGGAAATGGGCCAGGGCCGGGCCGTCGGCAGGGATGTGCAGCGCCTTGCAGGCGGCTTCGATCACTTCGCCGCAGGCCGTGCTGAACATGACCGGTTCCACATAGTCCCAGCCGCCGGAGATGGAGTCCACGCCGTAGCGGTTCCAGAGCGAGAACAGCAGCTGGCTCTGGTCGTAACGGTCACGGTACCCGACCAGGATGACTTTGGGGCGGCCGGGGATGTTCCAGCGGCCGAGGCGGCAGCTCAGGTTGCGCCGGTCGGTCTCCTGGCGCAGCTCCTGCCAGCAGGGCTCGTCGGTCTCTTCAAAGTCGGGGTTGTTGCCCAGGTCGGGCCCCAGAAGAAAATAATTTTCTCCAAAGGCAGCCAGGGCTTCCAGGATCTTGCTGCTGACGACGGCATAGATGCCGCCGACCTTGTTGCAGACCTCCCAGCTGACTTCGAAGAGGGTCGCGTTTGACAGATCTTGTGACATTGAGACGGATCTCCTTGCATTCATGAAAGCCCCCGGAGAGGTCTGTCCGGGCCATGCCTTCGCGCAGGGCATGATCCGTCAGGCAGGCCGTGCCGGGAGTGCGCTAACTGCGGGACGCTCCGGCAGCGGGCAGGGGGGCGTCAAGCGTAAGCCTGAAATCGGCGAGCACATTCATATAATTGATGTAGGCGTCGTACGGCGTGCCGTAGGGGTTGAAATAGCTGTGCACGTCGCCATCCGAGAACCACTTCGTGGACATGTAGTAAAAATGGTCGGAGGTCTGCAGACGCCGCCATGTGCGGAGCACGCCGGGATCGCCCGTGGCCTTGACCGCCTTCTCCAAGCGATAGACGGATTCGATGGCGTCGTTCTGCATGTCGTTGCCGAGCCAGGCGGAAAGGTCGCGTTCGGCGTCGGCCCAGGACATGAAATTGTGCACGTCGAGACTGGCCACGGGCTGGAACATGGCCGCCGCTTCGGTGGGCGTCACGAAACTGAAGCCCGGCAGGGAAAGCAGGACGTCCGGCAGGGCCTCCATGAACTGGAAGATGCCCGTGGATTCCCACTGGTGCTCGCCAAAGGTCTCGTAGTCCATGAACAGGTTGATGATGTCCCCTGCGGCCCCGGAGGCCTGGGCCCAGCTGGCGAATTTTTCCGCCGTCAGCGGGAATTCCGGCCATTCGTGGTTGGAGAAGCGGAAGGCGATGTCGTCGGAAAGGCGGTAGTTCTTGAGCAGCAGGCGCAAGGAGTCGCACCCCGAAGGCCTGTAGACGAAGTTGGGGCTGCGCCAGCCCAGCACATGGTCGGCGCCTTCCGCCAGGATGGCCTTGTAGCCCATTTCCTCCACGGTTCGGGCCAGAGCGTTGTTGTAGATGAGCTCGGTATTGCGGAACGAGGTGGGCCGCACACCGAACAGCTCTTCGATGCGGTCATCGTGCAGGCGGACCTGCTCCCGGAACTCGTCAGGCGAGTAGAGGAAGGCCAGCGAGTGGTTGTAGGTCTCGGAAAGCAGCTCCACGCAGCCGGTGGCCACCAGCTCCCGGTAGCTCTGGATGACTTCCGGGGCGTAGGTCTCGAACTGGTCCAGGGCCGTGCCGGAGATGGAGAAACTCACCTTGAACTGCCCCTCATGGCGCCGGATGAGCTTGAGCAGCAGGGCGTTCATGGGCAGATAGCATTTGCGCGCCACCTTGAGGAGGATGCCGCAGTTGGCGTTCTCGTCCTCGTACCAGGAATTGGCGCCGATATCGAAGAAGGTGTAGTGGCGCAGGCGGTACGGCTGATGTACCTGAAAATAGAAACAGATGGCGGACATGCTATCTCCTCCCCGCAACAAGCTGGTCGTAGATGGCGCGCAGCTTGGTGGCGGCATTCTCCCAGCGGATGTTCTTCAGTTCTTCACGGCAATTGCGGACTTCCTCGGCGGCCAGCAGGGGATAGGCCAGCAGGGCGCAGATCTTGTTGGCCATTTCCCGCACATCCCAGAAGTCGACCTTGATGGCGTTGCGTACCACTTCCGCCACGCCGGACTGGCGCGAGATGAGGACGGGGACGTCGTAGGCCATGGCTTCCAGCGGCGCGATGCCGAAGGGCTCGGAAACGCTGGGCATGACGTAAAGGTCGCTCATGGCGTACATGCGGTTCACTTCGCCGTTGCGCAAAAAGCCCGTGAAATGGAATCGGTCCCCGATGCGCAGGTGGGCCACACGGCGCACCATGTTGGGCAGCATGTCGCCGCTGCCGGCCATGATGAAACGCGTGTGGGGCAGACGGTCCAGTACCAGCTTGGCGGCTTCGACAAAATAGTCGGGGCCCTTCTGGTAGGTGACGCGGCCCATAAACAGGACCCTCTTTTCATGACGGCAGCGTTCGGGGATGACCACGCTCTTGTGGATGTCATTGCGGGAGACGGCGTTGTGGACCACGGAGATCTTGTCCTCGGGGATGCCGTACTGCGCCATGACTTCCTGCTTGGTGTAGTGGCTCACGGCCACGACGCGGTCGGCGGCCTCCATGCCTGCCTTTTCGATGTCGGCCACGGTCTGGTTGAGGTTGTCGCCGCTGCGGTCATGCTCCAGGGCATGGATATGGGCCACCAGCGGTTTGCCGGTCAGCTGCTTGACCAGCATCCCCGCCGGATAGGTCATCCAGTCATGGACATGGATGACGTCGAATTCCAGGCGTCCGGCGATGACGGCCGCTGCGCAGGCATAACGGTAGACCTCGCTCATGAGGTCTTCGCCGTAACCGCCGTGCAGCGTCAGGGTCTCGCACTGTTCCCGGCTCTCTGCGATCTCGCGCAGAAGGTGCTCCCGCTCCGGGCCTTCATGCTGCAAGACGGTCCGCAGGGTCGGGTCGGCCAGACGTTTTTCGGAAAGCAGACGCTGGAGCTCCCGGTGCTCTTTCAGATAGCTGCCGCTGTTCAGATAGGGGCGCAGCGGCGAGTCGATATATTCCAGATGCAGCTTTTCGCGCCAGATCTCTTCGCTTTCGTCCCGGAAGCCGGGGATGAGCTCCGTGTACTGGCGGTCATGCCATATCTCGCGCACGTCTTCTTCGCGCCGGAGGCGGGCGCTGCGGGTGCAGACCCGGGTGCCCGAGGCGGAAAACATGGTCAGGCCGTCCTGCAGATGGACGGGGCGGTCACTTTCGGCACGGGGCAGGACAAAGAAGATCTCCGTGCCTTTCTTGGCCAGTGCCGTGGCCATGCCCTGGCAGGCCGTGCCCAGCCCGCCGCTCTTGAAGGGGGGAAATTCCCAGCCGAACATGAGGACGCGCATTACCTGTCTCCTTGCAGCAGGGCGTTTTCCCACTGCGCATAGGCCTGGGGAGCCACCTTTTCCAGCCTGTTCAGCAGACGCAGGCATTCGGCCACGCTCCAGGCCTGGGCGATGCAGCCGTTGGGCAGATGCGGCGGGTCTCCGTCGAATATCTCGGAGATGCTCCCGATACCGGCGCCGCCCAGATGGCTGCCGAAGAGGGGCGTCAGGGTATGCAGCAGGTCGCGCGCCGCGCCTTCCTCATCCCAGGCAGCCCGCAGCAGGGCATCGCCGTAAGCGCCCAGAAGCCAGGGCCAGACAGTGCCCTGATGGTAGGCTTTGTCACGCTCTCCGGGCCCGCCTTCATAAAGGGAGCAGTACTCGTTGGCGCTGGGGGCCAGCGTGCGCAGCCCGCAGGGGGTCAGCAGGCACTGGCGCACGCGCGAGACCACGGAGGCGTAATTGTCTTCTTCGAGGATGGGAAAGGGCAGGGAAACGGCGAACAGCTGGTTGGGCCGCACACGGAAATCCCGCTCGCCATCCCGCCAGACGTCGGCCAGATAGTCGCCCCGGTAATCTTTGATCCAGTGCCGGTGGGCGAAAACGGCGCGCATGCGGTCCCGCTGGTCGACGGAATCCTGCCAGTGAGGTTCGTCGAAGCGCCGGGCCAGATGGTCGGCAAAGGCCAGGGCATTGTACCACAGGGCGCTGATCTCCACTGGCTGGCCGTGCCGCGGCGTGACGGGCCTGCCGTCGACCACGGCGTCCATCCAGGTGAGCTGGGTATGCTCGTCGCCCACGTCAAGGAAGCCTTCCTCGTCGGCACGGACGAACGGGACCTGCCCCCCGGCATAGGCCCGGAGGATCTCCTTGATGGCGGGCCAGCAGTGCTCTTTCACAAAGCCCATGCCCTGCGGATCGACCTGGAGCAGCATCTGCACGGCCCAGACATACCAGAGGGAAGCGTCCACGGAGTTGTAGGCATGACGGCCGTCGGCTGAAAAAACGTTGGGGATGAGGCCGTCACGCACGGCGGCGCCCATGTTGGCAAGGATCTGTTCGCCCAGAGCCTGGCGACCGGCAAAAAACGTCAGGCCGGGCAGGGCGATCATGGTGTCGCGTCCCCAGGAGCCGAACCAGTGGTACCCGGCCACGATGCTGTCGATCCGGCCGGTCGTGCTGCCGGGCGTGGTGATGAGGAAACGTTTCCCTTCCCGGGCCAGATGCTTTTGCAGGCTGTCCGTCTCGGCTTCTTCGTCGCTCCGGCGCTGGCTCTCTTCCTGCCACAGCCGTTCGAAGTCATGCCGGCTGTGTTCCTTTTGCAGGCTTTCCGTGGAGACGGTGAGATAGACGGCATGGCCGGGAACAAGATCCACTTCGAAAATCCCGGGCATGAACAGGTCTTCCTGGAAGGGGAAGCCCCGCTCCTGTTCCACGAGATACTCGATGTTGTAGTACCAGTCCTGGGCCGTCTGCCAGGAGGAAGGGCCGTCCATCTGCAAAAAAAGTTCGGGCAGCTGGGGATCCGGGCGCACAGATGCCCCGTACTGGGTCGGGGAGACGCTGCTGTCGATGGCTTTGTCGGCGCGGATGACCGCATGCATGTTGCGGCAGGCCAGCAGGGGCTTGATGCGCAGGCGCAGGGGAGGGGTCTCGGGACTGGCGATACTGGCCTTGTAGCGTATGAGGAGGACATGCCGTCCCGGCAGCAGCATGAGCTCGCGGGTCAGCGTCACATCGCCGAAACGGTAGCGGAAAGAGGGCCAGAGCCCGGCAGAGGCGGCCTGCATGTATTCATGCCCGCGCGGGAAGTACACGCCCGGATGCTTGCGGCAGGAGAAGAAGAACTCTTTGCCTGCCATGAGCAGGGATTCCTCAAGGGTGGAAAGCAGCACATGGCGGCCTGCGGGTCGGGCCAGCTCGGTGACGAACAGACCGTGGTATTTGCGCGTATTGCAGCATACCAGCGAGCTGGAGGCATAGTCGCCAAGACCGTTGGTCTCCAGCCACTCCTTGCGGAGGGCCTTGCGCAGGTTCTGGCAGGCGGGACGGTCAAACTGGAATTTCATGTATCCTCCTCAACCGGAAAGGATGGACATATCCGCGGAGACCGTGGAGAGGGGCGGGCCGCTGCATCCGCGAAAGTGCAGGGCAGGGGAAGGCAAAGCGTCGTCTTTCCGGAGCTGACGGCCGCTTCATGTTTGGTTTCAATATACGTCAGCTCTTGCGGGGATGTCAAAACAGCTTTCCGGGAAAAAGGATACGCACGCTTCCGGCAGAGAGTATGACAAGGGGACGGCGTTTTCACGTCGTCCCCTTGGGTGATCTTCAGTCTAGGCCCGGGAAGGGCTGTCTTCCCCGGCCAGGGCGGAGCGCAGGTCCTCCGCAGGTATCTCCCGCAATGCCAGCACGATGGCGGGATCGAAGGCGGGGCTGGCCGACAGGATGTCCAGGGCCTGGCCGATGGGCATCCCCTGCCTGTAGGCCCGGTCGCTGACCATGGAGCAAAAGGCGTTGACCACGGCCAGCAGGCGGGCATGGGGATTGATCTGATCGCCCTTCAGGGCCCGCGGACCGCTGCCGTCGAATTTTTCGTTCATGTCGTGCAGGGCTTCGGGAACAGGCAGCCCGAAGTTGATCCCGTACAGGACGCGGAAGGCATACTCCGAAGACTGCAGTACGGCCTGCTGCTCCTCGGGCGTGAGCTTGCCGCTTTTGCGCAGCAGGTGGTGCGGTACGAAGATCTTGCCGATCTGCGAAAGCTGGGAAGCCATGCGCAGGGTCAGGACAGCCGTATTGTCCAGTTCCATATGCCGGGCCAGCAGCTCCGCCACATGCCGCATCTTCCGGGTATGGCCCACCAGGTTGGGGTCCACATATTCCACGGCGCGCACCAGGGCTTCCATAAGATGGTGCTGGCGTTCCTGGGCTTTCTGGGCCTGCCGGCGGAAACGGGTGATATCCTTGAAGATGGCCACGACGCTTCCGGGAAGGGGAGCTTCCTTGGCGGCGTCCTGCTCCTGCCTGTCCAGAAAAACATAGAGGGAGACCCTGTAAAGATGTTCCTTGCCGTCAGTACCGGGCAAGGCCAGCTCCACGCCGTCGAAGGACGGTTCCTTGATCTTGTGTTCGATGCCTGCCTGCAATTTGTCGGCGGCCTCCTGGGGGAAGAGATCCCTGGGGGACTTGCCGGCCAGCTCATCCTGCGGGATGCCGCCGCAGATCTTGGCAAATTCGGGGTTGAAGATGCGGACGCCGTCCGTGGCACTGAACAGGACCAGCCCCAGGCGCATGGAATCGTTGACGCTGTCCAGCACCTGCTTCTGGTCGCGGATGACCGTATACAGGGCCTTGAAGTAGGCGGCCGAAGCCCGGTGGGCCCGCCCCACCAGGCAGGAGACCCCGAAGGCCAGCAGCAGGCCGATCCCCAGGCTGGTCAGCAGGCCGACGGCATAGATCTGCATGGATTTGTGGAGGATCTCTCGGTCGATGTCCGCAGCGGGCAGGGAGGCCACCAGCATCAGCGTATTGGGCAGCGAGGAGATGAAGGCCAGGGAATAGACGTCATCCCCTCCGGCCATGGCAGGACGCTTTTTGAAATCCAGCGAATGGGCGCCGGCCACGCCTGCACGGAGGGGGAGCTGTTGCAGGGCGTCCTCCCGCAGCAGGAAGACGCTGCTCCTGTCCGGGAAAAGATCCACCAGCCTGAGCTGGCTTTCCTTGTCCTGGAGGATGGTCGTCAGGGCCGCGTCCATGGGGAAGCACAGGAGCAGGCAGCCGACGACACGGGGCCTGTCCTTGCCGCTGATCTCGAACAGGGGGGCACCGGCCTGCAGGGCAAAACGGTCCCCATGCTTGTGGATGGCGCCAAAGGAAAGCGTCCTCGATGTGACGGCCTGCCGGACGAGAAGATCGTCGTCGTGATTGTCGGCAGCGTCAGAGGCGCTGTCCACGATCTTGCGGCCATCGGGCAGGAACATGCGGATGCGGTCAAGATCGTTCTGGTAGGCAATGTCCGCCAGCAGTTGCTGCATGTATTCGCGCTGGTCCAGCAAGGAAAGCTGGTCGCTGTCGGATCCGGGAGCGGCGGTGCGGGAACTCTTGTCCAGCAGATCGGGGGGCAGGGCGGCCATGTCCGAGGCGAACAGGCGGACGCTCTCCGAAAGGGCCAGCGTATTGGTCTGTTCCAGCATGGTCCGCCGCCAGTCCTGCAGGCGGATTTGCATGGTATCGATCTTGGACAGGAGGAAGCGGTTTTTGTCCGCCAGGATGGCCTGGGTGCTCCGGTCGACCTGCAGGGAACACAGGGCATAGGAGAGCAGCAGGACCAGCACGAAAAGCACGAGGCTGATGCTGATGCCCAGCCGTTTGCTCATGAAATGATGCGGCTTGGCAGGGAAGTCGGGGTCGGGAGTGTACATGGGCTACTCGTTTGTTTTTTTGCCTCGCATGTGGGCCCAGCGTGACTTCTCGTTGAACGAGAACTGCGGGACATAATGTCGCAGGCGCCCCTGGGGCAGGATGGCATTGCTGATGTTGTCCAGGATGACGATGTCATTGTCCATGTAGACGGCCAGAACGGCATGGGACAGGCGGCGCAGGGTATCGCGCAGGACGACGATACGCAGTTTGTCCGTATCCATGCCCAGCTCTTTGAGCGTGAAATATTTGACGATGGCGTAATCTTCGCAGTCGCCAGATTTTTTGAGGAACAGGTTGGGCCAGACCCAGTAGTCGGCCTTGCCCCAGTTGGTGATATCCTCACGGTAAGGAAAGCGGTTCCAGAACGTGTTGACATAGCGCAGCAGTTCCATGCCGCTTTTGCCCTGCGCCCCCTGTTTGAAGGAATCCCAGGTGGCGGTCCGGGTGAAGACCTTGCCGCTGACGAAGATAGGCTCCAGCTCGTTCATGCGGCGGACCTCAGCCCAGGCGGGCAGGCTGTCGAGAGGGCGCCGGAACTCCACGGTCCCGAACAGGGGGATGGAGGCGGCCTGTGCCGGGAGGATGCCGAACAGACAGACCAGAAAAACGGCAAGGCAGGCGGAGATGCATGCGATCCGGTGCGGGCGTATGACCGGAGACCGGAGGGGAGACCGGGCCGGGCAGGATATGGGAACGGAGCGCACAGGAAACATGGAAAAACCGCCGGAAGGCTGATGTCTGGAAATACTGCGGGGGACGATCCTTGTCGAGAGATACCGGGAAGGCTCTTTTGCCGGCAAAAGAGCAAGGATTTTATTTTTTAGGAGTAATGTATTAAAATTGCTTATATAATATTTTATAGAAGATTTTATAGTGAGATAGGGGAGCGGGATCATTCGCGAAATCAGTGCGTTATAATTTTTTTAGAGATTTTCATAAATTGGCAAAAAAGATCGAAATGTTGACTAAATATAGCATGCCTGCATAATGGGAGTGCATCTCAAAAAACTGTGAGAGAGGATGAAAAATTATGGCAACTCGCAAAACGTGGGGAGCGATAATCGTCGCTGCATGCTGTCTGCTGGCCGGGGGGACAGGTACGGCATGGACCCGGGATACCCCGGCACAGGGGAACGGCGCGACGCATATCTCAGTGAACGATACCGTGTACGGTGTGCTGCACAACCATCGCAGCCTGATGAGCATCAAGGAGAACCGTGCGGTCCTGGAGCATGAGCTCAACAAGGCCCGTGCCGGCTTCGGCCCGCGTGTGGACGTCACGGGGGAGATCGGCGTGGGTGTCCTGAGCGACACCACGTCCCGCGGTCTGAACCTCGATGACCAGTGGTTGAGCGTGGGCAGTGTCTCCGCCAAGCTGGTGCAGCCCATCTGGGACGGCTTTGCCACGCGCAGCCGCGTGCGTGCCGCCCAGGCCACCCTGGATTCCGTCAAGGCCAGGATCTTCGACACGGCCACGTCCCTTTCCCTGGACGGCATCATCGCCCATATCGACCTGCTGCGCCGTATCAAGCTGGTGGAGCTGGCCCGCAACAACGTGGCCCGGCATGAGTCCATCCTGGCCCAGGCCCGTGACCGCGCCAGCATGGGGGCGGATACCCAGGCCGATGTGACGCAGGCGGAATCGCGCCTGCAGCGTGCCCATTCCGCCCTGGCCGAGGCGGAAGACGCCCTGCGCGTGGCCTATGCCACCTATTCCCGCCTGACCGGCATCTATACGGTCGGCAAGCTGGATGCGGTGCCCATGCCGGCCGAGATGCCCGATACCGCGGCGGCCTTCATCCAGATGGCGGAAAAGCACAATCCCAAGCTGGCCGCCTATTTGCAGGACATCCGTGCTGCCAAGGGCGAGAAGGAACTGGCCCAGTCAGCCATGTATCCGACCTTCCAGCTGGAAGCCGGGCCGGAGTACAGTGACCGCGGCGGCGACCGTGACCGCTGGGTCTACAGCTTCGACGTGCTGGCCACGGTGCGCTGGAACGTGTTCAACAGCGGCGCCGACGTGGAAGGCATCCGCGCGGCCTCGGCGCGGGAACGCGAGGCCCGGCAGAACCTGTACGATTACATGGACACCCTGCGCCTGGACATGGAATCCACCTGGAGCAACTATCTGGCGGCCAAGGAACAATACAAGTTCTACACCAAGGCCGTGGAAAACAATACCTACACCCGGCAGGCCTACCATGACCAGTTCCTGCTGGGTACGCGCAGCCTGCTGGACGTGCTGGATTCGGAGAACGAACTCTACAATTCCGCCAGCCAGGCCGAGACCGCCCGCGGCAATATCCTTGTAGGCGCCTACCGTATGTGCGCTCTGGCCGGTGACCTGTTGCCCCGTATGGGGGTCCCCGCGGAAGAGATCAAGTCGGGGCCCAAGGAAGCCCAGCCCGTCAAGGGCGAAGATTTTGAAATGGGCTGGTTCAAGTAACCGGGGAGCCCCTGCTTCCCGGGTAGCCCATGACAGCTCCGGCAGCCTGGTCTGCCGGGAGGGTTTCGATGCGACAACAGGCAGAGCTCCTCTGCCTGTTGTTTTGCGACAGGACGTCCACAGGATGGACGTCAAAGGATTGTTCATATGTCGGAAAACGGATCCGGGGAAACACGCGGCCCGGAAATGGCAGCCGGGGGCCTGCGGCCTTCCGATGTCGATTTCATGCCGCCTTTGCTGCGCAGTCTTTCCTCCTTGTGCCGCCTCCGGGGCAAGGCCTTGTCTCCCCAGTTCCTGCTGGCCGGGCTTTCGGGCAGTACCGTCTCGGCCCAGGCGTGCCTGCGGGTCGCCCGCAAGGCGGGCCTGACGGGCAGCGTGCTGTATCGTCCCCGGCTGGCTGACCTCTCCAACCTGACGTTGCCCTGCATCCTGCTGCTGTCCGGCAACCGCAGCTGTGTCCTGACCCGGCTGGTGCCGGGAGCTCCGGCGGGGGCAGAGGCGGGCGAGACCGGAGCCGAGACGGCTCAGGCCGAAGTCATCTTCCCGGAGACGGAAAGCGCCAGCCAGCTGGTGCCCCTGGACGCGTTGCAGGAGGAATATACCGGCTATGCCCTGTATGTGGCTGTCCCCGGCCGTCCGCAGGAGCATGTGGAAAAGCTGCGTCTGGCCAAGGGAAAACGCTGGTTCTGGGACGTGCTGCGCTATTATGCGCCCATCTACCGGCATGTGGCGCTGGCCAGCGTCATCATCAACCTCATCGCTCTGGCCAGTCCCCTGTTCGCCATGAACGTCTACGACCGGGTCGTGCCCAACAATGCCATAGAGACGTTGTGGGTCCTGGCTTCCGGTGTGATCATCATCTATCTGTTCGACTTTTTGCTGCGGGCCCTGCGCACGCACTTCGTGGACGTGGCCGGGCGCAATGCGGACATCGTGCTCTCCAGCAATCTGGTGGACAAGGTCCTCACCATGCGGCTGGAAAGCAAACCGGAATCCACGGGCTCGCTGGTCAACAACTTGCGTGAATTCGAGCAGTTGCGCGAATTCTTCAGTTCGTCCTCGCTGCTGGCCTGCATCGACGTCCCCTTCCTGGTCATCTTCCTGCTGCTGATCGCCTTCATCGCCGGGCCCATGGTCTTCCTGCCGCTGGCGGCCATGCCCATCCTCATCGGGCTGGGGCTCTTCCTCCAGACCGCGGCACGGCGCTGCGCCGAGCAGAGCTACAAGCAGAACATGCAAAAGAACGCCCTGCTCGTGGAGATGGTCAACGGCCTGGAGACCATCAAGGCCTGCCAGGCCGAGAGCCGGATGCAGCGCCTGTGGGAGGCGGTGGTGGGGCTTTCCGCCAAATCGACGGCGGAGTCGCGCCGGTACAGCAGTCTGGCCGTGACGGCCTCCACCCTGGTGACCCATATGGTCACGGTGAGCATGATCATCTGGGGCGTCTACCGGATCTCGGAAGGCCTGATGACCATGGGGGCCCTCATCGGCTGCAACATCCTTGTGGGCCGGGCCATGGCGCCGCTGATGCAGCTGGCCTCCCTGTTGACCCGTCTGCAGAATTCCCGTGTTGCCCTGCAGGCCCTCGACCTGCTCATGGAGCTGCCTTCCGAGAACCAGTCGGAAAGCTCCTGCATGGATTTTGGCGAGTTGCAGCCCTCCTTCACCGTGGAGAACGTTTCGTTCGCCTATCCCAATTCCATGCGTCTGGCCCTTGAGGACGTGAGCCTGCGCATCAATCCCGGCGACCGGATCGGCATCATCGGGGCCATGGGCTCGGGTAAAAGCACCCTGGCCAAGCTGCTGACAGGTTTTTACCAGCCGCAGAAGGGCAGCATCAAATTCGGGGACGTGGACCTGCGCCAGCTGCCGACCACGGAGCTGCGCGGGCGCATCGGCGTGTTGCCGCAGGACGTTGTCCTGTTTTATGGCAGCATCCGTGAGAACATCGTCCTGGGGGACCCCACCATCAATGACCATCTGGTGTTCCGGGCAGCGGCCCTTGCCGGGGTGACGGATTTTGTCCGCAACAATCCCGCCGGTTTCGCGGCCCAGGTCGGCGAGCAGGGCAAGGCCCTGTCCGGTGGGCAGCGGCAGGCGGTGGCTCTTGCCCGTGCGCTGGTCCGCGATCCTGAGGTGCTGATCCTGGACGAGCCCACCAGCAATATGGACACGGATTCCGAGCAGCGCCTGCAGCAGCGGCTGGCAGCCGTCTCGCAGGGGCGGACCCTGATCCTTGTGACCCATCGCCTGAGCATGCTGCGCATGGTGAACAAGCTGGCTGTCATGGAGAACGGCAGGCTGCGGATGTTCGGGCCGCGTGACGCCATCCTGAAGCGCTTGCGCGACAACGCCGCCGCAGCCAGGAAGCCTGCCCCGGAAAAAGGGCAGGGAGCTCCCGCGGGAGCCGCTGCCGTGAAGGAGGGGAAGGATGGACGCCCGTAAGCCGGATCCCGCGACGCAGAGCGGTGACCGTATTGAAACCAGGCCGCCGGAAGATATCTTTTCGTCTTTGCCTCCTGAGGCTCCCGTACCTGACGGGCAGCCCCGGAAACGTTCGTTGTTCGCCCGCATCCGGCAGGTGTTCCGCCTGATCTTCGTGGGGGATGCCGAGCGGGAGCAGCGTCCCGCCACCGGCATGGCGGCGCGCCTGCGCGAGAATTTCAGCCAGGCATCGTCCGCCGGAGACAAGCCCATGACGCGCAAGGAGCTGTTCGCGGCTCTGGACGCTCCCCTGCATGGTCTGATGCCGGATGACATCAATTATGCCAGCGAGGTGGATGCGGCCCTGTCCCGCAGGCCCGCGTTCACGGCCCGTGCCCTGTCCGTGGCGGTGGCCTTGCTCGTCGTGGCGCTGCTCGTCTGGGCCGCCTGGGCCCCCATCGACGAAGTGACCCATGCAGAAGGTTCCGTGGTGGGATCCCGGCGTACGCAGTCGGTCTCCAACCTGGAAGGCGGTATCCTCCAGGCCGTGCTCGTCCGGGAGGGCGAGGTCGTGGAAAAAGGGCAGGTCGTGGCCCAGCTGGAAAACGTCATGGCCGAGAGCTCGTACCGGGATGCCCTGTACAAGCTGGTGGAACACCGTCTGGCCATCATGCGGCTGGAGGCCATGCTGCGTGATGAGGAGCCTGTCTTCCCCAGTGACTTGCCCGTCTTCCTCAAGGAGATACTGGGAGAAGAGCCGGACGGCGTCCTTGTGGAGCGCGCCCGTCAGATCGTCGATGACCAGCGGAACACCTGGAAGGCGCAAAGTTCCAAACTGCGGGCCGAGCTTTCCATGCTGGAGGCCCAGTATGCCCAGCGGCAAAGCGAGGTGGCGGAGCAGCTGGCACGCAAAAAACAGCTGGACGGCAGTCTGGTGCTGGAGACGGAGCAGCGGGATACGGCCAAGCGCCTGCTGCAGCGCAACAACTATTCCCGCATGGATTATCTGGGGCTGGAGCAGAAGATCATCCAGACCCAGGGCGAGATCGATATGCTGGCCGCGGCCATCCCCAAGACGCAGGCCATGATGGATGAGGCCCGGCAGCGCATCGGCAGCCGGGTGGCGGAAGAGCAGCTGGCCATCAGTCAGGAGATCAACAAGCGGCGCACGGAGCTGGGCTCGGTGCGGGAATCCCTGACCGCCGGGGGCGACCGCGTGACGCGCACCGAAGTACGCAGTCCCGTGCGGGGCAGCGTCAAGCAGATACTGGTCAATACGGTGGGCGGGGTCGTCAAGCCGGGCGAGGCCATCATGGACATCGTGCCCATGGACGAGAGCCTTCTGGTGGAGGTGCGCGTCCGTCCGCAGGATGTGGCCTTTTTGCGGCCCGGACAGGACGTGATGATCAAGGTCTCGGCCTATGATTTCTCCATCTACGGCGGTCTGCCCGGCAAGCTGGAATCCATCAGCGCGGACACCATTGAAGACAAAAAGGGCGATTTCTATTACCTTGTCAAAGTCCGTACCGGAGAGACGGCCATCCGGCGTAACGACGAGATCCTGCCCATCATCCCGGGCATGATCGTGGTGGCCGACATCATCATCGGCAAGAAGACGGTGCTCGATTATATCCTCAAACCTGTGATGAAAGCCAGGCAGAACGCGCTTACCGAGCGCTGATCCCTGCTGTGCGGAGCTTCTATGCGCAATCCTGAACGTGTGTCACTGCGGCCCCTGCTGGGAGGGCTGATACTGCTGCTCGCCCTGACGGTCATCGGGGCCACCCGCTTCAACAGTGCGGAACAGCGCGAGATCCTCGACAGGACGGGCAGCCAGCTTTCCGCCTATACGTCCACGGCAGCGGCCATGGTGACGGTATGGACCGGTGTCCAGCGCGATGCTGTGGCGGAGATGGCCCGCTACGACATGCTGCGTCTGCTGGCGGCGGAGATAGCGGAGACGGACCTGCCCGTGGCCTTGCTGCGCGAGCTGGGGGAGACCCCCTGGACGGAACAGGAGCATGGGCGGCACAGCGGCCTTGATGCGCGGGACCGTCAGGCCCTGCGCGACATATCGCCCCATGCCACGCTCATCTATCGCAAATTTGTCGAGTTCATCTCCCGGCATGATTTTGCCGGTGCGGCCCTGCTGGACAGGACCCTGGAACCGGTCATGCTGGTGGGGCAGGGCTGGCAGGCGGATACCAGGACGCTGCTGAAGCAGCGCCGGAGCAAGGGAGGCTTGTCCGGGGCGGGCATGCTGCCTGTCCGGCTCCAGGGGGAGCGTCTGCTGGTGGATTTTTACTGTCCGGTGACGGCGCCGGGCTATGTTTCGGCGGACGACTCGCCCCAGGGGATCCTGCTGGTCACCTGTGATATCGGCAAGCTCCTGGGAGGGGTCGGCCAGTCCTCAGAGCTGGGCTATATGAGCCTGCTGCTGGAGACCGGCGGCGACCTTGTCCAGGCCATCGGCATGGGCGAACGCCCGAGCCTCAACCTGGTGACCCTGCCTGCGGGCTTCGGTCAGGACATGACGCCCCGGGACATGGTCTTGCCCGCCATTTCCGGGACCATGGACTGCCTTGTGGTCGGCCAGCCCGTGCCGGGGACGTCCTGGTATGCGGCCGTGGCCTGCCGGGCGGACAGCGTCCGGCAGGAACAGGACGACATGGCCTGGCGCGTTTGGACCATGGCCGGCCTGCTGTTCCTTTGCCTGGCGGGGATTCTGGTCTGGTTCTACTGGTGGCTCGGCATCCGCCGGGAGCGGGGCGAGGTGCGGGAGCTGAAAGACCTCTACGCGACCATGTCCCGGCAGCGTTGCCTGCTGGATACGGTCCTGCGGGCCATGCATTCGGCGCTGGCCCTGGTGGATGGTGAAGGCCGCATCGTCTATGCCAATACGGAATTCGCCCGTCTGGCCCGCTGTCAGGGAGAGGTGCTCCACCTTATGCAGGTACGGCATCTTCCGGATTATCTGGCCCGGAGCCTGGAACGCCATGTGGAATTCGTCTGGCGGACAGGGACGGAATTTTCCGATCAGGAAGATATGCTGGTCGAGGGCAAGCTGGTGCACCTCAATGTGCAGTGCCTGCCCTTTGCCGCGGAAGACGGCGCATCAGGGACCGTCGTGGTGGTCTATCGGGACATCACGGCCCACGTGGAGGCGGAACAGCGCCTTGCCACCATGCTGCGCCAGACCGTTGAGGCCTTTACCCACGCGGTGGAAGCGGTGGACCCCTATTTGAAGGGGCAGTCCGGCCTCACCGGCGAGCTCGCCTACCATCTGGCGGCCTGGCTGGGCAAGGACGATCCGGCGCTGGAGTCCACGCTGCGTACGGCGGCCAGCCTGTCCCAGGTGGGCATGATCCGTCTGCCGCACGAGCTGCTGACCAAGGCCGGTCCCCTGACGCCCGAGGAACGCCTGCTGATGGAAAAGCATGTGGATTATGCCGTGGAGGCCCTGCGGGGCATAGATTTCGGCTTGCCTGTCCTGCAGACCATCGAGCAGATGCACGAGCGTATGGACGGTTCCGGCTATCCCCGGAAGCTGCAGGGCGAGGCCATCTGCCTGCAGGCCCGCATCCTGGCCGTGGCCAACACCTTCTGCGCTCTGATGCGTCCGCGTTCCTACCGGCGCCGTCATGACGAACCGGCGGCTCTGGCTATCCTGCGCGAGCGCCCGTTCAAGTATGACCAGCAGGTGGTGGATGCCCTGGCGGCGTTCCTGCAAAGCGCGCAGGGCAAGGAATTCGTCCGGATATTGCAGCAATAGCAGCATAAAAAGGGCGGTATCTGTTCCGGATGGGGAAGGGTACCGCCCTTTTTCATACGTTATGCCTGGGGCTGCCGAACCTCAGGGCATCCAGAGGTTCACGCCGTCCAGGGGATGCGCGGTACGCCAGCGGCGCAGCTCGTCCAGCGTTCGCACACCGCCTTCCAGAACAGCCTGATAGTATTCCACCCCGTGGATGCCCTCGTTTTCCGGCGTCTCGTATTTGAGGCGCAGGATGGTATCCCGCGTCGCATCGTCCAGGCGCCGGCAAAGACGGTCGGCAAAGCGTTCGAAATAGCCGTCGAACGTTGAGCCGCTCTCGATGTGGATGATGTCGATCTGCCAGGGGGCGCCGCCGGGGCGTTGCCAGATGCCATGCCATTCCAGACAGCGTTCTTCTGTTGCGCTGCCGTCCACGAAGTGCAGGCTGTTCAGATAGGGGGAACTGGCCAGGGCCGCCATGACACGGAAGCTGAGGTCGCGGTCCAGAGTCGGCGTGTAGACATGGAAGTCTATGTCCCTGTGCCGAACCAGCAGGCCCGTCCTGAACGAGCCCACGGCATGGACCACGGCGCCTGCCCGGCGCCAGTGTCCTTCTATGTCCAGTTCCGCCACGATATCCCGGGCTTCTGCCTGCGTGGCGCGGGCCATCGCTTGCCAGGGGGATGCGTTGTCCATGCGGGTCTCCTTGTGTGGTGCCGGTCTGTCTTCAAGAAAAGAAAGCCTTTCTCTTTGACATGTTGGGCACCTTTTTTTATGGAAAAAAACGACAAAAATTTCCACTCCAAAGCTGGAAAAAAGGCTCATGCCGGAGTGTGGCGGACAAAGGCGTGCCGTCCCGGCCCGGACATGATGTGATATCGCGGAGAGACTTATGGATATTCGTCACACGGCGACAACCTGCCCGTATTGCGGCTGCGGTTGCGGCCTGACCCTGGAAACTGCGGAAGGCCGCATTCAGCGTTCCGTGCCCACGCCCGACAGCCCGGTCAACCGGGGCAAGCTGTGCGTCAAGGGCTGGAACGTGCATGAATTCATACAGCACCCTGACCGTCTGAAAACGCCCCTGCTGCGGACGGAGCAGGGCTGGCAGTCCCTGGACTGGGAAAGCGCCCTCGATCATGCCGCCGGGGAGCTGGCCCGCATCCGTGACCAGTACGGCCCTGACAGCATCGGCGTGCTGACCTCCGCCCGCTGCACCAACGAAGAGAACTATCTGCTGCAAAAGCTCACCCGTTGCGCGCTGGGGACCAACAATATCGATCACTGCGCCCGTCTCTGACACGGCCCCACTGTGGCAGGTCTTGCCACTTCGTTCGGCAGCGGCGCCATGACCAACTCTTTCGACGAGCTGGAGCAGGCGAGCTGTCTGTTTGTGATCGGTTCCAATACCACGGTCGCCCATCCCATGGTGGGCATGCGGCTCATGCATTGCCATCGTGAGGGCGGCAAACTCATCGTGGCCGACCCCCGCCGGACGGACCTTGCCCGCCTGGCGGACGTGCATCTGCGCCTGCGTCCGGGAACGGACGTGCCGCTGGTCAACGGCCTGATGCATATCATTTATGAGAATGGCTGGCACGATGCGGCCTTCATCGCGGAACGCACGGAGAACTTCGACGAGCTGCGCGAGAGCCTGCGTGAATGGACGCCCGAGCGGACCGAGGAAGTCACCGGCGTGCCGCGTGAGCTCCTGTTCCGTGCGGCGGAGCTCTATGCCCGCTCGGAGACCAGTGCCATCGTCTATTGCCTGGGCATCACCCAGCACCGCTGCGGCGTGAACAATGTCCGTTCCCTAGCCAACCTGTCCATGCTCTGCGGTCAGATCGGTCGTCCCTGTACCGGTGTGAACCCGCTGCGCGGCCAGAACAACGTGCAGGGTGCCTGCGATATGGGCGGGTTGCCCAACTATTATCCCGGCTACCAGTTCGTGGATGACGAGAAGGCCCGCCTGAAGTTCGAGGCGGCCTGGGGACGCTCCCTGTCGCCTTTCCGCGGCCTGACGGCCATGGAGATGATGCACGGCCTGCAGGAGGGCAAGCTCAAGGCCATGATCATCATGGGCGAGAATCCCGTGGTCAGCGACCCGGATTCCGGCCATGTGGTGAAGGCCCTGTCGTCGGCGGAGTTCCTGCTCTGCCTCGACATCTTCCCCACGCCGACCACGGAACTGGCGCACATGGTCCTGCCCGGTGCGTCGTTCGCGGAGACCGACGGTACTTTCACCAACTCCGAGCGCCGCGTGCAGCGCGTGCGTCAGGCCATCCCGCCCATGGCGGGGCGGACCAACGGCCAGATCATCCAGGCTTTGTCCCGGCGGCTGGGCTATGACATGCATTACGCCTCGGCTTCGGAGGTCTTTGACGAGATCTGCTCCCTGGCCCCCAACATGGGCGGCATGAGCTATGCCCGTCTGGAAGGGAAGAGCCTGTGCTGGCCTTGTCCCACGCCTGACCATCCCGGCACGCCCATCCTGCATCAGGGGCGCTTCACCCGCGGCAAGGGGCTTTTTGCCGCCATCCCGCATGTGCCTCCGGCGGAACTGCCGGACGAGGAGTATCCCTTCCTGCTCAGCACCGGCATGCGCCATGCCCATTATCTGACCGGGACCATGACGCGCCGTTGTGCCATGCTGGAGCGTGAACTGCCCGAGCTGGTGACGGACATCAATCCCGCTGACGCCAAAAAGCTGGAGATCCGCGAAGGCGCCCGCCTGCGCATGGTCAGCCGTCGTGGAGCTGTGGTCTCGCGCATGCACATCACGGACGATGTGCCCGAGGGTGTGGTCTTCGCTCCCCTGCATTTTGCCGAAGCCATGGTCAACCTGCTGACCTGCACCGCTCTGGATCCGGTCAGCAAAACCCCTGAATACAAAATCAGCGCCGTCAGGCTGGAGAGGGTCTAAGCCATGTCCGCATACTATACCATGAATCCGGCGGACCTGCCCGCCCTGCTGACCGCCTGGCAGTCAGGCTCCCGTGTGCTGTGCCCCTGCAAGGAGCAGGACGGGACCACGCGCCTGGAGAGCTTTGTTCCGGAAAAGGGCCTGTGCCTCGACTATACCAACCTTGCCATGCCGCCGGTGGACGTCCTGAACGGCTATCAGGATGTGCTGTTCCGCTGGGAAGGCAACGAACGTACGTATGTGGCCGAGCCCGGTGCGGAAGCCATGGCCCCGACGGTCATCTTCGGCATGCGCCCCTGTGATGTGTCCGCTCTGGAATATCTGGATGATTTCTACCTGGGCGAATACCGGGACATCAATTATTCCATGCGGCGCGAGGCCGTCACCATCGTGGGCATGAACTGCCGTACGCCCGGGAAAAGCTGCTTTTGCGCGGCCACGGGCACAGGCCCCTTTGCCCGCAGCGGCTTTGACCTGATGCTGACGCTGGACGGCGATCTGTGCTGGGTGGAATGCGCCACGGACAAGGGCGAGAGCCTTGTGGGGCAGGCCATGGTCTTTTTCCGTCCCGTGACCGAAGCCGCTCTGCGTGCCCGGCTGGGCGAGCTGGAAAAGGATTGCCGGGACTCTTTCCAGAAGCTGCCCGATCTTTCCCAGATCCGTACGGCCCTGCTGCAGGGCTTCGACCATCCGGTGTGGGAAGAGATCACGCCCACCTGCATCCGCTGCACGGGCTGCACGGCCGTTTGCCCGACCTGCACCTGTTTCCAGTTCAACGAGGAACGTCTGGATGCCCAGTCCGGCCGTCGCGTCCGCGTCAAGGACTCCTGCCAGACGGCTGGCTTTACGCGTAATGCCGGCTGGCACAATCCGCGCAGCAAGGCTGCCGCCGTGCGCCACCGCATCATGGACAAACTGGTCTACATCCAGGACCGCTTCGGCAAAAAAGGCTGCGTGGGCTGCGGGCGCTGCATCGACGTCTGCCCCGCAGGCATCGACATCCGCAAGATAGCCGATACCGTGGTGAAGGACTGCCCGCCCGAGGGGCAGCGTAAGCCCATGCCGGTCTCCATCCCGGAACGGGCGTCCACCCGTATCGACCCCCAGCTGTTCACGCCCTATCCCGCGCGCATCGTGGCCATCCATGACGAGACCCCGGACATCCGTCGCTATGTGGTCCGCTACATGGATGAACGCCTTGCCGAGACCTTCCGTCTGACGGGCCAGTTTTTCATGGTCACGGTCTTCGGCGTGGGGGAAGTGGCCCTGTCCATCCCCTTCGGGGATCAGCACGACGGCCAGTTCGAGTTCTGCGTCAAGAAAGTGGGCAAGGTGACGTCGGCCCTGGCCAAGCTTGGCGTGGGGGATGTCATCGGCCTGCGCGGACCTTACGGCAAGGGCTTCCCCTACCGTTCCTTTGCCGGACGGGACGTGCTGGTGGTGGGCTCCGGCGTGGGCCTTGCCCCTGTGCGGACCATCATCGTGCGCCTGCTCCAGGAGCGGGAACGCTACGGCCGCATCGCCATCATCGCCAGCGCCACGCGCTATGAGGGCCTGGTCTACAAGCAGGATCTGAAGGACTGGAGCAAGATCCCCGGTGTGACCGTGCAGTATGCCCTGGCCAAGCCGACGGATGCCGTCCAGGCCCATGTGGGCTATATCAACGACCTGCTGCCGGAACTGGATTTCGACTGGGCCAATGCCCGGGCCATCCTGTGTGCCTCGCCGCGCCGCATCAAGCTGGTGGCCCGCGACCTGCTGGGCCTCGGCATGAACGGCAAGGACATCTTCACCTCGCTGGAGACCCACATGCGCTGCGGTGTGGGCAAGTGTGGCCACTGCAAGGTGGGTGCGCACTATATGTGTCTGGACGGGCCCGTGTTCACCTATGAGGAAATGCTGCAGTTGCCGGAAGAGTTCTAGGATCTGCCAATACGTATGAAAAGGGCGGGGACGCGATGTGTCCCCGCCCTTTTTTTATGGGCGTTAGCCTGCTGGTATGCAGATGTTCCCCCCGTTATGCCGGGGCCTGATCGGAGAGCCGGTAGAGGAAGAAGGCAGTGCCCTCTGGCAAGGGACGCCCGTAGAGAGGGCACGTCCGGGAAAAGACGAGGCTTTATGAGCCATCAGGTGAGGAAGGGATGCCGGTGCGGGAAGTACGTCGTTCCTGTCGATGGCCGAAAAGGCTGCTTCCCCGTATGGGCGGCGTTGCGTTATTGCTTTTTGATGGTCAGCGTGGAGCCGATGGACGCACTGATGATGGCCGAGAGGGCTGCCCACTGGGCAAGGCTCAGCTGTTCGCCCAGAAAGAGGAATCCGGAAAGGGCTGCAAGCGCAGGCTCCAGGCTCATGAGGATGCTGAACGTGCGCGAAGGCAGGTTTTTCAGTGCGATGATCTCTACACCGTAGGGCAGGGCAGAGGAAAAAATACCCAGGATCAGGGCCAGGGGCAGGATCTCGGGCCTGAACAGATCCATGCCGGAGGAGGCCAGGCCTACAGGGAAAATGGCACAGCTGCCCACGAGCATGGCCAGGGCCACGCAGGACTTGTCCAGACTGCTGCCTGCCTTTTTGCCGAAGATGATGTAGAGCGCCCAGCAGACGCCGGAACAGAGGGCAAGCACCGCGCCCAGCGGATCGATGCTGTCCGCGCTCTGGCGCAGGGGCAGCAGGATGGCGAGGCCGGCTGCGGCCAGGATGACCCAGATGAAGTCCACCAGACGGCGGGAAGAGAGCATGGCCACCGTCAGGGGCCCGGTGAATTCCAGACCGACGGCGACCCCCAGCGGGATACGGCTCAGGGCCTCGTAAAAGCAGAGGTTCATGCTTGCCGTGGCCAGTCCGAAAACGGCGATGACCTTCCAGGCACTGCGGGGGATGGCTTTTTTCCAGGGGCGCATCACCACAAGCAGGATGGCGGAGGCCACCAGCAGGCGCAAGGCTGTGGTGCCGGCCGGGCCCACCAGGGGAAAGATGGTTTTGGCAAGCGAGGCGCTGGCCTGGATGGAAGACATGGAGACCAGCAGGAGCAGGACAGAAATGAGAGGTGACGTGGCTGAGATGTTCATGAAAGCTGTCCGGCCGCCCTGTGGCAGGTGAGGGGAAAGGGATGAGGAGCGCATCCCACCGCAAGGGGAGTCTCTGTCAGTCCTCCCCTTGCAGGCGTCAGCTCCGTGCGGTGCTAGCTTTGCTGTCCCTTGTCAGCATCGGGAAGCAGGGCAGCTTCCCACATTTCCTGATAATACATGCAGGTACCGGGATTCCAGGCCGTAGCCGTGGCATGGTCGTAGCTTTCCGTAATGGGCCAGTCGGTATGGGGACGCAGGGCTTCCTCAAAGGAAGAGGCTTCCACGATGCCGTCATACTCCAGGTTCAGGGTATAGTTGGGGCCCTTAAGGTAACGCAGATGATAACGCGGCATGATACTTGTCCTTTGTACGCAAGAGCCGGGAAGGGCGCAGGCCCTTCCCGGCATCCTTATTACGTGTTTAGCAGCCCGAGGTCTAGTGGGTGGTCATCACGAACTTGCTGATGAGGAACAGCACCACCAGCAGACCCACGCCCAGGCCCCAGCTCCAGTGGATGAGCTTCATTTCAGTCTCATCCAGGGGCTCGTATTCCATCTTCTGGACTTCTTCGTGGAATTTGACTTCTTTGTCTTCCATCATTGTTCTCCTTTAAACTAGGCGCCAACCACCGGCGGGGTCATGCCATGGAAGAAGGCGTAGGAAATGAACAGACCGACCCAGATGATGAAGCCGAACAGGCAGACGATGTACACGATGGCCAGGCGGCCGATGCCTTCTTCCATCAGCTTGCGGAAGTTGGAAACCATACCGATGCTGAAGAAGGTCATCAGGAAGAAGATGACGCGGAAGCCGTTCATGGCGCCGGACATGGCCTTGCCGACCTTGTGCAGTTCAGGCGTGCTCAGGCAGACGATGAGCAGGACCAGGAAGGTACCCAGGTAACCCAGCACGAAGCGGGGGAAGCGGTCCATGACGTCGCCCCAGGTCATGGTGCGGTCGCCACGGGTCTTGTCGAACTTGGCCGTCCAGATGTAGGCCAGGACCAGAGCCCAGATACCGATGAACATGTCGATGAAGATCTTGACGGTGGTGGTCACCATCACGATCCAGCCGGGTTCCCATTCAGTGCCCAGACCGGCCATCTTGGCCAGGATCAGGGATTCGGTGATGGCACCGGAAGCGATAGCACCACCGTCGGACTTCACGGCCAGGCCCATCCAGCCGCCGGCCACCATGGGCTCGGTGTACAGGAAGGTCTGAGCGATGAAGGGCAGGATCAGCATTTCAATGCAGGTGAACACAACGACCAGGGAAGAAACCATGATCGGGACCACCGGCCGGGCGCGGATGGCGCCACCAGTGGCGATAGCGGCGGACACACCGCAGATGGAGATACCGGAAGCCAGAGGAGCGGCCCATTCCTTGTTGAACTTGAAGTACTTACGGGCAACGTAGTAAACCACGGCCCAGTACAGCAGGTAAGCTTCAACAATGGCGCACAGGCCTCGGAAGATGATGTGGCCAGCAAAACCGGCGGCATCAGCGGCCTTCACGCCCAGTTCGGCACCCAGAACCACGATGGCGATCTTAACGAACAGCTCGGGGCGGCAGGCATCGCGCAGAGAGTCAGCAACGCTGGGGGCAAAGTTACTGATCAGGATGCCCATGACCAGAGCGGCGATCAGGCCGGCTTCGGTGCTCAGGCCCAGAGCCCACGGAATACCCTGCTTAGCCAGCTGAGTGGGGTTAGCAGCGATGTAGGCGTTGGCGCCGGCGGTGTAGCAGGCGATGGCGATGAAGAAGATCACGGTGAAGGAGCCCACGAAGCGGCCCACGTTGCCCTTCATCAGTTTGACGCCGATAGCCAGCAGACCGGTCACAAACACATAGGTAGCCAGCAGGGACTGCCAGCCGGCCATCATGCCCTTGGTAGCGGGCTTCCAGGCATCGACGGGGCTATCGACCCACATGCCGATTTTTACCACCCAGCCAAGGAGATCCAGTCCAGCGAACTTGCCAAGGCCCAAGATGAAGATAATGCAGCCAAGCAGCAGGGCTACTTTGTCTTCATTAAAGGCTGATTTGGTTGTCATATCCAACCTCCTGATTACAGGTTTCTCAACCTGGTGAAAAAATCCCTTCCGTGTGACATACTATGAAATAATATGTGACACAAGTAGGGGAAACCGGAAAATCCAGCCGGCATCCTGACCCCCCAGGCTGCGCGGCCATCTGTCTTCTACACAGGAAATTTTTTTTGTCAATGCAGGTGAATGCTTGGTTTTTATGAAAAATATTCTGGCAAAAGAAGAAAAAAACAAGCTCCGTGGAGTTCCATCAGGCAAAAATGCATTTGAAAATTAATGGAAATCAATAAGTTGG
>OGNF01001108.1_pt1 | contig 26077 bp, 29 predicted proteins | sample 1573321 | NCBI WGS metagenome assembly OGNF01 (sample SAMEA2581911, study PRJEB24529) | metagenome | biome: Human gut stool | place: China | collected 2011 | reverse complement strand
GCCGCCGGAATGCGATAATCCGTAAAAAAATATGCGCATAATGCGTATATTTTTTGTTGCTTTTTATGCGCATTATGTATATAAATAACTCATGACAGCACGGGAACTCATAAAACGACTGGAGGAGGCCGGATTCGTCAACATGGGCGGCACCAATCACGACAAGCTGGTCCACCCAGATGGAAGACGGACAGTTATCCATCGGCATAAAGGCGACATCCCCCTCGGGACCCTCAAGGCAATATCCAGACAGACCGGCATCAAGCTGCCATAAACCGGAGGGGGCGCAAGCCCCCTCAGAGGAGTAACCTATGCGCTATCCCGTTATCGTTCATAAAGATCCCGGCTCGGACTACGGTGTGACCGTTCCCGACTTCCCCGGAGTTTTTTCCGGCGGGGAGACCCTGGAACAGGCTCTGGCCAATGTCCAGGATGCCATTGAAACCTATTACGAGGGGGAAGACGTTGATCGCCTTCCTGATCCCTCAGCTCTGGAAGCGGTCATCGGCTCCCCGGATGCGGCGGGGGGAGCTGTAGTCCTCGTGGACGTGAATTTCGATTTTTTGGAGAAAAAGACCGTGCCGGTGAACATCACGTTGCCCTTGTACCTGCGTAATCGTATCGACAAGGAAGCCAAGGCCCGCGGCCTGAGCCGCTCCGCCTATCTGGCAAGAGCCGCCCAGGCTTACGCCGCCGGCTAGGCGGTTTACAATCCCCAAAACAAACGCCCCGGAGGAATCTCCTTCGGGGCGTTTGTTTATCCCTTAGACGCATCATTTTCGCCGTATCTTGCGGCTACCTCTTCGAGCTTCTGCAGGAAGGCTGTCCACGCCGTATCGAGCGTCCCGTAGTTGGTGCTGTTGACCAGATAGGGGAGGGAGCGCCTGCCCATAGCTTTGTATGTCCCGGCTTCAAAGGTTTCCTGCTCATCGTTCCATTTTCCGTGGACGTATTGGTACTTGATGGGCTCATAGGAGAGTGAGAGCAGCTGGGTGGGCTGCTTGCGCGGCGAGCCGTTTTTGTAGAATTCCTGCACGAGGATGGTGATGCTTTCCGAGCCGTCGTCCTTGCTGCTGTATTCGTGCCAGAACGTGGTCTGTTCCAGCAGGCGATCCATGTAGGGGAGCAGGCGTTTGAGACCCTGATCCGGCGCACCGGGGGCAGCAATGGTTTCCCTGTGTGACCATGGTTTGGCCGTATATCCCTGGGCTTTATCCAGCAGGGGGGAGCCGTTCGCCCGTGAGCGCAGGACGGCCAGATCGGCGGAGCCCTCGACCAGGCGCGATGCGTCGCCCTTCAACAGGGCGGCCGCATGTTTGCAGAAGGTCTTGCTCATCTTTCCGGCCGGACAAGAGCAAAAAGCTACTAGGCCCGGCCCTTCTCCCCGGAACCTGACTTTGTAGGGCGTGGAAGCGCTCCCCTGGACGAGATAGACCAGTTCGGGCAGCGCTTTGGCAGGGCTGGGGGAGGCTTCAGCCTGCAAGTCGGGGGGCAGGGGCTCTGTCCGGGATGCATGGCGGGAAGGCTCCATATCTCCCATGCGGCCCAAGGCCTCCCTCACGGCGCCGCGCAAGTCGTCCTCCTCATCGCCGTTCTTGGCCAGCCATTTTTCCAGGGCCAGCTTCACGGCAAGATCATCCGGCACGGCCTCCAGGAGAGAGGAGAGCAGAGCCTTCTGCCTGGTCAGTTCGGCTTTGAGCTTTTGGGCCTTGTCAGCCTTTTCCTGTACAGCAGGAGCCTTGAGGCTCTCGGCGTAAGCAAGGACGTCTTCTTCCCGGAACTGCTTGTCCGAGGTGCATTTCAGCCGGCCACTGCGGTAGTCAGAGCTGATTTTCGTCCGACTGATTTTCAATCCCAGACCGCGTAAAAAATCCAGCACTTCCCCCTGAGTGGCAAAAATACGCTCGCTCATTCCTTCCCCCGTTATCCGCTATTTGTTCCCTAGCTCCAGCAGCCGTTCCGTCAGCCGCCGGTTCAGGGCGCGTTCTTCTTTCAGTTCGGCTTCCAGTTCGGCGATGCGCCGCTGGAGGCTTGCGATGCTCACAGCTGGTTGAGGCTCTTCACCAGAACCGTCCCAGAAAACAGATCCGCTACCTCGCCAGAGCCAGTCAGGCCGAACATCGGGAAAAAGCTCCTCAATCTTGGGGAGATGTGCCCACAGATTTCTTTGGCTTCCTGCTGTAAGCCATTTGCCAAACGTTTGAGGAGACTCCCCAATGTGCGCAGCAATTTTTGCGAGGGAAATCCCTTTTGTTTCAGCGAGATAGCGAATTCTCTCAAAAAGTTCCATATGGATGCCGTTTTTTATATCCATATTGTTGACACATAACCAAAATGGATATAGTCATCTTTTTCAACAACACAAAAAAACAACTCAACTTTCCGGGCTTGCCCGGAGCCGCCGGGACTGCCCCAACAGGAACCGCCAAGAACAACCAGGACCAGATACGAGGGGAAAGGCCCGGTCCCGGCGGTATGTTTAGCAACCGTGACCGTGATGGCAGCCCGCAAGGAGCAGGGCGGTCAGCAGGCTCAGGAGCAGGGGAGAGAGTTTCAGCATGGCGAGGGTTCCTCCATATTTTATTGCAGTGTGCTGCGCCTCAGTTCTTCCCAAGCGGTACGCAGGGGGCATCCTGCGGCATATGGGCAGGATCCGGCGTCACCTTCCCCACGCTGTCGCGCAGCCGGGCCAGCTCGCTACGCAGGGCCTCATTTTCGCTGCGCAGGCGGGAAAGCTCCGCAGCCAGGGGGCGTTCCCGCAGCACCGGGATCGGGGACCATGCATGAGGGCCTTTTTGTATCCAGCCCGGATTGGGGCCGAAGTGCGTCCAAAAATAATTGAGCCATTCATCAGGGATCTTTTCTGGCGAACCGGGATAGTCTTCTTCCTTGGCTCCGGCGTCTTTCCACGCTTGCACGCGTTCCCGTGCCTGAACATATCGGGAAACGAATTTTTTGAGAATCTTGAAATCCTCCCCGAAAACGTTTTGCAGCTCCAGGCCGCTGGTCGTGCGGATGCCGGTCAGTAGGGCGATGCGTCCCAGGGCATCATCAGGAGCGTCGGGATGGGGGGTGAGTGGCAGGATTTTTTCTTTCTTTTGTGAGGGGATGGCCGTTGCACCCGGCTCTGCCAGCATCTTTCCTTCACCGAAGTAAAGCCAGTAGCGGGAAACTTGCGGATATGCACGCAGGATGTCGTCCAGCAAGGTCACCCGTATCCTTTTCTGGCCTTCTTCATTCAGATTTTTTTGGCAAAGGCTGTCTGGTTGCTTTTTTCAAAAAAATCAACGAGTTTTCTGATGCGTTCAAATAATTTTTCCATGTATTGCCCGATTTTCGGTTGATTGTATCCGAAAAAATATTTAGGATTTCAAAAAAATGGGCGCGTAAACCTTGTTTTGCAACACGATAGCAAAACACATTTCAAGGAGCAACGAGATGCAAGAGCCGAGGTATAAGCGTTTGCGCAGATGGATGTCTGACCGGGACATCACGTTTCGGGCCATCGGCGAACAGTTGGGGATGTCGGCGGCAGGAGCGCGGATCTTGCTGGTCAAGGAAACGATCTGGAAAAACGGGCATTACGCCACTCTTCTTCGACTTGGCTTTCCCAAGGACTTGCTGCCGTCCCCCCGTGAGATGCGATACGGTCATCGCCGCAAGATCCCGCGTTTCCCCGGACTGGAAAACGGCAACATGGAAAATGCCGCCAATGGGCAACAGTAGCCTCCCGGCACGGCGGGCGTCACGCAAGACAAGAAGGGATTTTCGCAATGCAGGATGAACAGATCAGGATCTTGTGCCAGCACGCGGTCAAATATGCGCCCAACGGCATCTCCGCCGAGGCCGTGGCCGATGCGCTGGGCATGCGCTACGCCACGCTGATGTCGCAGCTGTCGGCGCAGCCGGGCCACAAGCTGGGGGCGGAAATCGTCCTGCCCATCATGCAGCTGACGGGCGCATCCGCTCCCATGCATCATCTGGCCCGGCAGATGGGCGGTGTGTATGTGGAGCTTCCGCCGGTCTCTCCGGGCGGCCACGAGGTCACGGCCTCGCTGGTGGAGAGCGTCCGCCAGTTCGGCGAGTTCGCCGCGCAGGTGGCGCAAAGCCTCGACGACGGCATCATCACGGCAGAGGAACAGGCCCGCATCGCGCGGGACGGCCAGATGGCCCTGTCAGCCATCCTGAAGGTGATGGAACTCAGCGACAGGGCGCAGGCCGCCAAATAAAAAAGCCCCTCGGCTGTTGCAGCAGCCAAGGGGCCAAACTCCCGAAGGAGCAAATGGTATGAGCAAGAATTACTCCCAACCCGGTACGGCTGTCAATCAGGCCACCTACATCGTGACCCTGGATGGCAAGCGGGTGCGCATCATGGCGAATTTCCGCCAGATCATGGCTCTGCTGCCCCTCATCTGCGCTGGCCGCCAGCTCAAGGAGGCGGTGGCGTGATGGGCGAAGGCCTGCTTCTGGGGGCCATCCTGCTCGCAGCTCTGGCGGGCTGCTGGCTGGCTCTGGCCCTCGTCTGGAACGTGTCGAACCGTCGGCACATCAGGAGATTGCAGCAGACGCTGCAGGAACGTGAGCAAAAGCAGTGAGGCTGTCATGCCCAAGAAAGCATTTCGCTACGTTTGCCCTTACTGCGATACCGATTATGCCACAGAAGAAGAAGCAGAAGACTGCCTGAATGGGCACATGATGTCGGATATCTACAGGGCAAGAAAATTCCTGTGCATCTATTGTGATGAAGTTTTTGACAGTGAGAAAGCCTGCTTGGAACATGAAATACACTGCCGTCACCGGCATGAACCTGTCCCGGAAGAACGGCGTTGCTGTGACAACTGCGAGCTTTGCACTCTGGAGATGCGCCGGACGTTACCCTGTCCCGCTTACAATTTTGCCCCAAGCCGCCCGGCCTGTTCCGAGTGGCGTCAAGTGAGGAAATAGATGTTTAACCAAGACCGTACCAATGATGCGCTCGGCTTGCTGAAAAGAATGACCGACGACATAGAGGCAGATATCCGTAGCCCTGAGACTGTGTATATCGAGGTTATCTTTTGCGTCCAGAACACGAAGGGCCAGTTCCGCCGTGGGAGCATGGCCAGCGGGGAGGTCTCCGTCATGCAACACAGGAAGATGTCGCTCGCCATCCTTGATCGGCTCTCCGACATGGAGGAGGAGATCCATAAGGCTGCCACTCTCCAGAAAAAGGAGGCCGTCCATGTCCATTAGCCGACGCTCAAAGCTCGATGCTCTCAAGAGCCGGATCGACGACATCACCAGTGACCTGCGCGAGTTCGTGGATGCCGAACAGGAACGCTACGACAACCACAGCGAACGCTGGCAGGAATCGGAAAAGGGCGAGCAGATGCAAGAACTGCTGGAGAAGCTGGAGGAAGCCGTGGATTCCCTCACGGACGCTGCCTCGAACATCGAAGAAGCCCTGGAGGTCATGTAGCCATGTCTGCCCAGATGATGCAAAAGATCGCCCCCGGATGGCGCTGTGTCGCCACGCCCCGCTACAAGAAGGATTACAAGGGGAAGTACGTCACTGCCGAGGATTTCTCTGATGTGCGCTCCGAATTTCGGAAAAGCCCCCCGGACGGGGCCGTCTGCCTCATGGAGCGTCGCGCCTCGGAGGGCGCCGGCCATGAGTTCCTTCTGTATCTTAAGTGGCGCTGCCCCACCTGCGGACTGGACACCCATTTCTGGGTGCCTGAATCGTGGATCAAGAACGGTAGGCTCGTGTTCGTGGAACCGGAGGAGGAGAGCCATGACGACCGCGCATGAGATCCCGTGCTATCCCGTCCCCCATTATCCGGGATACTGCATCAACCGGCGCGGGCAGGTCTTCGGGCCGCGCGGGATGCTGAAAATCGACGAAAACTACCGCTGCACCCTCTACCGCAAGCGGCACCCCAAGCCCCTCTATGTGGGGGAGATCATGGAGCTGGTCGGCCTGCTGCGTTCGGAATCCACTGTCGAGGAGCTGGAGGATCAGGCCCGCAAGCTGGCCGTTCTGCAGGAGGAGAACGCCGCGCTCCATCAGGAGCTTGAGGAGGCCCGCACGTCCTTGCAGCGGGCGCGCAAGATCAACAGCCACTTCATGGCCCGCGACAAGCGGGAGCGCCGGAAAATCCGCGTCAGCGAGGCGGACATGGCCGCTCCGGACGCGGAGATGCTGCCGGAGTATTTCGGCTGGCCAAACGACGTGAAGAGGTAGCCGGACATCCGGCGCAGGAGTGTATCCCATGCCTGTCTGGGAAGCGGATGATGTGCTTTCTCTGGACGAGGTCGCCACAGCCTTGCGACTTGACCGCCGAACCGTGCGGCGGGTAGCCTTCCAGCTCGGCGGCAAACGCTTTGGAAGACGCTGGCGGTTTCGCTGGGGCACAGTGATGGAGTTCTTCAATGCCCACGAAACTCAAGAGCCGGGGGAACTGCTGGTTGGCGCGTGTCGTCATCGACGGCCAGCAGGTGGACAGCAAGGTTTTCCCTCCGGGCCGCAGCAAAGGCCCGGAGTGGATGGCGGCCAAGACATGGGAGGTCGAGCGAAAAAAAGAATTTTTGGAGCTGCGGGAGCGGCAGCGGAAGACCCTCACGGGCTTCGGGCTGCTCTTGGCATGGGGCGAAGCCTATCTTGACCATGTGGGGCGTACCATGTCGCGGATCACACTGACGGAAAAGCAGACGGTCATGCAGGCCTTGTTCGGCTACTGCCGTGAGGCGGGGCTGACAGGCGTCGAAGACCTGACCCGAAGCACATGGACGCTCTTCCTGACCAAGGTGGCCAGCGAGCGCGGCCCACGGCGCGCCAACGTCTACCGCAAGAACCTGCTGGCAGCATGGAACTGGGCTGTGGACAGCGGCTTTCCGGGCTTCCCGCAGGCGCATTGCCCCCTGGAGCGTATCAGGCCGTTCCCTGTGGAAGCCGGGGTGCGTTATGTCCCCCCGGAGGAGGACGTGATAAAAGTCCTCCAGCAGGCACATGGGCAAGATCTGGTGATGCTCCTGACGTACTACTACACCGGAGCGCGGCGGGGCGAGGTGTTCCGCCTGCTCTGGTCGGATGTCAATTTCGATTCCGGGAGTATCCGGCTGGTGGATCACAAGGGCCGGGACGGAAGCTCGCGGGCCCGCTGGGTGCCCATGCACCCGGAACTGGCCAAGGCCCTGCGCTGGTGGCAGGCCGTCCGCCCCTGCGTGGTGGACAACGTCTTCATGCAGGAGCATTGCGACGGGATGCTTGGAGAGCCCTTCCAGCAGCGCAGCAAACTGATGCCGCGCCTGTGCCGCAAGGCAGGGGTCAAGCCCTTCGGCTTCCACGCCCTGCGCCACAAGGCCGCAGCCATAACATTCACTGCCGGCGGGCTGGCCGTGGCCCAGACGCTCATGGGGCATAGCCGTGCCACCACGACGGACATCTATGTCCGCAGCGCCGGATTGTACGGAGACCGGAGCGTCATGATGGACGCTCTGGGCGAGAGCAGTATAGGGATCGCAGCCGAACAGCTGCTGGAAATGGAAATGCCCCGCAGGCCGGAACCCCGCGAGGCATTTTGTAAACATGCGTCTGTAAACAACAGACTGCAATAGGAAAGCGCTTCTGTAACGCAGTGAAATCTTTGGCGTCCCCAAGGGGATTTGAACCCCTGTCGACGGCGTGAAAGGCCGTTGTCCTGGGCCGGCTAGACGATGGGGACGCGCTATGAAGTTTTGATGGCTGGGCTGCAAGGACTCGAACCTTGATTAGCGGAGCCAGAATCCGCCGTCCTGCCAATTGAACGACAGCCCATCGCGAAAATGAAACCTACGCAAAACCGGCCCTCTTGTCAAACAAAAAAATGAAAAAAGTGGATATTTTTTTGAGAAAAATAAAAAGATAAATTATTTTAGTATGTTGATGTATGCCTTTTGGGTATAAAAAAGGCCGTCCCGATGGGGACGGCCTTGGGGATGGCAGGTGATGCCGTTACGGCAGCCTTACTTCCAGTAGAGTTTGACCAGGTTGGTACCGCGCGGGGTGGCCGTGGAGCCCTTGAGCTGGCCGGCGGTGATGACGGCGCATTCGTTGGGCAGGAAGTCCGGGCAGTTGTGGATGAAGTTCTCGGCGCGGCTCAGGTGGCTGGGATCGCTGGCCGGATCGGCGACGAATACGGGATGCACGCCCCAGACGAAGTTCAGGGCCTTGATGGTCACCGGGTCGGGGGTCAGGGCGTAGATGTCCTGGGGAGGACGGCGGCAGGAGACCTGACGGGCCGACGCACCGCTGAGGCTGTGGGAGACGATGGCCTTGGCGTGGGCCTTCTCGGCCAGCAGGCAGGCGGAGTAGGCCAGGAACTCGGGGATGCCCTTGTCCGCGGCCGGTTCTTCCAGCTTGCGGTCATTGACCAGCAGTTTCTCGGCCTCGTCGGTGATCTTGCGCATGTACTGCACGGTCTCCACCGGGAAGTTGCCCATGGCGGTCTCTTCGGAGAGCATCACGCAGTCGGCGCCGTCCAGCACGGCATTGGCCACGTCCGTGGTCTCGGCGCGGGTGGGGGCGGGGCTGTTGACCATGGAGAGCAGCATCTGCGTGGCCACGATGACCGGCTTGGAGATGGCGTTGCAGGCGCGGATGATGCGCTTCTGCAGGGCGGGCAGCAGGGGCAGGGGGCATTCCACGCCCAGGTCGCCGCGCGCCACCATGATGACGTCGGTCTCCTTCAGGATCTCGTCCAGGTTGTCCACGGCGTTCTGGCGCTCCAGCTTGACCACCACGGGCACGCGGCGGCCCGAGGCGGCGATGAGCTGTTTGGCTTCGCGCACGTCGTCAGCCGTCTGTACATAGGAGATGGCCACGGCGTCCACGCCCAGGGCCAGGCCGTCGCTCAGGTCCTTTTTGTCCTTTTCGGTCAGGGCGCGCACCTTGGTGGCCTTGCCGGGCAGGGCCAGGCCCTTGCGCGAGGTCACAATGCCGCTGTTGTTGGCTTCCAGCAGCACCAGGCCGTCGGGGCGGCTCTGCTGCACGGTGAATTGCAGACCGCCGTCGGCCAGCACCATGCGGTCGCCGGGCTCCAGGGTCTCCAGGATCTCGGGATGGTCGAAGGGCAGGAAGGGCATCTCATCGGTGCGCTGGTCGGAAAGGCCCAGCAGCAGCTGCATGCCCTTGGTGACCTGGATGGTCTTTTCCTGCACGACACCCAGACGGATCTTGGGGCCGGACAGGTCCTGCATGATGGTGATGGGCTTGTCCAGCTCCTTTTCCACTTCACGGATATCATTGATGATACGGACGAAATCCGCGGCCGAACCGTGGGAGAAGTTCAGGCGGAAGACGCTGACGCCCGCTTCGACGAGCTGACGCAGCTTTTCCTTGGAATTGGAAGCCGGGCCGATGGTGGCGACGATCTTGGTTCTCATATCTTTATTCCTTTCATACCCATGCGAAGGCACGGATGTTCTCTCATAAAGCTGTATGTCCAGAAAAAACTATCCGGGCTTTCCTGCGGCTTGTCAAGCGGAATAATTGACAAATAAAATCACATGATTGTCACCGTCCCGTCATGTTCGCTTGACAGCGGGGGAAAGGGTGGGGCATAAGTGGGAAAACGTGGTAAATAGTGGGCGACAGGTGGTGGATCGGTGGCAAATCTGTTTATCCAGAGCGCATATCGCAATCTTGACGCCAAGGGCCGTCTGCTGCTGCCGCCAGAGTACAGGGATGCCCTGCTGGCCGCCGGGGATGGTTCCTTCTGGCTGACCATAGGTCTGTACGGAGGCCTCAAGGCCTACATGCCTGCGGATTGGGAAGCCATCGTCGAAAAGCTGAACAGCGTCCCCCTCCCTTCCATGAAGCTTTCCCACGTCAAAACGAAGTTGCTCGGTCTTGCGCAGAGGATGGTCCCCGATGCGCAGGGCCGCATACGTATCCCGCAGCCCCTGATGCGTGCCGCCGGTCTGCAAAAGGACGTGGTACTGGTGGGCATGGCGGACAAGTTCGAAATCTGGGATCAGGCCCGCTTCGATGCCCTGCTGGTGGAAGACGTCAGCGATGAAGTGGCGGCCTGTCATCTTGATATAGCTCTTTAGAGGTAAGCATGACCATGCAGCAGCAGGGACAGGAACGAAATGCGGCTGATCTGCATATCCCTGTCCTGATGAAGGAAACCCTTGCGGCCCTGCAGCCCGTGCTGGATGCCGGAAGGGATCGCCCCGTGCGCATCCTGGACGGCACGCTCGGCATGGCCGGGCACAGCTCTGCCATGTTGCAGGCGGCCCCCCAGGCGGAACTCTGCGCCCTGGACCGGGACGAGGAAGCCCTGGAACTGGCCCGGCGCCGGCTGGAGCCTTTTGGTGGGCGCGTCCATACCTACCATTGCCGCTACAGTCAGTTCGAGGAGGCCCTCGACGACCTGGGCTGGGACAAGGTCGACGCCGTGCTGCTGGATATCGGCGTCTCCTCCCTGCAGCTGGACGAGGCGGAGCGCGGCTTCAGCTTTTACGGGGACGGGCCCCTGGACATGCGCATGGACCAGCATTCCGGCGCGCCTTCGGCCTGGCACTGGGTCAATCGCGAAAGTTTCGACCGCCTCAAAGAATGCATCGCCACTCTGGGCGAGGAGCCGCAGGCCGGGCGCATAGCCCGGGCCATCGTGGATGCCCGCCAGAAGAACCCCATCGATACCACCGCCCATCTGGCGGCCCTGGTGGAGAAGGCCTATCCGCCCGCGTGGCGTGCCAAGGCCCGCCGCCATCCCGCCACGCGCACCTTCCAGGCCCTGCGCATGGCCGTCAACGACGAGCTGGGCGAGCTGCGCCGCTTCCTTGATGCCATCCTGGGCCGTCTGTCCCTGGGCGGCCGTCTGGCGGTCATTTCCTTCCATTCCCTGGAAGACCGCATGGTCAAGCAGACCATGCGCTACTGGGCCGAGGGCTGCCGTTGCCCCCGGCATGTGCCGGTGTGCGTGTGCCACCATGTGCCGGAAGTCGAGATCCTGTACAAAAAGCCCGTGCAGGCCGACGATGACGAGCTGGCCGTCAATCCGCGTGCCAGCAGCGCCAAACTGCGGGCCGTGGAGAAAATAGCCGAGGCGGTTTCATGAAGAAGCTGTCGGTCGGGCTGCCGTTCCGCGGACAGGGCAAGGTCCAGACCAAAAGCTGGCTGCTCCTGCTGGCGCTGGGACTGCTGGCCTGCATGACCATGTGCCTGATCCTGGTCTGGAGCAATATCGAGCGCATCGATACCACCTACTTCATCAATATCGCCCAGAACAAGTTGCAGGAACGCAAGGCCCTGCGCGCCAAGCTGGAAGTGGAGCGGGAGCGCCTTCTTTCCCCGTACGAACTGCGCCGCAAGGCGGAGGAGATCGGCATGAAGGAGCCGAAGCCGGGGCAGGTCCGGCGTATGGAAGCGCACTAGCCGGCAAGCATCACAAGCGGGGGACGCATGTTCAAATTCTCATCCGATACCGGAGACAAGAAACGTCGTCCGGGCCGTACCGCATCGCGTACCGTACGCAGCGGTGGGGCCCGGCGTGTTTCTGTTGCGCCCAAGAACAGGGGCCTGAGCTGGGTCGACAGGGTGGACTGGGGCAAGGCCCGCATCGCCGCTGTCGTGGCCATCTTCTGCGTCCTGTGGCTGGGCCTGTGGGGCCGTGCCTGGTATCTGCAGATGATCGAGGGCCCGCGCCTGGCCGACAAGGCCCGCCGCCAGCATATGGCCACGGAGCTGGTCACCGGCAAGCGCGGCATGATCATGGACCGCAACGGGCAGGTGCTGGCCCGCAGCGTGGAGGCCCGTTCCGTCTATGCCCGGCCGCAGGAGATCCAGGATTTCCTGACCATGGCCAACACGCTGGGGCCCATCCTCGGCATCGAACCGCAAAAGCTCTATGACGAGCTTTCCAAGACCAAGCGCCGTTTTGTCTGGGTGCGCCGCAAAGTGGACGATTACACCGCCGAGGCCGTGCGCAAGGCGGGCCTGCCCGGCATCGGCCTTTCCAAGGAATACGACCGCGTCTATCCCTTCAAGCATCTGGCCGGGCAGCTGCTCGGCTTCGTGGGCGTGGACGACAAAGGCCTGGAAGGCCTGGAACGCTCGCTGGACGACCGTCTTGCGGGCACGCCCACCCGCATGGTGGTGCAGCGCGACGCCATGGGCCGCCGCTTTTACCTGCATGAAGAAGGCAAGGACGAGCTCCGCGGCGAGGACTTGATGCTGACGCTGGACGTGCAGCTGCAGTTCATCGCCGAAGAAGCCGTGGCCCGTGCCGCCCGGGACTTCGATGCCCGCTGGAGCGGGGCCCTGGTGGTGGATGTGCCCAGCGGCGACATCCTGGCCTGGGCGCAGTATCCCTTCTTCAATCCCAATACCTACCGGCAGTCCAGCCCCATGATCTACCGCAACCGGCTGGCCTCCGACGCCCTGGAACCCGGTTCCACCTTCAAGCCCTTCGTCATGGCCTCGGCCCTGCAGGAGCGCAAGATCAACCGCAATACGGCCATCGACTGCGAGAACGGCAAGTGGGAGATCAAGAAGGTGACCATTCGCGACACCTCGCGGCAGGGCGTGCTGCCCGCGCACAAGGTGCTGCGCTATTCCTCCAACATCGGCATGGCCAAGATCGGTCTGGAGCTGGGTTCGCCCACGCTCTACAAGTACCTGCGCGCCCTCGGCTTCGGGGAGAGCACCTGCGTGCCCGTGGCCGACAGCCGGGGCATCCTGCGCCAGCCCCGCTCCTGGAGCGAGGCCGACCTCATGTCCGCCTCCTTCGGGCAGAGCGTGTCCGTCACGGCCCTGCAGATGGCGCAGGGCTACTTGACCCTGCTCAACAATGGTGTCTACAAGCCGCTGCGCCTGCTGCGCGAGCAGGTCAATGTGGAACAGCGTTACGAGCGCATCTTTTCGGAGCGCGTCTGCCGTGAGGTCATGGGCATGATGCGCGACGTGGTGGAAGAAAAGGACGGTACCGGCAAGCGGGCCCGCATCGAAGGGGTGGAAGTGGCCGGCAAGACCGGCACCGCCCAGAAGGCCGACCACAAGGCGGGTTCCTACGGCGCCAAGCGTCTGGCCTCCTTCGTGGGCTTTTTGCCCGCCGACAATCCCCGCTATCTGATCGTGGTGCTGGTGGACGAACCCACCAAGAACCAGTACGGGGGCGTGGTGGCCGCGCCCGTGTTCCGCGAGATCGCCTCGCGCGCCATCACCTACAGTGGCGCCATCGTGCCTGATGCCACCAGTCAGGCGGAAAAGGACGACAAGCCGGACAAGGACAAGGGCCGTCAGCGCGGCCTCAAGCTTTCGCGTCTGGATGTGCCCTTCCTGGCCAAGGAAGACGTCCAGACCAGCCGTCCGCCGTCCATGCAGCAGCCCGGCCATCTGGCCAAGGCCTCCAGCCGGGTCCCCGACGTCAAGGGCAAGACGGTGCGCAACGCCGTGGAACTTTTTGCCCGCGCCGGGATCGTGCCGGAGCTCAAGGGGACCGGCACGCGCGTGGTCAGGCAGAGCCCGCCGCCGGGCACGGCCTGGCCCAAGGAAGGAGAAAACGTCACTTACATTCTGTGGCTCTCGGAGAGGTAACCGTGAATCGCGAATTCGAACAATTGCTCGACAAGGTGCGCCGTGAGGGAGGGGAGATCCGCTCCGACTCGCGTGAGGTCGGCAAGGGGGACATTTTTGTGGCTGTCCCCGGGGTCAATGCTGACGGCGCCCGTTTCATCCCGCCGGCCGTGGAGGCCGGTGCGTCCACCATCATCTGCCTGCCCGGAGGGGCCGAAGCCGAGGCCGCCCGTGCCGCGGGCTGCACGGTGGTCCATCATGACGATCCCCGCGAGGCCCTGTGGCGTCTGGCCGAGGCCCGCTGGCATACCGGCAGCCTGCCGCTGCGCGTGCTGGGCGTCACCGGCACCAACGGCAAGACCACCAGCGCCTATTTGCTGGAGCATCTGTTCACGGCCACCGGACACAAGGTGGGCGTGCTGGGCACGGTGAGCTACCGCTGGCCCGGCCATTGCGAGGCCGCGCCCCTGACCACGCCCGATCCCCTGCGCGTGCACGCCATGCTGGCGGCCATGGCGCAGGCCGGGGTGGACATCGCCGTCATGGAGGTCTCTTCCCACGCCCTGGAACAGCAGCGCGTCTGCGGGGTGCCCTTTGCCGGGGCCTCCTTCAGCAACCTGACCCAGGATCATCTGGATTTCCACCAGGACATGGAAAGTTATTTCCGGGCCAAGTCCCGTCTGTTCCTGGAACTGCCCCGCGCCGACAAGGTCATGGCCATCAACGGCGATGATCCCTGGGGCCGCCGCCTGCTGGAGCTGTGCCCGCGGGCCCTGTCCTTCGGCCTGCAGAAGGCGCTCCCGCAGCAGCGTCATCTGTGGGGCGAGCTGTTGTCCGCCAGTACGGACGGCTGCCATCTGCGCATGCATCTGGACGGCCAGCAGTGGGAACTGCGCTCGCCGCTGGTGGGGGCCTTCAATGCCTCCAACCTGCTCTCCGTGCAGGCCCTGGCCCTGGAGCTGGGCCTGATGCCGGACGATCTGCGCCATCTGGAAGACTTCCACGGTGTGTGCGGCCGTCTGGAACGGGTTCCCAATGCCCGCAAGCTGCACGTCTTCGTGGACTATGCCCACACGCCGGACGCGCTGGTCAACGTCCTGAAGGCCCTGCGCGGCGCCGGTTTCAAGCGCATCGTCACGGTCTTCGGCTGCGGCGGCAACCGTGACCGCACCAAGCGCCCCATCATGGGTGAAGCCGTGGCCCGCTATTCCGACGTGGCCGTGCTGACCTCGGACAATCCCCGTTTCGAGGACCCGGAAGCCATCCTCAAGGATGTGCTGCCCGGCCTGCGCGAAGCCAGGGAAGTCGTCGTGGAAGTGGACCGCCGCAAGGCAACGGCCAAGGCCGTGGAAATGCTCGGTCCCGATGATGCCCTGCTGATCGCCGGCAAGGGCCATGAGGATTATCAGATCATTCAGGGCACCAAACATCACTACAGTGATCAGGAAGTGGTGCGGGAGCTGTTGGGGTGCGCCTAGATCTTGCTGAAATCGTTCGTTGTCTGGGCTGTGCCCGGGATGTGAAGGTGACCGACGGCAGCGTGACGGTCACCTCGGTCGTCACGGACAGCCGCGAGGCCGTGGCCGGCAGCCTGTTCGTCTGCATCGCCGGCGAGCGCGTGGACGGCCATGACTATGCCGCCCGTGCCGTGGAGCAGGGCGCTGTGGCCGTGCTGGCTTCCCGCCCGCTGGAAGGCCTGTCCGTGCCTGTCCTGCTGGTCCAGGATACGGTGCGCGCCCTGGGTGCCGTGGCCGCCCTCTGGCGCGGCAAGTCCTCTGCCCGGGTGGTGGGCATCACCGGCTCCGCGGGCAAGACAACGGTCAAGGAACTGCTGGCCCATGTGCTGTCGCGGCGCGGCAAGACCGCCTGCAATGCCCTCAACCTCAACAATCAGGTGGGCATGCCCCTGTGCATGCTCAAGACCGACGGGGACGAGGACTTCTGGGTCTTCGAAGCCGGTATCAGCCACGAGGGCGACATGGACGAGCTGGGCGCCATCCTCCAGCCCGATCTGGCCCTGATCCTCAACGTGGGCGCCGCCCATACCGAGGGGCTGGGCGAACGCGGCGTGGCCTGGCACAAGTCCCGTCTTCTGGCTCATCTGGCCCCCGAAGGCCAGGCCCTCGTGAGCGCCGACTATGACGACCTCGTCCGCGAGGCGCGGGCCGTGTTCGGCGACGTGCTCTTCTTCACGGCCAGCGGGCGTCCGCTCTCCTATCGTGCGGCCTATGCCGGGTGTTGCGATGGGGTGCACGGGCAGTACCGCCTGTGGCTGGACGGCCGTCCCTGTGACGTTATCGCGCCTTTCCGCGGCGATTACGGTACCGAGAACTGCATCGCCGTGGCGGCCGCCGCCCACATGCTGGGCCTGACCGCCGAGGAGATCGCCGCCGGTTTCGCCGACGCGCAGCTGCCGCCGCAGCGCTTTGCCCGCAGCCGTCGCGGCAACTGGGACATCGTGGACGATACCTACAATGCCAACCCGCTTTCCATGGCCCGCATGCTTGACGCCGCGGCGGAAAGCGCCCAGAAACGGCCTTTCGTGGTGGTGCTGGGCGAGATGCGCGAACTGGGCAGCGTGGCGGACAGGGAGCATGAACGCCTGGGCAGGCATCTGGCCCAGCTGCGTCCTGTGCTGGTCTTCTGGCGCGGCGGCCATGCCGATGCCGTGCGGGACGGCCTGGAGCACGGGCTGTACACGGGCAAGTTCCTGCCCGTGGATTCCGGCGAGGCCTTCGTGCAGGCCCTGCGTGAACATCTTCCCGCCGAGACGGGAGAGCAGGGGGGCCTCATGCTCTTCAAGGGATCGCGCGGCAACCATCTGGAAGAATTGCTTGAAGCTCTGGAGCAGAGCGACTGGCTGCCCGGCAGCCGTACGGAGAGTCTGTAGATGCTGTATAACCTGCTGGTACCGTGGGCGTCCGAATGGACGGCGCTCAATGTTTTCCGGTACATCACCTTCCGTTCCATGGCCGCGCTCATCACGGCCCTGGTGCTCTCCATCCTGCTGGGTCCCCGATTCATCGCCTGGCTGCGCCGCCTCAAATGCGGCCAGCACATCCTGCATGAAGTGACGGCCCATGCCTGCAAGGAAGGCACGCCCACCATGGGCGGCCTGCTGATGCTCTTCAGCCTCACGGTCAGCCTGCTGCTGTGGGCGGATCTGGGCAATTTCTACATCTGGCAGACCCTGCTGGTGTTCTGGGGCTTTGCGGCCGTGGGCTTCTGGGACGACATGACCAAGCTGCGCCATGCCGAGAACCGCGGCATCAGCGGCCGGGCCAAGCTGGCGGGCCAGCTGGCGGTGGCCGTGGTGGCCATGCTCTTCCTGGTCACGGATCCCGGCTATTCCAGCCAGCTGAGCATCCCCTTCGTCAAGGACTGGGCTCCTGATCTTGGTCCCCTGTATCTGCCGTTCGGGGTCTTCGTCATGGTGGCCTCGTCCAATGCCGTCAACCTGACCGACGGTCTGGACGGTCTGGCCATCGGGCCCTGCATCGTGGCCGGTATCGTTTTCGCCATCTTCATCTATGTGACGGGCCATGCCCGCTTCGCCAATTATCTGCTGCTGCCCTATACGCCGGGCGTCGGTGAGGTCACGGTGTTCTGTGCGGCTCTGGTAGGCGCGGGGCTGGGCTTTTTGTGGTTCAACGCCTATCCGGCCCAGGTCTTCATGGGCGACGTGGGCTCGCTGGCCCTGGGCGGCGTGCTCGGCTATCTGGCCCTGCTCTGCAAGCAGGAACTCATCCTGGCCGTGGTGGGCGGTCTGTTCGTGGCCGAGACCCTGTCGGTCATCATGCAGGTGAGCTACTTCCGCTGGACAGGCGGCAAACGCCTGTTCCGCATGGCGCCCCTGCATCATCACTTTGAACTGAAGGGCATCCCGGAATCGAAGATCATCATCCGGTTCTGGATCACGTCCGCACTGCTGGGGCTGGTGGCCCTGTCGGTACTGAAACTGCGCTGATGGCGAGGGCTCCGGCTGCATGAGGCCGGGGCCCGCTCGCTGTTTTCTATCCTGTCCGCCGTGCCTGCCGGTGCAGTGCGCGGCAATATCTTATCCGCGAGGAATGTGACATGGCTCAGAATGAAGATCGTGGCCGGTGCATCAAGGCCGGTGAACTGGCTGTAGTGGTGGGCGCCGGGCGTTCCGGCAAGGCAGCGGCCCGTCTTCTGTTGCGGCAGGGCGCCCGGGTGCGCCTGCTGGAGAGCAATCCCCAGGCTCTGGACGAAGCGCAGGCCGCGGCCCTGCGCGCGGAAGGCATCGAACTGGTGCTGGGGGAACAGGGGCCGGAGCTCTTTGCCGGTGCGAAGATGGTGGTGCCCAGCCCCGGCCTGCCCGTGGTGCGCCTGCGCGAGATGATGGGCCCCCATGCCGATGCGGAAGGTACCGAGATCCTGGCCGAGATGGAGCTGGCCTGGCGCGCCCTTGACGGCGAGCCCGTGCTGGCGGTGACCGGCACCAGCGGCAAGACCACCACGGTCAGTCTGGCGGCGGCCATGCTGCGGGAGCAGGGCCTGCGTGTTTTTCTGGGCGGCAATATCGGCACGCCCCTTTCGGAATATCTGCTTTCCGGCGAAAAGGCCGCCGTGCTGGTGCTGGAGACCTCGAGCTTCCAGCTCCAGTGCTGCTCCACCTTCCATCCCCGGGTGGCCGTGGTGCTGAATATCTCGCCCAACCATCTGGATTACCACAAGGACATGGAAGAATACATCGAGGCCAAGTTCCGTCTGTTCCGCTGCCAGACGGAAGAGGACCTGGCGGTTTTGGAGCCCGGGCTGGAAGAGACCGCCGACCGCTTCGGCCTCAGGGCCCGCAAGGTGTGGATCCGGCCCGAAGGCCGCTTCCCGGACTGCCCCCTGTTCGGGCAGCACAACCAGTTCAATGCCGAAGCCGCCTGGCAGGCCTGCCGTCCCTTCGGCGTGACGCTGGAGAATGCCGCCCGCGCGGTGGCTGCCTTCAAGCCCCTGCCCAACCGGCTGGAATCCGTGGCCCGCGTGCACGGCGTGCTTTATGTGAACGACTCCAAATGCACCACGGTGGCCGCTCTGGAAGTGGCGCTGGAAGCCATGGACCATCCCGTGCATCTGCTGTGCGGCGGCAAGTTCAAGGGCGGGGATCTGGACGGCATGAAGGATCTGCTGCGCCGCAAGGCCAAGAGCGTGAATCTGTACGGGGCCAGCCGCGAGATCTTCGAGGCTGCCTGGCAGGGCGTGGTGCCCCTGTGCTGGCACGAGCGCATGGAAGACGCTGTCCTGGCCCTGCAGGGCAAGGTGAAGGAGGGCGATGTGGTCCTGCTGGCTCCGGCAACTTCCAGTTTTGACCAGTACCGCAATTATGTGGAACGCGGCAACGACTTCAAGCGCATCGTGGGAAGCCTGGCATGAAGAACATGTTCCTGAGCAGGAAGGAAAAGAAAAAGGAAGAAGCCGCTCCCCAGGGCGGAGGCATCTCGCGCGCTCTGGGCAAGGTGAGTTTTGAGGGCTTCGACTGGTGGCTGTTCACCCTGATGCTTATCATCCTGGCCATCGGTCTCATCATGGTGCTGTCTGCCAGCGGCATCGTGGCCGAGCAGGTCAACGGTGACAAATACTACTTTTTCAAGCGCCAGCTGATCTTTGCCTGCGGCGGGGGCCTCGTGCTCTGGGGCGCGGCCCTCATGCCCCGCAGCTGGCTCTACAAATTGCAGTATCCGGCCATCTTCCTCTCCCTGTTCCTGCTCCTGCTGACCCTGTCGCCCCTGACGCCGTCCATCAACGGCGCCAAGCGCTGGATCCCTCTGGGGCCCGTGAACCTGCAGCCCATGGAGTTCGTCAAGATCTCCCTGGCCCTGTACCTGGCCTATTTCATGAGTTCCAAGCAGGCACTGGTCAAGACCTTCAGCCGGGGCGTCATCCCGCCCTTTGCCGTGACGGGCCTGTTCTGCGGCCTGCTGCTGTTGCAGCCCGACTTCGGCAGCGCCGTGGTGGTGGCCAGCATCTTGTTCTTCATGTGTCTGGCCGGGGGGACGCGTTTCATCTATCTGTTCTTCGCCATGATCCTGGCCTGCGCCGGCGCCATGGCCCTGGCCATCCTGGAGCCTTACCGCCTGCGCCGCCTGCTGGCCTTTCTGGATCCGTTCGCCGATCCCACCGACACGGGCTATCACCTGGTGCAGTCCCTGCTGGCCATCGGCTCGGGCGGCTTTTTCGGCGTGGGCGTGGGCGCCAGCCGACAGAAGATGTTCTATCTGCCCGAAGCCCACAACGACTTCATCATGGCCGTTCTGGCCGAGGAGCTGGGCTTTGTGGGCATCACCGTGGTCATGCTGCTGTTCGGCCTGCTGTTCTGGCGCTGTTACCGCATCATCATGCGCCAGACCGAACTGCGCGACCGGCTGACGGCCTTTGGCCTGACGGTCATCCTGGCCATGGGTGCCGTCATGAATCTGGCCGTGGTCATGGGGGTGGCGCCGCCCAAGGGCGTGCCCATGCCCCTGATGAGCTACGGCGGCAGTAATCTTATGGCCACCATGCTCTGCGTGGGCCTGCTCATGAATTTTTCTCGCACGGCCACGGGCAAGGAGGGGAGCATATGGAAAGAGTCCTCTTAACCACCGGCGGTACCGGCGGGCACATCTTCCCGGCGCTGGCCGTGGCGGAAGCCCTGCGTCAGCGCCATCCCGGTGTGGAACTGCTGTTCGTGGGCTCGCAGTACGGTCCGGAACAGCGTTTGGCCCGGGCGGCGGGCATCGACTTCATCGGCCTGCCGGTGCGAGGCTTTTTGGGGCGTGGCCTGCGGGCCTTTGCCGCTGCGGGGCGCATGGCCTGTGCCGTCTGCCGGGCCCGGGGCATCATCCGGCGCTTCCGGCCCCAGGTAGTGGCCGGTTTTGGCGGTTATGCCGCCTTCGCGCCCATGCTGGCGGCCCGTCTGGCCGGTGTGCCCACGGTGCTGCATGAGCAGAACGCCATCGCCGGCATGAGCAACCGCATCCTGGGGCGCCTTGCCCGGCGCATCTGCCTGTCCCTGCCGGGGACCGAGGGCTTCGACGCCTCCCGGACGGTACTGACGGGCAACCCCGTGCGCGCCGCCGTGGTGGCGCTGGCCGGACGGCAGCATGATTTTTCCGGCAAGCGCCTGCTGGTCATGGGGGGGTCCCTGGGGGCCCATGCCCTGAACGTGCATGTGTGCCGTCATCTCGACGCCCTGCGGGCCGCGGGCATCGAAGTGCGCCATCAGACCGGTGTGCGTGACGAGGCCGTGACCCGCGAGGCCTATGCGGCGGCGGGCTATGACCCGGCCTGTGTGAGTGCCTTCATCGACGACATGGCTTCGGCCTATGCCTGGGCGGATCTGGTGCTTTGCCGCGCCGGGGCCACCACCGTGGCCGAGCTTTGCGCCGCGGGCCTGCCCTCGGTGCTGGTGCCGTTCCCCTATGCGGTGCATGACCATCAGACGCGCAACGCCCAGGCCCTGGTGGCCGAAGGCGCGGCCCTGATGCTGCCCGAGGGCCGCATGGAGAGCGACGGCCTCATGGCGCAGGTCACGGACCTGCTGCAGGATACCGGCAGGCTGCGCACCATGGCCGCTGCGGCTTCCGGCTGTGCCCGCGTCCGCGCGGCGGAGCTGGTGGCCGCGGAACTGGAGACCGTGTGCGCACGGTAAGTTCACGATAACATCTTCTTCCGGATAGAGAGAGACATATGGACAGCAAGATTCGGCAGATTCACATGGTGGGCATCGGCGGCGCCGGCATGAGCGGCATCGCGGAAGTCCTGCTCAACCTGGGCTATGACATCTCGGGCTCGGACATGAGCGATTCGGCCGTGGTCAAACATCTGCGCAGTCTTGGGGCCCGCATCGCCGTGGGCCATGCGGCCGAGAACGTGGGCAACGTGCAGGTGCTGGTCAAGTCCACGGCCATTGCCGAGGACAACCCCGAAGTGGTGGAAGCGCGCCGCCGCAACATCGCCATCATCCCCCGTGCCGAGATGCTGGCCGAACTGATGCGCCTGCGCCAGGGCGTGGCCATTGCCGGTACCCACGGCAAGACCACCACCACGTCCCTGACGGCCTCCATCTTCGATACGGCCGGTCTGGACCCCACGGTCATCATCGGGGGGCGCCTCAATGTCTACGGCACCAATGCCCATCTGGGCAGCGGCCACTACCTCATCGCCGAAGCCGACGAATCCGACGGCTCCTTCCTCTGTCTGTTCCCCATCATCAACGTGGTCACCAACGTGGACGAAGACCATCTGGACCACTACGGGACCCGGCAGGCCATCGACGACGCCTTTGTCCAGTTCATGAACAAGGTTCCGTTCTACGGCCTCAACGTGGTCTGCGGCGATGATCCCGGCGTGCGGGCCCTGCTGCCGCGCGTCAAGCGCCCGGTGCTGACCTACGGCTTTGCCGCCGACAACCAGCTGCGCGCCGTGTTGCTGGAATCGGGCATGACCAGCCGTTTCGAGGTCTGGCGCGATGACCAGAAGCTGGGCGAAGTGAGCCTGCCCCATCCCGGCCGCCACAATATCCTCAATGCCTTGGCCGCCATCGGCGCCGCCACGGCTGCCGACATCCCCTTCGAACGCTGTGTGGAAGGTCTGGCCACCTTCCGGGGCGTGGGGCGCCGCTTTGAATTCAAGGGCGAACGCAATGGGGTGACCGTCATCGACGACTACGGCCATCATCCGGCCGAGATCGCGGCCACGCTGGCCACGGCCCGCCAGGTCTTCCCTGACCGCCGTCTGGTGGTGGCCTTCCAGCCGCACCGCTTCAGCCGTACCCAGGCCCATTTCGGCGAGTTCTGCAAGGTCTTCGACGTGGTGGACCAGCTGGTGCTGACCGAGATCTACGCCGCTTCCGAAAAGCCCATCCCCGGTGTTTCCGGCGAGAGCCTGGCCCAGGGCATGCGCCAGGTCTCCGAGACCCCGGTCACCTATTTCCAGACCATCGACGCCATGGTCAAGGGCCTGGACGATATCCTGCAGCCCGGTGACGTGCTGCTGACTCTGGGGGCCGGCACCATCACCCGTGTGGGGCCCGCCTGGCTGGAGGGCGGCAAGGATGCGTGAGATCCTGTCTCCTTCGCTGGCAGAGCGGACATCACTGCATCTCGGGGGCCGGGCCATCGCGGAACTGGTGCTTGAGCGTGCCGAGGATTATCCGCTGCTGGCAGAACGTTTGCAGCAGCTGGGCGGGAGCCCGTTCATCATTGGCGCGGGCACGAATTTGCTTGCCCGCGATGGTGAATTACCAGTCGTACTGCTTCGTTCTGCAATCAAGGAAGGCCCCGAGATCGTCTGGGAATCTGAAGCGCGGGCCCATGTGCGGGCAGGGGCGGGCGTCCCCCTGCCGCGCCTGCTTGGTTTCTGTGCCCGGCGGGGTTTAGGCGGTCTTGAGGGCCTTGTCGGCATCCCCGGGAGCGTCGGAGGGGCCGTGGCCATGAACGCAGGCTCCTACGGTTGCGAGACCTGCAGGAATCTCTTGGAAATCAAGGCCGTTGTCGATGGTCGCCCGCGGGTCTTCCCGGCAGCGGAACTGCAGTATGGTTACAGAACCCTGCTGGTGGACGGCAAAAAAAACGGTTTTCTTGTGCTCGAAGCCACATTTGACTTGACCAAGACTGACAGGGATGGCATTTCTAAACTCATGCATCGCAATATTTGCGAGAAAAAGTCTAAACAACCTGTGACAGCGTGGAGTGCGGGCTGCGTATTCAAAAATCCGGCCCCGGACAAACCAGCCGGCATCCTTCTGGATAGGGCCGGCTTTCGCGGCAGGCGGCTTGGCGGGATGGCTTTTTCGACCATGCATGCCAATTTTTTGATAAATGAAGGGAATGGCAGCGCGAGTGCCGCGTTCGAACTGATAGAGAGTGCGCGGCAGGGAGTGCTGGAGCAGTTCGGCATCACGCTGGAAACGGAAGTCAGGATCGTGCCGTGACCTTTTCGCTGAAAAAAAACCGGCGCAATACGCGCTCCTACAGCGGTAGTTCGACACCTGCTCCCAGTCGCAGCACCGCTTCCCGCCCCAATACCCGCAACCGGGCCAAGCCGGCGAGGGAAAAACGTCAGTTCTCCCTTTGGAGCAAGCTGCAGGGCGGGCGTGTGCAGCGTTTTTTTTGCGTCCTGCTCCTGCTGGCAGGGCTGGTAGCGGCTGTGACGGGCCTGTGTGCCGGGTCCATCTGGCTGTACGGCAAGGCCACGACCAGTGACTTCTTCGCCACGCGGCATATCGACGTGGCCGGGAATGTCAGATTGTCGCGGGAGATGGTCCTGCAGTATGGCGGCCTGAAGGAAGGGGAGAACTCCCTGGCGGTCAGCATCGCGGAAGTGGAGCGCAAGCTGCGTGCCACGCCCTGGGTGGAAGAGGTCTCGGTCAAACGTCTGTTGCCGGACCGCTTCGTCATCAAGATCAAGGAGCGTATGCCCACCTTCTGGGTCCACAAGGACGGGGTGCTGTATTACGCCAATGAATCCGGCGAGGCCATCGCGCCTGTGGAGAGCCGCAACTTCCTCTCGCTGCCGACCCTGTCCGTGGAAGCGGGGGCCGAGGATGACGTGGCCTACCTGCCGCGATTCATGAAGGATCTGCATGCGGGCAGCCTGCCGGTGGAGGCGGGGGCCATTGCGTCGATCACGGTGAGCCCCGCACGGGGTATCGAGATATATCTGGAAGACCGCGAGATGCGGCTTTCCATCGCAACGGATGACTGGGCCGGGAATCTTGCCTGGATCGGCCTGACGCTGGGGGATCTGGCACGCAGGCACGAGCTGAAGAACGTGCGTGAGGTGCGTTCGGTCAACGGCAGTGTCTGGGTGACGCTCAGTCAGCCCATGCGCGGATGATGTTTGGTGAGGAGTAACTATGGCGGATCTCATTGTAGGCCTGGATATCGGCACTACCAAAGTGTGTGCGGTCGTAGGGGAAATGGCGGAAAACGGCCTGGTGGATGTCGTTGGGATCGGCACCCGTCCCTCTCACGGCATGCGCAAGGGCGTGGTGGTGAATATTGAGCAGACCGTGCAGTCCATCCGGGGCGCCATCGAGGACGCCGAGCTCATGGCCGGCTGTGAGATCAATTCGGTCTATGTGGGGATCGCCGGCGGGCATATCGCCGGGATCAACAGCCATGGCGTCATCGCCGTCAAGGGCGGCGAAGTGGGCCAGCGCGATGTGGAACGCGCGCTCGATGCGGCCCGTGCCGTGGCCATCCCCGCGGACCGTGAAGTCATCCACATCCTGCCGCAGGAATATATCGTGGACAACCAGCGCGGCATCGCCGATCCGCTGGGCATGGCGGGCGTGCGTCTGGAGGTCAAGGTGCACATCGTGACCGGGGCCGTGACCTCGGCCCAGAACATCGTGCGCTCCTGCCACCGCAGCGAACTGGAAGTCTCGGACATCGCGCTGGAATCCCTGGCATCGGCCAAAGCCGTGCTGACGGAAGAAGAGCGCGAGCTGGGCGTCGCGCTGGTGGACATCGGCGGCGGCACCACGGACATCGCCATTTTCGCCAACGATTCCATCAAGCACACCCATGTGCTGGCGCTGGGCGGCCAGAACCTGACCAACGATATCGCCTTTGGCCTGCGCACCCCCATTGCGGCGGCCGAGCGTATCAAACTCAAGTATGGCTGCGCCCTGACCGACATGGTGCGGCATGACGAATTCATCGAAGTCCCCACCGTGGGCGGCCGTGATCCCAGCCGCATCTCCCGCCAGATTTTGGCGGAGATCTGCGAGCCGCGCATGGAAGAGATCCTGTGTCTGGTGAACCGGACGCTGGAAAACTCCGGTTACAAGAACTTCCTGGGCGCAGGTGTGGTGCTGACCGGCGGCACGGCCCTTATCGAGGGCTGTCAGGAGCTGGGCACGCAGATCTTCAACCTGCCCACGCGTATCGGCTACCCCCGCAATGTGGGCGGCCTCAAGGACGTGGTGAACAGCCCCAAGTTTTCCACGGCTGTGGGTCTGCTGCGTTACGGTGCGGAAAAGGAAGTTTCCGGCCAGAAAAAGTTTACTCCCACGCACAGAGACAGCGGCGTTTTCGAAGGCCTGCTGGCGCGCATGAAGAAGTGGTTTTCCGACATTTCCTAAAAAAACAAAGCGGGCAAGCTTTTAGAGTATTTGAGGAGAGGGAACTATGTCACAATCCATTGTTGATGATATCGACATCACGCTGGGCAATAATGCCAAGCTTAAGGTCATCGGTGTAGGCGGTGGCGGCGGCAACGCCGTGCAGAACATGATCACTTCCGGTCTGCAGGGGGTGCAGTTCATCTGCGCCAATACCGATATGCAGGCCCTGAGCCGCAACAACGCCCCGGTCAAAATCCAGCTGGGCGAAAAGCTCACCAAGGGCCTGGGGGCCGGTGCCAACCCCGCCGTGGGCCGTGAGGCCGCCCTGGAAAGCGTCAATGCCATCCGGGAAGCCATCGGCGATGCCGACATGGTCTTCGTGACCGCCGGCATGGGCGGTGGTACGGGGACGGGGGCCGCGCCCGTCGTGGCCCAGACCGCCAAGGAAATGGGCGCTCTGACCGTGGGTGTCG
>OGNF01001107.1_pt1 | contig 26110 bp, 19 predicted proteins | sample 1573321 | NCBI WGS metagenome assembly OGNF01 (sample SAMEA2581911, study PRJEB24529) | metagenome | biome: Human gut stool | place: China | collected 2011 | reverse complement strand
AAAAGAAGCAGGAATGGAAGTACACCTTATCGAAGGCGTAGAGTCCGACCCCTCTGTTACTACCGTTATGAACGGCGCTGCTAAGATGCAGGAGATCGGCCCTGACTGGATAGTTGCAATGGGCGGCGGCTCGCCTATCGACGCAGCTAAGGCTATGTGGATCAAGTACGAGTATCCTGAATGTACGTTCGAGGATATGTGCAAGGTATTCGGTATCCCTGAGCTGAGAAAGAAAGCTCACTTCTGCGCAGTATCCTCTACTTCCGGTACAGCTACCGAGGTCACCGCATTCTCGATCATTACCGATTATGACAACGGTATCAAATATCCTATCGCTGACTTTGAGATCACCCCTGACGTTGCTATCGTAGACCCCGAGCTGGCTGAGACCATGCCCCAGAAGCTTACCGCTCACACCGGTATGGACGCTCTTACCCACGCAGTTGAGGCTTATGTATCTACCGCAAACAGCGCATACAGCGATCCTCTCGCTATCCACGCTATCGAAATGATACAGCACGACCTTGTAGATTCCTACAACGGCAATATGGAAGCAAGAGACAGAATGCATGACGCGCAGTGTCTTGCCGGTATGGCGTTCTCTAACGCTCTGCTGGGTATAGTTCACTCTATGGCTCACAAGACCGGCGCTGCTTTCGCAGACTACGGCGCACACATCATCCACGGCGCTGCAAACGCTATGTACCTGCCTAAGGTAATCGAGTTCAACGCTAAGGACGAGACCGCTAAGAAGAGATACGGCGTTATCGCTGACTATATGCACCTCGGCGGAGCTAACGACGACGAAAAAGTCAAGCTGCTCATCGAGTACGTTCGCGGCATGAATGACAAGCTGAACATTCCTCACTGCATCAAGAACTACGGTTCCGACAGCTATCCTACCGAGCAGGGCTTCGTTCCCGAGAACGTATTCCTCGAAAGACTGCCCGAGATCGCTAAGAACGCTATCGCAGACGCTTGCACCGGCTCTAACCCCAGAATTCCTACTCAGGAAGAGATGGAAAAGCTGCTGAAGGCTTGCTACTACGATACCGAAGTTGATTTCTAATTCGTACATAACACGTCCTTTCTATAATTAAACGTGAAGCCGCCGCGGTATATCTGCGGCGGTTTTTCTTTGTGCAAATTTGGGTCAAGCCCCGTGCAAAACTGGGTCAAGCTCCGCAAAAGGGCAAATAAAAAGCAAAAACGGAGAACTTCGGCTGTCCTCCGCTTTTGCAAATGCGGGAAATTTATGATACAACTTGTGTAGAAGGCTAAACTTTATATAGACAGCACCACACAGCTGCTGCTTTTAACTTTCTTTTGTACTTTTCTATTGTGATAGCCTTTTCGTTTCGGCGCTAAAATTTTCGTACATCGGCTGAGATGAAATTTATAGCGCTGCGATTTTCTATGTTCATATTTCCTATCACTATTTTATTATACACCATTATCCTCTTCCTGTCAATGCGGAACATAGACAAATAGCGCATAGTAATCAGCTTCTGATATATGAGATATGCACAAAATCCGTTCGCGGTAGCGTTTTCCTACCATGTTCATATTTCAAATGCCAAGTGTGTAAACGTATACCTGCGCAGCGAAAATCCACGAAAAAGCGGAGCTGCAAAATACAGCTCCGCTGAAAGTTACTGTAAAAACGTTCACTTCTATATCTACATCGCGCCAGCAAACGTGCGGCGGAACTCCGCAGGACTCATGCCCTCGTACTTTTTGAAAACCACCGAAAAGTACGAGCTGTCCTGAAAGCCCGACTCCGCCGAGATCTCGGAGATGGGCTTTTCGCTGAACATCAGCAGCTCTTTTGCGTGCATTATGCGCACGCGGGTGATAAACTCCATAGGGCGCATTTCCAGATTTGTCTTAAAGAGCCTGCAAAGGTGCTGCTCGGTAATTCCCGCCAGCTCGGCAAGGTCGGAAAGGCGTATCTGCTCAGAATAGTGGTCTTCGATGTACCGCAGCACCTCGGAATAGCTGTCAGTATGCGTCGCCGCGAGCGACTGCGAAAAGCGGCTGTCAATGCCCTGCCGCAGCTCCAGCATGAGCATATACAGCAGTCCCGAAGCCGCGCTCGAACCGTATATCTTGTCGCCCTTCAGCTCGTAGTACGCTTTTTGCATTATATCGTGCATAGTGTCGGCGAGCGGATTTCCCAGCTTTGCGAAGCTTGTCAGCCCCCACTTTTTGATGAGCGCGAGCGCCTCATACCCCGAAAAGCACATCCAGTCGACGTACCAGTCCTTCTCAGCCGCGCGGTATGAATGCGGCATCCCCGCGGGTATGTAAAAAGCGGTGTTCTCAGGCAATCGCAGCTTTTTGCCGTTTACGGTAAGTATGCCCTCTCCCTTGCGCGAAACGAATATTTGCGGGTACTGGTAGCCTGACGGCCGCTCTATCGGGAACTGCCAGCACTCTATGCCGACGCCGATGACGTAAAAAGGCAGCTCTTTTTCTATACTTATAACAGGAAAAATCTGTTTTTGCATTGGCGCTTCCTCCCCAAAAAAAGACAGCGGACTGCCGCAAAGCGGGGGGCGTTATCCCCCTGACGATGCCGCAGCCCGCTGAAAACTTAATATATTACAACTTAGCAAACAGTAAATTCAAAAATCAATACAGCTCAGCCGCTTATATTTTAGGCTCTCTGTAAATAATATCCTCTCTTCTCGGGCCGTTGGATACCATTGTGATGGGGTAACCGATGTGGCTCTCTACGAAGTCTATGTACTTCTTGCAGTTTTCGGGAAGCTCATCGTAGCTGCGGATACCGCGAATATCGCACTTCCAGCCGTCGAGGGTCTCGAATACGGGCTTGCACTTTTCCAGCTCTCTTGTGGTCGGGAAATCGGTGATGACCTTGCCGTCAAGCTCATAGCCTACGCACACAGGTATCTTATCGAGGTAGCCGAGCACGTCGAGCACGGTGAAAGCTACGTCGGTAGCGCCCTGCATTCTGCAGCCGTACTTAGAAGCTACGCAGTCGAACCAGCCCATTCTTCTGGGTCTGCCCGTAGTAGCGCCATACTCGCCGCCGTCGCCGCCGCGTCTTCTCAGCTCGTCAGCCTCTTCGCCGAATATCTCGGAAACGAAAGCGCCTGCGCCTACTGCGGAAGAGTAAGCCTTGCAAACGGTAACTATCTTCTTTATCTCATAAGGAGGAATGCCCGCGCCGATAGCGCCGTAAGCCGCCAGCGTGGAGGAAGAAGTAACCATCGGGTAAATACCGTGGTCAGAGTCCTTCAGCGAGCCGAGCTGACCTTCGAGCAGTATCTCCTTGCCCTCTTTGATAGCGTTATGCAGATAAAGCGAAACGTCGGCAACGTAAGGCTCTACCATCTTTCTGTACTCCATCAGGGTATTGAAAAGCTCTTCTTCGTCTATCTCGGGCTTATTGTAAAGGTATTTCAGCAGTACGTTTTTCTGCGTGCAAACGCGGCTGATCTTTTCTTTAAGGTACTCCTCATCGAAAAGCTCCTGCACCTGAAAACCTATCTTTGCGTATTTATCAGAGTAAAAAGGCGCTATACCGCTCTTAGTAGAGCCGAAGCTTGCCTTGCCGAGGCGCTCTTCCTCATACTGGTCGAAAAGCACATGATACGGCATTACTATCTGCGCTCTGTCAGAAATAAGCAGCTTAGGCGCGGGAACTCCCTGCTCTATCACCTTATTCAGCTCGTTAAAAAGCACGGGTATATTCAGCGCTACACCGTTTCCTATAATATTGGTAGTGCGCTCAGAGAAAACGCCAGAAGGCAGTGTATGAAGCGCGAATTTACCATAATTATTCACTATGGTATGACCTGCGTTAGCGCCGCCCTGAAAACGGATCACGACGTCAGATTCCTGAGCCATCATATCGGTGATCTTGCCCTTGCCTTCGTCGCCCCAGTTAGCGCCCACAATTGCTCTTACCATTTTAATGTACCATTCCTTTCCGAATTTGTCAGCGGATACAGGCGATACAAAGCATACCGCCACACTTTATAAGAATAACACAAAAAAGCGCCGCTGTCAAGTGCTTTATCCCGCACTCTCCCGCCTTTTTGTCGATTTCACAATTTATTAACAATCAATACCCATCGCCGTAGCCGTAATCATCGCTGTAATAAGCGTCGGCATTGTCGTTGTAATTGTAATCAGCGGCGTTGTCCGTGCTGCCGGTGTTATAGTCGGCGGCGGAGGAGTCCGCGGGGGTGATGTCGGCATACTGAGCGTACTTTTTCAGAAAGTCCTCGTTGCCGGGGGAATCGGCGTAGTCGGAAGTAACGTTCAGGTATTCCTCTAAGCACTTTCCACTTGCCTTCATCTGCTGCGCCGCCTCAATGCCGACGTAGCGGATATGCCAAGGCTCGTAATCGTAGCCCGTTATCTTTTCCTTGCCCTTCGGGAAGCGTATGATAAAGCCGTACTCGGCGCAGTGCTGTTCCAGCCAGTTCGCCTCCGCCGTGCCCTCAAAGCTGAAATCGGTTGTGTTTACGTCGATGCAAAGTCCCGTCTGGTGCTCGGAATGGCCGGGGCGCGCAGATACCGCGTCCGCTTCGTCAAGTCCGCGCTGCGAGGCGTACTGCTCAAAAAGCGTCACCTGCTCGTCGTAACTGCGATAGCCTGAGCATATCCAAAGCGTTATGCCTTCACTCCAAGCCTGCGCCGCCATGCTGTTGAAAGCTTCCGATACTTCGCTGTTCAGACCGGGGTCGTAGTCAGAGGGCAGCGAAAATGTCTTGTTTACTATCATGATGCCGTCAACGTAGGTTATGCCGTCTTTGGTAACGAGCTGGTGACCCGTCGCCTGACCCTTGTAGATGTCGCTGTTTTCGCTCTGCGAGGAGCTTTCATTATCCTCGGCTTCCGAGCTTTCGGTATCTTCCGCGGGGGCTGCCTGCACCTGCTGCGAAGAGCTTTCGCCCGTGTAAGTGCCCTGCGGCTCTTTGTCGCCGCTCGCGTTCACGATGACCATTATTATCAGCGAGATTATTATAACGCCCGCTGCCGCCATTACCATCTTAGCATGCAGGCGGTCGCGCGCGAGCTGGTCTGCCTTTTCGCGGCGCAGCTTTGCGCGAGCTATCTGCTCGCGTACATATTCCTCATATTCGGGGTCGTATTCCCTTTCGCCATCGTTACCATAATCATCGTCATAACGTTCGTCAGACCGCGGCGCTTCGTCATGACCCTCGTAATTTCCGTATCGGTCGTAATCATCGTACCCATCGTAATCATATCCGCCGCCCGAGCCGTCCTGCCAGTCGCGCTCGTAACGATCGCCGTTATAATCGCGATCGACACGATCATTGTAGTTATCATAATTATCCATAAGCAATAAAATTCCTTTTCAAATACGGCAAATACGACGAAACGTAAATTGCCGCCTAAATGTAATATTTCTACACTTCTGATTATACCATACTTCAATAAAAAAATCAAGTCGGGGGCTGCGGTGCGCGCTCCCCGACCTGTTTAGATGCTTTTTAACGAAAGATATTTTTTTTCAAACTCCGCAACGGGTATCGCCTTGTCGAAAAGCCAGCCCTGCGCCATTCTGTGGCCGCTGCTGCAAAGTATCTCCGCCTGCTTTTCAGTTTCCACGCCCTCAAAGATTATTTCCTTGCTGGCGGTCTGTATCAGATTGCATATCCTGTCGATATACTCTCTCGATTTTTCGTTGTTCTCTATGTTGTCGATAAACACCTTGTCTACCTTTACGATGTCTACAGGCGCGTCCATCAGTACGCTCAGCGAGCTGTAACCCATGCCGAAATCGTCGATGTCTATCTTAAAGCCGTGCTCGCGCAGCTTCTTCATGTTGGTAAAAAGGTTCTTTACGTCCTGCGTAAAGCAGCTTTCGGTCACTTCTATCTCTATCAGGCTTTTCTCCACGCCGTAGCGGTCTGCCAGCTCGGCTATCCTGCTGACGAAATTCGGGTAAATGTTGTGCTTGCGCGAGAAGTTTACCGATACCGGGTACAGGTGTCTGCCCTCGCGCTTCCATTTCGCAAGATTTATCAGCACCTGCTCGTATATGTAGAAATCGAGCTGGGTTATGTAGCCCACGTTTTCCAGCACATCGATAAATTCGTAAGGCAGCTTGTAAGAGCCGTCGGCGTTGCGCCAGCGCGCCAGCGCTTCCGAGCCTATCAGCCCGCGCGTTTTCATATCGAACTTGGGCTGTAAGAAAAGCTCTATCGCCCCTGTTTTTATAGCGTTGAATATCTCGCTCGCTATCGCTTGGTCGTGGCTGCGCTTTATCCTCATTCGTTCGGCGTATATGCCGCCGGGAATATCGGTGCTGCCCTTTACGCTGCGGCGCGCGAGGTTCGCGTTGTCTATCGCAGTGTTTATATCCTCGTCCGCGGCGCGCATGAAGTACAGTCCGCACGAAACTTGTATATTGCTCAGCGGATATTTCTTCTTCTGCATCTCAGAGAATTTGCGGTTGCGCTCGCCTATCTTGTCGATAAGCTTTTCGCGGTCTTTAGCGCGGTAGAGCGATACAAAGTAGTCTGAGTAGATGCGGCAGCCCGCAACGCATACGCCGCAGTTCATTATAATGTCGGCAAAGTCGGCAAGCATCTTATCGCCCGCCTCGTAGCCGAAGTTTTCGTTCACATATGAAAAATCGTTTATGTCAGAGTAGCATACGGCGAAGCAGTCGCCCGTAGGGAAAAGCTCTTTCAAGCTCGCGGCGGCAGCCTTTTCAAAAGCGCCTCTATTAAGCAGACCCGTCACCGCGTCGGTGGTCGAGAGCCTTTCTATCTCGCGGCGGTCGTGCGCCATGCGGCTCTTCAGCGTTTTAACGTGGTCGATGTTAAAGAACATTCCGTAAACGCCCGTTATCTCGCCGTTTTCATTCTCGGCGCTGATATACGGCATACGGTACCAGCGGTAAGTGCCCTTTTTTATAAGGCAGCGGAAATCTGCCGTGCCTTTTTGCGGTGAAGCGAGCGCATTTTCCCATGTCTTGTAAAACACCTCGATGTCATCGGGGTGTATCAGCCCATCTGCCGTCCTGCCGGAGAGGAAGTTGCGCATTATACCGTTGCTGCCAAACTGCTTCATCACCTGCTCGCCAGCGGTAATGCTGAGCTCGTCGCGCTCGGCGTTGTATTCAAAAAATTTCTCTTCCGTATTATCGGCTATCATCTGCATACAGTAGCCCTGTTTTTTGAGCCTGTATTCAGCCATTTTGTTCTCGGTAATATCTGCAATGGCGCAGTAAAGCATAGCGCCATCTTCGCCCTCGGGCGGGTCTAGGTAGCGCGCGCGCAGGCGCAGCCATGCTCTTTCGCCGCTGCGGCATATAGGCAAGTCCTGCTCAAAAAGCAGCTTGGTCTTTACGCACTCGTCTATATTTTTCAGCAGCTTTTCACGGTCGCTGCCTTTTATAATGTCTATCAGCCCGCAGCAGCTGTCTTTATCCATGCCGATGATGCGGTAATACTCGTCGCTTGCCTTCACCATTTCGGGGATCCCGTCGGCTATGCGCACCATCACCAGCTCGTCGCTCACGCTTTCGGCTATGGCGTCCATTTCCTTTTCGGCAGATTCGTACTTGCGTTTCAGCGCGGCGTGATCTGAGTTATCCGCCACGGTAATGTTTACGCAGCTATGCCCCTCTGCCGATGTGAAGTCTGTGCCTATGCAGATAATGTCGAGCACTGTGCCGTCGGCACACATCAGCCTGTGTTCCAGCGCTCCGCCGCCCACTGTACGCAGTTTCTCGACCTTTTCCATATAAGAATCAAATTCGTCGCGCGGGATAAGATCGTCAAAAACGACCTCCCCGCCGTCAAACTGCCTCGGGGAATATCCTGTAAGAGAGATAAAGCCCTCGTCATAATCAAAAATCTTTCCGCCGTCGGTAAAATCCGCGCAATATTTTCCGCACTTTACCTTTGTTATTTTTTTGTCCACGGCGAGGCTCACCCCTTTCACCATTTCATGATCCTATAGATCTTTGTCATTAGATATATGTATATCCCTGCACTAAATTTGTATATTTTACCTTCATACCACAATTATTCTTACTATATTATACAACAAATTGTACAGTTTTTCAATAGGCGCATATGATTTTCGTTATTTTAACTAATTAAAGCTGCCATAGTTAGTTGAATACCGCTATATCACATTCATTTCAAACGTTTACGCCATGGGTAAAAATGCAGTAAATATGTAATGAAAAGCAGTCGTGAATTGGCGGATCTATCAATTTGCTTGAACATTTGTGCAAAAAACTTGACACATAGGCTAAAATATGCTATATTATAAAGGTAAGTTTTACAGCATGAGCAGATTTTTTTATAGGATTACAAGAGGGGGTATTTCTGTGAAAAAGATGTCGAAAGGCTTCACGTTGGTAGAACTTGTAGTAGTTATCGCGATAATCGGCGTTTTGGCGGCGATACTTGTGCCGTCGATGCTGAATTATGTGCGCAAATCGCGCCTGAAATCTGCGAACACCAATGCCAAAACGGCTTACAACGCCGTGGCGGAGTTTTTGGCCGAGCAGGAGAGCAAGGGAATTTCCCGCGAGCAGGCGATAAGCTATTACGGCGGCAACGTGATAGACTGCACCACCCCGCCCACCGGCAATCAAAATCAGCTGCAGGCGCAGGAAGCCGTGTATTCCGTACTAGCGGAAAACGGCATTACAGCGGGCGATGTATGGGTAGGCGAGCAGACGATAAACAGCACAGCTTCATTTTACGTTCAGTGGACGGGCGACGAAGACCCGACGCTTAACACGGCGATATTCGGGCAGTATCCCGACCCGATAACGTGGGACAGCTGGAAAAACGGCAGTCTGCACTGGAAGCAGTACAATGAATACGATTAAAAAGACCGCTTGACAAACGCCGCTCGGCGTGGTATAATTAAGATAACAAAAGAGGCGCACTGCTGTAAGCGGTTCTCCTCCAAAAGATTGTCTTATTTTTAAAATAATCGCCCTATTTGGAAGGTGGGGCGGTTATTTCTTTTTGTTGTTGCAAATGTCGAAAACGAGTTCGACTATGTTAACGATCAACGTTAGTATTGCTACTACTGTTTCCACGCTCATACTTGCTCACCTCCATCTCTGGAGGAAGATTTGAACCGCCTACCGTTTTTATGCAGTACGCCTTGATCAGTATTGTAACATATTTGTCGGGTTTTGTCAAATGCCGCCGCTCTTTTTTGGGAGCGGCTGTTTTTGCGCCCGAACGATAATTTCTCCGCCGATACACACATTCTTAATATGCAAGTAACAGTCGTGTGGTAGAATTAAATTTATATGTGTTTAAAAATGTATATGTAAGATGTGACTGTAAAAAGGAGGAATTTGTATGAATACTGCGGAGCTTGAAAAGACTGAAAATTCCGAAAGCACCGCTCCCGTTAAGGAAAATAAGATGGGCGTGCTGCCCGTCGGCAAACTCGTTTTCTCAATGTCGCTGCCTATGATGGTGTCTATGCTGGTGCAGGCGCTTTATAATATCGTGGACAGCCTATTCGTTTCTCAGATAAACCAGAACGCTTTTACAGGCGTTTCGCTCGCTTTCCCGCTGCAAAATCTTATGATAGCCGTCGGCGTGGGCACGGGCGTCGGCGTCAACGCTAACCTCGCCCGCGCACTGGGCGAAAAGAAGTTTGAAAAGGCGAACAAGTTCGCGCGGCACGGAATTTTCCTCGCCGTATGCAGCTACCTCGCGTTCCTCGCTGTGACCCTCTGCTTTACTAAGGTATATTTCCGCGCGCAGACCGACGTCGCCGCTACTATCCGCTACGGCGAACAGTACCTCTACATCGCGGGCGGACTGAGCGTCGGCTCGTTTATGCAGATAATGAACGAACGTCTGCTGCAATCCACCGGCAAGACTGTCCTCTCGATGTTCACGCAGGGGCTTGGCGCAGTCATCAACATCGTGCTCGACCCGATACTGATATTCGGCATTGGCCCGTTCCCGAAAATGGGCGTTGCTGGCGCGGCGGTCGCGACGGTGGTGGGGCAGATATGCGGCGCGCTGTTCGGCATATACCTCAACGTCACCCGCAACCACGAGATAAACCTCAATATGCGCGGCTTCCGCCCCGAGGAAAAATTTGTAAAGAGCATTTACGCGATAGGCGTGCCCTCGATCATAATGGCTTCGGTAACCTCTGTAATGACATTCCTACTCAACCTTATACTGGCGGGTTTTAGCGCGCTTAAAGACACTCTGCAATCGGTACTCGGCGCGTATTTCAAGCTCCAAAGCTTCATTTTCATGCCCGTATTCGGTCTTAACAACGGCACCGTGCCGATAATCTCGTACAACTACGGCGCAGGCAAACGCACCCGACTTGTAAAGACGATAAAGATCTCCGCACTTTTCGCGACGTCGATAATGCTGCTGGGTCTGCTGCTGATGCAGGTATTCCCCGCACAGATGCTTGAGATATTCAAGGCGAACGGCGAAATGCTGCGCTGGGGCGTGCCCGCGCTTAGGATAATCAGCGTGTCGTTCATATTCGCAGGCGTCGCCATTGTATTCAGCTCGGCGTTCCAGTCGCTGGGTCACCCGATAAATTCTATGATAATATCCATCGCCCGCCAGCTGGTAGTGCTCGTGCCCGCGGCGTTCCTGCTCGCAAAGACCGGCAACCCCGACATGGTCTGGTGGTCGTTCCCGATAGCCGAGATAATGTCGCTTTCTGCCAGCATTTTCTTTATGATAAAGATACACCGCGAGGTCATTCGTCATATTCCCGATAACGAATAACAACATTGCTGTTCACATATGTGTCACATTTAATATTGCGGGGGGATTTATGAACAAATAATTTGTGTAAATCAACAAAATTGTTTCGCACCTATTGACAAATAATTTGTTTTAAGATATAATAAATTACGCTGAAGGACACAAAGAGCGTGCGGACATGCAGCAAAATGCAGGGGGCACGGCTTAAAAATGCTTTAGCAGGCATATACTTCCGCTCCGAAAATGGGGTCTGCGGTTTACAGTTTGTTCAAACTGCTAAAACGCAGACAAGCGATTTGTCATATTGCACAAATTTCAAAAAAATTTGTGAAAACTTATTGACAAATCAGAGAAAGCGGTGTATAATGTAATTACGCTGAGGGGCACAAAGAGATGTGAGCCGAAAGCGGTACATAAAGTAAGCTTTCCGCGGCAGTTCCGCTGCGGTGCTTTATAAAACAAATATTTTTATGGAGGGATTTTTCTATGAAAAAGACACAGAAAGGTTTTACTCTGGTTGAACTTGTAGTAGTTATTGCCATTATCGGCGTACTGGCAGCTATTCTGGTTCCTTCGATGCTTAACTACGTTAAGAAGTCCAGACTTAAGACCGCAAACTCAAACGCTAAGACCGCTTACAATGCAGTTGCTGAGAACGTAGCAGACGCTGAAACCAATGGTTATGCACTTTCCGCAGTTCTGACTGCAGATACTGACGCTTCTAAGTGGAAGATAACTGCAGGCACTGTATATGATGCAAAAGCTAGCGCGGCTGATGCCGGTGCAGAGAAGATTGCTGCAGCTCTTAGAGAGAACGGCGACGAGGCTGGATGCTTTAAGGTAGCTAAGGCTACTATCAGCGGTCAGGCTTCTTACGTTGTACTTTGGGCTAAGAATACTTCCGACGAAATGGTTGGTAGATATCCTGACGCTGTATCTTGGGATTCTTGGAAGTCTGAGACTTCTCATGAGACTATCAGCAGCTTCACCATCACTAAGGGCAGCTCCACTATTTCTGCAGCTTCCTAACTGATAAGTGAAATTATCTAGCTAATACAGATTATTACATAAGCTCTGTGAAAACAGGGCTTATGTTTTTTTAAGGATAAATTTATGAAAAAGACGATAATAACTATTATAGCCGTCGGCGTTTTGGCACTTTGCGCAGGAACGGCATATCTGATAAACAACAATGTTAATGACCTTGACGAAACGCCGCAGAACGATTCACTTGTTTATTTCAAGAAAAACACAAATCTCCCCGATAATATAGACGTTTTCGCTAAAGACGGCGAAAAAACTTCCGACATCACGCCAGCAATGTGGCAGGTCACTGCGCCTAATGGAAAAAGTATGTATATGCTCGGCACGATGCACGTTCAAAAAGAAGAAAGCTACCCGCTTCCAAAATACATAGAGCAGGCTTACCGCGGTTGCGACAAGCTGGCGAGCGAGATAAATAACGTAGACGTCGACCCGTTTTATGAGAGTTGCGCTCCCGACCCCGCGCTAAAAAAAGGCGACAGTTTGAAAAAGCACCTTACTGACGAACAATATTCTGATCTGAAAAATTACTTTTCTGAAAACGGAATGGATATTAGCGATTATGACAAATATGCACCGTGGTATGTTTTTCAGCAGTTAAACGCTCTTGGCGAAAGCAGCGGCGAATTTTCCGCGACTATCGGAATCGACAGAGTTCTTAAGATAAGCGCAAACTGCGACGACAAAGAAAATCTCAGCATAGAAACCCATGAAGCTAAGGACACTATGTACAGCAGTATGCCCGAGGACGTTATCGGGCTGCTGATAAAGAAGCACTGCACAACTACCAAAGAGCAAAGCGCCGCCGCGCTGGAAGAGCAGTATGAAGCATGGAAAACGGGCGACACCGAGCGCCTTTGCGAACTGACGTATGATTACAGCGGACTGACTGATGAGGAAAAGCCGATAATGGAAAAATATTATCAGCAATTTGTCATAGACCGCAACAAGATCATGGCTGAAAAGGCGAAAGAGTATCTTGAGCAGGACTACCAAGTGTTTTTCATAGCGGGAGTTTCGCACTTTGTCGGCGATGATGGCATACCCGAGCTGCTAAAAAAGGACGGGTATACTGTTGAGAGAGTAAATTGAATTTAGGGGTTGAAATTTTGTAAGATATATGTTATAATAGTAAATAATATCCACGAATAAGGGAGAATTTATAATGTCAGAAAATAAGCTGTCGGATTTTGTAAAAAAATACAGGATAGAATGTATCATAATGCTTGTCTACATAGTAGGCATATCAGTCATTTCGTATTTTCATGAACCGTGGTTCGATGAAGCGCAGGCGTGGCAGATAGCGCGCTCGGCGAGCATAAAAGACATTCTTTTCAAAATACCGCATTGGGAGGGTCACCCGCAATTGTGGCATTTGTTGCTTGTGCCTTTCGCAAAGCTTGGCGCGCCGTACCTTTTTTCTCTGAAATTTGTCAATATCGTGATATGCAGTGCGGCGGTGTCTTTGCTGATATTCAGATCGCCGTTTCCAAAACTTTTGCGATGCGCTCTGCCGTTTACATATTTCATTTTTTATCAGTATGGCGTGCTTTCTCGCCCGTACTGCATTATGATGCTCGCTATCTTTCTGATGGCTGTTACATACAAAACCCGCGATGAGAAGCCGCTGCCTTTTGTGCTTTCGATGGCTTTGCTATGCGCTTCGCAGATGGTGGGCATAATGATAGCCGGCATGGTGTCGGTAGTGTGGATGGTAAAGATCTTTGCTTCACACGCAGACGACAAAAAAGCTGTATTTAAAGACAAACGCTGTTACGCTTTGCTTGGGCTGCTTGTTATAGCGGCAGTATTTATAATTTCAGTAATGCCGAATGCAGATACTTTCAATACGTCTTTCGGAATTACGCTCAAGGACAGATTATCAGAAAGCTATCGTATACTGTTTCTTCCGTTTGAGGCAACATGGGGCTTATGTTTTTCTTATGGAGGCATTGTCGGCGGAATTTCTTTGGCGGCAAAGATAACGGAATGTATAGGCGGTGCGCTTATACTGGCATTTTTCGCGTGGTACGGCAAAAAAACACACACTCTCTCTGAATTCTTTCCTCCATTCTTAGTGTTGATCGTATTTTTGGGCATAGGTTACAGTAACCCGCACCATTACGGTATACTTACTTTAATGATGATCTATTATATGTGGATAACCTTAGAGCCAAAAGGATATGAAGCGCTTAGACAGCTTGCGGCAGCTTTTAAAGAAAAGATAACCTCGGGTTTCGTTCGCAAGCTTACTGCGGTGATACTTGCGGCAGCACTGCTGATGCCTGTTGCAGAAAGCGTAGTATCGTCAGTAAACGAGGTCTTGGTACCGTATACATATTCAAGAGAACTTGCTGATTTTATTAAAGAGCATCATCTCGATGAGCTGAAAATACTTTCAGAATGGGCATGGGATTTTGATGATATAGAAAGTGCTGAAATAGAGTACATGGATAAAAAAGAGATCAAAGAAAAGCGTAATGAATATGTCTACCTTATGGGTGTAGCAACTGAGGTCTCGCCTTATTTTGATAAACCGATATTTATAAATTACGGCGATGAAAACGGAAATTATCTTTATTCACAATACAGAAAAGTTGATAAAGATGAAGCGGAAAAAACGATAAATAAATGGGTAAGCAAGGGTATGCCTGATGTGATCCTTGCGGAGATAAATCTCGAATTATATTATTCAGAAGAAGACCTTAAAGAGGCAAATTATGTTCGTGTAGCAAACTTTGAGAGAAATAAAGTATTTAAGTTTTTCAAGGAAGATTACAGCATCAACCTCTATATGCGCAAAGACCTTCTCGAGAAATACGGCTTGAAAGAGCTGCCGTTTTAATATGTGAATTGCGGATAAGAACTCTCACCTTATCCGCAATTTTTTTGCCACCCCACCTTTGATAAATGTTAATCTAGTTTTGCCGAAATGTGTCTTGACAATTAACGTGCTCTGTGTTATAATAAAGTAAAGCATTTGGCTTTTGAACCATATTGGGCAAAAATCAAGTAAGTTAAAAAGGAGAAAATTTTTATGAAATGCTTCAAAAAACTTTTGAGCGGAGCGCTTTGCGTTAGCTTGACGCTGGCTGCTGCGCCTGCGGCTTTCGCTGCGGCAGCGCCTGAGGAGATCATTATAGACTCTGTAGATGACCTTATGCAGTTTGCCAAAGACGTGAATACCGGCGATTATAATGGCAAGACCAACGTTGTTGTTTCGCTGGAGGCTGACCTTGATCTCAGCGGCGTGGAATGGACGCCCATCGGCTACCCTGTTGAAGATGACGATGAATTTTATTTCAGCGGCAAATTCCTCGGCAACGGTCACACTGTTTCTAACATTGATTTTACCGAATGCTACGAAAACGGCGCGCTTTGCGGATTTTTTGGCGATATTGAGGGCGGCGAGGTCTCCGGACTTACTGTTACCGGCAATGTGGATGTGCAGAATGGCGGAAATTATGTTTTTTTCGGCACTATCGCAGGCGTTTCGATAGGATCTATGATATCTGACTGCGTTTCCGATGTTGATTTTAAAAACAACGGCAAATACGTTTACGGAACGCTCGGTATGGTCGGCTATGCTTTAGACAATACCGCTATAGAATATTGTGAAAATAAGGGCAATATCGAGATAACAGGCGATATGGGAAGCGTTTATGTAGGCGGCGTTGCGGCATATGTTTCCAACAGTACCGTGCAGTATTCCGCAAATACAGGCGATATAACGTCCGCAGGTTCGCACGTTGGCGGCGTTGCAGGCGAGCTTTACAACGGTTCTAAGATGAATAACTGCTATTCCATCGGCAAATTTGCTCCTATCGGAAATGGCACATCTGACGCAGGCGGTTTGACAGGCACTATGTCCGAAAATTCATCTATTACAAACAGCTATTTTGCAGGCGAGATCGATCTTTCGCAGTACACCGCTTCCGCTCCCTTTACGCGTTTGGGCGTGATTTATGGCGCGGGCGGCAAAAACAGCGTTTTCAGCAACAATTACTTCACCGAAACTGAAAACATCACCGCAGGAGGCGGCGGCGTTGAGAACATTGCCGAAGCCAAGACCTACGAATACATGACTACCGAAGATTTTTACAACGAAATAGTAGAAAACGGCGGCGATTACAGGTTCAACGCCGGGGGTACGCCGCTTCTGCCCCTGCCTAAGTACGAGGTAACTTTCCTAGTCAATCCCGCCGAGCTTATGGACAGCGAGATCAAGCTTGACGGTGAAGTGCTTGAGTCAAATACCGTAGAGCTTTCCGCGGGCGAGTACACGGTAGAGGTCGAAGCGGACGGTTATCAGCCGCTCTCGACTACTGTCACCATCACGGCGGACACCGCTACCCACACGCAGGTGCTTACTCTGACACTGCTTGAGGACTCCAGCGCGGCAGACAGCTCTTCCGATACAGAAAGCTCCGCGGCGGACTCTTCCGAAGCTTCTGATACATCAAGTATGGATACTTCGAGCGCGAGCACTTCCAGCAGTGCTTCCGGAAATTCAAGCACCGCTTCTTCATCTTCCAAAGCCGGCGACTCTAACCCGACCACCGGCGGTACAGCCAGCGTATTTGCCCTGCTGATAGCAGGCGGCGCTCTCGCAGCTGTACAGGTAAAGCGTAAAAAGTGATAAACGTTTAATTAAATAATACCACCCAAAAGAGCCTCTCCGCAAAAACCACGGAGAGGCTCTTCTAATACATTTTTCAATCCTTTATCTGCCAATCTATCGGCTCGATGCCGTTGTCTGTAAGGAACTTATTTACAGCGCTGAAATGGCGGCAGCCGAAAAATCCGTTGTATGCGGAGAGTGGCGAGGGGTGAGCGGCTTTAAAGACGGCGTGCGCTGGGTTTGTGATAAGCGGCGCTTTCGCCTTGGCGTTGCCGCCCCAAAGTATAAACGCAGTAGGCTGCGGGCGCTCGTTCAGCAGGCGGATAACGGCGTCGGTGAGCTGTTCCCAGCCCTTGCCGCGGTGCGAATTAGCCTGCCCGCCGCGCACGGTGAGCACGGTGTTCAGCATAAGCACGCCCTGTTTTGCCCAGTCGGTAAGCTCGCCATGGTGCGGGGGAGCGATGCCGAGGTCGCTTTGCAGCTCTTTAAAGATATTTTGCAGCGAAGGCGGTGGCGCAACGCCGCGCTTCACGGAAAAGCAAAGCCCGTGCGCCTGACCCTCGCCGTGGTAGGGGTCTTGCCCGATGATGACCGCCTTGACGTTTTCATACGGCGTATATTTCAGCGCATTGAAAATATCATACATCGAGGGGTAAACGGGGTAATGCGAATATTCATATTTCAAAAATTCGCGAAGCTTCAAGTAATAATCCGCGTGAAATTCGTCAGCCAGCAGAGCGTCCCAGCTGTTTCCAATGTGCACCATTAGAAGAAAGCGGAGGTAGAGCCGGCGATAGCGCCGATCACGATACCGAGCACCATAACAGCGGCGATCGCGAGCATGATTATGCGCATAAATAGCGGCTTATCGCTTTTCTGCTTCTGCGGCATTTGTTTTTTATCTGACATTTGGGTTACGACCTTTCTATGTGAAGTTTTTGCAAGTAGTTATACGCTTTTATTATAGCATATTTTTCGCAGGATTGCAAGAGGTGAAAAGCATTTTTGCACGCAAAGATCGTTCACCCGCTCAGAGCTTCTCCGCAAATTTCAGCCCCACCATCACCGAAAACTTCTCCTCAGCGTCAATGACAACGCGCCCATCGTACTTCCCTGCCACGCTCTCGATTATAGACAGTCCCAGCCCGCGGCCGCTGCCCTTTGTGGAAGTAAGCTTTTTGCCGTTCTTTTTTGCGAGGCTGGCTTTTCCCGCGTAACTGTTCACGCACTTGATAAAGAAATACCCCGCCTCGCTCCATGAACTCAGCTCTATCTCACCGTCGCGAATATCCCTCGCGGCTTCGAGAGCGTTGTCAAGCAGATTTGAAAATATACTGCAAAGGTCGATGTTTTCAATGCCGTCAAGATTTTCACCATTAACTGAAACGGTAAGCTTAACTCCGTTCTCTTCGGCGGCGAGCGATTTCGACAAGATTACAGCATTGATGACGGGGTTACTGCTGTAATAAGGTATCTGCGTTTGCTTGTACTTTTCCTGCATTTGCTCGAAAAGCTGTCTGCCGTTTTCGCGCGACTCGGGCGAATCGGGGTCGTTCATCATGACGGAGAGCGTCTGCAAAGTGTTGTTCATATCGTGCCTAAATTTACGCATAGAGTACACCGACTCGGTGAGATTTTCGTAGTATTCATACTGCATTTTTTCCAGCTGCATCGCTTGGTCGAGCGACATTTTCAGCTCGGCTTTTTGCTGATTATCGTAGATAGCTTTGATAAAAAAGCCGTCGGTCAGCACCCACGCCGCGCCGACGTAGATAACTACGTGCAGCATTTTTACGCTCTCGCCGTATTCTGTAAGGCCTATTAAGAAAAGACTGCATATTACAAGCTGAGCGGCGAGTACCGCAAAGAACTCCCATAGTTTGGTGTTCATCTCGATTTTAGATATTTTGTTCCACACGAATATGCCGAGAAACATAAAGATATTTACGCTTAGAGTCGAGAAAAAGCGCACGCCCGGGCCCGGCAGGCTGTTTACCATATTGTCAAATTCCAGCCCCATTCCAAAAAACACCAGCGCGCAGAAAAATTCGCTGATTATCATGCTGGTGTTCAATATCAGATAAAATTTGAATACCCTTGCCCACGAGTCTTTAGTGAATATCTTCATGGTCGCGAAAAGCGAGAAATTCGTTATCAGTATGGTAGCCAGCGAGGCTTTATACCGCGCGTCGAAAAAGAGCTTTATCCAAAGCATAACGCATATCAGCAGACTGTACAAAAGCAGGCTTTTCAGCGTCTTTTTCTTCGGCGTGAGCGAGTAGTGCACCGAGTAGGAGTAGGGTATGCAGGTAAGCGCCGATGTCAGCGCGTAAAATATCATCTCCCCCATTTAGATACCCCCTTTGTAGCGGAAGAAATCTTCCATAAAGCTGTCCTTTTTCGTCTTGCCCAAGAAAAGATCTCTGCCGTTTACCATCTTCACCTCGCCCTTCTTTTCGTCTACCGAGTGTACGAATTTCAAATTTGCGATGTAGCTGCGGTGGCACTGAGAAAAGCCATCGGGCAGGCGGTCGGTTATCTCCGAGATCTTGGCGTACACCTCTTCCTCAGCGCCGTCGCGCATATGGAATATCAGCTTGCGCCGCCAGCTTTCTATGTACATCACCTCGCGCAGATTTATGCTCACTACGCGGCGGTTTTTGCTGAACTCTACGCACTTCTCCTCAGCCTCTTCGCTGCCCTTTATCAGCAGCGAGAGTATGCGCTCTACCACGGCGCGGTCTATCGGCTTAGTAACGTAGCCGAAAGGGCGCAGGGCGGGCGACTGCATGAATATCGCCTGCGAGTAGCGGTCGGCGTAGCCTGTTACGAAAACTATCTTTATTTCAGGCTCCATGCGGCTCACCATATCCGCCAGCTCTATCCCGTTCACGTCAAGCCCCAGCTCTATATCCATAAAGAATATATCGCAGCCGATATGCCCGTTTTTCAGCAGCTCCTCCACCTGTTTCGGCTCTTCAAAGCAGCGGAATGAGGCGTAGCAGCCGTGCTTCTGCAAAAAGCCTTCTATACAGTTTTTCAGCTCTGCGGTAGCCGCGCGGTTGTCGTCAAAAATGTACACCTTGAGTTCACTATTCAATTTAAAACACCCCTGAGAAATTATTTATTTTGAATATACCATATAATATTTTACACCAATATTAGACATAATTCAACCAAAGTATTTTAATTTGTTATATAAAATATTTTCGTTACATTTTAAGCCAATTCATTACATTATTTGCAGACGTTCGTTACATTTTCGTACTTTTGGTTACATTTTTCTTGAAGTTTATGTATATAAATGTTATAATATACTATGAATAAGCATTAGACAAAAATCCCACTCCCGCAGTATGAAACCATGCCGCGGGGTTTTTTTTATAAAAAAATGTTCAAAACTGTACTTTTGTCATTGACAAGGCTATTATATTTGTGCTATTATTACATATATAAGATACAACCACTATTGATTTTTGTACGGGGTGAATATTATATGAAGAAAAGAATAATTAGTTCCGCCGCGGCGGGAGCAATGGCGCTCACCATGCTTCCAACCCTGCCTGCGGATACTTCTTTGAGCGCCGCCGCAGCTTCCGACGTTACCGAGGTGCGCGGACAGTGCGCCAGCTACGAGGGCACGAACGCGGGCGCGCAGACCTATGACCGCTGGTCGAAAGTGATAAACTCATACCTCTTTGCCGATGGCGAGGGCTACCTGCGCGTTCAGGGCGACGCGGTGAGCGGCAAGCTGCTGGCTGAGTACTATTCGTCAGACTTCACGCTGCAAAATACCGTTACCGTAGATCTTGATCTGCCGATATTCGGCGGATTTTACTCGACGGGGGATAACTACTACGTCCTCACGGGTCAGAACAACAAAAGCGAGAATAACAGCACCGAAGTTTTCCGCATAACGAAGTACGATAAAAACTGGAACAGACTGGGCAGCTCGGGGCTTTACGGTGCGAACACCACCAAGCCTTTCAACGCGGGCACGGCGCGCTTTACGCAGAGCGGCAAATATCTGCTGGTACGCACCTGCCACGAGATGTACACTTCCTCTAAGGACGGCAAGAACCATCAGTCGAACGTAACGATACAGTTCGATATGGACACGATGAAGATAACCGACTCGTTTTCAGATGTAATGAACACGGGCTACGGCTACGTCAGCCACTCTTTCAACCAGTTCATACGCACCGACGGAACATCTATCGTAGCGGCAGACCACGGCGACGCAAGCCCGCGCTCAGCCGTGCTGATAAAGTACAATACCGACTTCACGAAAGGCACTTTTGTGCCCGACTACTATACAAAATGCAGCGTGGTAGATATGCTGACCTACCCCGAACACCAGAGCAATTACAACATCACGGGCGGCTCGATGGGCGGCTTTGAAGTCACTTCGAGCGACTACATCACCGCGATGAATTCGGTAGATCAGGCGGACATAACGAACAACACTACGCGAAACATTTTCGTAGCCCGCGTATCGAAAGACCTCGGCACTAAGACGGTAACGCAGGTGACGAATTACGCTGAGGGCACGGAAACAGCCTCTACCCCGCAGCTGGTGAAGATAAACGACGACGAGCTTATGCTTCTTTGGACGCGCGAGGGCAAGGTGAATTACGCCGAGCTGGGCGCTGACGGCGCTGTAACGAGCGACATTTACAGCTTTGAGGGCGAGCTTTCAGACTGCCAGCCCATTGCGGCGAACGGCAAGGTCAGCTGGTATATCTGGAACGACGGCGACATTACTTTCAACAGCATAGACCTCGGCGATATATCGAAACACAGCACTAAAATTATCCACAACGGCCATGACTACGTTACGAAAAACGCTACCAAGACCAACGGCACAGTTACCCAGACCTGCAAAGTCTGCGGATATGTAAACACTTTCACAGTAGACACTACTTTCAAATCATGGTACAGAACTAACGCGGACACCGGATATTTCTGGAGCTCGCCCGAAAGCAGCTACGCCATCGGCAACACGCTGGATATAATGGTTTACGGCGCTGACGGCAACACGGTGGACATGAAGAAGAAGTACGTCGTAGAGCTTTCGGACGATATAGCCGTTCAGTCAAACCCGCAGAGCTACTACACACGGCTTACTTTTACAAAAAACGGCAGCGTAACGCTGAAAGTTTACCCGAAGTATAATCCCGACGCGGCGCACGTTTTCACAATAGTCTGCGGCCACGCGCACAACTTCAATACAGGCACGATAACCACCCAGCCGACCTGCACGGAAAAGGGCGTTCGCACACGCACCTGCACCATCTGCGGCGAAAAGCGCTACGAGAGCATAGCCGCCGCGGGTCATAAATACAGTGCATGGAAAGAAACTAAGGCGGCTACTTGTACCGCCGCGGGCACTCAGAGCCGCACCTGCTCGGTATGCAAAAACGTCGAGAACAAGACTATAAAGGCTAAGGGCCACACCGAAGTCGCGGACAGCGCGGTGGCGGCTACCTGCACTACCGACGGCAAGACGGCGGGAAGCCATTGCTCGGTATGCGGCACGGTGATAAAGGCGCAGACGGTCATTAAGGCGACGGGTCACAAATACGGCAGCTGGACGGTAACAAAAGCGGCTACCTGCACGGAGGCTGGCTCGCAGAAGCGGTCTTGCACAGTATGCGGAAACACTGAAACGCAGACGATAAAGGCGACGGGTCACAAAGCTAGCGGCTGGATGATCGACAAACAGCCCGACATCGGCGTAAAGGGCAGCAAGCACAAGGAATGCACAGTATGCGGCAAGGTACTGCAAACGGCTGAGATACCCGCGCTGGGCGCTAAGGACATCTCGGGCGCGAAGGTCACGGTAGCGAGCAAAGTTACGTTCACGGGCACTTCGAGAAAGCCCGCTGTTACCGTGATGCTGAGCGGCAAGGAGCTTGTAAAGAACACCGACTACACGGTAAAATACAGCAACAACAAGGCCATCGGCAAGGCGACCGTCACCATCACGGGCAAGGGCAAGTACACGGGCGTTATCAAGAAAACGTTCAAGATAGTGCCCACGAAGCAGGTGATAACGAGCGTAACGGCAAAGACGAAAGCTTTCGCCGTGAAGTGGACGAAAGACCTAAACGTCGACGGCTACCAGATAAAGTACAGCACGAAGTCAGACTTTAGCGGCGGCAAGAGCGTTTACGTCAAGAAAAACACCACTGTAAGCAAGACATTTACAGGGCTGACGGCGAAAAAGACCTACTACGTCAAGGTGCGTTCGTACAAAACGGTGAACGGCACGAAATATTACAGCTCGTGGTCAAGCGCTAAAAAGGTAAAAACTAAATAAGCATACGCTCAACAGCCCCGCGCTTTCGGAAAATTTTCGTAAGGCGCGGGGCTTTATTTTTTGAGCAAGATTATAAGTAAGCGCGGCGAAACCGATGGCGGGGAAACACGAAAACCCCACGTTTTCCGGTAAACAATCTGTAAATAAGTAAAATGGCATTGCGTATTTACAATGAAAAATAGCAAAGCGGCGGCGCGATGGCGAGAAAATCCAGCAAAATCAAGGGTCTGCGCCGTGCGGAGCGCTTTTTGTTTAGACTGGCTGATAATTAGTTAAAACAAAAACTTAATAAGTGAAAACGATTTTGAATGTTGATAGAAAAGGTCGAATAATGTATAATATTACTAAGGAAAAGGGCCGCCATTCGGCAATGAGGCGCTCTAAAAAAAGCGCGGGCGCGCGGCGCGGCGCATAATAATTTATGAAGGGAACGTATTCATATGAAAAGAAATAACGCACAAAACACATCAGCAAAGAAAAAGCTGATACCCGCCGTAGCGATGTTCACAGCCTCGGCAGTTATGCTCTCCACCGCTACTTACGCTTGGTTTACGATGAATAAGGAAGTACAGGTAACGGGTCTGAATATGACTGCAACTGCATCAGATGGCCTTGAAATTTCACTTGGTTCGATGGGTGCAGATGGAAAGACCCCTTCGATCACAGCTCCTGACAAAGACGACCTCAGTTGGAAGAGAGCAATTGAATTTGCTGATTATTATGAGGGCGTTGGTAAACTCAAACCTGCTTCATCTGATAAGGCTACTGAAATATATAAAGTTGATGAAACAAAGGTTTACGCCGGTGGTCATGCAGTAGAAGACGGCGCAACTATTTCTGCGGCTACTAAAAAAGATTCTGCTACTATGACTCTAAAAAATGCTACGAACGATACTCCTTTGACATTCCTCACTGATGATACAACTGAAAATTCTGGTTACTACATTGACGTTCCTATGTGGATCAGATCAAGCACAAACGAAGCTGATACCAATGTATATTGCACTGTAACAATTACTGACGGCAAGACTGAAAGTGAAAATCTGATGAAAGCTGTTCGTGTAGCGATTATTCCTACCCAAAGCGGCGCTAATAGTACAGAATTAGCTGGAACAAATGAGGGTTCTGCAACTGATAGTTGGGTTGCAAATGGAACTGGTTCTAACAAGATAACTGCAACAAGTGACGCAACCATTTTTGGACTTGATAGCGTAACATATCATGATAACAAGGTAATTGGTAGCATTACTGGTAACACATATAATGTTGAAAATCTTGCAACAACTACTATCAAAAATGCTGCTAAGGAATTAAAAGATAACACAAATTTCTCTAAGCCCACTAATAATAAAGATGCGGCTGTAAGCCCCGCAGAAGTTATATTCAAACTTCCAAAGGCTAATGATAATGACTATGCTGGCTGTGCATTTGTTGCAAGAATATGGCTCGAGGGCGAGAGCACATCGTGTGAAGACGCTACTGCTGACCAGGATTGGCAGATAGACTTCCACTTCTCGCTTGATAATCCGACCAATGCTGAAGGCACCTAACCAAAATCAAACAAAATAACACTGAAAACGCCGACCCCAAATCGGCGTTTTTGGAATTATACGAATATTTTTTTGCGGGCACGGGGCTGACACATACCGTCAGAACTGGTTCGCTGTAACAGAAAAACTTGCTGAGAGAGGGTGAAAAAATGGCACAGGATACCACGGGGGCGGCGACCATCGCGGCGGCAACTTCCACAGTAGACGGTCTGCGCGCCATCGAGCTGAGCTACAGACCTATCCGCAGTACCGCGGACGGCGACGTGCTGTTTTTTCAGTCGGCAATGCGGCTCAACGGGCCTACCCTCGGCGTGCTCGCGCCCGAGGATTTTATGCCCGTGGCGGAGAGCACGGGACAGGCTTTTCCGCTCTTCAAGCTCGCGTTGGTGCAGTTGGCACAGGCGGTGGCGAAATTCCGCGCGCGTGAGATCAGCTTTTCGTGGTGCTCGATGGCGATACCCGCGGCGGCGCTCGGCAGGCTGGACTGCGTAAAAACCATCTGCGACCTCTGCGAAACGCTTAAAGCCGACCCCGCGAAGATCTGCTTCGAGATACCGCAAAACGCCCTCGGCGACACGGCGGCGGCGGTGAACGTCGGCGTGCTCAGGAAAAAGGGCTTTCACTTCATGGTGTGCGGGTTCGACGGCGGCGGCTTGACGCAGATAGCCGAGCTGGAGGCGGACTTTGTAATGCTCAGCCCCGCGGCGACGGAAAACATGAGCGGCGGCGAGCGCGCGCTGACCTGCGTAAAGACCCTGCTGGACTTCGTGAACGGCATTGAAGCCGAGCCAATAGCCTGCGGGATATTCGACGACGAGCAGTTAAAGACCCTGCACGATATGGGCTGTTACTACTACGCGGGCGCAGGTGCGGGAAAATACGTCGCTGAGCGATATGTAAGAAGAAGAAACTAACGAAACGGGAGATACGGCCTTGAAAAAACACAGCGAAAATAACGCGGAAAGCGTTCAGGACGTACAAAACGTACACGAAAGCGACGTGGTAGACACCTTAAAACTGCGGCGCACGGCAAAAGAAGCCAAGAAATATGTGGTGCTGATGAGAATTTTCGGCATATTGGTGATAATTCTCGTCGCGATAGTTGCAATTGTTTACGCTATCTCGTACTTCTATGACAAGTACGGCAGCTTTACAGTCAAGATAAATAAGTACGATATGGTTAATCAAGGGCTTACGCTTTCGGAAACGCCGGATTATACCAAGACAAATTCAAAGCTGAATGCGGACATCGTGTACGACATGACGAACATCAGCGGCGAGGACTTGCCAGCGAACATCGACAAAGTGAACGGCAGTCATAACGGCGAAAGCTATATCGCGTACACGTTTTATCTGATAAATTCGGGCAAAGACACGCTGACGTATGACGGCGAAATGACTATCGAAAACGTAACAAATAATGTTGACGAAGCGATACGAGTAGCGCTGTATGTGAATGGCGAAAAGACGGTGTACGGCAAAACGAAGTCGAATGGCGGGGGCAAGGAGAGCGATTGTGATGAAGAGTTCGCGTCCTCGACGAAGGTAATGCAGAGCAGGCGGGAGAAGTTTGCGCCCGGTGCGAAAGATAAGTATACGGTAGTGATATGGCTGGAGGGCAACGATCCGGATTGTCTTGATGATATAGTAGGCGGCACAATGAAGCTCGGTATGGATTTCAAGATAGTGGAGGGTACGTAAACGCAAATCCAAAACCAAAGCCAAATCTCCGTAAAAACCGCGGTGCAACAGCTTAGCACGCTCAAACGCATAGCGTGAATTCAAAAAAAGCGCGTGCTCAAGCGGCGCGCCAGCCGCTTGCGGGGTCGAG
>OGNF01001105.1_pt1 | contig 26209 bp, 17 predicted proteins | sample 1573321 | NCBI WGS metagenome assembly OGNF01 (sample SAMEA2581911, study PRJEB24529) | metagenome | biome: Human gut stool | place: China | collected 2011 | reverse complement strand
CGCCAAAGCAGCCACCCGCCGCTTCCCCAACGGTCTCATCCTTTTTGCGTGGTAATGCGTTTCTTCCATCTATCCTTACCTCAAGCTGATATAGGTCTCAGGCTCCGCAAGAACGGCGTCATCCTGTGCGGCGTATTCGGTCCAAGTATTCCGCACATGAACGTCTCCGCCTTCAAACATGCGGCTTTCATCCGCAAGGAGGGGCGCCATGTGCTTTGCTGCGGCCAGACAGGTCACGGTAAAGGTGTCCTCGTCCCGGACCGCCTCCCCGTCCCGTGTGACCTTCGTCAAAGTAAACGTCCCATGCTCCTCCTGCACTTCCATGGCAATGCCGCTGACCACCGGCAGAGAGCCCCGGTTAAACGGCGTAAAGCCACCCTCACAGCCCTCCACAAAGGCTTTGACGGTCTCCTTCAGCTCGGCGCCGCTCATTTCCTGCTGGTAGGCCAGCAGCCCATTGGGCATGATCATGTACCCGGCCATCTTCTCGGTGTAGTCCGCCTGAAGCACCGAGCCGGTGGAGCTGCTTCCTTCCGCGATCAGCACATCGGTCCCATAGATGCTCCGCAGCGTGTTGGCCATCACGGAAGCGGCCTCATTGCCGCCCTCGGGGCGGAAGGTATTGGAATAGGTCCGCTCCACTGTCAGGACAGTCTCCTCAGAGACGTCTCTTGGCTCACGGAGCTGGCTGTCAAACGCCTTATACGCCTGCGCCGCGCTGTACTTCCCCGCGATCATCTTGGAGACCACGTCCTGCGAAACGGAAAAGAAATCGTTGGAGGCGATGCGGATATACATGTGGTTCTCCTCCACCACCGGCCGCACCTCCTGCAGTGCGTCCGTAAAGCGAAGGGGCACATTCTGACTGTAGCTCAGCGTGTCCTGCCCATTGCAGACGATGTTCTGGGCCTCCGCCGACAGCATCACCTTCAGCACCCTCATGGCCTTTTCCCGGCGCGCCTCATCCTGTTCCAGATCCCGGTTCAGCGCCACCTGAAAATACGGCGTCGTCATAAGCCACTTTTCGCCATTCTCGCCGAAAAACGGCAGGAACACCGTGTCGATGCCCGCCTCCCGGAACAGGCTCACCCCTGCGGAGGAGCCGAAATACATGGCAAGCTGGCCGTTTTGAAACAGCTCGGTAACCGTGTCATAGTTGTTATTCAGGTCCTCTGCAGTCAGATGTACGTCCCGGATGAATTGCTCCATGCGCTCAAAGGCCCCCGGCCACACCGTATCATCCAGGCCCACACGCTCCGTATTGGCGGGGTCGCTGTAAGCGGTGCGCCACTTGCGTCCCGCCGAGGAGGAAAGCGCCGTGGCAGACAGCCCCTGTAAGGTCTCCATACAGGTGTAGTCATAGGAGTAGTCGGCGGTAAAGCCCCGGAGCCCCACGGCCTCAAAGGCGCGGCAGGCGGAAATGAAGCTGTCATAGTCCGTAGGCAGCGGGATCTCATACTGCTCAAACAATCCGCGGTTCACCACAAAGCCGTGGGCGTCCGCGCACACCGGCAGCCAGTTGATGCTGCCGTCCTCATTCATGAAGCTGTTGAGGTAGGTATTATAAACGGTGCCCGCCTCGTTGCTGGTGGAAAGATCCATCAGGCTGTCCTTCAGCGGCTGTGCGTCATGGAGAGAAAACCGGCAGCAGGTGATCACATCCGGCAGCTCGCCGTTTTCGTTGAGGAATTTATAGAAATTCAGATCGTTGTTTCCCACCACAAATTCCACGTCCACATCCGGAAGCTGGGCCTGGACGTAGGGGGCGTACTTTTCATACAGGTTCGCCGTCCACAAATACACCTGGATGGGTTCTTCCTCATCCTCCGCAGTCCTCCCGGCGCAGCCTGCCAGGAGGGAAACGCTCATCGCCAGCGTCAGCAGCAGCGCAGCCATACATCCCCATACTCTCTCTTTCATAGGCTATCGTCCCTCCAAAAAAATCCGTTCCATCCCGCTTGCTTCTGCCCTCAAAAAAACACCTTCAGGACGTGGAACACCACATCCGAAAGTGTTTCGTTCTCAGAATATCAGGTTTTGGACACCGCAAGCACACAGAGAAGTCTCTGCGCAGCTTTGATCGATCCTGCCGCCAAATAGCTCCATGCCTGCCAGCTCCCGCGTTTCAAAAATCCGCAAAGCAGCCGGGTCCAGCAAAAAATGACGGCGGCCCGTCGTCGGCAGCTGGCTGACCCGGTGGGTCCCTATAGCTTTGCGTCACCGGCTTGCGCCGGGTTTGCCTGCGATTCACTTATAGAAAATAATAACACAGCCTTGCGCGGTTGACAAGAGTTCGTTAAGAAATATCTAAAGAATTTTAAGCTTTTCGCAACCTATCGGGCGTGATCCCGGGGCTTTGAACCGTAATTGAAGGGTCTAAGCCCAAGGCAGACCCTGAAAACGCAGATCCCCTTCGGGGTTTTGCCCGGTGCCGGCAGAAAAAGAGTTCCGTTTTTGCCGATTATGGCAAAAGCGGAACTCTTTTTTGCGCTTTCTGCTCCGGACGTGCGGCTCGGCGGCGTTACCGCATCAGCTCCGACAGAACGCGGAACAGCTTCGGCAGGTCCAGCGGCTTGGCAATATGGCCGTTCATCCCGGCATTCAGCGCGTTTTTCCGGTCATCCTCAAAGGCGTTGGCCGTCATGGCCACGATGGGAACGCTGGCCTTCTCCTTGTCCGAAAGGGCGCGGATACGGCGGGTGGCCTCATAGCCGTCCATCACCGGCATCTGTATATCCATCAGGATCAGATCGTACCGGTCCGCAGGGGCATTCTCCACTTTTTCCAGAGCGATCTGCCCGTTTTCCGCCGTGTCCACCTCGAAGCCGGCCTCCTGCAAAATGGTGGAGGCGATCTCCAGATTCAGCTCGTTGTCCTCCACCACCAGCAGCTTCTTTCCGGAGAAATCCGGTCCTTTTTCTGCCGCGGCCGACGCATCCTCCGCGCCGAAGGGCTTCGCCAACACGCTGCGCAGCTCGGACATAAAGAGCGGTTTCGCACAGAAGGCCGTCACACCGGCCTCCTTCGCTTCCGTCTCGATATCCGTCCAGTCATAGGCGGTGAGAATGATGATGGGCGTCGCATCCCCGATGATTTTGCGGACCTGACGCACCACCTCGATGCCGTTCATATCCGGAATCAGCCAGTCGATGATATAGACGCTGAAGGCGTCCCCCTGCTCCATGGCGTCCTTGGCCCGGATGACCGCCTCCTTGCCGGAGATGGTCCAATCCGGCCGCATCCCGATGGACTGCAGCATCTTGCTGACGTTCAGACAGGTGCCGGTATCGTCATCCGCCACCAGGGCACGGAGGCCCTCCAGCTGGGCGATCTGCTTCGGCTCCTGCTTCTCTCCGCTGACGGGGAACCGCAGTGCCACCACGAATTCCGAGCCCTTCCCGGGCTCGCTCTCCACGGTGATGGTCCCCCCCATCATATCCACAAGGCTCTTGGTGATGGACATTCCCAGACCGGTGCCCTGGGTCTTGCTGACGGTGGAGGTCTCCTCCCGGGAGAACTGCTCAAAGATATGCTTCCGGAACTCCTCACTGATGCCGATGCCGTTGTCCCGGATGTGGAATTCATAGTCCGCATACCCCTTCGGCGCGGTGGGCTTCTCCACGATCCGCAGGCTGACCATACCGCCGGTGGGCGTGAATTTCACGGCGTTGGACAGGATGTTCAGCAGGATCTGGTTGAGCCGCATGGGGTCGGCAATGACCTGCTCATCCACAACATCGATGGTATCGATGAACAGGGACAGCCGCTTGGCAACGATGTTCGACTGAACGATGTCCCGGATGTCATGCACCAGATCCGGCAGATACACCGGCTTTGTCTCCAGGGTGACCCGACCGCTTTCGATGCGGCTCATATCCAGCACATCGTTGATGAGGGACAGCAGATGCTGGCTGGCGGTGGAGATCTTTTTCAGGTAATCAATGACCTGATCCCGGTTGTCAATATGGGTGGCCGCCAAAGAGGTGAAGCCGATGATGGCGTTCATCGGTGTGCGGATATCGTGGGACATATTGAACAGGAACTCCCGCTTGGCGCGGTTCGCCGCCGCCTCATGGCGGACGGCAAGCTCCAGCTCGGCATTCTTCTGCTCCAGAGATTCCTTATAAGCCTGCTCGGACTTCTCCTGCCGGAGCTGGAATTTCCGGGCGGTGCTCCAGCGGAGCCCCAGGACCAGCACCAGGATCAGGATATACGCAGCCAGAGCCATCGTCAGGTTCGGCGAGGTGGCGCTGTCGATCTGCCTGGCGGGAACGTATGCATAAAGATAGTAATTCCGCCCGTGGCTATACATGCCATAGTACTGCCCCATACCGTTTCCGACGTTCACAAATGTCAGCTTTTCCGACTGATTACTCTTTCGGATCGACTGGATCAGCCGGTCGTCGGAAACGTCCTTTCCGATGAGCTCCGGGTCATTGGACGCCTCCACCCGGCTCCCCTTTACCACAAGGAAGGTCGCCACGGTGTCGGCGTCATAGCCGTTCAGCAGAGTTTGGACGGACAGAACGGACTTCTGGGAAAAGGACGCCAGCGTATGGCGGTAGGCCAGCACCGCGCCGGTGTTATTGGCGCAGCTATGTACAGCGATATCGGCATAGGAGCCGTCCTCCAGATATACCCGCTTCACATAGGTCTTCTGGGGATAGCCGATGACGTCAAGGACCGACGCCCGTTCCAGGTCGGTCCGGAGCCGGGCGTAGCCGATGCCGTGCTCCGTGTACTCGCACACCACGTTCCCCTGCTGATCCAGTACGGAAATTCCTGTAAGCCACAGCTTGTCGGCATACACCTCCAGCTCCGCCTCGCTGCAGTCCAGAGAGATCTCCTCCAGCGTCCGAATGACGGTACTGCCCCGCATCAGGCTTTTGGCGACGGCAATATTGTTGTAGTTCACATAGCTGTCCGTCTGATCCTTGATAAATTCGACTGTGGTCGTCAGCCGTTCCTCGCACCGGCGGATATCCACCTTGTGGGAGAAGGTGTACACCACGCTCAAAGCAATGATCCCCACCGCAAGACAGGCATACCAGAACCTTGCGCTGAACATGCTCTGTGTTTTTTCACTGCCCAAGGCTCTCTACCTCCAGATAGGTTTCGGGGTGCTCCAGATATCTGCCGAGGATCTCCTGCAGAGTGCCGTCCTGCCGCATCTGGGCAAAGGTCTCCGTCAGCCTTTGGGCCAGCCCACGGTTATCATTGTTGGAAAAGGCGACGCCGATCCCGGTGACCAGCAGGGGCTTGTCCAGAATACGGAACTCCGCCCCGTAGTCCTCCATATATTGCAGAATGGCCATCTCATGGGCGGCAACAGCGTCCACATAGCCGCAGTCCAGCGCGGCGTACTGCACGCCACGGTCCTCCAGGCTGATGATGGCCCCGAACTCCGGGATATCGGCGATCCGGTGGTGGAGGAACAGATCCTCCGGCTTTCCGGTGGACTGCACGGCAATGGTCTTTCCGGCCAGATCGCCCATGGTGTAAATATCGCTGCCCGCGTCCACGGCGATCACCTGGCGGCTGATCGCGTAGGGCCCGGCCCACTGGTAGTCATACTCCCGGCCGCTCATGGAAAAGCAGCCCCAGATGCAGTCGATCTCGCCGCTGTCCACCAGTGTTTTCTTCTGTTCCCAGTCGATGGTGGTGAACACCGCCTGATACCCCATCCGCCGGAAGGCCTCCGTAGCGATCTCCACATCGATGCCGGTGGGGTCGCCGTTATCGTCCAGATAGACGTAGGGCGGGTAGGTATCGCTGCCGATGATGATCTCGGGGAGTGCGGGTTCCGGCTGCTGTGCGCCGCAGCCGCAGAGCAGCCCCACGGACAGCAGACAGGTCAAAATAAGTGCTGTGATGCGTTTCATGTATCTCGTTTTCCTCAGTTTCAAAGCAATTCCCGCAGCGTTTCCCGCAGGATCTCCGTATTGATGGGCTTGGCAATATGGCCGTTCATTCCCACGTTGAAGGCCTTCTGCCGGTCCTCGGCAAAGGCGTTGGCCGTCATGGCCACAATGGGGATCCCGGCTTTTTCCTTATCCGGCAGGCCGCGGATCGCCAGCGTCGCCTGATAGCCGTCCATATTGGGCATCTGAATGTCCATCAGGATCAGGCCGTAGGTCCCAGCCGCCTCATGCTGATACCGGTCCACGCAGTCGGCGCCGTCTACGGCCCGATCCACCGTAAAGCCCATATCCTGCAAAAATGCGGTGGCGATCTCCGCGTTTAGGTCATTGTCCTTCGCCAGCAGCAGCCGCTTCCCGGTGAGGCAGTGGTCAGACTGCTCCTCCGTCCCGGCGGGCGTCTTCTCACAGTGCGCCTAGTCCGCCAGCTTATGGGTCAGCGTCACAGTGAATTTCGACCCCTTCCCCTGCTCGCTTTCCACGGTGATCGTGCCGCCCATCAGCTCCACAAGGCTCCGGACGATGGGCATACCCAGTCCGGTTCCCAGCACTTTGCCCGCAGTGGTGTTCCGCTCTCTGGAGAAGGGCTCAAACAGATGAGGCAGAAACTCCCGGCTGATGCCGATGCCGGTATCGGCCACCTCGGTACGCAGCGTCACGTGTCCCGGCTGAGCGCAGGGCAACTCCTCGGTGGTGACCGTGACGGTCCCACCGGGTGGGGTGTACTTGACGGCGTTGCTGATCAGGTTTGTAAAGAGCTCCTGCAGCTTTGTAACGTCGCATAGAATATCCAGATTCGTCGCCTTCTGCACTCTGGTCAGTGTCAGATTCTTTTTCCGGGCCTCCCCCTGGAAAACGGCGACGATCTTGCCGACGACATCTCCCACGCGGTTGTAGTCTTCATTCAGTTCCAGCCGCCCGCTCTCGATCTTCGTCATGTCCAGCACGTTGTTGATGATGGACAGCAGCAGGCTGCCGGACTCCTCGATCATCTCCTGATAGTGGAGCAGCTTGGGGTCCGTCAGTTCCTTCCGCATCAGGTGCGCGTAGCCCAGAATGGCATTCATGGGCGTGCGGATGTCATGGGACATATTCAGCAGAAAGGCGGTCTTGGCCTCGTTGGCTTTTTCCGTCGCCTGATAGGCGATCTTCAGCTTCTGGCGTTCCAATTCCTGCCGCTTTTCCTTGGTGACGTTTCTGGTCACATAGAGGATGTGGGTGACCCGTCCGGCTTCATCCCGCCGCTTTTCGATAAACCGGGCCATGTACCAGTTGCCGTTGGTGGCTAAATAGTCCATCCCCACCGTATCGGTATCCGCCAGCCGGTACTCCGGGTCCACAAAGGTGCTGCACAGCTCGTTCAGCTTCTGCTGGGCCATGCCCCGGTGTCCCGTCAGGCGATGTACGGAGTTGTCGCTGGAGATCTCCTCATAGAAGTTCTTTTTCAGGTCGATCCGGAAAATGGAGAAATACAGCCGGCTCACAGAGGAGATGATCTCGTGATCCAGCTCCGCCTCCTGCCGGGCGGTCTGCGCCTCCCGCAGAGCCCGCTGGAAGCGCTCCCGCGTCTCATGCTTTTCATCGGTGTTGACGAAGATCCCGTCAAAGAACTCCGGGGACCCGTCCGCACGGCGGGACAGGCCGCCGGTGGTGTGGAACCAGTGGTAGGTGCCGTCCTTGTGGCGCAGGCGGTATTCCACGTCAAAGGGCTGCTCCCCCGTGGTATCCTCCACCACCGCTTCGTAAGCGCTCAGGACCCGCGCCTCATCCTCCGGGTGGAGCTGTCTGGTCCACGCTTCAAAGGCATTGGGAAACTCCTTTTCCGAGTGGAAGCCCAGCATCTGCCGCAGCGTGTCGGACCATTCCACGGAGACCCGCTCCCACCGGTCATTGAACGTCAGGTGCCAGGCGCCGGAGGACATGGACTTGTGGATATTCCGAAAGGAGACGATCTGCTCCTCCAGCTTTTTCCGATAGGTGTCCTCCTTCCAGGAGTTCCGCAGAAGCAGGGCGCACTCGCCTGCCTCGTCGATGGGCAGGCAGTCGATATACAGATGAAATTTCCGCGCCTCGTCCTGTACCTCCAGCCTTGCGGGGCTCTTTTCAAAGGCCGCCGTATAAAACGGTCCCATCCACTCGCTTGCGCCATCCGGGCGCAGCGTCAGGAAGCTGTTGCTCACCAGCTCCGCCCGGGTCCGCCCCGTCAGCGTTTCCAACGCCTGATTGCAGCAGAGAAAGCTCCAGTCTGCCGGGCGGCCGGTCTCATCCAGTTCCACGCGAACAATGCCAAAAGGCAGGGAGCTGTCTTTGAACATGGTGATTAGGGCTTCTTTTCCGCAATTCTGCACCGCAGTCTCCACCTTCCTGTTTCGATTGAATATTCATGCTTATTTATCGCGGATTTTTATATTTTCTTCCATTTTCGGGGGGGGGGGTGACATGTTCCCCTTCTGTATAATATTTCTCTTTATTTTCATACATCAGGTAGTCCGCCTGACGGATGGCCTCCGCAAGGGGATGCACGCCGCTGACGCCGCCGATGCTGACGGACAGGTGCAGCTCCGGATACTCCGGAATGACGATCCGGCGGACCGCCTCCCGGATCTCGTTCTGCTTCCGCACAAAAATATGCTCGTCCATTTTGGGAAACAGCAGTAAAAATTCGTCGCCGCCGTAGCGGATCAGCGTATCCGTACTGCGGATGCAGGAGTGGATCGCGGCGACAATGTCCCGCAGGACGGTGTCTCCGGTTTGGTGGCCGTAGGCGTCATTTACCTGCTTGAAGCTGTCCACGTCGATGATCGCCACATGCTCCATGCCCTCCAGATGGGAGCGGTAGGACTCAAAATACCGCCGGGCATAGGTGTTCGTGAGCGGGTCCATGAACAGCTCCATGTTCTCGGCCCGGCTGTGATCCAGCAGGAGCCGGGTGCCGTTGGCGTCGATCCAGCGGCCCTCACTCAGCTTGGACAGCATTTCCAGCACACAGGGCATCCCATTCAGGCACAGGTATTTGGAAATGACGAAGTACATATCCGTATTGGTAAATTCCAGCTTGTTCAGGGTCGTTTTCTGGGCGAGTGCCCGGGAGGAAATGCAGTTGGCGCAGCTGCGGCCGTTGTCCCAGAAGGCCGCGCAGTGGCTGCCGTTGGGATGGAGAACGCCCTGCTCGTCCAATTCCAACACGGAATTGGTAGTGGGGTCTACGAGGCGAACAACATCGAATACCATTCTCAGACGGCGCATCTCCGCCGCGAGGGCCAGCGTGCCGTCCTCCGTATTCACGTCCGCAGCCGACAGCAGCAGCGGCTTTTTGACGGAGAGCTGCGGGTCCACCAGTTGACCCACGGCGCCCACATAGTGCTCCGGCTGCCGGTCGGACCACAGCGTCCGCACCCGCAGGTCGCACCAGTGATGCTCCGTGCCGCAGGGCAGCAGCAGGCTCACGGAAAATTCCGGTGTTTCCTTGGTCGTGGCAGCCATCGCCTCCTGCAGCCGGTGGAAATCCTTCTGACTCAGGCGGCAGAAGCACTCCGGGTGAGCAGCGTTCTTCACCGTATGGCGGTACTGGGGCGGTTCATCCCAATTGGTGATGTCCGCCAGACCGGAAAGCGCATCGAACTCAAACTGGATCCCGCCGCTGCAGGACGCGAAGAAGTCGATGCGCTCCTGCAAGGACTCCAGTATCCGCTGCACCCGGTCATTCCGCGGCAGATCGGCCCGGGCCAGAAGCTCATCGGACAGCCGGTTCACCTCCAGCCGGTAGGGATCTCCGTCCAGCGGGACATGGGACGTAATGCGGAGCCGGGGCGATACGTCCGCCAGACATTCCAGCAGCAGCGGATTGAAGGCGCCGCACTCTCCGCCCAGGATCATGGCGATGGCCGTATCGTGGTCAAAGGCTTTTTTGTAGCACCGCTCGCTGGTCAGCGCGTTGTAGACATCTGCCAGTGCCACCACCTGCGCGGCGATGGGGATCCGTTCTCCCCGCAGCCCGTCCGGGTAGCCGTGGCCGTCCCACCGCTCATGGTGCCAGCGGCAGATCTCCAAAGCGTAACGGAACAGCGGCTTTTCCTGTCCGAAGGTCATCTGCTCCAGGATCACCGCGCCGGCTGCCGCGTGGGTCTTCATCACAGCGAATTCCTCCGAGGTCAGCTTCCCCGGCTTATTCAAAATCTCCTCCGGAATGGTGATCTTGCCGATATCATGGAGGGCGGAAGCCGTTTTGATCAGGGCGATGTCCTCCTCGGAAAGGTGGTAGGCCTTCGTCTTCTCTACCAGCCGGCGGAGCAGCAGCTCCGTTATGCTGCGGATGTTGCGGATATGGTCGCCGCCCTCATGGTTGCGGAACTCCACCACATGACTGAGAATTCCCACCATCAGGTTGCTGTTTTCCTCTTTTTCCCGGATCTGGTCGGAAACCAGATACATCAGCCGCTTCTGGTTGGCATAGAGCTTCAGGGTATTTTCCACGCGGTGGCGCACGATAAAGGTGTCGAAGGGGCGGCGGATATAGTCCGTAACGCCCATGGCGTATGCCTGCTGAATGGCCTGATTGGTCTCATCGGTGGAGATCATGATGACCGGGATCTCATCGATCCACCGGAAGCGGTTCATCTGCTCCAGCACCTGAAAGCCGTTCATCTCCGGCATATTGATGTCCAGCAGCATCAGATCCACCGTCAGCTTCTTTTCCATCAGCCGGACAGCCTCCCGCCCATTTTGAGCCTCAATATAGTGATACTGCTCTCCCAGGATCTCCATCAGCATCATGCGATTCAGTTCCGAATCGTCAACGATCAAGACCGTCTGTCGTTCCATACAGCCATCCCCTCCTGCTTCCGCTTGCAAAAAAGCGTGTCAATGTCCGCTTTTTGTTTTCGTATATTCATGCACCGCAGGTCTTCGCCGCGATGTACCGCGGCGACGGCCTGCTTCCCTCCCCCGGTCAGTCCACTGCCCGGAGAAGCTCCACCGTTCTGTTGTACGCCTGCGCCAGCTGGTCGTAAAGTGCTTCGCTGCCGTCCAGCCGTCCGGCCCGCAGCAGCTCTGTCAGCTCGCTGGCCGGGGCGGTCAGATGGGAAAAGCCCAACGTCAGGCACAGACCCTTAATGGTATGCGCCGCCCGGAACGCCGTTTCCACGTCGCCCTGTTCCAGTGCTTTCGTCAGTTCCGCAAAGCTCTTGTCCTCCGGGAATTTCACGGCGAACTTCCGGATCATGGCTTCGCTGGGAATTCGCTGGAAAATCTCCTCAAAATCCGCGCCCATCGCCTGATAACACTGCTTGATCGTCATTTTTGTGCCCCCATATCTGCTGTCAGCATTTTTATGAATGCAGCATTGTAACCACCGGCATAACCGGTGGTTACAATGCTGTCTAATTCGTCTCCTGATTGATCTGCTTCACTTGAAAATCGGCCTCGGCCAGCTTGGTGTCCCGCCGGTCCTTGATTTGGAATTTAACGGTAAAAACTCTTTCCGTATCATTATATTCTACGGAAAAATCTTTGACCTTCAAGCCCTCCGGATAGGCGTATGCACCCAGGAATTTATTTTCTCCCAGATACACCTGACCGCTGTCAGAATTCAGGGTAAAAATCTCGTTAGCCGCACCTTCCACATAGCCCACGCCCTGAATAAACACCGTGTTGTCGGTCTCCACCGTGCAGTAGCGCAGCTTGTCGCTGATGGCGGTGGTCAGCGTGGAGCAAAGCTCCTGGGCCTGAGAGTCCGCCATGGAAATGCGGAAACTCCGCACCGCAGCATTGGCTCCCACCGCCACAAGGCTGCTGAACAGCAGCACGATGATCACCGTGCAGAGCATCTCCGTCAGGGTCAGGCCGTTTTGATTCCGCAGTTTTTTCATGACCCGGCCCCCGTTTTATCGTAGCTGTAATAGTAATAGCCGTTGTTTTCGTAGAGCGACACCGGGCCGGAGCCGGTTTTTTTGCCGTTCGCTTCCTCTCCGGTCAGCGTGACTGTCGGAGAATTTTTCGATGTTGTTGCATACTGGAACATAACATTCGTGTTCCGGGTCTTGGCGTTGATCTTTTCCGCTGTGACCACAGACGTGGCCAGAATGCCAAAGGCCAGCACGGCGATCAAGATGGAGACCAGAGACTCCACCAGCGTTTCGCCCCGGTTATTTCTCAGCTTGTTCATGGGCCTGTCACCTCGATCCCTTTGGTGATCCTCTGCGGCTCCCACTTGACCGTGGTCTTGTAAATATACGAGTCGACATCTTCGCTGGAGTAGGATTCCGACTCCTCCGCTTTTGTCAGCGTTCCCTGCATGGTCAGGGTCATGCGGCAGTCATCCGTCTTACCCTCTTCCGGCTTCAAATACAGCTGCACCTGAATTTTGCCGTCCTTCTGTGCGGAAAAGGCAGCTTTCACCGTCCGCAGGCTGGTGTCATCGTTGATCTTCAGATTCACTTCGATGGTATCGTTGAAAGCCTTGAGACTGGCATATTCGTTATTATCGTTGCCATTCTCAATGCAGGCGGACAGCCATTCGCCCATGATCCCCTTGGGGGGGTCTGTTACCTTGGCTTTGCGTGAGACCGTATACCCTGTGATATTCCCCTCTGCATCTTTCAGCGCGGTATGGGTCTCCGTCATGATCCGTTCATACGAATCCCCCGCAATGCTGTCCCGGATCAGCTCCGCCGCGGAGCTGACCGTCAGGTAGTTCTGCTGGGCTTCCCGGTCGCTTTTCATGTGGTGGGCGGCGCTGACGGCAGCCGTCAGGATCGCCGCGCCCACCGCCATGGCCAGCAAAATGAGCAGGAGGGCCATCAGGATCGTAGCGCCGCTGTTGTTTTTCAACTTTTTCATCCGGATCGCCCTCCTTTCCTCTCATTTTTCCGGAAATTCCGACGGCAAACGCCGTCCCATTGTGTTTGTTCAGCCTCCGCCGCTTGTTCCCTTGACCGTTACCGGCAGGATCGCCGTGGCGGTGTAGTTCTTGCCGCCCACTGTGCAGGTCGCTGTGATGCGGAGCTCCGTTTCTCCCGTGGCAACGCCCGTGACCGTGATCTTGCCGTCAGCAGGCTGCTCGGTGACCGTCGCCACCTCCTGATTATCGCTGGTGACTTTCCAAACAGCCGTACAGAGTTTGCCCTTCTTGTCAACAGCCTTGAGCTGGATGATCTCTGTGCCTTCTGGGTTCAGTTCAACGCTGTCCTTTTCCAAGTCCACCTTCAGATCAGCCGTGACCGTGACCATCAGGCGGGCGGTGTAGCTGCCGTACTTCGCAATCACCTCGGTCGCGCCGGTCCCTACGCCCGTCAGCGTGACCGCAAAGTCGCCCTTGTTGGGCTCGACTGTGATTGGGACAGCCTTTGCCTTGACCACGCCCTCGGGGCTGTAAGTAAAGGTCGGCGGTTCCGCCCCTGTCCCCTCGGGTACATTGAACAGATTCAGTTTCAGTTCCTTCGTGGCCCCGGAGGACGGCACATAGTCCGCGATCAGGTCCAGAGAGACAATGCCCTCGCTCCAGAGCATACCCACCTTGGGCCACGCGCCGTAGTGGAGGTTGACCTCCTTTGCCCCGGTGCTGTCCGTTCCCCGCAGCACGGTGGGGAAGGGATAATCCTGCCCTTGCAGAGCCGCGTCGCTGCCGGGGAAGCTGTACTTACCGTGGATCGAGGAACCGCTTTCCTCGTTGGTGACCCAGCCGAAAGCCTTGCCGCCGTTCCGATTCAGCGCGTCCAAGAAGGTTTTGTAGTACGCCGCCGGGCTTTCGTTTTGAGTCTGGATAAACTTATCCTTGCCGATCTGGTTGGACATCTGCTCGTAGGTCAGCGGAGTCAGGCCGTTGATGTGGTAGATATTTGTCTTTGCGCTGTCCCAAGTGTACTGCCCCAAATAGTCCAGCTTGCCCTTCAGCATATTATCCCGGTTCGTCTTGGCCAGATCCGAATCTTCGCCCAGCAGGTCAGTGAGTGATCTTTTCCCGCTGGCATAGAATTTCGGCAGTTGAGTGAAATCAATCTTCGCGCTGCTGTCAAGATAATAGCAGTTGGTGATCGTCATGCTATCCGCCTGACCGTACCGGTCCGCCACGCTGCCGATGAGGGAAATAGCGGTGATGGTACCTCGCATCGCCGGGAAAGTCATGTAGGTGTAACAGTTCTCAAAGTTCGGGTTGCCGTCCTGCGATTCGCCGAAATTCTTAAAGGTAGACGAGAAGCCGCTGCCGCCGATGCCTCCCAGGTAAACGAAGGTAGCAGGGTTTTTATCCCAAGAATTATCACCCTGTACAACCTTTGCCGGAGTTCCTTTGAGGCCCACAAGATCCGTGAGTTTTTTGGACACAACACGCTCCTTGAGCGTATTCTCACTGACCTCAATTTTGCCGCCGGTATAGCAGTTGCTCACCTTGCCCCGCACGCCGCCTACCAAGCCGCCCACGCGGACAAAGTTGCCCCATTTCGGCGCGACCAGTTTACTATCTTTATCCAGGTGCGTGCAGTTGATCTGAATGTCCACCACAGCGGAGCATCGGTCCAGCTCAAGGCTGGAAACGCCGATCAGACCGCCTACCACCGCCTCGCCGAGCCCCAGTTTGTTTTGGCTGTTGTCCTGGATCTTATAGCCCGCGATGGCACAGTTCTGGATCACCGCTTCGCTCGTTTCGCGTTCATCCGCATACTCATAGGCGATACCGGCCAACCCGCCCAGTGCGTAGGCACACTGATTGTCCGTTACAATCGAGCTGCGCTGGATGATGCCGCCGTTGTCGCTGTAAAGCACGATGTTTTCGATCGTCGCGCCTGCCGTGGTGCCGAATACGCCCACATTGTAGCAGTTGGAATTGATGGCGATGTTTTTGATGTAGTAGTTCCCGCCGTCGTACTTCCCGCCGAACCACGCGTAGAGCGTAACACTGTAATTGTTCTCATTCACACCTATCGCTCCGGCGATGGGGTGGAACGGAGTGTTCTTTTCGCCGTTCGTCGGGTTTTCCATGTCCACGCCGTTGACGTCATGGGTCTGTGTCCAGCTCCGCTGGGGACGAGCATTCTCCGCACTGGCCCGTGATTGCTTACTATCCATCGTTTTGTATTGCAGATAGGGGAACTGCGGATAGGTTTCTGAGGTCACCGGGCGGTCCGTTCCGGTATTAAATCTGAAAGAATATTTCCTCGTCCTGTAATTATATTCTGATGTAACTTCACAGCTCCAGTTGATGAATTGGAGCTGCTTCACGGAGCGGATCTGGTACGGCTTTTTCGTGGTGGTGGTCGTTGTCTTGCCGAGGTTCTGCTCGTTGTTTCCCACATCCTCGACCGGGCAGTAGGAATCTCCGAAGAAGGGGCACACCGCATACTCATATGTCTGCGTCCCCTGCTTCAAGGTCCATGTGCCGTTGGCGGCAAGTGTAAATTTGCCACTGATGATGTCGGTCTCTGCCAACAGCCGCAGGCCGTCTTTGCCGTCGGTCCGATAGCAGGTGAAGTTGTAGCCGGACACCTGCTTGGCAAGCTCTTTTTTCGCTTCGGCGTTTTCTGCTCCAAGGACAAAGTTGCCGCTCGGCGTCAGCTTCCCACTTGTTTTGTCCTTGCAGTAGTAGCCGTAGCCGAAATCGGTGATCTTGCCGCCGTCATCGTGGGCGGTGCAAAGGCTGCTGCCCTCCTTGCGGACACCCTTTGCGTCAAAGCCGATGTAGGAGAAGTGATAGCCGCTGTTGGCGCCGCCCTCCTCCTTTTCCCAATAGACCATGCCGATGGTTCCCATGTCCGCCGAGGTCGGCCAGTCGCCGTAGTGGACGTGCTTCTTGTCCGTGGCGGTGACGCTGCTGGGATAGGGGTACGCGGTCTCAGTCCCCTCGGTATTGGGATGGTTTTTGGTCTCAGCCACCTTGCTAAAGCCGGACAGCTTCAACTCCTTCATTTCCTCGTGGGTCTTCTTCTCCGCGCCGGAAGCTCCCGGCTCGTAATCGTACAGGCGCACCGTCCCCGCGAAGGTATAGGTGCCGCCGCTGAGGTAATAGCAGTCGGAAACGCTGCCATGATCCGACGTGAAGCCGTTGACCTCCGCGCCCGTCACGGCGCTCAGGGCCGTGGCGCAGTAGCTGTTGCGGATGGTGCCCTGATTGTCGCCCACAAAGCCGGAGATCATGGCACTGCCGCGTATCTCCGTCAGTTCGATGCTGCCGAGGGCGTAGCTTTGGCGGATGTAGCCGCTGCCGTCGTTCATACCCACCAGACCGCCGGCACAATAGCTCCGGGCATAGGTGCTGGTGCCGGTGATGCTGGGAATATCGGCGCTGCATGCCTGGATCAGGCCCTCGTTGCAGCCCACCAGACCGCCGAGGTAGTAGGTGCTGCCGCTGTAGGCGCTGCCGGACAGCCGGTAGCCGGAAACGGCGCAGTTTTTGATCGTGCCGCTGTTTTTACCGGCCAATACGCCTGTATACACCGTTTTCCACTGGACATTGCCGCCCAATTTGGAGGTGGGGGCTTTTTCCAGCGGTTCCTCCGTTGTCACGACGATGTTCTCCAGCGTTCCCTCCGTAAAGCCGAACAGGCCGACGGCAAGGCCGTCCTTCCCGCTGGCAAAGGAAACGCCGGTGATGATATGACTGCCGCCGTCATAGCGGTGCTTAAAGGGAGTGGCTTCTGTCTGTCCGATGGGAGCCTGCTCCGTGACCGGTTTCCCGCCCTTGCCGTACTTTGTCCAGACATAGGTGCTGTAATCAATGTCCCGCTCCTGCTGGAAGGCGGCGTTTTTGGGCAGAACCTTCTCGTCGGCGTATTTGTCGTAATATGCGCTCAGGTTATTGAGCTGCCGCGCCGTGCGGATGCTGACGAATTCCGGCTTTCCGGCTTCGGCCGTCAGCGCAGTCTTGGCAAAATGGGGGTTGTAGTAGTATGCCTTGCCCGCCGCGCTGCCTACCGTCAGCTTCGTGTAGAAGTTCGGCTGCCCATCGACCTGCGGCACCCCATCGACCTCCTGCACCAGATCCGCAGGCAGGGGAAGCAGACAGTAGGTCTTTTTTGTGCCGTCCTTGTCGGTGACCGTGATGGTGATTGCGGTGGCCGAATTCAATTCATAGGGCTGGTCATTAACTGTCACGGTTACCTTGTCAGCAGGCAAGTTTTTCTCATAGACTACGCCGTAGCCGTCGCCCTTCACCGTTTCCGTCGCGGACAGCGCCTCAACGTTCGCGCCGAAGAAGCCGTAGTCGTCCCCGCCGTACCACTCGTAGTACACCAGTGCGCCGTTTTCAAACTCCGCCTTCCAGTCACCGTAATGGGGCAGGTTCTTCAGCTTGGGATAGGAGTACAGCGTCAGGCCCAGACCTTTCATCAGGTTGTAGGCATAGGTATCGCTGTTCTTTCTGGTGAAGGCATTATTAGAAGAGTCAGAAGCGAACAGCTTTTCCGCATCCGCGGCGTTCAGCTCATGATAGTATTTCTCTTCGCCGATGGTAGGTTTCGCCGATCCGCCGAGATAGTACACATTCTTTGGGGAAGTACCGCTTCCCCCGCCGCTGGTATTGGCTGCCGTTCCGTATGTCAGGCTTTCTCCCGTCAGCGTCGCGCAGGCGCTGTATACATTTTCCAGTTCATTGCCGGTCAGGTCGCACGCTACAAGGCCCGCAGTAGTTTTGCCCACCAAGAAACCGGCGGCATAACAATCTGTGATTTTTAACGTTGCCGTAGCAACAACTCGCCAGCCAATCAAACCGCTGGCATAACCTGCATCCGTTTCAGTGGTATCCGGATCACTGTAAAGGTAGCAATCTGCATAGGAGTGGTCAAGAGAAATCCCTCCATGCCCTATGCCCACCAGACCGCCGGCAGCGGTTTTGCCCCGGATGACCGTGGCAGCCAGACTGTTTTGGATCGTTAGCGGTTTTTCCTCTGTGCTGCCCACCAGACCACCGGCCACCTTGCCGTCGATCCGCGTGTGCTTCGTGAAGATCTCGTCTCCGGGAATGTTTTTGTCCTTGACATTTTTCAGGTACACCTGACAGCCGTCGATCGTTGTCGTGCCGTTCAGCTTTCCAACCAAACCGCCGACATTTCCGCTGCCCTTAATCTGGGCGTCGGCCAAACGGATATTTTTCAATTCACCGGCAAAGGTCTCGAACAGGCCCGCATCGCCGGTCGTGTCGGTCGTGTCGACCGTCAGGTCATAGATCACCGGGCAATAGCTTCCGATCTCACTGTGATAGCTGTTGATTTTAGGATTCACGAGAGGCACAAAGTTCTGGGTCGGATAGAGAACACCCCAGCTATCGTTTTCATCACTCTTGAATTGGATATCCCGCTCCTGCATCGCGGCGGTGATTGCGGGCGTCTTGCTGTCGGTTCCTCGGTTTAAGCCGGAGTTCTCCTCCAGATTTTGCAGATGCCGTCCGTACTTGATCACCGCCGTCCGGCCGGTTCCGCCGAACCCGCTGGCATCATCCCGGACCTCCGCAAACAGGCTGTTGGTGGTAACGGTCTTGGAGGTTCCCTGGATTTGGTTGTTATTTGCATCCTTTACCCGGATCGTCACCGTCAGGTTTTCGCCGGGGATTAGATGCTTGCTTGTCTTAGCATCTTTAAAGCGGTCCTGCTGTCCGAAGCGCAGATTTTTTCCCGCACTGAGATTATCCAGCACCAGCGTTGCCGTGCGGATGCCTTTTTCCGTTTTTACGGTGTCCCCCGTATTGGTATCGGTTTTAATTTCAAATTCCTGAACAGTGTTGTCGGACTCATCCTTGATGACGGCATAAAATTGCAGGTTATTTCTGGCGCTGACCTTGCAGGAGGCCACCACCAGCAGCTGGTCCTTATTGATGACATCCACCGTAAGGTCCAGGCTTTCGGTCGCCGCCGCGCCCACGGAGTCGCCGCCGTAGTAGCCGACCTTAGCGCCATTCTCCAGACGCTTGTCGCGGTAACGCAAATCATTGAATCCATCCGGCGTGTACTTCATGTCCTCCCGGCTGAAAAACACCGCGTAAACGCTGCCGCTGGAAGGATCGAACTCCACTACCCAGTTGCCGTTCCACAGGTCCGCCTCGGCCTCCGTCTCCGGATAGATCCAGGAAGCGGCGGAATCCTTGTTGTTCTTGTCGGCAGAGGTCACATAGGCCAGCGTGGTTTTCTTGTATTTATCCTTCTCTGCGTCCTTGGGGATCATGTTCATCAGCTCGGCAGCGCCTACCATGCCGGTAGGTTGATAATAGCTGTCCTGACCGGCAGCCTGAAGCCGGGTCATCCGGTTCTGCACGGCGGAGAAGATCATCTCCGCCCGGCTGTCCAGCTCCGTCTGCCGAAGGTTTTTCTGAATTTTGGAGATCGGGATCATGGCCAAGGCAAACAAAATCACCAGGATCAATACCGTCACCAGCATCTCCATCAGCGAAAAGCCGCGCATATTGTTCCGTGTCGCCTTGTTCTTCATGGGGGTCCCTTTCTCCTCCGTCCTTCCGTCAGGAGGCCACCTCAAAATACGTGATCACCAGATCCGTCTGCACCAGATCCCGGTCCCGGCCCTGATTGGTCCGGATACTCAGATCGGAGATCTGGTTCATATTCTCGCTTTCGCTCAGGGCGTCCACAATGGCCCGCGCCTGGGCGTAGGTATGGGTCTGGAAGCTCATGGTCACCGGCCGCAGAACGATGTAGCTGTCCTGCGTGGTGCTCTGGGAAAAGTCCAGAGAGTAGTCCACCGCAGAATCCAGAATGCGGTGAAGGTCCAGCATGAGCCTTCTGCTGTTGTCATACTGAGGGATCGTCCGCTCCTCGCCGGAGGCCCGGACCTCCTCGATCTTGCGCTGCATTTCCTGTTTCCGCGTCAGCAGGATCAGATCCTGCTCCAGCTCGCTCTGCTCCTGAGAGGTCGTGTCCTGATACTGAGCCACCTGATCCTGAATCGGCTCAAAGATCAGCTTGAAGTAGCCCAAACAGATGACCAGAACCACCAGGATCAGCAGCAGGACCGTTTCCCGTCTTGTCAGTTCCCGATTCATTCCGCCACCTCCGTTTCCGGCTGCAGATAGATCTTCACGGAGAAGCTCAAAACGGAAGCCGCCTTGTTTTCCTCCGTGGAAGCCACATTCAGCTCCACGCTCTGCACGATGGGCTGCTCCTCCATCACGGCGAACATCTCGGAGATCTGGTCCAGCCGCATATCGGACATCTCCACCTCGGCAGCGTCATCCAGGATCTCGACGGAGAGCACCTTGCCGCGGGGCATCATCAGGTCCTCCACCAGATCCAGCACATCCCGCCGGGGGACGGTGACCAGCTTGCCCTCGCTGTCCGCCATGCCGTCCAGAGAGCTGCTCCGGTACTCCGCCAGCACCTGCTCGTAGTCCGTCAGCTGCTCCTGACAGGCGGTGAGCTGGCTGTGGACCTTTCCGTAGGCGCTCTGGGCCTCGGACAGACGCCGGTACTGCTCCATCACGCCGAACCGGGCCACCAGACCCGCCATCAGCAGGATCACCGCCAGACCGATCACCAAGGTCAGCATTTCTCCGGTGCGCTTTTCCCGCTTGTTCATATTGATGCCCGTCTTGCTGGGGCATTTGATCATTTTCCGGGGGGCAGCCCCGCTGGGGGCAGGCTCATAGGGGATGGCTTCCGCCGGCTGCTGCGCCGGAATGGAGACCTCCTCCCGCTCTTTTTCCAGAATCATTTCAATCCTCCCTCACAGACGCTGCCGATGGCCCGCAGATACAGCCACGGCTCCTCGGCCGGGCGCATCCCCTCGTCCAACAGCTCCTCGCCGCCCCGGACCGTCAGGTTCACCGTGTCGGCCACGGTCTCCCGCAGCGGCATGATGGCCGCGCCGCCGCCGCAGAGATACAGCTCCTTCAATTCCCGGTCCCGGTTGTTGTAGTGGTAGAAATTGACGGCCTTCATGATCTCCACCGCCAGACGGCTGTAAAATTCCTTGGAATACTCCGTTTCCAGTACACCGTTGAAATTGCTCTGCTTATACTCATGGGCCACATGGATCTCCACGTCCAGCTTGTCGGCGATGATCCGGTCCAGATCCGCCAGACCCATGTCGATCTCCCGGACGCCCACGCACTCGCCGCCCTGCAGGAAGTGCATCCGGGTCACCCGATGGCCCAGATTCACCACGCAGCGGCCGATCTCCGGCGCGCCGGTGCGGCGGATGTGCTCCGCCATCAGCGCGCCGTAGGCGCATTCCAGAGGTGTCAGCACCTTCAGCTTAAAGCCAGCCCGGCGGAACATGGCCCGGTAGGCCTCCACCCGCTCCTTCAGCATGGCACAGGCGAACAGATCCATCTCCAAGGGATAGCCGTCCGGATCTCTGCGAACCTCCCGCACGGAATAGTCGAAGAAATACTTGCTCTTCTCCTCCGTCAGGAAATCATGGAATTCAAAGGGCAGATTGTAGGCCAGCTGCTGCTCCGTCATGGCGGGCATGGTCACGTCCCGGGTATAGGCATCCGCCAAGGACAGGGACACCGCCGCCCCTGCCCGCGGAATGCCGTTGGCCCGGGCGGTATCCCGTAGGAAATCCGCCATAGCGTCCATGGACAGGATGCGCCCGTGGGACACCATGGCGTCCGGCAGTTCCGCGCACACCGACTTTTTCAATTCATTACCGGCAAAATATACCAGCTTGACACTGTGATCGCCAATTTCAAAGCCTACGATCTTCCCCATGTCATGTCCTCGCTTTCTCGATAAAAAGACTCAGGCAAAAAAACCCAGATACCAGTTGATAAACGGCTGTCCCGCCAGAGCGGTGATCCATGCGCCGACGGCGATGGAGGGTCCCCACGGGATGGCCTCGCCCCGCCGTTTTCCGGCAAGGCCCCACACGATCCCCACCACGCAGGCCAGGACCAGACACAGCAGGTTCCCTTTCCAGCCGAAAAAGAGCCCCGTCAGAAACAGCAGCTTGATGTCGCCGCCGCCCAGCGTCTCCCGCTTCATGCGCTTGTCCATATAAAGGGACAGCAGCAGCAATCCGCCGGCTACGGTCACACCGCCCAGCGCGCCGTCCAGCGCCCGGCGGAGCGGTTCCGGCTCCCAAAATAAGGTGGCGACGAACAGCACAGCACCAACCGCCACAAAGCGGTCGGGAATGATGTACCCCTCCAGATCCGCGAAGGCGCAGGCCAGCAGCACACAGGCCAGCAGCCACCCTTCGAGGGTTTGGAGCGAAATATCATATTGGAGCAGCAGGCTCACGAACACCGCCGCAGAGATCAGCTCCCCCCACACATGGCGGGCGGAGAGTTTTGCGCCGCAGTAGCGGCACTTGCCCCCGGAGAGCAGATAGCTGAACACCGGCACCAGATCCCGGACGCCCAGCACATGGCCGCAGACGTCGCAGTGGGAGCGCCCCCGGAGAACGGATTCCCCGTGGACGGTGCGCCACGCCAGACAGGCCAAAAAGCTGCCCGTACAGGCGCCCAGCAGGGCCGCCACCGCGCAGCAGTAAACGGTGATGAACGGAGACAGGCGCAGCATGATTGCTTCCTCCTTGGCGTAATGTTCCTTCGTGGGGGATGGCCGCCAACCCTCGGCCACCCCCTTTCTCTATCTGATCCGGTGAAGGATGAGCCCTCTGCAGATACGGCTCATCCAAGAAGGAAGGGGGCGTTCCCCCGCCGGAGCGACCGCTCCGGCGAGGGCTCGAAATTTAAGGTTAAATTACTTGATATCCAGCGGGTTCAAAGTCCACGTGAATTTATTTGTTCCATCATTCGCGGTAAGTTTTTTTGCTGTATAGGTGATCGTACCAACCTTTTTGGTGGTGTCATAAGTGTAATCAAAGTTATCAGCAAAGTAATTCAGCGTTGCCATTTTGGAAGTAAAATCAGTAGCAGTTGTAGACTCCTGTTCTCCCTTATTAGCGGGGACAGCTGCCCCATCAGTCAGAATAGCAACCTGCCACTCGGCATACGCCGCACGGACATTGGCAACGTCGGTGGCTTCCTTGGCCTTGGTCAGGGCGCCGGAGAAGGTGGGAATCGCAATGGCAACCAGGACAGCAACGATGGCAACCACGATCAGCATTTCCATCAGGGTAAAGCCCTTTTTATTGGTGAACTTCTTGAGCATAGTGAAGTTCCTCCTTTTTTAAAGTTCTATTTATATCGCCCGGAGCGGGGTGGACGCCCGGGGAGATACCAAATTCAGATACTGCCGTACATGGAGAACATGGGCAGGTACACTGCCAGCAGCAAAATGACGGTGACGGCCGCCAGCACGATGATGATGACCGGCTCCAGAACCGCCAGCAGCCGCTCCGTCATGGTGGCGGCCTCGTGGTCGAAGTAGTCTCCGATCACGTCCAGCGTTTCCTCCAGAGAGCCGGAGCGCTCGCCCACGGCGACCATTTCCGTCAGCATTTTGGGGAAGCACTCCACGCCCTCCATGCTGTCGGCAATGCCGCGGCCCCGCTCCACGCCCTCCTTCACCTTCCGGACGCCCAGAGAGAACACATAGTTGTCCGAGATCTGGCTGACGATGCCCAGCACCGCCTGCACCGGAAGACCGGCGGAGAGCATAGTGGACATGGTGGAGGCGAACTGCCCCGACAGGTGCAGGGTGTGAAGCCGCCGCAGGGGCGCCCGCCGCAGCGCGTAGCTCGCGATGGCCAGCTTGCCCCGCTCCGTCCGCTTGAAGGACAGGTAGCCGATGGTCAGCAAAGCCAGAATAAACAGGATCAGCCACCACCAGCGGGTCAGGAAGGCGCTGGTGCTCATCAGCCACCGGGTCACCGCGGGCAGGTCCGTCCCCAGCTCCGCAAAGGCGGAAGTAAAGGCGGGGACCGCCACCACCATGATGATGGCGAACACGATGATGGCCGTGACGATGACCATGACGGGATAGGTCATGGTGCTGACGATCTTGGCCCGGGTCTTGGCGGATTTGTCGTAATACTTGTAGAGACGCTTGAAGCACGCTTCCAGCGCGCCGGACTGCTCACCGGCCCGGACGGTCTCTATAAAGGTCTTGGGCAGGCCGGGGATGTTGCTCTCAAAGCTCTGGGCCATGGAGTAGCCCGCGCCGATGTCCTCGGCGACCTTGTGGAGCATCCGCGCCAGATGCTTGTTCCGGTTCTGGGCCGCGACCATTTCCACGCAGCGCATCACCGGAAGCCCCGTGCCCAAAATGATGGAAAACTGTGAGCAGATCAGAGCCAGGTCCTTTTCCTTGATCTTGGTCCGGAGCGGACGGGTGAGGACGCTGTCCTTCTTCTCCCGCACCTCCTCCAGCTTGATCACAAACGCGCAGGTATCCCTCAGCTTGGAGACTGCATCATATTCATCATAGGCGCGGATCACACCGGAAACCTTGGAGCCCTCCGGCGTCTGTCCCTTATAACGATAGGTCGTCACGCTGTTTCACCTGCTTTGTTCATTCGTCCAATGTAGAGTTGATGGTCCGGGCGGCTTCCTCCGCCGTGGTAATGCCCCGGAGGACCAGATCCCGGCAGCTGTCCCGCATGGTGCGGTAGCCGTTTTTCTTAGCGGCGGCCAGCAGCTCATCGTAGGCCGCGTCATCGTTCACCAGACGGCGCACCTCCCTGTTGACCATGAGGATCTCGAAGGCCGCCCGACGGCCGACGTAGCCGGTGTGGCGGCACTCCGGACAGCCGACACCTTTATAAAAGGTGGTCTGGCTGTCCTCCGGCATCCCCAGCAGGGCCAACTCTTCCTCGCTGGGCTGATAGGCGGTTTTGCAGTGGGGGCAGATCTTGCGCACCAGACGCTGGGAGATCACGCCCCGGAGAGCGCTGGCCACCAGCCAGGGCTCCACGCCGATGTCCCGCAGACGGTAGACGGCGGAAACGGCGTCGTTGGTATGTAAGGTGGACATGACCAGATGGCCCGTGATAGCGGAGCGCATGGCGATGCCGGCGGTCTCGCCGTCCCGGATCTCGCCCACGGAGATGATGTCCGGGTCCTGACGGAGGATGGCCCGGAGACCGTTGGCAAAGGTCATGCCGGTCTTTTCGTTGATCTGGCACTGGCTGACGCCGGGGATGTGGTATTCCACGGGGTCCTCCAGCGTAACGATATTGACCTCGTCCCGAGCCAGATCCCGGATCATAGCGTACAGGGTGGTGGATTTACCGGAGCCGGTGGGGCCAACCAGCAAAATCACGCCGCCGGTGTTTTTCAGAAGGGCGTTGTACAGCTCCAGATCCCGGCCCTCGATGCCAAGGCTCTCCTTGTCCAGGTTCCGGTCCGTCTTATCCAGCAGACGGAGCACGATCTTCTCGCCGTAAACCGTGGGCAGAGACGAGATACGCAGATCGACCTCGTGGCCCTTGAGCTGCATCATCGCCTGACCGTCCTGGGGGATCTTGTGCTCGGCGATGTTCATGCCGCCCATGATCTTCAGGCGGGAGATCACGGTGCTTTGCAGCTCCGTGGGGACGGTGAACAGGCGCTGCAGCAGACCGTCGATCCGCATCCGCACCACCATTTCGCTCTCCTGCGGCTCCAGATGGATATCGCTGGCCCGCTCGTGGAACGCCCGCTCGATGAGGCTGTTGACAAAGCGGATGGTAGGGGCGGAATCCGCGGTCTCCCCGGTCATCTGCGCCGGGACGATGTCCGGCGCGGCGGTACCGGCCTCCCGCTTCATCTCCTCGATGACGCGGGCGGTGCCCTCGTTGCCGTACAGGCGGGCGATGGCCTGCTCGGTGGCCTGACGGGTGGCGATCATGGGGATCACCTTTTTCCGGGACGCCGCCTTGACCTGCTCCTGGGCTACAAAGTCCAGAGGGTCGCTCATGGCCAGATACAGGGTGTCCTGCACCAGCTTCACCGGCACCACGCAGAATTTCCGTGCGATATTGCGAGGCACATACCGGGCCAGCTCCACCGGGATGGAGACCGCCGTCAGATCCACGAACTCGACGCCCAGCTGGATCTGCAGCGCGTCGATGAGGTTCCGCTCTGTAATGAAGCCGTTCTGCATCAGCACGTCGCCCAGACGCTGGTGGGTCTCCTTTTGGACGGCCAGGGCTTTATCCAGTTGTTCCTGCATGATGACGCCGGAGGCGATCAGCAGATCGCCCAGCCGCATATATGCCATATCTATCACTCCAAAATACGCGCCGCCCCGTTTTTTTTCGCGGCAGCCGGCGCCTTGTCGGCGGGGCCGCCGGTCTTTCTCCCGGAAGCGGCAGGTTTTCTCAAAAATCGACGCTTTTTACGTACAGTATATATTATAGGGAAGCCCTTGAAAAGTCAAGGAAAATCCCATTTTTTAGGGTAAATTACAGGCTAAGCTGATGCTTAGTCTCAGCGTGTCGAAAAAGTCTTTTCGCCCCGCTGAGCA
>OGNF01001093.1_pt1 | contig 26459 bp, 18 predicted proteins | sample 1573321 | NCBI WGS metagenome assembly OGNF01 (sample SAMEA2581911, study PRJEB24529) | metagenome | biome: Human gut stool | place: China | collected 2011 | reverse complement strand
ATAACCTAACGGCACGGAAAGGGAGCTTCCGCAAAGGGAACGCTCCCCTCCCCGCGCCCCACACAAACAGAATTTTTATCATGAAAACAGATATAGTGCTCGCCGGTGTAGGCGGCCAAGGCATCCTCTCGATAGCCACAATCCTGGGCGCCGCCGCCCTCAAGGAAAACCTCCATCTCAAACAAGCCGAAGTTCACGGAATGTCGCAGCGCGGCGGCGACGTGCAGTCAAACCTCCGACTCAGCTCCGACCCCATCGCCTCCGACCTTATTCCCCTGGGAGGCGCCGACCTCATCGTCTCGCTCGAACCCATGGAAGCACTCCGCTACGTTTCTTACCTCAAACCCACCGGCTGGATCGTTACCAACACCGCCCCCTTCGTCAACATCGACAACTATCCCGAAGAGAACGCCCTCAACGAAGAGCTTGAACGCTTCGACAACGTCGTGGCCTTCGACATGGACGCCATGTCCAAGGAAGTAGCCACCGCCCGCGCCTCCAACATGGTGCTCCTGGGCGCAGCCGCTCCCTTCATCGACATGGAGGTGGAGAAGATAGAAGACGGCATCCGCACGGTCTTCGGCGCCAAGGGCGAGAACATCGTGGAGACAAACATCAAGGCCTTCCGCGCCGGATACGACTATACACGCAACCTGCTTAAAACCCGTTGACGCCCATGTTTCCCCTGACCAAAGAGCAGCTCGGACGCGCCGTCGCCGAGTTGCAGATAGGCGACATCACGCAGGCCACCATCCGCCAGATTTGCTCCCTCTCCAAGCGTCTCGAGGAGATGGCGGGCGAGCCTTTCGTGCACCTTGAGATAGGCAACCCGGGCCTCCCCGCCATACAGCTCGGCGTAGAAGCCGAATGCGAGGCACTGCAGAGCGGCATCGCCAACAAATATCCCGACATCGCCGGCATCCCGCAGGTAAAGGACGCCGCCGCACGCTTCGTGAAAGCTTTCATCGGCGCCGACCTCGAAGCACAGTACATCTACCCCACCGTAGGTTCCATGCAGGGATTCTTCGCCGTGATGACGGCCCTCAAGCACCGCCAGCCCGGCCGTGACACCATCCTCTTCCTCCAGCCCGGTTTCCCCGCGACCGTCACGCAGGCACACATCATCGGCCTCGGCATCGAGCAGTTCGACATCTACCAGTACCGCGGCAAAGCCATGGAGGCAAAGCTCGAAGAGTACCTCTCCAAAGGCAACGTCACCGCCATCTCATACTCGAACCCAAATAACCCCGCCTGGACCAACCTCACCGACGAAGAGCTGGAAATCATCGGCCGTCTCGCCACCAAATATGACGTCGTCGTACTCGAAGACCTCGCTTACCTCGGCATGGACTTCCGCACCGACTTCTCGCATCCCTTCGAGGCTCCGTATGTCCCCACCGTGTCGAAATATACCGACAACTACATCATGATGCTCTCCGGCTCCAAGATATTCAGCTATGCCGGGCAGCGCATCGCAGTAGTAGCCATGAGTCCCGCCGTGGCCACCCGCCAGTATGAGGGAATGAAGCAATTCTTCGGCATGCCACGCTTCTGCGACGCCTTCGTCTTCGGTGTGCTCTACGCCCTCTCGTCGGGGACGGCCCACAGCGCCCAGCACGCCCTGGCCGCCATGATGAACGCCGCTGCCGACGGCAAGCTCGACTTCATCGACATCTCGCGCGAATACGGACGCCGCGCATCCATAGTGAAGCGGTTGCTCGACGAAAACGGCTTCCACATTGTCTATGCCATGGACGGCGACGAACCCATCTCCGACGGCTTCTTCTTCACCGCCGGCTACAAGGACATGACCAGCGGCGAGCTCCAGAGCGAACTCATGCGCTACGGCATTTCCTCCATCTCGCTGCCCACCACCGGTTCCGAGCAGGACGGCGTGCGCATCTGCGTGTCCATGATCAGCGACCCCGAGACTTTCGACGCCTTCGAAAAACGCCTTAAAGCCTTCAACCATGACCATTGATTATGTATCAGCCGCCGAAGCGGTGAAACTCATCGAGAGCGGCGACCACGTATACATCCAGGGTTCCACCTCCGTGCCCGAAGTGCTCTGCCAGGCACTGGCAGACCGCGGCCACGAGTTGCGCGACGTAACCCTCTACAGCGCCTTCTGCGTGGCAAAGGGTGAAGCCCCCTACTGCAAACCCGAATACAAGGATTCCTTCTTCGTAGACTCCTTCTTCGTCTCCAACAGCGTTCGCCGCTGGATCAACGAAGGCTACGGAACGATGACACCGCGCTTCCTCGGCGAAGTTCCCGCCCTCTTCCGCGACGGCACCTGCCGCGTGGACGTGGCCCTCATCAACTGCTCCCTCCCCGACGAGAACGGCTACGTAAGCTTCGGCGTATCCGCCGACCTCGCCACGGCCGCCGTAGAGTGTGCCGACCGCGTGATAGCGCAGATAAACCCCAACGTCCCCTACTCATACGGCGACCCGGTGATACACGTCTCCAAACTCGCCGCCGCAGTTTACGTTGACGAGCCGCTGGTGGAAGTGCCCACCGCTGTGCCCACCGAGAAGGAAATCCGCATCGGCAACTTCATAGCCGAGCACATCCCCGACGGAGCCACGCTGCAGATAGGCGTGGGGGGAATCCCCAACGCCGTTATCCGCGCCCTCGAAGGACACAAGCACCTCGGACTCCACACCGAAGCCATGACCGACGGCGTGCTCCCATTGCTCGAGAAAGGAATCATCGACAACTCGCAGAAGAAAGTCATGCCCGGCGTCTCCGTGGCCTCGCTCGCCCTCGGCTCGCGGCGCCTCTACGACTTCATGAACTACAACAAGGACATCATCTTCAAGGACGTGGCCTGGACCAACAACCCCTTCATCATAGCCCAGAACCCCAAGGTAATGTCCATCAACTCCTGTCTGGAAATAGACCTCACCGGCCAGGTGTGCGCCGACTCCATAGGCACGCGCATCTTCTCGTCGGTCGGCGGCCAGCACGACTTCGTCTACGGCTCCTCGCAGAGCGAAGGCGGACTCTCCTTCCTCGCCATGCTCGCCACCACCAACAAGGGTCTCAACAAAATCAAACCCGTGCTCACTTCCGGTGCCGGCGTGGTCACCACCCGTTTCCAGACCAACTATGTGGTTACAGAATACGGATGCGTAAACCTGCGCGGCAAGAACTTGGCCGAGCGCGCCAAACTGATGATTTCCGTCGCCGCGCCCGAGTTCCGCGAAGAGCTCGAACGCGAAGCCGCAGCCCGTTTCGGCTACAGCTTCCTGCGCCTGAAATAAAAACCGTTCCACTATCCCAATAAAACCTGTGAGCCGGAGCTGCAAAACAGCCCCGGCTCACACTTTGTTTTTTTATAATCCAGTCAAGAAATAATCATATAGACTTGATTTCTATCACTCTGGACTGATTGTGTCTAAAAGTGAATACATCCAGACCTACCTTCATAAGATAGTCGCCGGTATAAACTTTGCCGTTACCGGTGAAGTCTGAGTCCGTTCCCGGCATAAGATTTATCTCCTCCACAAGATACTTCTTATCAGGCTGCAGTCCCTGAAGTTTCACTGTCTTTAGTTTCTCCTGAAATCTTGGTGACAAGTCATAGGCAAACAGGACCGCCGTGTTTTTAGACTGATCCACATATTCCACGGCAGCATGGTTTGTTTCGTAAGGGGAAACGAGGCGATACTGGTCCCCGTCCATTACTGCGGGCTGCAGTCTTTTCCAGTTGGCGACAGCCTGCTGGCAGTATGCGAGTTCATCAGCGCTTAGTTCTTTTAAACTTATGTCAAAGCCAAGCTTGCACATGGCTGCGACGTCGGTACGGAATTTTACGGATGTGTTTTTGTTCCAGCTTGTGACATCTGCCCCACATTGCCCGAATAATACATTTCGGAATTGGATAATATTTATTGGATAATATTTATAGTAGGCGCAGTAAGTAAATGTGCATTTTGGTTAACCAAAGTTTCTGAAGTATAATGCCAATAGTTTGCCGTTATATGTATTGCGTAGCGCTTCCGTAAGGAAGCAGATTTTTCCGTAACCCCGTACGCCGTCAGGCGTGCGGGGTAAGAGGTAATACATAATATACAGCCTCCGGAGGAGGCTGATTTACAATTATTTATACATCCAATTTTTCTTCCCGATATAAATCGGCCTCCTTTCGGAGGCCTGTGTTCTTGTGCGCTTTGGTCCCCGCACGCCTGGCGGCGTACGGGGTTACGGAAAAATCTGCCTCCTCGCGGAGGCGCTGACGCAATTCGGGCACAGTAAAATTCACATTTACTTTCTTTGCTTACTATAAGAAATACTGCGAATGGAAGGATTAATCCTTAATCCAAAATACCTATCTATACAGTGCTCTAATTTAAATAATAGAGGTAATGGTGTAAAAAATGTTAAAATGCTTGCGGGCGCGGGAAAAATGCATTATCTTTGCGGCGCAATTTCGGAGCAGACCTCGGTCTGACGACGGAAGTGGACAAATTTGGCTGCTTGCAACCACTCAAAAAAATGCTAAAATTCGCGTTACAAGGCCTCGCGGCGCCCTTCTCCGGGCCGGGGGTGTCTGCATTTGAAAACACGACTTTAACACGGCATTCGGTTGCACAAGCATACCAGGTGCCGCGATTTTTTTATCACTGCCGCATCTCCGCCAAACAGTCCTGCCAAACAAGAAATTTTTAAACACAGAAAGAAATATGAGCTACTTATTCACATCCGAATCAGTTTCCGAAGGGCATCCCGACAAGGTTGCCGACCAGATAAGCGACGCGCTGCTCGACCAGTTCCTCGCATTCGACCCCACATCCAAAGTCGCCGTAGAAACTATGGTCACCACCGGCCAGGTGATGGTGGCCGGCGAAGTGACTTCCGACGCTTACGTCGACGTTCCGGTTGTAATCCGCGACCTCATCAACCGCATAGGCTATAACCGCGGGGCGTTCCGCTTCGACGGCGACTCGTGCGGCATCCTGAGCGCCATCCACGAGCAGAGCCCCGACATCAAGCGCGGTGTGGAGCGCGACGTCCCCGCAGAGCAGGGTGCCGGGGACCAGGGTATGATGTTCGGATACGCCTGCGACGAAACCGAAAACTACATGCCGCTGACCCTCGACCTCTCCCACCGCCTGCTACGCGAGCTCGCCGACATCCGACGCGAGGGGAAAGAGATGACCTATTACCGCAAGGGGAAACTCACCACCTACCTGCGTCCGGACGCAAAGAGCCAGGTGACGGTGGAGTATGACGACCAGGGACGTCCGCAGCGCATCGACACCATAGTGATTTCGACGCAGCACGACGAGTTCGTGCTGCCGCTCGACGACACCCCGGAAGCACAGGCGGCGGCCGACAAGGAGATGCTGGAGCAGATACGCCGCGACGTGCAGGAAGTGCTCCTTCCGCGTGTCATCGCCACCCTCCCCGAGGCCACGCAGGCCCTCTTCAAGGAGGGTTACAAACTGTACGTAAACCCGACGGGCAAGTTCGTACTCGGCGGACCGCACGCCGACACGGGCCTGACCGGCCGCAAGATAATAGTGGACACCTACGGCGGCCGCGGCGCACACGGCGGCGGCGCCTTCTCCGGCAAAGACCCCTCTAAGGTGGACCGCTCGGCCGCCTACGCCATGCGCCACATAGCCAAGAACCTCGTGGCCGCCGGAGTGGCGCGCCAGGTGCTCGTCCAGGTGTCGTATGCCATCGGCAAGGCCGAGCCTATCAACATCTTCGTCAACACCTACGGCACGGCGCGCCCCGGCCTCACAGACCGGCAGATAGCCGACGCCATTCCTCAGATTTTCGACCTCACGCCGGCAGGAATCGAGAAACGCCTCAAGCTGCGCCAGCCCATCTACCTGGAAACGGCCACCTACGGCCACATGGGCCGCAAGCCCGAAATCCTACACAAAGTGTTCCACTCCAAATATGCCGACGAAAAGGCCGTGGAGATGGACGTAGAGCTCTTTACGTGGGAGAAACTCGATTACGCCGAGCGCCTGCGCGATTTTTTCAATAAATTAATCTCAGAGAGTTAAATATCTTAATATCAAGAAGTTAAAGTGGTTATTCAGGCGCTTCCGGGCAAAAAGCCGGGAGCGCCTGTTCATAAAAAAAGTTATAAAAGTTGTTGGATTGTAACAAAATTATTATCTTTGCATGTTCAAATGCACCCTCTGCGCTGCAAAAAGCGCCTGCGGGGTGCCCGCCGGATATGCTCCGGCCCCTTTCCGGGGGCGGAATTTCCGTGCCGGAAGGCAACCCTTAATACGAATAACTAACACTTACACAGCTATAAAGAAAGAATGGCAACATTAGAGAAAATCAGAAGTAAATCTGTGCTGCTGATCGTAGTGATCGGCCTCGCACTTCTGGCATTCATCGTCGGCGATGCGCTGACCAACAGCCGCAACCTCTTCGGCATGGGCTCGAACGTGGCGGAGGTTGACGGAGAGAAGATCGATATCACCGAGTATCAGAAAAAACGGGAAGAGCTCAACGACCAGCTCGAGCAGATGCGCCAGCAGAACCCGCAGCAGGCCGCACAGTATGACCAGCAGCAGCTGGCACAGCTCGCCATCGACCAGCTCGTGCTCGAAAAGATAATAGACAACGCAGTGAGCCGCCTCGGCATACGCGTCACCGGCGACCAACTGCGCTATTACATGATAGACAATCCCATCAGCGACAAGATGTCGCAGCTCCTGCAGGCCATGCAGCAGAACGGCCTCAGCGCCCAGACGCCCGCACAGGCCTACGAGATTATCTTCAATCCCAAACGCAACGGACTCACCGACGCCGACGTGCAGCAGTACCAGCAGATTTGGGTGGCTATGGAAAAGGAAACCCAGACCCTCATAGCCCGCAATACCTACCAGCGCGTGCTCACACAGTCGGTCAAGGCAAACGACCTCGACAAGAAAGCCCTCTACGACAACTACGTCAACACCAAGCAGCTCCAGGTGGCCTTCGTGCCTTACGGCAACCTCGACCCCAAGAAATACCCCGTGAGCGCAGCCGAACTCAACGCCCTCTACGAGAAGGAGAAAAACCTCTTCAAGGTTGAGGAACCCACCAAGTCGGTTTCCTTCATCGCCGTTAACGTAAGCCCGTCGGTCGCCGACCGCAACAAGTCTAAGAAACTCGCCGCACAGGTGCAGAAAGAACTCGGCGACTCCACGCACCAGCTCAGTAAAAACACCAAGAAAGAGGGCGTCTCGATAGCCCGCCGCCAGGTGCGCGCCACCGACCTCAACGGCCCCGTCAAGGAGTTTGTCACCGCAGCCGCTCCCGGAGAGGTGAAAATCATCAACGAATCCGTGCAGGGATTCACCGTTGTCCGTATGGACAAGAGCGAGCAGCTCGTTGACTCCGTACAGCTCAACATAGTGCAGGTAGCCGGCTCCAAGATGCCCAATCAAGTGCTCGCAGCCCTCAACGGCGGCCTTGCCGTCGACTCGCTCATCACCAAATTCAACCCCGACAGCGTGCAGCTCCAGAAGGCACAGTGGATTCCGCTGTTCGCCAACGGCGGTGCCACAAACGCCATCGAAAAGAGCCAGCTCGACAGCCTCCGCAACGCCGGCGGAAAGTTCATCAGCCTCATGACCTCGCCCCAGGGCGCAGTCCTCGCTCAGATTTCCGAAGAGAAATCGCCCAAACAGATCTACGAGTTCGACGAAGTGACCTACGAACTGAAACCCTCCACGCAGACCGTCAACGACGCCCGCGCCAAACTCGAGAAATTCCTCGCCAAGAACAATACCGCCGACAAGTTCGCCGCCAACGCCTCGAAAGCCGGCTACAACGTGCAGAACCTCGAACTCACACAGTCCACTCCCGCAGTGCAGTCCCCCATGGGATTCTATCCCGACTCGCGCCAGGTAATCCGCTGGGTGCTCATGGACGGTGAAGTAGGCGACGTGAGTCATATCTACGAGTCGAGCGACGTGGCACAGCCCATGCTCTACGCCGTGGCCATCACCAGCGAGACCGAAGACTTCCTCCCCGCCTCTAACAAGAATGTGAAGGATTACCTCGAAGGCAAAATACGCCGTCAGAAAGCCGGCGACGAAATGGTCAAGAAATTCTCGGCAGCAGGAACCACCATCGAGCAGATAGCCGCCGCCATGAAGGTAGAGCCCTCAGAGGTTGCCGACTTCCGCTTCGGCCGCAACGGCGCAGTGCGCGACGCTTCCGTAATCGGCCGCGTGGCTGGCAGCAAACCGGGTGCAAAAGTGCTCGTGCTCCGTGGCGACGACGGCGTTTACGCCATCAAAATCAACGGCAACAAGAAAGAAAACTTCAAGTACGACGCCAAGAACTACGCCCGCCAGTTCCAGCAGGCGGTACAGCCCAACTACCCGAAGATGCTCAAGAGCGGCAAGGGTTACAAGAACCAGGTTTACCGCTTCGAAGCCGGAGAATAACCGGCCGCGACACACACATAAAAACGCGACACACATAAAAAAGGAGTGCTTCCCCGGAAGCGCTCCTTTTTTATACATATAGCGACAACAGTTAGCCTCCGGATGTTGCGGCGACCCGGTACTTAAATAACCCCAAAGCAGCGGCGCCTCTTATTGGGCTAATTAGACCTAACAGCAGCAGAATGCGGCTGTTTCGGCTGGCTCCAACTTTTTTTCGCAATATTTTGCCAAAACGAAAAATTTTTACTTACTTTGCACATTATTATCATTTTTAAATCCTTTAATACTGACCTTTATGACTCTATTGAAACGAATCATGATTGTGTCATGTCTCGGACTTCCGCTATTGGCCACGGCCCAAAGTAAGAGCGTGCCCTACACCAGCGCTCTCGCTAACGATGCCGACTGGACCGTTGTAAACGCCAATAACGACGCCAAGACATGGGAAGCCGACGACACGGCCTCTGACTTTTCCGGAACCGGGTTCTCCTCCGGCATCAAGTATTCCTGGAACAGCTCCCAAGCTGCCGACGACTGGTACATCTCCCCGGCCATCACACTCGAAGCCGGCAAAGAGTACAAAATCAAGTATTGGTTCAAGACTGGTGGATATATCGAGAAATGTACACTTTACTGTGCCGATGCAAACACTACTGAAGCACTCGCAGCCGGCACAGTAATCGATGACAAGAATGGTAAATTCCAAACTGCCACCCTTTCGGCAGGGGTCTTCACTCCCGAAACCTCAGGAGACTACCACTTCGCTTTCTATGCCCACTCAGACAAAGACATGTATTATATGTACGTGACGGGCTTCTCGATAGCGGAAAATGTATTCGCTCCCGGCGCTCCCACCGACATTACGGTGACACCCGGTGCCGACAACGCTCTGAGCGCTACCTTGTCGTGGACGCTCCCGACCGTCGATAATGATGGCGCACCGCTTCCCGAAGGCTACACGGTAAACAATGTAAAGATTTACCGTGATGACGTACTTGTAGCCACTCTCGACGGCGGCGCCACCACGTGGACCGACACCGCCGAAGCCGGCCTCACCCCGGGCAAGCACCTCTATGAAGTGCAGGTCACAATCAATGACGCACAGAGCGCACGCGCCGGAGTGACAAGCTCCTGGATAGGCCCCATCGTGGCACAGAATATCCCCTGGGATGCCGCGATAGCCAATATGACGGAAACCGACTTCAACGATTTCTATACCGAACTTATCGGCGATGTAAGCACCCTTACCGGCTCATACGGCTGGCAACGTAGCTCCTCCAGCTATAACGGCAATGAAATCATATTGTCATGTGCCAGCAACAAACGTGCCGACAACTGGCTCGTGCTCCCCAAACTCGTCTTTCCCGAAGCAGGTGTCTACAAACTCTCGCTCAACGGCAAGTACAGCGACTATGACGTAAACGAAGTGGTGCTCGACTTCTACCTCGGCTCAGAGAAAACCATCGAGAACCTGTCGGCCGGCCTCAAAGGAACCATCGAGAGAATGCCCACCGCATACGTGGACCGCGAACTCTACTTCCGCGTTTCCGAAGCCGGCGAATACTACCCCGCCCTATACGCTTCCGGAAAGACCGGTTCCTCCGACCTCTGCATAAAGTCGATGAAGATAGAGAAGTCCTTCGAGACCTGCTCGCAGCCTACCGACCTCACGGTAACCGACGCCGACGGTACCGTGACAATCTCCTGGACCAACCCGGCCACCAACAACATGGGCACCGCACTGAGCGGCAACCTCTCGAAGATTGAAATCCTGCGCGGCGAAGAACTCATCGAGACCATAACCGACGAGGCACGCCTCGCGGCCGGCGCCGAGGTTTCCACAACCGACACCCCTGCGGGCAACGGCGTATTCACATATACCGTGCGCCCCTACTTCGACGGTCACGAAGCCAGCGGAACTCCCGCGACTGTGACCTCGCCCTGGATCGGCGACCCCACGCAGACCCTCCCCTACACCACCAACTTCGGCACACAGACCGAGCGCTCCCTCTTCACCGCCGTGGGTATGAGCGGGAACGAAGGCACCTGGACCCTCTCCAACGACGGCGCCGAACTCGAAACCCCGACCGGCGACGGCAATACCCGTACTCTTAACGACCTGCTGATGACCCCGCCGTTCGACCTCGACGAGGCTTACTACAAGGTGACCGTATCCCTCAAGGGCGGCAAGGAAGCATTCCCGATCAAATTCGGTCTCGTGGCCGACGGCGATGAAAACCACATCCTCGTCAACCCGCAGACACTTCCCATGACCGGCTACGTCATGCCGAGCAAGGAAATCTACCTGAAAGCCGATGCCGCAGGCAAATACCGCCTCGGAATCCTCGCCGAAGGTGAGATAGCCAACTGCGCGAACATCTTCATCACACATCTCGAGGTACGCGAACAACCCGTCACTCCGGCTGTCGCCACTGACCTCACCGTCACCGTTGACCCCGAAGACATCTACAGCGCCACGGTTACATGGAAGAACCCCGCTACCTGCAATATCCCCGATGTCGTCCCCGCCATCACCAAGGTTGAAATACTCCGCGACGACGAACTGCTGGCAACCGTCACCGAAGGTCTCGTGGCCGGCGAAATGAGCTCTTACACCGACACCGGCGTAGGCGCCGAACACCCGGGCAAGCACAACTATGAAGTGAAAGCCTATACCGGCGAAAACACAGCCTCCTACAACCATCCCAAGGTGCTATCTCCCTGGATCGGCGACGCTGTGAAAGCCCCCTACGAACCCGAAAACTTCCAGGACTTCGAAACCGTGGCCGTCACCGGTACACGCACATGGTCCATCAACTCATACGGTTATGCCTATTTCTGGGGTACGTCCACTCCCACAAACGCATGGCTCTTCTCGCCGCTGATGCAGGTAGAAAAGGGTGCCGAGTATGAAATCTCCATCACACCTTACCTGATGAGCGAATACTACGACCCCGCCTCCTTCAAGGCCTTCATCGGTAACGCCGCAACCAACGACGCCATGACCACAGAAGTCGGCACACTTACCGGTTCACAGATACTTACCGAGGCAGAGCCGTTCACATTCACTGTCCGCGGCGTTGACGCCGACGAACCCGCCGCTACAGCCGAGGGCGAAGGTGATACTGCCACCGTCTTCTCCGTTCCCGCCGGCAACATCTGCGTGGGCTTCTACGCCAACGAGCCGGGAGAATGCTATGTACGCAACTTCAAGTTCATACAGACGGTCTTCCCGGTTAATCCTCCTTCGGGCATCACGGAGATTGAGGCAGCCGCCGACGGCGACGCCACGTACTACAACCTCCAGGGTGTTCGCGTCCTCAACCCGCAGGGCGGCATTTACATCCGCGTAAAAGACGGCCGCTCACAGAAGGTCATCATCCGTAAATAATCACATTTCACATACCCGTTAAAGAGACGGCCCCGGATTCCCGGAGCCGTCTCTTCTATTTCTGTCCGGCATATTTCTTACCATAAATTTTGAAAATAACAAATAAAGTATTACCCTTGCCGTCAACGGATCACCTACTAAATATCAGTGGTAACTTCATCCTCAATTTTACACAATACCGAAGCGATATGCACCTTATTAACAATAACATACAAAAACTCTTCTCCTTGTGCAAAAAAATACAAAGTCAGAAAACTGTATGCTTTCGGTTCTATACTCACTCCCCGCTTCAATGAGCAGAGTGATATAGATATATTAGTGGACTTCAACGCAGAAATCAACCACAACAATTACGCCGACAACTATTTTGACTTCTACTATGCACTGAAATCTCTGTTCGGAAGGGAGATTGACCTTGTGGACGAATCATCGGTCAAAAATCCTTATTTCAAAGAAGAACTTGAAGAAACCAAATACCTTATATATGGATAGGAAACAGAGAAAATATCTTTCGGACGTTCTTACTGCAATTTTGGAGATATAGTCGTTCATGGAAAGCCGTCCAAAAGAATACGCCACTTTCTGCAATGATTTGCTCTTCAGAAGAGCCCTGGAAAGAAACATTGAGATAACGGGCGAAACTATGAATCAGATTCTCAAAATAAATCCCCATATCTCCATTACCTCAGCAAGAAAGATTGTGGACACCCGTAATTTTGTAATCCACGCATACGATTCCCTGAAACCGAACATTCTTTGGGGAATTGTAATAAACCACATGCCCATTTTGAAAAAAGAAGTTGAGCTCCTACTGAACGAATGACATAGCCTCAAAATGTGCTTGGAAAATATACCGTGTTACGGGAGGACCTTGTCAATACACTCCTCCATCGTAACACGGTTTGATTTATGCCTGTTTTTCGAGCTTCTAATCGGGGTTTTCAGAGTTTTGCTGCGAGCCAGCGGTCTATCAGGATGCGGGCGAGGCTCGGCGGCGTGGCGAGCGGGGGAAGCGCGTCGGGGGTGTAGAAGCCGCCGTCGGTCAGCTCGCCGTCGGCGAATCGGAGTTCTTCGGGATTCTCGGCAGTCGCCGTGAAGCCGAGCATCAGCTGGAACGGGAAGGGCCATGACTGGCTGGCTACATAGCGCACGTCGCGCACGCGCAGCGAGGTCTCCTCCATCACCTCGCGACGCACGCACTCTTCGGCCGATTCGCCCGTCTCCACGAAACCGGCCACGAGGCCGAAGAAGGGATGCTTGAAGCTGCGGGCGTGAACGAGCAGTGCACGTCCGTTGCCGTCGGTCACCAGCACTATGATGGCGGTCGCAGGCGAGGGAAAATGTTCTGCCCCGCATTGCGGGCATTTCTTGCTTATATTGGTGGCGCGTTCAAGTGCCGTGCCGCAGCGCGGGCAATAGCGCACGGCGCGTTCCCAGAACAGCAATTCCGAGGCTTTCGCAGCCTTTTCATATTCCTCTTCGGCCAGAAGCCGGTATGAGGCGCGCAATTCCACAGACGTCAAAGCGGCATCGCCGGGCAAATCCTCGCGGCGGCAGGCACACACGGCGTCGCCGAGGTCGAAGAGTGCCGGCCAGCGGCCGTCATACAACGGCAACTTGTCGCCGTCGGCCAGCCATACCTTCCCCTCCCCTATCACGGCGGCTCGGGAGTAGTTCTTAGCGTCACTCTCCATCGTCGGCAGGAAGTTTGGCGAGCATTCCGGAGGGCGTGAGTCCCGTGACGGGATGACGCCAGCCGTCGGCTATCTCGGCCATCGGTTCGAGGAAGAAGCGGCGCTCCGCCAGGTGCGGATGCGGCACTTTCAGTTCCGGTGTGTCTATCACGCGGTCGTCTACGGCCACAATGTCAATGTCAAGCACACGGTCGGCATATCCGCCGTCGGCGGTCCGGTGCGACTCCGGCGAGAGCCGGTGCTCTATCTCTTGCAGGCGGCGGAGCACTTCGGGCGGCTCGAGGTCGCTCCGGAACATCATCGCCACGTTGAGGAACGGATGCTCCGACTCGTATCCCCAGCTGCGCGAGCGCACGGTGTGTGAAATCTCGAAGTCGCCGAACTCCTGCGCCACGGCGCGCATCCCGCGGCTGAGGTTGAGGCGCGGGTCGCCGAGGTTCGACCCCATGTTTATAATGTAGATTGCCATATCATCAGGTATTTATGAAAAAGAGAGCGAAGCGGGTTTCCTCCCGTCGCTCCCTTTCTTTATGATGGTGATTAAAGTGTTTTCTTCACGGCCACCTCTTCGAATCCCTCTATGAGGTCGCCCACGCGGATGTCGTTGTAGCCCTGCACGGAGAGACCGCACTCGTAGCCGGAGATTACCTCCTTGACGTCATCCTTGAAGCGTTTGAGGGAACCGAGTTCGCCGGTGTAGATAACGATTCCGTCGCGGATTACGCGCACCTTGTTGGTACGTTTGAGCTTCCCTTCGCGCACCATGGCGCCGGCGATGGTGCCCATCTTGGAAATCTTGTAGGTCTGGAGCACTTCGGCGGTACCGGTGATTTCCTCCTTGATTTCCGGGGAAAGCATACCCTCCATTGCGTCGCGCACCTCCTCGATGGCTTTGTAGATTACGGAATAGAGGCGGATGTCCACGCCTTCCTTCTCGGCCTCTCGGCGTGCGGCACCCGAGGGGCGTACCTGGAAGCCGATGATGATGGCGTCGGAGGCTGCCGCCAGCGTGACGTCGCTCTCGGAGATGGCGCCCACTCCCTTATGCAGCACGTTGACCTGCACTTCCGGGGTGGAGAGCTTGATGAGCGAGTCGGAAAGAGCCTCCACCGAGCCGTCCACGTCTCCCTTGACCACGAGGTTGAGTTCGTGGAAGTCCTTGAGGGCGAGGCGGTGGCTGATGTCCTCGAGTCCCGGGCGCTTCTTGGTGCGGTTGATGAGCTCGCGCTGCAGTTGCTCGCGCTTGCCGGCTATCTCGCGGGCCTCCTGTTCGGTGGCCATTACGTTGAAGGTATCGCCGGCCGTCGGGGCGCCGTTGAGGCCCAGGATGAGCACCGGGGTGGCCGGACCGGCTTCCTTGATGCGCTGGTTGCGCTCGTTGAACATGGCCTTGATTTTGCCGTAGTGCGTTCCTGCCAGGATAACGTCGCCCACGCGCAGGGTGCCGTTCTGCACCAGCACGGTGGCCACATAGCCCCGCCCCTTGTCGAGGCTCGACTCTATGACCGAACCTATGGCGGCGCGATCCGGGTTGGCGCGCAGTTCCAGAAGGTCGCTTTCCAGGAGCACTTTCTCCATGAGCTCCTCTACACCGATGCCTTTCTTGGCCGAGATGTCCTGGCTCTGGTATTTGCCGCCCCAGTCTTCCACCAGATAGTTCATGGCGGCGAGTTCCTCCTTTATCTTGTCGGGGTTGGCAGTGGGTTTGTCTATCTTGTTGATGGCGAAGACGATGGGGACGCCTGCGGCGGCGGCATGGTTGATGGCCTCCACGGTCTGGGGCATGACGCTGTCGTCGGCCGCCACTATGATGATGGCGAGGTCGGTCACCTTGGCACCGCGCGCACGCATGGCGGTGAAGGCCTCGTGGCCCGGGGTGTCGAGGAAGGTGATGTGGCGCCCGTTGTTGAGCGTCACATTGTAGGCGCCGATATGTTGCGTGATGCCGCCTGCCTCGCCGGCTATGACGTTGGCCTTGCGTATATAGTCGAGCAGCGAGGTCTTGCCGTGGTCCACGTGGCCCATGACGGTGACGATGGGGGGACGCGGCTGCAGGTCTTCTTCGGAATCCTCTTCCACGGTGATGGCCTCGGATACCTCGGCACTGACATACTCCGTGGAGAATCCGAACTCTTCGGCCACCAGGTTGATGGTCTCGGCGTCGAGGCGCTGGTTTATGGATACCATCACGCCGAGGTTCATACATGTTCCTATGACCTTGTTTATGGGCACCTCCATGAGGTTGGCCAGGTCGTTGGCAGTCACGAACTCGGTGATTTTTATTATCTTGCTTTCCTCGGCCTCGCGGGCCTGTGCCTGGAGTTCGCGGTTGTGCATCTCCTCGCGTTTCTCCTTACGCCACTTGACGCTCTTCTTGGTGGTCTTGTTGGTAAGGCGGGCCAGGGTTTCCTTCATCTGCTTCTGCACATCCTCGGCGCTGACTTCGGCGCGGGGCTGCTGGCGGTTCTTGTTGCGGTCCTTGCCGCGCTGGCGGTCGCGGTCGCCGCCTCGGCCCTGACGGTCACCGCCCTGCTGGCCCTGGCCTTTGCCCGGGCGGCGGTTGTCTTTCTTCTCTCCGGCGCTCTCCTTGGCAGCTATCTGCCCGGCCTTTTCAACGTCCACCTTCTCCTTGCCTATACGCTTGCGCTTCTTGCGGTCGGCGTTCTGCGAGGCATCGCCGCCGGCGCCGTTGCGCTGCTTGTCACGGCGGCGGTCGCTGCCCTTCTTCTTGGGACGCGTGGCCTGGTTTATCTCGTCGAGGTTCACCTTGCCGAGCACCTTGAGCTGCGGGGCGGGCGTGACGGGGTTAAGGCGGAATACCTTCGACTCCGGCTCCGCGGCCTCTACGGCCGACTTTGCGGGAGCTGCCGCTTCCGGCTTGGGCTCCGGTTTAGCTTCGGGTTTGGGCTGCGGTTTTGGTTCCGGCTTCGGTTTAGGAGCGGGATTCGCCTCGGCCTTCGGTTCCGGTTTGGGCTGTGGTTGAGGCTGCGGGGCGGGTTTGGCTTCGACCTTGGGTTCCGGCTTGGGCTCGGTCTTCGGTTCCGGTTTCACATCCGCGGGCTTGGGCGCCGGTTCGGCGGTTTTCGGAGCCGGCTGCCCGGTCCTCTCCTCCTTGGGCGCGGCCTTCGGTGCCGGTTCGGCTTTGGCCGGTTTCTCTCCCTTTCCAGCGCCGTCGAGGTCTATCTTGCCCAATATCTTGAGGCCCTGCTTGGGTACTGTTGTCTTGATTTCGGCATTTCGCGGCTCGCCTTTCGCCGACTTGCGCTCGCTCTTGCGGGCCTGCGACATCTTGTCGGACTTGTCCTTGGAGTCCTTGTCGTTGCTGTATTCCTTTTTCAGCAACTCTACCGCCGCGTCGTCGATACGCACATTCGGGTTGTTGTCAACCTCGATGTTGTGCTTGCGCAGAAATTCTACCGCCGTCGAGACGCCGACGTTCAGATCCCTTGCTACTTTACTGATTTTTGTTGGCATATATCGTGTTGGGAGTTACTAATTCAATTGCTGCCGTGCGGCTGAATGTATCGCAGCCGGCGGGAGCGGTTAATTATAGGAGCGGGCGGTCCCTGCGGCGGGAGCTGCCACCCGGGGCGTCAGTCCTCGAACTCGGCGCGGAGCACCGAGAGCAGGTTCTGGAGAGTCTCCTCCTCCAGGTCGGCCTGTTCCAGCACTTCGGGCGAGGCGTTGAGCACGGCTTTCGCCGTCCCGAGGCCGAGGTCCTTCAGGGTGTCTATCACCCATTCGTCTATCTCGTCGCGGAACTCGTCGAGGTAGATGTCTTCCTCGCCCTCCTCGATGTCGCGGTAAACGTCTATGCTGTAGCCGGTAAGCTGTGTAGCCAGATAGATGTTATATCCGCCCTTGCCGATTGCCAGCGACACCTCGTCGGGGTGCAGGAACACTTCGGCCTTCTTCTCCTCGGCGTTGAGGCGTATCGAGGAAATCTTGGCGGGGCTGAGGGCGCGCTGTATGAAGAGTTGCGGATTGGAGGTATAGTTGATGACGTCGATGTTCTCGTTGCGCAGTTCGCGCACGATGCCGTGGATGCGGCTGCCCTTGACGCCCACGCAGGCGCCTACCGGGTCGATGCGGTCGTCATAGCTTTCCACGGCTATCTTGGCGCGCTGGCCGGGTTTGCGGGCCACCTTCTTGATGGTGATGAGGCCGTCGTGGATTTCCGGCACCTCCTGCTCGAAGAGTCGGCGCAGGAAACGCTCGTCGGTGCGCGACACTATTATCTTGGGGTTGTTGTTGGGGTTCTCCACGCGTGCCACCACGGCACGCACCACGTCGCCCTTGCGGAAGAAGTCGCCGGGTATCTGCTCCTCCTTGGGCATGATGAGCTCGTTCTGGTCCTCGTCGAGAAGCAGTATTTCCCGTTTCCAGATCTGATGCACCTCGCCGGAGACTATCTCACCTTCGAGGGCCTTGAACTTGGCCGTGAGGGCTTCCTTCTGGAGGTCGAGGATTTTCGACTGCAAGGTCTGGCGCAGGTTCAGGATGGCGCGGCGGCCGAATTTCTCGAAGAAAATCTGCTTGGCCACCTCTTCACCCAACTCGCACTCGGGGTCTATCTCGCGTGCAGCCGTGAGCCCTATCTCCATATCCTTGTTCTCTACCTCGCCGTCGGGCACAACCCGCAGATTCTGGTAAATCTCGCAGTCTCCCTTGTCGGGGTTCATGATTACGTCGAAGTTCTCGTCGGTGCCGAACATCTTGGCCAGTACGTTGCGGAACGACTCTTCCAGGACGCTGATCATCATCGTCTTGTCTATGTTCTTGAGCTCCTTGAACTCGGCGAACTGGTCGACCATATTCACGGTCTCTGCTTTTCTTGCCATATCTTTATAAGAGATATTTAGTATATTTTACTTCAGAATACGGGAACGTGTAGGTGACGTCCTCCATCTTGGGGCGTTTCTCCCCCTCTTTCCTCACCTTTTCAGCCACGGTTACGGTGAAACTGTCCTCTCCGGCGCTCTCGAGTGTGCCGCGGTATTTCTTACCGTCGGCGGCGAGGACCTCCACCGGGTCCCCCAGGTGAATCTCGTACTGCCGGCGCACGGTGAACGGTGCCGTAAGCCCGGCCGATCCTACCGTCAGTTCATAGTCATCCTTGTCACGGTCGAACTCGGCCTCGAACTTATGGGTAAGTTCCACACAATCGTCGATGGTGACGCCGCGGGCCGACTCTATGGTGACGTCGATGACATTGTCCGGCGTCACGGTGACGCCCACCGGGAAGAGGTCGGTGCCCGCCAGGGTTTTCTCTACAAATTCCTCGATATCTTTTTTATCAATCACAATCGTTGTTTTTACACATACAAAAAGGGCGCTGCGACCACCTGTCCCCCTTTTGGGGGAGGCGACCGCCGCATCCATTGCCGGCTGACGCAAGAAGCCGTACCACAAGATGCTAATCTCTCATTAATCTCATCTGCAATTCATTGAAAATCAGATGTGGTTTTGGAGATTGAGGCTTTTGACACGCTTTCTTGGTGTCAGCAATCTTCGGACCCGCAGAAACACTCCCGCCGGGCCGCGAGAGACGGCACTGCCGCAGGGCAGCACCGGAACACTTTTGCAAAGATAGTCATTTTCCGCCCGAAATCACCCTCCCCCCGCCCAAACCGCCCCATTTTTAATCATATTTAACAGTATTTAACCAAATTCACCTCTTCCAAACACGCTTTTTCTCAAGTTTCCGGTTCCGGGACCATTTGCCGGTTGCTGGATTTTTGATTAAATTTGCGGGACTAATTGCTTTGATTATGAAAAGGTTGATTTTTCTTCTGGCCATTGCCGTTTTCGCTTTGGCGGCCAACGCGCAGAGTGCGGACCAGCGACTCGGCGCGGCCATGAACTCGCAGGATTATTTCGGGTTGTATGACACTTATAATTCTGCCGACAAGGATTCCGTGAGCCCATTTTTAGAGGTATTCTCCCGCGGCCTGATAGGAAACCGCTTCAACCGCCCGGACATTTCCATCCCGGCTTTCGACGAACTGCTGAAAACGCAGTCGCAGTTTCTCGACCTGAATTTGCTGCTGTCAAGCGCCATGATGTATTCCATGGACCTCAGCCGCACGGGGAGGAACGCGGAGGCCGCGGAGCTGTTGTCATCGGTCTTGCAGGCTGCCTGTCAATCAGTTGACTCCGTAAGCCTTAAGCCATACGCCAATATGGCGGCGCAATACAAGGCTTTGGCTGCCTATACCCCTTACCGCATTGCCTTCGGCGGTGAAAAGGGCATAATTCCCTTTGAAATAATACCGGCTGGCAAGGCCGGGAGCGGGCAGTGCCTGATGCGGCTCGCCGATGCCGGAATCAACGGCAAACAGGCTAAGGTTACATTCGACACCGGTGCCGGGGTAAACGTCATCACCGACTCGCTGGCCCGTGCTTTCGGCCTGACCTTCCTGGACGCCGACGTCGCGGCGACAGGCGTCGACACTTCCGCAGGACGCTACGCCATAGCCCGAGAACTGACGTTGGGAAACATCACGGTCAGCGATGTGCCGTTCTATGTGATTGACATCCGCAGCCACCACGAGGAGGCCGACAAGTATATCTCTGCTTTGGAACTCATTGTGGGAAGCGAACTTATGCTCCGGCTCAAGGATGTCACGCTCGACTTCGGGGCAAAGGAAATCCGGGTGCCGCGCGAGCCTGCCGCCCCTACGGGCGTACGTCCCAATATGTGTTTCTCCTCCGGCATGAATTTATTGGCGACTGCCGAAGTTGACCGCCAGCCGCTGCTGATAAAACTCGACACCGGCGACGCCTCTTACGGCCGGCTCAACAACGTGTTTTTCGAGCGTAACAAGGAATATCTGACGCAAAACTGCAAGAGCGACACCGTGCGGCAAGGGGGCGTCGGGGGCGTGTGGAGCGTCCTGTGCTACAAACTGCCTGACGCGACGCTCACACTTGGGGGCAACAACGTCATCCTCCCCGAAATCGACGTCCAGACCCGGCAACACGAAGGGGGTTATTACATGGATGACAACAACCTGGGCCTGCGTTCCATGATGCTCTACCGCCGGGTGCGCTTCAACCTCACCGACATGCTACTCACCACAGAACCCTAACCGCCACGCCGCACAAATGCGGAAAGAGCTGAGAAAAGCAGCAACAGAAATTTACAAACGACACACTATATATAGTTGGCGCAGTACGTAAATGTGCCTACTATAATAGCTGGATTCATTGCATTTTCTGCATTATCCGCATAATAACGCGCTTATACTTACCGTGCTTCATGCAATTTGAAATTTTTAAATAATCTCAGATAATTTTCTTTAAAAGTTATTACTCTTTAATCAGAATCTCATCGTTTTAATGTACATTTGTATTATTTAAGTCTATTTAACGTTTCGAGGGGGTAATACGCTTTTTTTGATGTACTTTTGTGCTGTGAACAATTACCTATTTTTCAACTCCATAGACTGAATCTTTCAAGCTATAATTATAACCAAAGTACACCAAAGATTATGCGAAAAACTCTATCTTTGATGGCTCTGTTAGGAACGGGAATAGCGACATGCTTATTCGCGGCATCCCCTGTGTTCGGCGACGAACCGGGGAGCAGGGCCGGCGAGAAACCACAATCCGCTGATGTCCATCATCCCGACATGGTTTTCAGCACCGATGTCCGGAAGGGTAGCGCTACAGGGGGCAAGCGGCAGCGGATACCTAAGAAAACCGCAAAATCAGCGTCCGAAGGCCTCGGGCTGCGCGGCTCCGCGATGTTCATGTCTTCATGGGGCGACAACGAGAATCACTACGGCATCTACAATATCCCTTACACGCAGGGGATGCAGTTCAGCCCGGTTTTCACCTCCACGGCTGCCATAGGTTGCGGATATGACAACGGCGACGGCCTTTTCTACGGGTTTGCACGCGTGATAGAAGGGGGTGAGTATGTCTACAGAATCTTCCACTATGACATGGAAACCGGCGAAATCGTCGCCTCCCTTCCGGTGGAACAGGACATGCAGGCCTCCGACATAGCGGTTGACCCTACCACTGGGAAAGCATACGGCTGCTGCCCCGGGGAGAACGACTCCTTTATCTGGGCACAGCTCGACTACGCAACCGGACAACGCACCGACATAGCGCAGCTGAGCATGATGCTCTCGGGCATCGGCGCCGACAAGAACGGCAATTTCTACGCCGTAGGGAAAACAGGTAAATTTTACAGCCTCGACAAGACCAACGGGCGCCTGACCCCCATCGGAGACACCAAGCTTAACCTCCAGTATCTCACCGGGGGCTGCTTCAATGACCGCGACAACACGTTCCTGATGTGTTATTGCACCGACGCGTCGGCAGGCATCGCGGAAATCGACATAACAACCGGCAACGCCGTCATCCTGAGGGAACTCGAACCCCAAGGATGACATCACCTGCCTCTATATACCGCTTCCGGCGGCCGCCGACAAGGCTCCCGCCAAACCGGCGCTTTCCGTGACGTAGGCGGGCGGTTCCCTGGACGTGAGCATCTCGCTGACGATGCCCTCGACCCTTTACGACGGCACTTCGGCCGCCGGCACCACGATGGGCTACTCCATTTACGCCGACGACGTGCTCATCAAGGAGGGCACCGCCACGGCCGGACAAAAGGTGACCGAGACGGCGGCAATGGCGCAGAACGGCATACACCGTTTCAAAGCCGAATGCAGCAACGCCGCAGGCAGGTCGCCCGTGGCCAAGTACTCTTATTATGCAGGCTACGGTGTGCCCTCTTCCCCGAAGAACGTGAAGCTCCTTTGGAACGACGGCACCGGCACCCTCACATGGGAGCCTGTAACCACCTGCGCGGACGAGGGATACATCAACCCGCAGGAGGTGACCTATACCGTCTACGACAGCAAGGACAACGTTGTGGCCGAGAACATCGCCGCCGACAGCTACTCCGTTTCGCTGCCGCTGAAGAGCACCTACTACACCGCTTATTACAAAGTTGCGGCGGTCAACCACGGGGTATCCTCCGCCGTCGTAAAGTCATGCCCCTGCGGTATCGGCTCGTATGAAGCTCCCTACGCCATGAACTTCAATTCGCTGAGGGAGTTCAATTACAACACCGTCTATGACGCCAACCAAGACCCGAAGAACGGTTCCACATGGCAGTATGATTCCCAGTACAAGCGTGCCATGATACGCTATCATGCCGCCGGACAAGCCGACGACTGGCTGTTCTCGCCCAACATACGCCTGGAAAGCGGATATGCCTACGTACTCAACGCCACTGTCTTCGAACAGTCGATGCGCTACGCGGAACGTATCGCCATTTATTACGGCAAGAACGCTACCGCCGACGCAATGACGACCGAACTCCTGCCCCCTACCGACATTTACGATAACGAAGACACCGCGCAGCACTTCCGCCTGATAATGAAGCCGGGTGAAACGGGAACCTACAACATCGGTTTCCACGCCATCTCGGACGCGAACCAGGACCGCCTTTACATCGGCTCCTACGACATCGAGGAGAAAATACTGCTTGCAGCCCCGGACGCGGTGACCGAAGCCGAAGTGACGCCCGACGAACTGGGATATGCCAAAGCGGCAGTTTCATGCCGTCTCCCCGAAAAGACGCTTGAGGGCGCGAATATTTCAGGGAAAGTCACACTTGACATCTTCCGAGGGGAAACCAAAATCAAAACCGTCCAGAGAAACCCGGGCGAAGCCGTATCCTTCCAAGACACAACCGAAGGTTCCGGCGTGTACCGCTACACCTTCGTGCCTACCGATGCCTCCGGCCGCCAAGGACTCAAGAGCTATGTAGACGTCTTCATAGGTGCATATCCTCCCCAGCCCGTCACCGGCCGCGTGGGCTACAACGAGGGGAATCTCGTAAGACTGAACTGGGAACCCGTGACCGCCGACATCTTGGGCCACACACTCCCGGAGGGAAGCATGACCTACAACATCTACACAATAGTCAACGGCAACGAAACCGGTGAAAAACTGAACAGCGAGCCTATCGCCGACAACCATTTCGAGTTCGGGATAGATGCTCCCGCGGCGCAGACCACCATACCGTATGCCATCCTGCCGGTGAACCGCGACGTGTACGGCGAGTCCACCGCCTTCGCAGTGGCAGTGGGACCCGCCTATCCGATGCCCCTGGCGTACGACGACGCCGACGGCACCGCTTACAACCTCACGACCTCCGGCTCGGCACGCTTCCCCATCGGAAACAATAAGAACGCCGTGAAGCCGTACTCCGGAAACGAGTATTTCGTCATCAGTTTCAACGGCATACAGGCCGGTGCCTCATACGTGACCGGCAAAGTGGCCATAAGCGGAGAGAACCCCGCGCTCTCGTTCATGGCTTTCAGAAACACCACCGCCGACGTCAACGAGATTTCAGTCTATGTCTCGTGCGAGGGTGTCGAGAAAGAAGTGGCAAGGTTCTACAACACCGACCTGAAACCCGGCGAATGGAACAACCTGAAAGTCTCCCTGTCCGAATACAGCGGCAAAAACATCCAGGTGCGCCTGGAAGGTTATTGCCTGTCACGCACCGTCATGTACTCATACTTCGACGACATAAAATTCATCAACGACGCCGGCTATGACGTGAAGGCGAAAAGCATTTCCGCCCCTGAACTGGCGGACAACGGGCAGCCCTTCTATGTAGATGTGACGCTGCACAACGATGCCGCCAAGAATACCGGCAAGTTCAACGTGATTCTGTACCGCGACGGCGAAAAAGCCGCCGAAACCGAAGTGGCCGACCTTACGCCTTACACTTCCAAGGCAGTAAGATTCCGCCAGACCATGACCCCGGCGCAAGGCGACGAAGCCGTCTTCACCGCCGAGGCAGTGCTGGACAACGACGAGAACAAGGGAAACAACCGTACCGGTTCCGTTACCGTACACCGCCGGACCTCCCTCCTCCCCACCGTTTCCGGGTTTACCGGCGAACGCAAGGGGAACGAAGACAACCTCAAATGGAACGCTTACAATCCCGACGATTACGAAACGTCTGAAATAACCGAAGACTTCGAATCCGGCGAACCCTTCGGCCGCAATTTCAACGGCTGGACATTCGTGGATATGGACGGAATGCCCGTCGGCGGTTTCGGAAACTATAGCATACCCGGAATCGAAATAGGCACCACCACCGCCTCGTTCTTTGTATTCGACACCGCCGCAGGCACTTATTCCGACTCTTTCAAGGCACACAGCGGCACCAAGTATCTCGCCTCGCTTTACCGCCACGACTTCGGGGAGGTAAACGACTGGCTCATCTCTCCCGAACTCCCCGGCAGCGAACAGGAAATCTCCTTCTGGGCAAAATCCTATGACCCCTCCACTCCCGAAAAAATCCAGCTCTGGTACAGCACTAAGTCCAACGACATAGAAGACTTCGTCAGAGACCTGGAGTTCGGGACGGTGGAACTCAGATCCTACGACTGGCAGAAGTTCACCGCCACCCTCCCCGAAGGCACCCGCTACTTCGCCATACGTTCCATGGCCGAAGACTCCTTCATGCTGATGATCGACGACATCACCTGTACCCGCGTACCGATGGCAACCGGCGAACTGCTCGGATACAATATCTATTGCAACAACGAGAAAATCAATCCGGCCACCGTCACCGCCAACGCCTTCACGACGCCTCACAACGGCCTTGACCTGACTTACTGCGTTTCGGCACTGTTCGAAAACGGAGAATCGGAGCTTTCCGCACCGGTGATGCTCAGCAGCTCAGGCTTATTCGGCAACCTCGCCGACGGCGCTAAGGTATCGGTTCTCGGACGCATCATACAGGTGCAGGGAGCCGGTGATAAAGCCGTGGCCGTCAGCACGGTCGACGGCATGACGGTTTACCGTGGCACCGGCGATGCCGCTATCCCCGTTTCACCTGCGGTCTACATAGTAACCGTAGGCGGCAACGCCGTGAAAGTCGCCGTCCAATAACAGCACTGACAAGAACAATCACGGCCGGAGGGAGGGCCGGAAACAGACTGCCCACCCTCCGGCTTCAATCAACCGACACTATAATTACCAACTAAACCAAACACTGAAAAAATGAAAAGATTTTTACTTCTCGCCACGCTCTTCGCAGGAGCAGCGGCAGCAGCATCGGCACAGGAGGCCGTAACATCCGAAACCAACTTCAATGTCCCTGAAATGGCCGCCGGACTCACCTGGGAAGAAGGCCAGACTACCTATTACATCGATGGTGAAACGTTCACTGAAAACGGAGTTACCCTTGTGGCCGAACAGATAGAAGGCGCCGACCCCATGAACACGCGTCCCAACATTTATAAGGTCTCTACCGGCTACCGCGTGCGCATTTATCCGCAATCCACCCTTACCATCACGGTTCCCGAGGGCTGCAACATCGAGTCGGTAGGCCTGTACAGCGACCTCTCTCTCTCCGGTTCCGGTTACACCAGCAAGGCTACTGTAGAAGGATATGAAGGCGCGGCTGCCACAGAATGGCCCGACGGACTATCGTTCTCAAGCGGATACGTATGGACGCCGAATGGGGATACCAACGAATTCCTGCTGGAAAACAACGCCGAATCGGGAATAGTGGCTTTCACCTATGTCAAAGTCGTATACAGCACCACTCAGACAGGTATAGACAGCATCAACCCCGACCTTGACGCACCGGTGGAATACTTCAACCTCAACGGCGTGCGCGTATCCGAACCCGCCGACGGCATCTTCATCCGCCGTCAGGGCTCCAAAGTCTCCAAAGTAGTCGTAAAATAAAACCGGCACCCGCGTCCTGATGCAAAAACAGCATAAGGCATCGCGCATAAAAAGGCCACGCTCCGGCGCGGCCTTTTTTATTAGTCTTTGACACACCGTAATTATGTTATACAACAGTTTTAATATTTTTTAACCAGGGGGTATGACTATCAAAAGTTTTTGGGACATTGCCAAACTTCCGTGGAAAAGCTAAACGGATGAGTAATAAAACGGAGA
>OGNF01001083.1_pt1 | contig 26666 bp, 19 predicted proteins | sample 1573321 | NCBI WGS metagenome assembly OGNF01 (sample SAMEA2581911, study PRJEB24529) | metagenome | biome: Human gut stool | place: China | collected 2011 | reverse complement strand
GTTGTCTTCAATGTGCGAAGATACTAAATTGAAAGCTATTCACAACTTATGTAAACCAAGAAAATAATTACTTTTTGTTGTCTTCAATGTGCGAAGATACTAAATTGAAAGCTATTCACAACCGTTAAGGGAAACGCAATTGCCGACGAATAGTTGTCTTCAATGTGCGAAGATACTAAATTGAAAGCTATTCACAACCTCAATACTGGGGTGCTTTCATCGGTGATAGTTGTCTTCAATGTGCGAAGATACTAAATTGAAAGCTATTCACAACAAAAGGATATGTTTACGGGTGTTGCTCCTCGTTGTCTTCAATGTGCGAAGATACTAAATTGAAAGCTATTCACAACACTACCAAAAGAATTTTCTTTTATTTTTGAGTTGTCTTCAATGTGCGAAGATACTAAATTGAAAGCTATTCACAACTGTTGTCTATTGCCAAGCGTTACCCCAACCGGTTGTCTTCAATGTGCGAAGATACTAAATTGAAAGCTATTCACAACACTTAGAAACAGAAACATATACCTTTACGTTGTCTTCAATGTGCGAAGATACTAAATTGAAAGCTATTCACAACAGGAAGCAGATTAAACAGATACTTTATCGGGTTGTCTTCAATGTGCGAAGATACTAAATTGAAAGCTATTCACAACGGGAGGAGATGGGGAGTTTGTTCCCACTTTGTTGTCTTCAATGTGCGAAGATACTAAATTGAAAGCTATTCACAACACACGCAACCGAATATCCATTGTAAACCGGTTGTCTTCAATGTGCGAAGATACTAAATTGAAAGCTATTCACAACAGCAGGAATATTAAAGTTGATTTCGTCCTGGTTGTCTTCAATGTGCGAAGATACTAAATTGAAAGCTATTCACAACTTATGTAAAGATAAATACATAGTTTTGCAGTTGTCTTCAATGTGCGAAGATACTAAATTGAAAGCTATTCACAACATAACAATCGCGTTGGAACAAAGTATACATGTTGTCTTCAATGTGCGAAGATACTAAATTGAAAGCTATTCACAACACTGTAATCCGATGGTTAAGCGGCGACAAGGTTGTCTTCAATGTGCGAAGATACTAAATTGAAAGCTATTCACAACTTCTTTTCACGTGACACTGATATTTTAGCGTTGTCTTCAATGTGCGAAGATACTAAATTGAAAGCTATTCACAACAGTTATATTCAACTTCAAATCACACTGATGTTGTCTTCAATGTGCGAAGATACTAAATTGAAAGCTATTCACAACTGGCGCAATGTGATGGACTTCGAGACCTTAGTTGTCTTCAATGTGCGAAGATACTAAATTGAAAATCATGTAAGACTTCCTGTGCAGGAAGATTATCTCCGTTTTCGCCCGTTGTGGTCATAGCGCTGTGCTCCCGCGAGCAGAAAAACCACACCCACGATGGGCACCACAACCGAACTGAGCACCAGGGCCGAAACTTCATCCGCCACCCGCCACATCGCCAGATAAACGAACAGCACGGCAATGCCGATGCCGCAGAGACCACGACACAGAAAGACCTTGAGCCCCTTGATATCCACATTCTTCCGCTCCGCATCCGACATCGTATGATATCCCGCAATCAGTCGTGGATATATCCCAACCAGAAGACCGGCAAGCACAAAGAAGGCGGCATACCCGATGATGAAAGCCAGCATTTCCATAAATCCTACAAAATGGATTGTTTTGAAACCGAAAGTTACGAAAACTTTTCACAGCAATCTGTCTTTGGCCGGGATTTTCCCGCGCGGACCGAAAGGATTTACCCTGAAGGGTCTGAGGAGAGGGGACGTGCTGCTGCCCTGTTTTTTTCAGTCCTCTTTCTTTATGGAAATCTGATCTACGCTATGGAAAATATAATCTTTTTCGCAAGCGACTATTTTGTTGTTTTCCAGATGCACCCCTTTTGCATTGCCGATATAAATGCCACAGGCATTGCCTTCCCCTTTTATCAGATTGTTCCTGACGGTAATCTTCTCGTGCAGATAAGTATGGGCCGTGTTGCGGGCCTCTATGATGACAGAGATGCCGGCCGCACCGGCCTGACTTCCGGCTCCTGTGCCGCAACCCGTCATGACATTGTCTTCCACAAGGACGTTGCGGGCATGCGTACCCTCATGCCAGTTGGCTTCGGCACCGATATGAACAGCCGTTCCGGTACAATTCCGGAATACATTGTCGCGTATCACCACATCGCGGGTCTTCACCAGTATGCCACGGGCCAGATGACTGTTGATGACTGAATGCTCAAACACCAGACGGGGCAGTTTCGATACGTTCATCAGATAATAGCCGGAAGCATTCGCCGGAAGTTCGTCCGAAAGCGTGACGTGGACTTGGGTTTCAGGCGCCTGATGCCGCACCCCAGTCACCTTGTAGGTCCGCACGGGCTGCAGGGTACTGATTTCCACCAGTTCCATCTCGTCACCCACTCTCGGCACATCCGCCACCTGCGCATGCGTGTAGGTGGCGGCCTTTACCTCAAGCACCGCTTCCCTGCCTTCTGCTCCGACAATGGTCTGATAATAGCCGTGCACATTGGTGGCGTCGTCCCCCTGCCCCTGGAAATAGCATCCCTGAAAATGCAGCATTCCCTCACAGCAGGCAAAGTGAGTGGCATCCGTATTCGTTGACTGAAAGTATCCCCGGGCGGGACGGACTGAAAGGCGTTTCAGAAATATGTCCCTGCTGTCAAATCCCACCACGCCCATGCCGGCCTGTGCCAGAATGGTGACATCTTCCAGCGTGGTAGAAGCTGACCTGTAAATCAAGATGGCGGGACGGAAATGCAAAGAGTTCAGCACGGTGACATGGCTTCCCTTCAGGCCGGCAGGCACAGCATGATGAAAACGCACCCGGTTGTTGCCCAGCAATTCTCTTTTGGGAAAGTAAATCGGTTTCGGAAACAATCTGTTGGCGGCCTTGTCCCAAAAGGTCAGCCTGGTGAGAGGCATTTTTCCGGTAACTGCCTTTTCCTCTCCAAACTGCACATCAAAATAAGTGGAGGCGACATGGGTCACTTCGCCCGAGACAAACGGCTTTCTCTTGTAATCAATCGTGATGCCCCTAATGGTCACACCCTCACAGTCCGTCAGCGAAACCGGTTCCATCCACCCTTCACACAGCAAGGTGGCCTGCCGGGCTTCCACCGTCACCTGCCGGGCTCCGGAGAAGTCCAGTCCCTTGGCATAGCCGTAATAGGGGGTATACAGGATTTTTTCGGGATTCTCGCCCATTTCCCCCTTCAGCACCTTTTTCTCCAGCTCCACGGCATCCGCATCTTTCAGCACATACACTCCTGCCGGGAAAAGAAGGGTGGCCCCGGGGCTTTTGCATGCCTCCCTCACGGCGGCCCTCAATGCCCTGGTGTCATCCCTGCCGTCGTCCGGCCGGGCTCCAAACGCCGTCACGTCGATGACCTTACCCGTCGCCGGAACGGACCAGACGGCAAGTGAGGCGATGAGCAGCCTCATCCATTCCCCGGTCCTTCTCCCCAACCCATCCATCCGCAACGGCGCAGAAGAAACACCTCGGGATGCAGCGTTGCCGCAACGGCGGGCCAACGGCAGATTTTCTCTCCTCATATTTCCGGCTCTTAATACGGCTGCAACATCAACTGGAGCAGATGCGAGGCTGTCCAGCCAAAATTTCTGGCCCCGCTGGCTTCGCCAGTCAGCGGATTATAATGTTCGCGCAGTTCCACCTCGGGGTCTGTAATGCCCTGTGCGTTTTTCAGCATCTTTTTCAGCAAAGCAACAGCTTCCTCCTTATACCCGTACTTCAGCAAGCCCATATAGCCGAAATAAAACTGGTCCAGCCAAACCGGCCCCCGCCAGTATCCATCCTGCGGGTCAAACTCAGGGCATTCCCTGGATGCCGTCGGCAGCGGAACAAAGGTGTTGAACTTATTCTGGTCCATCATCCGTGCCACCACAGCCTTTGCCTGCTCCTTTGTGGCTACTCCTGTAAACAATGGTGTCCAGCCACACGATTCCTGGCTCAAGATGAATGTGCCGTCGTCCATCCTGACATCATAGAAGAAACCGGTCTTTTCGTCAAAGAACGTTTCCTGAATCTGCTTTTTCAGGGTTTTCATTTCAGCCTCATACTGCTTCGCCTCATTTTTCTTCCCGAGCAAACGGGCCATTTGGGCCAGATAGCCTTTTTCCTGATACATATAGGCACTCAGGTCGACCGGCTCGGTATTCATGGAATAACAATGGTCCGACTTCTTCAGCATTTTTGCCCCGTCATACCTGATGGCATTGTCGGCCATCTCACATTTGGCCTTGCCCAGCACATTGACGCTTGCTCCCAGTTCGCATAAGCCGTTCCGGTTGATGTCGCGGAATTCATAACGCCATTTGTGATATTTCACCACTTTCGGATACATCTCGGCAATAAACGCCTTATCGTGCGTGCGTTCATATATCTCCCAAATGGCCCAACCGGACAAGGGGGGCTTGGTCAGGTCCGTAACACACGTGGAACGGGTGAAGTTCATCGTGTCCGGAAACACACAGTCCGGAACCATTCCCGCTGCGTCCTGAAAATCATACATCGCCCGGATAGAGTTCTTGGCCAGTTTCTCGTCCACGTAGGCCAACCCTGCGGCATGCTTCCAGCTGTCCCACGACCACAGCCCGTTAAAGGTCGTGACGGAAGGCATTACTCCCTCGTAATGAATTCTGTTGACGGGCGCCAGATAATTGTAAAATAACGTCTTGATGCATTTTTTTATCACGACACACCGCTGTGCCCGCAATTCCTCCGTATCACACCACCGGGGAACCGGCATCTGCAAGGCCCGTGCTTCGGCCTGCTCCATTCTGGCATGCAACTGCTCCTTTACCGAAAGATGGGACAAGACTTCCTGTGCATTCCCCACCCACACGGCATGCACCATCATAAAGACAAATAAAAGATTCTTTTTTTTTCATAGTATCCGATAGTAAATTGTATTTCATTCTGAAAGCCAGCCGCCTCTCCCTCCTTCAGTCCCCAATGCACCGCTACACGCACAAAACTCACGTTCCGCGGTGTCTGACGGGACAAACGCCAACAGGTAAACAAGGTGACAGTCAATCCGGCCGGTTGACGCTCACAAAAGTAAGCATTTATCTGAAACGACTGTCTCCGGCCGGAAAATTTCTGCAAAATTCTGTGCATGTCTGCTGCCTTTCCCTGCATTTCTCCTGCCGCGCCCGGCTCAGTCTTTCCCTGTTGCCGCCGCGAGGCCATCCCTCCGCCCCGCCCGCCGGAATATCTTTTGGCAGGCAGAAGGAAAACACCGCGAAAAGGTGGGGAAAAACAAAACTAGGAACAGAAAAAACTGTCCTTACTTTAGAAAAAACAATCCTTACTTTAGAAAAAACTGTCGGCTGAACTGTTTTTCCTAAAGTAAGGATTGTTTTTTCAGGGCATCCCCGATGAATGGCACGAACAGGGTTGCGATGTAGGGACGTACCGATGAGGTGCGTCCGACGTGTCAATTCACCGGCGGATGCGTCAACAAAGGACCAGATACAACAAATTAACGGCCGTCGTTGAATAAACACCGGCACGAGATGGGAAACAACGGCACGCTGAATAAACGTCGGACGCACCTGCCGGTACGTCCCTACACCGCAATCATCTCCGCATGTTCATCGGGATACATACAAAAAACACACGCAACGTTTCCCGCATGTTTCCAGGCACACCGATGCTCCTGCAATGCACGGACGCACCGCCGATGAACGGCGGAAAAACAGAACCCTGCCGGGCACACCGGCTGGGTGCGTCCGACAGGGTTATATGCGTGCGGCAGGTGATTCCCGACGCTATTTTTTCTTCCGCCCGCGAAAAGAAAACACCTTATCGGGGCAAAGGCCTTGCCCCGTCCGCGGTAGGCGGGAAGGGGCTACAGCTGGATTTCCGCCTTGGCGGGGTCGGCCTTGATGCCCTTGCTGTTGAAGAAACCGAAGAGGTCCTCGCCCAGGGCCAGACTCATGACGGCCACCGTGTTGTGGATGTCATAGCGGGTGATTTTCTTGCGGGAAATGAGGAAACGCTTCATCTGGAAATAACGGGCCAGGAAGTCGGGATGCTTCACGCGCAGGAGTTCGAAGATGTAGTAGGTCTTTCCCCAGTGGATTTCGCGCATGCCGGCAGCTTCCACCTTGTTGCCGTTGCGGTCGGTGCCGTCGAGGTCATACTTGTCCATGTTGGGGTCGAAGCGCCGGGCCGATTCAATCTGTGCGTTGATGCGCTTGAGGCCCTCTTCGGGATAGCCCATGTCGCACATGACGAGGTCGCCCACGTAGGTGGCAATCGGTTCGTTCCACACCTCGGGCAGAGGGAGCACCCAGGAGTGTACCGACTCGTGGGTGATGAATTCAATCATGCTGTCCTCCCGCTTGGGGAAGTCGCCCCACCAAACGGCGAGCGCAATGACGTCGCCCGAGGAGAATCCGCCGCCACCGGTGGCAAGGAGCGCGATTTTCGAGCCCATGCCGGGCGCCAGAGGCACACCCATGCGCCGCTCGATGACGGGAATGCAGCGCTCGGCGATGTCGGACATGGCGGAGGCGTAGGGCTTCATGTAGTCGTTATACATGAGGGTGAAGGTGGATTTCTGCTCCACGTGTTCCAGCTCGCCGATGCCGCGCGAACCGAAAGGACGGCCGGGCTTGACGGTCTTGCCGGAAGCGACGGTGCGGAGCACGGGCTTCCACACGTTGACGTTGATGGAGTCGGAGGCGTCGGGGTTGCTGCCGGCCAGCGAACGGGAGGCCACGAGCACATGTCCCTTGCCATATTTGGAATAGGCCATGAGGGGGCGCGCCTCGGCGTCCTCGATAATGGTGTTCCATTTCTTCGCCTCATCGAAGCGGAGCACCTGATGGCCGCCGCCCTCCACCTGGCTGGCGGTGATACCCTTGCCCACTACCTTGAGCGGTGCAGCGGCATTGCCGTCCATCTGCGCGCCGAACACCTTGAGCAGGCGGTTCTGCGACTCGGCACCTGTGGAGGAAAGAATGACCACGCCGCCGCCCGACTTCACGAACTTCGTGATGGCGGCCACATCGTTCTCGTCGTAACCGATGCGGTTGTCACAACCCAGAAGCACCAGAAGGTTGGCGTTGGAGAAGTCGAAGTTGGAGAGGTTGCACCAGTTGGTGGCATAGTTCTGATTTTTCAGATACTGCGAGTGGAAGCGGTTGTCGGCATAGAAGGAAAACTCGTGGGCCAGGTCGGTCACCACATTGATTTTCTGTGCGCCGGCCGTCAGTCCCGACAGCAGCGCCATTGACAGTAACAGTTTGCGGTTCATTGTTTTTCAGTATATTATTATTACCTTGTTCTACAGTTTCTTCTTCCCGCCCGGGCCACCGGCCCCAGCCGGCGTTAAGGTACGGGTGGGCTAAGTTAATGAAAAAATCCATACCGGCACGAATCTGCCGGTTGAAAACACAAAGAACCGCGACACGGAAACTGGACGACGCCGGCAGCGGAGGCGCGCTACGCATATTCCTCCACCCTATACATATCGGGCACAAACGCACTCGGCTCCAGGGTTTCGAGCTCGTTGATGATGCGGTATTCCGCCGAATTCGCCCAGGCCCGGAAGTGCTCGTCCGGCCTGTAATGCCCGGCAAACCGGAGCAGCCGGCTCAGGTCGAAATCGTCGTCGACAATGCCTGCCCCGCTCTTCATCGCGTCATGCGCATTGCATTCCTGCTCGATGTGTGCCGGCACCATCATCAGCGGCTTGCCCAGATACATGGCCTCGCAAACCGACTCGAAGCCCGCCGTGCTGGCATAGGCCTTGCAGCCCGCCATCTGGCGCAGGAACTCCACATCGTCCAGCTGATAAAACGTCAGCGACGCATCGACCTCCTTGACGGCAGGCTCTCCCCATCTGTCCCAGAAAAAGCGCAGGGGGGTCTCCGGATGACGGCTGTGCCACCTCATCACACATTCCGAAAAGCCTGCATTGACCATATAGCCGTGAATGTAGTCGCCGGCCGTCGTTTTCTGCCTGAACACTTCCTGCCGCAACAGGGGAGGCACTACTCTGATTTTCCTCCTGGCGTCATCCTTCATCGCCCGGAAGGACAGCGCCAGATGCTCGCACGCTCCCAGGGCCGTCAGCCGTGAAAACAGATTCAGCAGTTTCAGGCTCCACCTGTGCCTGCCGGGCAAGTCGAAGTCCTTGTGCAGGAAGAGGTATTGATGGCCGATGCACACCTGCGGCACGCGGGGACGGTGGAAGAAATAGGTCAGCCCCGTGAGCAGTTCATAAAAGTTGATGACCACGTCGGCGCCGGTCTGCCTGATCCGCTCGTCAATATAGCGCATGCTGGCTGCATATTCAGGCAGTTTCCTGACGTTATACCACACGCTGCGCGAAAGATTCACCCGCTTGTTGGCGGGAGTGGGAAGAAAATTCGGACTCAGGAACTGCCTTACGGGTGCCTGCACGCCGCGGGTAAAGAATACGGGCAGACGGCGGCTTCCGCTTTTGCCGACAAGTATCTCAACCACCTCGTGGCCGTTGCGGAGAAGGGCGTTTTCCAGCGTCATGGCCTGCGTGAGATGCCCACGCCCCTCGCCCTGAACGATAAACAGGAATTTCATGATGCAGCAGATAACAGGGTTAACTTTTCCGACGGATGCACAGACGCACGGATGTCGGCATAATACACCACTTCCCATTGGCCGCTTTCGTCCTCGATGAGGGCGGAAAGGCTTTCCACCCAGTCGCCGGAATTCAAATAATGTATGCCGTCAATCATTCTGTTCTCCGGGTGGTGGATATGACCGCATATCACGCCGTCGCACTCGCGCTTGCGGGCAAAATCCACCAGTACGCGCTCAAAGTCGGAAATATACGAAACGGCCGACTTCACCTTCTGCTTGACGGCCTGCGACAGGGAGTAATAGGGCTTGCCGTGCTTTGCGCGATACCTGTTATACATGCCGTTGAGCCAGAGCAGCAGCGTATAGCCCACGTCTCCCAGTTTTGCCAGCCATTTCATTTCGGTGGTAACCCTGTCGAAGACATCGCCGTGGGTAACAAAATAATGACGCCCGTTGCTCTCAAGGACGTAGTCGCGGACAATGCTGATGTTGGAAAACTGCAATGGAACCAGATTGTCCAGAAAATCATCATGGTTGCCGCGGACGTAAATCACCTCTGTGCCACATTTTTCCATCATTTTCATGATAATCTTGAAGAAACGGGTGTGCTCGGCTTTCCACTTCCTTACGCCGGATTTCTGCAAATGCCACCCGTCGATAATGTCGCCGTTCAGAATGAGGCGGTCACAATCCACGGTACTCAGGAAATCGCTGACTTCATCCACCTTTGAATGCGTCGTTCCCAAATGAATGTCTGACAAGACAATTGTTCTGTAATGCGGTCTTAGTTCCATTTTTCTTTCCATTTTGTGTGATACAAAAGAATGGAAACTATATTACAAAAGCATTTAATATTGATGAACATAATGATACATTTTCCATCCGCACACCGGCCTGCGCCGGCCAGCCAGGAAAAGGGTACGCGGACTCCATCCCCGCAGAAACGGAAAAGGCACGCAAAAAGGAAGTGCACCCCACAGAAGCGTTTCCTGCTCCTGTTGGAGTGCACCATCCACCAACAAAATACATTTATTAAACAATACGTGACCGGCAAAAACCGTTCACAAGAGCGTTCTGCATCAGGCCAACAAGGCTCAGCGGAAGTCCGGACGGGCCGCAACGGATGGAAACATCCGTTCCCGCAACCTTCCCGCGAGAAGCCGCAACCGGAAGGACGGTCTCCCATCTTCCCCCCCTTTTTTTATTCCGCGGGCAGCAACCGGAGGATCTTCCCGCGCGTCAGCCCATTGGCGTTATAGGCATCGACCGCCACACAATAGCCGGCGGCGCGGTTGAGTGCCGTGAGGTCGTAACGGGTACTGTCGGTCACCTGAAAGTTCAGGTGCATGCAGTCAGGACTGATGCCCGCCCGGACAATATATCCCTCGGCACCCTCCACCGGCTCCCATTCCACCACCGCCCGACAGGGGTCGGCCTGGCGAACGGCCGTCACGCGGCCTACCTGCTCCGGTGCCTTTCCGCGGCCTTTGCCGAAGACACGAAGTTCGCGCAACGAAACATTGTCGGAAAGCGTAAACGCCTGGTTCTGCCACTTGATGTAACGGGCCCGGAAAGGAATTTCAAACTCCACATAGTCGTGGGGCGTATCGGTGGTCTTGTCCCGCTTGTCGGCAATGACACTCCACGTTTTCCCGTCGTGCGACGCATACAGCACATAGCTCTGGTACACATCGGTTTGCAAACCCTGGCGGGTGGCACCATATTCATCGTAGTTCACCTGTATGGCATGTACGGTAGCTTCCTGCCCCAGGTCGATTTCCACCCATTCGCCAGGTCCGTTTCCTTCGGCCACCCAGGCCGTGCGGGCGTCCTCGTCAACCAGCCAGGCAGCCTGCCCTTCCTTCTGCGAAGAGGTTTTCACCTGTTTTCTGAAGGAAAGAAGCATCCAGTCGGGACGCAAGGGCTGCCCCTTCTTTCCGGTGGGCAGATAGAGCGGATAATCGCCCAGATAAGTATCGGTATAGAGATGGCCGTCGGCCGTGAAACCGGAAGGATAGAAGGAAAGACGGCGTTCAAACCAATGGCGCACGGAAATGGAGTTGGTGGCCGCCTTCCAGTAGTTGTCACCCACCTGGAACAGGCAGCCGTGGCCGGCACCGCCGATGAAGCCGGTGGGCTTATAGGACACGGGGCTGTTTTCGGCATAGGTGAAAGGCCCCATCGGCGAAGCAGACACATACACACCGTCGGCATAGGTCTTCCACTGTGTGCCGGGAGCGGCATATTGCAGATAGTAGCGCCCGTTGTGGCGTGTCATCCACGCTCCTTCCAGATAAGGACGCTGCTGCAGCTCATGACGCTCGCCGGAACGCTCCCAGCCATGCGCTGCCGTGTCGCTGTTCAGACAGGCCACCCGCGGCCCCGTTTCCTCGAGCGTGGACAGACGGAAAGTCTGTCCGAAGATAGGATTGACCGGCGAACTGCCATAATAGAGATAAAGGCTGTCGCCCTCCACCAGGAAAGCAGGGTCCCAATAGGACAGGATGTCCTTCACCTTCTCCCAACGGCCCGAAGCCGGGTCGGTTGACTTATAAAGAGTGGCACGGCCGCCCGACGAACCGACATAGAAAACGGCCCCGTCGTGCAGGAAAATGCCGGGCGCATAGTCTTCGATGGGCAATACCGGCTCTTCCACGATGATATGCTTCCACTCGGTAAAGTCGTCGGTACACCAATAGCCCGACGATTTGGAGGCAAACAGGAAATACTTGTCCTTGAAGCGGACCACAACCGGGTCGGCAGCCTCACGAATACCCGCACCTCCCTGGATTTTCATAAACCGGTAGTCCAGATTCAGCGGATTGCAGAATGTGGTCGGATGTTCCGCCACCCGTGTACGGATGGCGCGGTCGGTGCAACCGGTGGCCAGGAAAGTACATACCGACAGACAGCAGGAAAACAAAAAAGGTTTCATAGGCATGTTTTTCAATTCATCCGGAAAGTTCTCTCCGCAGTCCCTCCCGCCCACAAACGGCTGAAAGGAAAAAGGAAACGTGGAAAGATTTGCCCTTTCTATGGATTTTCGATGGGATAGATGTAATGGCTTTGTAAATATAGACAATCTCCCGGAACCGGACAAGGGTTTCGGATAAAAATTTTATGTTAAAACATTGCATATCAAACCTTAAAATAGAGTATCATATACAATAAGCCCGTCAGAAAGGCTGCCGGACTCCCTACGTGCCGGACACGGAAAGAAAGGCAACCGCTCCGAAAGACTATCGCAGGGAAAAAGAAGTAGCACGCTGATAAAAAGAGTTTTAACCGGAAGAAACAGGATTTCCCCGCCCGGAACCGCCTCATCTGAAGCCGGCAAGCCAGCCCGGCACCATGGAAAATGAGGAAATACACTATGCCGCAACAGACACACGCCGCATTTTCCACGAACAAGCCGGGAAAGGATACACGGAAACGGCATTTTTTGTCACAACGGCAAGCAGCACAGCGAAAAACCGGGCACGCAGGCGGATCGGCAAAGGGCAACAGAAAACGGTGTTTTCCATTGGCCATTGCCGGACCTTTCGCTATATTTGTAGAAGATAAGAGACGGACCGGCCCTGTCAAACCCCGGAAACATCGTTCCGGCTTTGCCATCGCGCTCGCCTTTCACCATATACTTGTATCCTTCTAACTCATAACTATATAAACTATGAAAAAAACAATCTTTCTCCCGGGAGTGCTCGCACTGACTCTCTGCGCCTGCTCCACCGGCCACCAGGCCCCACAACCCACCGTATCCGAAAATATGGAGGGATGGGTGTACAACGAAGAACTCAGCGACGAATTTGAAGGCAATGCCCTCGACACGACCAAATGGTATGACCATAACCCGACCTGGCTGGGCCGCCAGCCTTCACTCTTCCGGCGCGAGAATGTAAGGGTGGAAAACGGGAAACTCATCCTCAGCGGAAAACGCGAAGAGGTGAAGGACGCTCCCGAAGGCTATCACACTTTCACGTCGGCTGCCGTGCAAAGCCGCAAAAAGGTGCTCTACGGTTTCTTTGAAATCAAGTGCAAACCCATGAAGTCGGCCCTTTCGAGCGCCTTCTGGCTCTACATACAGGATTCCGTCAAACAGGAGGAAATCGACATTTTCGAAATCTGCGGCCGCCACGACAGCGCCCCCGCCATGCCGCTCACCTATTATGCCACGAGCCACTTCATCGTCAAGCCCGAACGTCTCCAGGTGAGCGACCATGTGGCCCACACCTCCACTGTGCCCTGGGCCGACCGCTATCTGGTGGCCGGACTGAAATGGACACGCGACGAAATCGTGTGGTACGTCGACGGCAAGGAAATACGCCGCCGGAAAAACGACTTCTGGCACTCGCCTGAAACCATCAACTTCGACAGCGAAGCCTTTCCCTCCTGGTGGGGACTCCCCTCGGACGCGGACAACGGCGGCGAATTTGAAATCGAATATTTCAGATACTGGAGTCTGCCTGAAGCGCAGGAACAGCGCACCATATTTGAAAATGACATGAAATAAACGGAAGCGGACGGCCTCACTGCAGGTCCGTCCGCTTGCTTTCATCCGACGCGACGAACCGGAGCACCCAACGCCCCGGCCGACAATTTGTCATGACTTTCTGTCAACCAGACGAACTTTTGTCCGACCCAATGTTTACAGAAACTTAAAATCGGGAAGCCGCTGTATAACAAGGGTTAAAAGTAAAAGCCGCCACCGGCAGACTGTGCCGGAAGGCACATGGTTTGCACTTTTCCGGGTGAACGACCGAAAGGAAATTCAGAAGAGAAAAGAAAAAAATAAAAACATAAAACCAAAAAACAGGAGGTTATGATTATGATGCCGATTAGAAGAAACGAAACCAGTAACTGGATGCCCAGTATTTTCAGTGATTTCTTTGACAATGACTGGATGTTCAACAGAATGAAATCCACCTCACCGGCTGTCAACGTCATCGAAAACGAAAACGACTATAAAATAGAAGTAGCCGCTCCGGGCATGACGAAGGAAGACTTCCACGTACAGCTGAACGACGACAACCAGCTGGTTATCTCGATGGAAAAGAAAAACGAGAACACGGACAACGACAAGAAATATCTGCGCCGCGAATTCTCCTACTCGAAATTCCAACAGGCACTCATCCTGCCCGAAGACGTGGAGAAGGAACAAATCAGTGCCTCGGTGAACGACGGTGTGCTGACCATCAGCCTGCCCAAGAAACAGCAGGAAGAACGGAAACAGGAAAACCGCATCATCGAAATCCAGTAAAACCAGGCAAGGCTTCTCCGAAGCCCGAACACAGCGGGGAACCGGCATGTACCACCACACGTACATGCAGGCTCCCCGCCTCTTTTTTCCGTCCTTACCGCTGTCGGGCAACCGGGCATCCCGACTGGTCATTATAAAAAACAAAGGAGCAAATGCCGGTATTCGCACTTGCTCCCCCTCTCATTTACAAAATCTGAAACCTGTCCTCAAAAATACTGTTTCGGGAACATTTTGCTTTTTTAGGGTACAATAAATTTCTTGCCGTTTTGTATGTAAATGCCGGCTTTGGGAGCCCGGAGCATTTTGCGGCCGTTCAAATCATAAACCGGCATCCGGCTGCCCTCCTTGCCTTGCAGGGAGGCTATGCCCGTTATCTCGTCGGACAACTGATGCTGCTGGAAAATCCAGGCATCGCAGCACCAGGTGTTGTCCGGAGCATCGGTTGCCCACAGACAGAGTCCCGAACCGTCAGTCTGCGAATTGTAGGACAGCACCTGGCTGTCGCTACCGTTCTTTCTTAACACGAAGGCTGTGTTAAGTGAAACGCAATCCTTGCTGCTATACTGGTCAGGCCCCACCCGCGAAGGCGTCAAAGTCCATTCTGTCGGTTCCGTACCGAAATTGGCACCGGAAGCTCCAAAATAAAGTTCAGGACAAGCCAGGTTCCGGATATAATAACGTCCTTGGGTCCCCGCATCTTCAATGAACCAATAGTACGCCTTGTCGGTTGCATCCTTTATGGTTTCCATCACTGCATCGCCGGCAGTGGCCTTGGCAAAATACTTTTCATTCTGATAGTTCAGCAACGTGTAATAATATCTTGCCTTATCATTGGAAATCTGCAATCCCGGAGCGGGCTGTTCCCCGGAGGGAACTTCCTCCAAAATCCAATGTATGCGGTTTTTATCCCCGGTTGCAGCATTGCTGTTGTTGCAGATGCCATTGTCCGTCTCGGTCCAGACATAGGCCGTCTGCTTGTCATAATTGATGACAAAGGTGCCATCGTCTTCCTTGAAGAGATACCATTCCGTGTCGTCGCCATTGCGGAAAGTATTGTCCAGCGCATAAAGGCAGCAGTTGTCATTACTGCCCAGGTTTCTCACGACATAATGATTATCCTGGGCGGCACCATGCTCAAACCACCAGTATGCCTTGGCATCATACGCCGCACGCTCTTCATCAATCAGCGCGATGTTGCGTCCCAACAAATCACGGCATGCATATAATCCGGTTTCTGCACTTCTGATGCGATAGCACACTTTATCATCGGCCGTCGAAGCCTTGACCAGGGCTTTGTATTCCTCATTATCCTCAGGAAATTCCAAGTCGGGCGCATTGGGGTCCACATTTTCCAGTTTGAATTCAATGAGAACCGCCTTGTGATCACTGGGCCATACGTCGAGGGGTTCGATAAACTGGTCTTCCGTTTCTTCGTCGACCCGTTTGTTATAGGCAATCGTGCCCTTAGGGCCTACCATCCGGGCGCTGACAACAGAAAGATTTTCACACGGGGCATAATACACGAAGTCAATACGCTCCCGTTCATCGGCTTCCGTAGCCCACGTCAGCTGGTCCGTTCTTTTATCCTTGTTGTCGGAAGGATAAGTGATGCCCGGATGGGTGAGAGGATTGGGATAAATCACGCGATAAGCATCTTTATATCCGGCATCCAGAAGCGTCTTTGACTGGTCCCATTCATATACCACGCCGTTGTGGTCATAGCGGGACTTCATGGCAGAAACCCAGTCCAGCATGGACGGCTCATTAAAGTCCCCCCCCAGGAATATCAACGAATTTTCCTGTTTTTCGGCCTGGGCATCAACCAGGAAACTGGCTATGGCCTCATCGCGAAGCGATTCCAGATTGTTTTGCCTGATGATGTCCGTATCGGTCACAGGGCCGTCCAGTTTCTGGAAATTGCCATTGTAGCCTCTCGGGTAATAGCAGGCGTAATGCGTATAGTCCAGATGTGCGGTATAAAGAGCCACACGCTTTCCGGCAATGGAAGTCACCACCTTATAGATTGAGCCGCGGTCATTACGCAACGGGAACACCGCACTATGGCGGCCTATCGCATGCCTGGAGAGAATGCCGCTGTCATCAGAACGGAAGGAATAATATTTCTTTCCGGTCTTTGCTTCCAGGTCCCTGCACATTTTTGCCGTAATATCCTCGCTGTAATTGCGCACTTCGCTAAGGGTAATGAAATCGGCTTCGGAACGAGCAATTTCGTTAATAATCGCCTCATAGCCTCCGGGAACAGATGTTCCTTCCTGCCAGATATTGAACTGAAGGATTCGGAAATTGACGGAATTGTCCGCTACATCCTCATCAACCCCTGCCCAACAGCCTGACTGCCCCTGCACATGCACAGACTGATGGGAAACAGATACTTCCCCGGGCTCTGCCGCTGCACAGTCAACCGTATGGACGGGCAGTGCGGACAGTTTTCCCCAACAGAAGAAACAGAAAATCGAAACACAAACCAGTAACTTTTTTTTCATAGTATATTGAATTGAAAACATAATCATCCAGAGAACTGCAGCGCAACCGTTCACATCATGACCGGACGGCAAGGTGGTGCCCTCATGCTTCGTGTCCTTATGCTTTTTCACCGGCCGACGGCGAAGACACGTTTTTTTTATGAACCGGGGCAGAACAACCACACATCTTTGCCGAAAACCGTATGGCTGCAAGTATGTTTTTCCAAGCATGGATACCCTTAAGAGGTATTACCCTGCAAAAGTAGTTATATTTATCATCCCACCCTCCGGATGGCCTGCATTTTTTTATCAAACGTAAGTCCGTTATACCTACGACAAAGAGACTGAACACACTGTCTTAACTTTTTCACCGCAAAAACAGTCAGTACTTTCGTAAAAACTAAAGTACTGTTAGAAAATTCTGTCAGTACTTTAGTTTTTACGAAAGTACTGACTGTAAAACCGTGATGCGGTCCTTCGGTAAAGAAGGCCGAATGGCCCGTCCCCATAAACCTGCTCAAGGCGATGTACCCTCAGACGGGGTGGTCCGCCTGCACCGCGAAAGGCTTCATGGCGGGCACGAAGGCTGCCCGGGCAGAAGAACGCTCCGACGATTGGGGCACCGCTGCAAGGCAAAACCAATAAATTGCCGTCAGCGTAGCAAAAAAAACACCCGGCATCATCTGTCATACAAAATAATTCTGTAATTTTGATTTCGAATACTATAGTAAAAACTCTTTATAAATACCTGTATATCAATCAATATTATTTTCCTCTTCTCATGATTCACTCCACGTGCACCCGAAGGAGGCATTAAGGCTATCCATCCGTTTATAAAACCAATAATCCATGAAAAAAGAAAATACTACAATGGCCATGAGTTTCTTACGAACAATCTGCAGTTTGCTGTTGGCATCATCGGTATGCTTCGGCCAGACTGCCGACGAGGGAACGGACCTCCGTCCTCTGTCATCTTACGTGAATCCGCTAATCGGTGCAACGACAAGTACCAGACTTGCCGGAAGCAGCCACGGGTTAGGCAAAACATTTCCAGGAGCCACAGCCCCATTCGGCATGGTGCAGGTGAGTCCGAACACCATAACCGGAGGAGACAACGGTCCCGGCTACAGTTATGAACACACCACAATAGAAGGTTTTGCCTTTACGCAGATGTCGGGCATCGGATGGTATGGTGACCTGGGCAATTTTCTGGTAATGCCTACGGTTGGCCCGCTCCACACGGCAGCGGGCAGTGCCGCTTCGCCCGAAGACGGTTACCGCTCACGATATGACAAACAGAGCGAAAAAGCTGCGGCCGGATATTATGCGGTCCAATTAACGGACTATGACATAAAGGCGGAAGCCACAGCCCTGCCACATAGCGGAATGCTGCGGTTTACCTATCCTGAAAGCAAAAGTTCGCGCATACAGATTGATTTGGCCCGCCGGGTGGGCGGAACATCAATCTTCCAGGAAATAGAGGTGGTGGACGACCATACCATCAAAGGCTGGATGCTGTGTACTCCCGAAGGCGGAGGCTGGGGCAACGGAAGTGGAAAGGCTGACTATACGGTTTATTTCTATACCTGTTTCTCAAAGCCCTTCCGGGATTACGGTGTATGGTCGGCAGACATTCCGAACGGATGGAACCGCAAGCGTGAGGATGTAGAGAGCCAGCGTTATCAAAATGCAGTCCGCAACGCGTCGATTTATCCTTCGGTGTCATCATTCAAAGGCAAACATATCGGTTTCTATGCCAATTTTGACACTCAGGCCGGAGAACAAATCCTGCTGAAAAGCGGAATTTCATTTACCAGCATGAAAAATGCGGAGGAGAACCTGAAAGCCGAAATCAAGGACTGGGATTTCGACAAGGTACACGCCACGTGCCGCAAATTATGGGATGATGCGCTGGAAAAAGTAACCGTGAGCGGAGGAAGCGAAGAAGACAGAACGATATTTTATACCGCCTTGTATCACACGATGATTGACCCGAGAATATGCAGCGATGTAAACGGGGAGTACATAGGAGCGGACAAGCAGATTCATCGCACCCACTCGTTCAACAAACGCACGATATTCAGCGGATGGGACGTATTCCGCAGCCAGATGCCGCTGCAAACCATTATCCATCCGCAACTGGTCAACGATTTGATAAATTCGTTAGTGGAAATAGCCGACCAGAGCGGAAACGAATATCTGGAACGCTGGGAGTTGCTGAATGCCTATTCGGGATGTATGTTGGGCAATCCGGCCATATCCGTGCTGTGTGACGCCTATTCGAAAGGCATACGCGACTATGATGTGGAAAAAGCTTACCGCTATGCAGTCAATACGTCACGAAAATTCGGCAACGGCGCCCAAGGATATACACCGGGAGGAACAGGAGTGTCGCACACGCTGGAATATGCTTACACCGACTGGTGTATGGCGCAACTGGCCGGATGGCTCGGAAAAAAAGAAGACAAGGAATTCTTTGAAAAGAAATCAAAATCCTACGCCTCGCTTTTCGACAAGCAATACGGATGGTTCCGCCCACGTAACGAAAAAGGAGATTTTGTACCTTTGCCGGAAAAAGGAAGACTGCAGGAAGGCTACGGATGCATGGAATGCAATGCCTATCAGCAAGGTTGGTTTGTGCCTCACGACATTAAGGGTATGGTTGCCTTGATGGGAGGCCGCCAAAAGGCGCTTGCCGATTTGAAGGATATGTTTGCCAAAACCCCTCGGAACTATTTGTGGAATGATTACTATAATCATGCCAACGAACCGGTACACCACATCCCGTTTCTCTTCAATCGCCTGGGAGAGCCTGCCCTGACACAAAAATGGTCACGTGATATTTGCAGAAATGCTTATCATAATTCTGTGACCGGACTGGTAGGAAACGAAGATGTGGGCCAGATGTCGGCCTGGTACGTATTAGCCGCGGCAGGCATTTATCCGGTGTGTCCGGGAGACTTGCGCTACGAAATCACAAGCCCGGTATTCAACCGCACAGCATTCAAGGTGGGAGAAGGGCGGACGTTTGTCATCGAAGCCCAAAATAACAGTGCCGACAACATCTATATCCAGCATGCGACCTTGAACGGTGCACGTTATAACAAATGTTACCTGACGCACGCGGATTTGCAGGCAGGAGGTACATTAATCCTGCACATGGGCCCCAAGCCTTCCAAATGGGGAAAGGAGAAATACAGGAAATAACCTTATGGGAATTCTCCCCGGATACCCTCTGCCGCTGGCTGCCGGAAGGCAACCGATGCCCGCCAACAGGAAGGGACATGCTTTTTGAACACATTTTATAAACTTATTTATTATCCATACACAATGAAAGTAAAAGGACGTTTTGACCATTTCAACATCAATGTCACCCAGCTGGAACGTAGCCTGGAATTCTACCAGAAGGCGCTGGGACTGCACGAAACCAGCCGCAAGGAGGCGGCCGACGGTTCATTTATCCTGGTATACCTCACCGACGATGCCACGAGCTTCCTGCTCGAACTGACCTGGCTGCGCGACCACGAGGGAGCCTATGAACTGGGAGAAAACGAAAGCCACCTGTGTCTGAGAGTGGAAGGCGACTACGACGAAGTGAGGAAATTCCACAAGGAAATGGGCTGCGTATGCTACGAAAACGAGGCGATGGGCCTGTATTTCATCCACGACCCGGACAACTACTGGATAGAAATCCTGCCGGTGAAGTAATACCCCCACTTACACCCGTTCAAATCATTCCCGTCCTACGGTTCTGCTACCGCGGGGCGGGAATGTCTGTTCATGTTGTATACAATACAATATCTGCTCATGTTGTATACAATATCTGTTCATGTTGTATCCAATACAATATCTGTTCGTGTTGTATCCAAAAAAATGAATCTATCGGCAAGATTAAAAAGTCCGGGAACTCTACTCCCAACAAACGGATTGAAACAGCGCCTGCATCTCAGTTCGGGACATGCACGAACTGACGGCACAATCTCTTTGCCGGCATGGCAGATTCCGGCAAACCGCCCTTCCGGCAATACTTCACTCAACCGGAATGCCCTGCCGCCAGGAGATGTTTAAGGGCCTGCCGCACCATTCATAATGGGAAAAACAAAGAAAAAACGGCATATAAAAAACAAGCGGGACTTGCCTCCCGGCAAACCCGCTGCTTTGCTTCAAATTAGATTGATACTCTGAAATACAGAATATCCTGATAGGTAATTAAAAGTGTTTTTACAAAAATACACATTTCGGCTGAAATATACCCTTTTTCAGCATCCTTTTTCTTGTATTTTTTATTTTTTTAATAAATAAAGGCAACTGAGAATATTTCAGACGCTTCGCAATGCCACTTTGACAAACATAACGGGGCGCACCGTCCGGCACGCTCCGTTCTCTCTGTCAGACAGCCGCCAGTTGGCAACCGGTAAAAATACCTGAAAGGGCTGTCAGCAAAGCGATTATGGCTTGTACGACAATGCCCCATACATTCTTTTTCTGTGTCGTTTCGTTGTTCATGTTGCTTAATCTTTAGTGATAAAAATAATTGACTTGGGAGTTGCCCCCTTCTTGTATTCTACACTCTGCCGGCCAGTGCCGGTCCCGGACGGACCGGTGTCCACACGACATGTTCCGGTCCGCCCTTCCCGACTGCCTGTTCCAGGCATCCGGCCGTTACTGGCCGTCCTCCTGCTGGTCGCTTCCGCTCACCACCTCCTTGGCATTGAGAAACGTAACGGCGGGATTCTGCTTCGACAGTTCGAAACGCAACTTGCTGCTCGGACTGAAACGCACGCTTACACTCTGAATGTAGGAGGAGTTGAAATCGGTTTCCTGCTCAACTCCCATGCTGCGAAGAGTGGGACGGAAGGAACCCAAATCGCCCAGGCGCACCGAGTTTCCGTTACGCAAATGCTGGTATACCTGTTCCTCCAGAGCGGAAAGCACCGCCTTGACGTCATGAACGGTCACCGTGCACTGACGGCTGATGATTTCACAAAGACTGTCGAGCGTAACCGGGGTGACGGGCACCAGACGGGCATAATACTTCACACTCTTGTCAATGGGATTTTTCATGGGTACGACATTGTACTTCAACATGGCTGCTCAATTCATTAAAAGATTCGACAATAGGGCGACAGCTGGCAGATTTGCAATTCCCTCCCGGACGACTGTGCTGAACGCCGGCGGACACTGCGGTCCGCAACGGGTGAGGCAGGAAAAGCGGCCGGCACTTTTTCATTCCTTTTCAAAAGGAAACTTTCCCTGTGGCCTCGCAAGAATGCGCACTGGCACGACGAAGCGGCGCAGACGGCAGAAGGAGGAGCCCGGGCGGCGCTGTCATTTCCACCCGACAATGCAAAGTTACGGCACGGGCCGACGCCGCTTCATCTTTAGCGTGCTTTAGCCGGCAGGGAAAAAGCGCGACCCGCCCCACGGGCAGGGCGATGTGAAACCACGAAAAAAATTTTTTCCGCCTCCACGCAACTACCGGAATCAGCATCCGCCCTGTCCCCGTTCCCGGCTCATACCCACCACAGACTGATGGGCCCAGCACAGAAAACAACGCCGGTTGCCACATTTCCCGTCACAGGCGTTGCACCGCCTCAGGAAAATTCACTATTTTTACCCCGACTTTTGATGTGTAACCCCTTTGACATCTCCTCACAACTATGAAAAACACGACCGAAACATCCACAGTTCCCCTGTCCCGCCCCAACGAGCCCCGACGTCTGCAGTCGCTCGATGCCCTGCGCGGATTCGACATGCTCTTCATCATGGGCGGCGGCACCTTGCTCACCTCTCTGGCAGTCTGGTGTCCTATCGCTCCTTTCGAAGCCATTGCCCGGCAAATGCAGCACGTGCCCTGGCACGGACTGGCCTTCGAGGACCTGATTTTTCCCCTTTTCCTTTTCATCGCCGGAGTTTCCTTCCCCCTTTCACTGGAAAAGCAGCGGCTGGCCGGACGGAGCGGGGGAGCCATTGCCCTCCGCACCGTGCGCCGTGCCCTGATGCTTGTCCTGCTCGGCCTCGTCTATAACGGATTGCTCCACTTCGACTTCGAACATCTGCGCTGCGCCAGCGTACTCGGCCGCATCGGCATAGCCTGGATGCTGGCCGCACTGCTCTTTCAATACACCACCACACGTACCCGCATCGCCACCGTAGCCGCCATCTTCATCGGTTACTGGATGCTGCTTGCCCTGTGTCCGGCTCCCGACGGTAACGGCGACCCCTTCAGCATGGAAGGCAGCCTCGTCGGCTATGTGGACCGCCTGCTGCTTCCGGGCCAACTCTATCTTGGCATTCACGACCCGGAAGGCATTCTGGGCACCCTCCCCGCCACCGGAACCGCGCTGCTGGGTATGCTCACCGGCGAAGTCGTCAAGAGCCGGCAGTCCGGAAACAAGAAGACATTGCTGCTGCTGGCTGCCGGAATCCTGCTTACCCTCACCGGATGGGCATGGGACAGCCTACTTCCCATCAACAAGAACCTGTGGACCAGCTCATTTGCCTGTGTTGCCGGCGGCATTTCCCTATTGATCTTCGCTCTGTTCTACTATGTCATCGACGTGCGGAACTGCCGGAAGTGGACTTTCTTCTTCCGCGTCATCGGCATGAATTCCATCACCATTTACCTGGCACAGCAGTTCATCAGCTTCGATTACACCAGCCGCGCTCTCTTCGGAGGGGTGGTGGCGGCCTGTCCCGAAACGATGCAACCCCTGACGGCAGCAGCGGCCTACATCGCCGTCTGCTGGGCCTTCCTTTATTTTCTCTACCGCCAGAACATCTTCCTGAAAGTATAGCGACAACACCACATTTTCATGTCATGATAAAAACTCCGGCAGCACAAACGGGCACCGCCGGAGAAAAAAAAGAACCGATGAACGCCATTCCAAATATCCGTACAGCCATCCAGCGTCTTTACCCTGTGTCCGACCGCTCCATTGAAGAAATGGCCCGCCACTTCACTCCCCACCATTTTCCGCCCCGCCATCTCATCATACAAGGCGGCATCATCGACCGGAACATTTATTTCATCGAACAGGGCATTACGCGTTCCTATTGCCTCATCGGAGGACGAGAATACACCACCTGGTTTTCCAAAGAGGGGGACATCACCTTCGGACTGCTCTGCCTCTATCACAATGTTGCCGGATTCGAATTTGTCGAAACTCTGGAGCCCACGCTGGCCTATTCCCTCCCCATACAGACACTGAACGGCATTTACGGACAAAACATCGAAATTGCCAACTGGGGACGCATCATCCATCAGGAATGCCTGCTCTCGCTTCAGACCACCCGCATCGATCGCCTGTCGCTTCCGGCCAAAGAACGTTACGAAAAACTGCTGAAAACCTTTCCCGACATCTGCAGGCGCGTCAACCTGGGATATATCGCGTCCTTTCTGGGCATATCCGCCTCCACGCTGAGCCGCATCCGGGCCGGCGGATAAAGCGCAGTCCTCCCCCCGCATCCGGGCATTCCCTTCCCTGCACAACCGCCGGCCCCGTCACAAAGGGACATTCCGGCTTTACGGGTTCCTGTCTTTCCGTTTTTGCCCTAAGTCAAAAAACATACAGACAGAACCTGCTAACTTTACCGCAAAAAAGTCCGATGAATGCCTGTACTCCTCCCGCCCGGCCGGCCCGCATCGTGTGGCTGGACCTGCTGAAAGTGGCTGCCATCTTCATGATGCTGGCCGTGCACTGCACTGATAACGTAACACCCGCCGAACGTTCCGAACCCTGGTACAACCTTTGGGGCAGTCTTTACGGCTCGCTTCTCCGGCCGGCCATCCCGCTCTTCGTCATGGTAACCGGCGCACTGCTGCTCCCCGTCAGGGAAAACATGCAGACCTTCTACCGCAAACGGATTCCGCGCGTTGCCGTTCCCTTCCTGCTCTGGTCCGTACTCTATAATCTGTTTCCCTGGTTCACCGGTCTGCTGGGGCTCGATGCCGCAGTCATCAACGAATTCTTTGTCTGGGCCGAACCTTCGCAAGCAGCAGCCGACGCGCTCCACCACGTGGCAATGATACCCTTTACCTTTTCTCTATTTGCCGTGCAGATGTGGTATGTTTACCTGCTGATTGGGCTTTAGCTCTATCTGCCCGTATTTTCGGCCTGGGTGAGCCAGTCCACTGCCGGCGAACAGCGTTTTTTCCTCTCGATCTGGGTGGTTTCCCTCTTCATCCCCTATCTGCGCGAATTCGTGTCAGCCGACCTTTGGGGAGCCTGCTCGTGGAATGAATTCAACATGCTCTACTATTTCGCCGGTTTCAACGGCTATCTGCTGTTGGGGTATTATCTGCGGCACCATCTTACCCCATCCGCACGGAAACGCGTGCTGGCCGCCGGCATACCGCTCTTCGCCATCGGCTATGCAGTCACCTTTTTCGGATTCAAGACCGTGACCGCCATCCCTGGACAAACGGCCGAAATGGTGGAACTTTTCTACACCTACTGCACCCCCAACGTGCTGCTCATGTCGCTGCCCGTCTTTGTTGCGGCGCAACAACTGCCCGAGCCTTCCGGCATTGTCCGGCGTGCCGTCATCAGCCTGTCCGGCTGTACGCTGGGCATCTGGATGTGCCACTACCTGTTCTTGGGCCCTTGCTATCAGCTGATAGCACCATTACCGATGCCCACACTGGCAAAAATGGTGATATGCTCATTCCTGTTGTTGATGGTCTGCTGGATTTTTGTCAGCCTCATACGCCGCACAGGAACCTTCGGCCGGTGGATTATGGGCTGAATGAGATGAAACGGCAATTCCCCAAACACCGCCCCGGATTTGCCCCAAACATGAATAATCGGCCCACGGCAGGGCCGATTATTCATTAAATAACGTAAGTTCGGTATAACTACGACAACGAGACTAAAGAGACTAAAGAGACTGCCGTAACTTATTCACCGCAAAAACAGTCCTTACTTTCGTAAAAACTAAAGTACTGACAGAAATTTCTATCAGTACTTTAGAATTTTCTGTCAGTAGGATTGTGAAACCGTGATGCGGCAACACTCCTTTTTCCGGACGGCATTGTTTATGCTCAGAAAACGGAAAAGAGGGCGGTCGATTATGTAAATATGTTTGTAGGAACGTCAAATTCGCGTTCCATGTTAGGCCCCTACGCGAGTGTACCTTATGGAATGGTTCAGCTTGGCCCCGACAATCAAGATGCCCATTGGATGGGAGGATACGAGTATTCCGTCAATAATGTCAAAGGCTTCACTCACATACATGCCTGGATGATGGGAGGATTAATGATTATGCCCGCGGTTCAGGATTTGGTCACCTGGGAGGGAGCAACATCTTCGCCATATAGGGGAGCCAACGCAGGATATCATTCGCGTATATTGAAGGACACGGAAAAAGGTGAACCCGGTTATTATTCTGTTTTTTTGTATGATGCCGACTGCCTGGCGGAAGTTACGGCAACAAATCATTGCGGATTCCATAAATATACCTTTGCCAACGATTATAAGGATGCAAGGATATTGCTGGACTTGAATTATCCGACGGAATACGGGATGAATATTCATGAAGGATATTTCAAGACAGTTTCCGACAACGAAATAGAAGGTTATGCCGATACGCGCTCGGCAGGCAATTATGTCCTCCATTATAATATCCGCTTTAACAAGCCTTTTAAAAGATTTAATGGATGGCATAAGAATTCGGTGGCGAAAGAGGTAAAAGAGTGGAAATCCGAAGGGGATTGCGGAGGATTTGTTGAATTTGATGTCAGAAAAGGGGAATCCATTTTAGTCCAGGTATCTCTTTCTTTAGTAGACCAGCAGGGATGCCTGAACAACTTTGAAGAAGAACTGAAACCGTACAACTGGGACTTCGACGCGGTTCGTAAGGAAGCAAATAACAAATGGAATGCCTTACTTTCCAAGATACAAGTGGAAGGTGACGAAACGGATAAGGAGAAATTTTACACCAACTTGTTCCGTGCGTATGCAAAACAGACTTGGAGCGACGTCGACGGAAGATATAGAGATCCTTCAGAGCGGATTCAGAAAGTAAATCACCCGATGTATGGAGGGGACGCTTTCTGGAACACGTTTTGGAACTATAATCCCTTGCTTGCACTCATCTCACCTGATATCCTGAATAACTGGGTGCTAACACAGTTGGAACTGTTTGATAAGACAGGATGGACTAATAACGGCCCAACGGGACTGGAGCACACTGGCATTATGGAGGTGACACATGAAATCGCACTGATGGTCGGGGCCTATCAAAAAGGAATACGCAATTATGATGTAAACCAACTGTGGAATGCG
>OGNF01001071.1_pt1 | contig 26827 bp, 21 predicted proteins | sample 1573321 | NCBI WGS metagenome assembly OGNF01 (sample SAMEA2581911, study PRJEB24529) | metagenome | biome: Human gut stool | place: China | collected 2011 | reverse complement strand
TGAACCTCAATGCTTTGCGCTCGGATGCTCCATGGAGCATCCCTACATCCTGCGGCTGCGGCAACATACTGCTTTGCATAACAGAACAGGGGGCGGCCCGTGATGGACCGCCCCCTGCCTGGGATTGAAGTTACCTCTGCGGGGATGTCGTCGCGACTGCCCGCAGCGTCGGTTAAGTTAGATAAACGAAATTTTCTGTTATTTCTTCTGCGAGATGATGACCACGCGGCTCAGGGCCGGATCGTCGAGGAACATGGCGCCCACGCCGCCGTTCCACTTCACGTCGAAGCGGTCGGCCGGGATGCCGAATTCGTTGACGAGGTACGAGCGGACGTTCTGCGCGCGCTCGCGGCTGAGGGTCTCGTTGACCTCGGGCGTGCCCGTAGCGCTGTCGGCGTAGCCGCGGATGCAGAATACGGTGTTGTCCGGGGTCGACTTGATCATGTTGGCCACCTGCTCGAGCTGGGCGCGGTCGGCGTTCGACAGGGCGCTGACGTTGATCGGGAAGTAGATCAGGTATACGCCGTTGGCGTTGACCACCGTGTTGTGCTGCACGGTGCGGCCGGCCATCTCGGCCTCCAGGGCCTCGTTCTTGGCGATGAGGTCCTTGATCTGGGCGCGCAGGTCATTGACGGCCGAGTTGTCGTAGCGGGTCTGGTACTCGGTGACGCGGGTCGTGCGCGACTTCCAGCCCTGCTCGCCGAAGCGGTAGGTGAGGCCGGCGGTGACGCTCACGAGGCCGTCGAAGTTGCGGCGGCCGCGCTCGCCGTCGAATTCATCGTCGGTGATGGTGGCGCGGATGTCGAGGTTGATATCCAGAGCCTTGGTGATGTGGAACATGTTCATCACGCCCACGTTGCCGATTACCGAGTTCTGGGTCGGATCGCTGTATACGTGTCCCCAGCCCACGCCCAGGTAGGGGGCGCAGCCGTAGACGCGGTCGATGTCGTAGCCGCCGATGATGTTGGTCAGGTCGAACATCACGTCGGCGTGGAGGGTCAGGAAGTTGAACTTCGACTCCATCAGGTAGCCGTACTCGCCGGTGAACTTGCCCGGTACGGGCTTGCCGGTGTTGTAGACGCCGCCCTTGCCGTCGGTGTTCCACGTCTGGGTGGCGCCTTTGGCATAGAGTCCGCTGTACATCAGGCGGGCGCCGATGAAGGGCGAGAACCACTTGCCTATGGCGAAGTCGAGGGCCGGCGATATGCGGTCGCCGAATTTGGCCTGGCGGTCGTGGTCGCCGAAGAAGATCTGCGGGCCGGCGCCGATGCTTACGAACCAGTTGCTGCGGAAATCGGGCGTGGTGCGGGTGATGGTCTCCATGACGGTCTCCTCCGTCGTCTGCACGGTCTCCTGGGCCGAGACGCCCAGGGCGGCCACAGCCGCCACAGCAGTCATAAGATACTTTTTCATTAGTCTGAAAGTTTAAATATAATAAATGATTGAAATTACGTTAGTTATTTGACATCGCGCACGCAGCGCACGGCGTAAGCGTTCCAGGGATATGAGCTGTACTGGGTTCTTACATAGCCGTTGACGCCCGTTTTTCCGGAGAGTCCTGCATCAACTCCTGACGAATAAGAACTTGTCTTCCAATAGAAATGTCCGAGATACATGCAACCTTTTCCGGTGGTGTTGGAGACGGCGCCGCAGCTCAGCCAGCGGTAGGATAATTTTGCGAAATCAGAGCGGTTGCCGGTCGTCATATTCGGGAAAAGGTATCCTACGGCCGGATAGTAGGCGCCCTCGGTGTCGTCGTCGGTGCGCTTCATGTAGATGCCGTAGCCGAAAATCTTGTCGGCATTGGCCGAGCTGCCGCCCGCTTTGCCGATCAGGGTCTTGTGTATGCCTTTGGGAAGCCATGTGGACGTCGACACCTGGTCTATCACGCAGTTGATGTAATTTGACAATGCCGGAACCTTTACGCCGTCGACAGTGGAGTAGCTGCTTATACCATCGATTTTCATTTCGGTGCGGTTGACCGGGATGAAGCTCGTGAAGGCGTAGTAGTTCGGTACGCGGTAGCCCACGGGCGACGGGTCGTAGATGGTCTTGACGTTGGTCCAGTGGCCGGTTTTGTCGCTGCCGCTGAATTTGGCGTCGCCCCACAGGAGTTCGACGTCCTGTCCGAGCCAGTCGCCGTCGTCGTTGCCCTCGTAGCGGTTGATCAGCTCCGTCGGGTGCTGTATCGATGCTGCTATGGTATGGTCGGCCTGCGAGGCGCCTTTCCATACCGGGAAGGAGGTCAGATCGACTTCCTGCCCGTCGACATAGCGCTTGAGCGAGTTGGGCATCGGGTCCTTGCGGCCCCACTGGTACATCATCGCATGGCATACGTAGTCCTCGTCCTCGGCCACGCGAGTGGTCTGCAGGCGCTGCTCGTCGGTGGCGGGGAAAGCGCCCAGGTCGCGGTCCATGATCTGATTGACGACTCCGTCCTTGGTGGCGTACTCATAGTCTTCGGGCAGGTTGTCGCCCACGCCCCAGATGTGCCAGCTCCAGAGGATGTCGCCGGTGGCGTTGGACCCGCTGTAGACGGCTATGACGGCGTTGCCGACATTGCCCGAGGTCGTGTAGTACACGCGGCCGTCGCGGAGCTCGACGTCGGTGACGAAGCCGTTGACGTCCTCCCACAGCAGCTTGGCCGACGAGGGGTCGATCGAGGCGTCGTCGGTGTGGAAGCCGGCGCCGGGGATGATGCCCTTCTGGCCGTTGCCGATGACGGTGGCCTTGAAGTCGTGCCGCCCGGCCTCGGTGATCATGTAGCAGTTGGCCGTTTCCTCTTCGGGCTCGGCGGGTATTTCCTCCACCGTCATTTCGGCGGCGCTGAACGTGTTGAGCGTCAGATTGAAGGTGTATACCGTGTTGGGGGCGAAGTCGTAGGCGATCTGCTTTCTGATCACGGCGCGGTGGGTGGAGGTGCTGACGGTTATCGTGACCTCGTCGTCGGCGTGCAGGTCGGGTGCGGCCGACATGTAGGCCGTGAACGTCGTGCCGCTTTCGAGGGCCGGCGTGTCGCTCCATTTCACTTTCAGGGTGGCGGTGGTATTGCCGGTGAAGGTGTACGAGCCGTCGACGGCGCTGAACGTGAAGTCGCCGGCCAGGGCGCGGCCTTCGGGCAGGGCGATCTCCACGCTCCGCAGGTTCTGGCCTTCGATCGCGGTGCCGGTTGCGTCGACATTGAATCTCAGCAGTGAGAAGATGTGCGTGAAATCGAATTCGTTCTCGGCTCCGCTGCGCGGTTTGCCGATCTTGTAGTCACCCTCGAGTATACCCTTTGCCGAGTCGTAGGTCTGTACGGCGGGCAGCGAGCCCGAGAGAGCGGAAGCCTCTCTGCCGTCGTTGGCGGCATCGTAGGGATAGTAGGCAAGAGTGGGATCGTCGCAGGCGCCGGCGAACTGCGCGCGGCCGGCCGGGGCCGTGGCCTGGCAGTCGAATCGGGCGTTGCGCGCCGACGCGCCGAAGACGCCCAAGGCGTCGCCGGGCGTCCAGAGGATGCCTACGTGACCGCCTCCGTACTGCGTCGGATCGATGGCTGAGCGCGATGCAGTGCCATCGCCCGGCGAATTAGCGTAGATGACGGTCCGCTTTCCCGGTTTTATTTCGTCGGAAAGCGCGTCGGTACAGGAAGCATTTGTTAAGGCGAGAATCCCGGCGAAAATAAATACTTTTGTTTTCATTAAATATGAGGTTATAGGAATGACTGATGTTGGGCGCGGGAGCAGACGCGCGCCTGCTCCCGCGGGGGTAGGGTTACTTGCCGGTGGTGTGGAAGTCGCCGGCGGTGATGGCGGTGTTCATCCACTCGAGGCGCGCCGAGTACATGGCGAGCAGGTTGCCCACCACCTGTGCGTAGGTGGTGAGGTCCTCGTCGCCCGAGAAGGCCGGTGCCCAGCCGGTGACTGTGCTGCGTTTGAATGCGAGTGGCCACATGGCGTTGTTCACCTTCCACGAGGCCTCATACAGGGCCGTGTAGTCCGATATCTGCGCCTCCAGGGCTTTGAGCTTCGGATAGATCACCTTCCAGCGGGCCTGGACGGCGGCGCGGAACGCCGGATCCTTGAACAGGAGCGGGTACCACATGTAGGGCCGGTCGCTCTCGTTCTTTTCCTGGGCACTCGTGGCCGGCTGCGAGTCGGAGTAGAGCCATGCCGAGGCCGACGGAGCCGCCGCGCCGCCCCACGTCGAGTTGAGCGAGCTGATGCGGCTGTTGTTGGGGAACGTCTGGTAGTCGAAGTCCCACACCGGGCCGGCGCATAGCTTCGAGTCGCCGTTCATGTACATGTACACGCTCTTGGGGTGCTTGTACTCGTTGTTCATCGTCAACTCATAGACGATCCACTGGTCGATCAGCGAGTTGATGTCGAGGTCGGCGTAGGCGGCCGTGTATTTGCCGTCGATGATGTTGGCCTCTATGCCGTTGACCTTGGTCTGTATCTGCGCGAGATAGTCGGCCGGCACATCATCCTTGAGCATGAAGGGCAGGTAGCGGCGGGCGGTGAGGAAGCGGCAGTTCTCGTCGTAGTTGTCGTCGCATTCGATCAGGTAGCCGCAGGTGCCGAACGTGGGATTGACCACGTCCTCGTAGGCGTCGTTGATGTTGAGGCGCTTGCCGCCGATCTTGATCTGCTCGCACAGGTAGTAGTTGCCTACGTGGCGCCCGTCGATCACGAGCTCCACGCTCGTGCCGTGGGGGTCCCATGCCAGGCCCGGTTCGATGGCACCGCCGGCGGCGGCGTCCTCGATGGCGTGGGCTATGGCGAAGGCCGTGTTGTTGCGCATCATCGAGCAGTCGAGCCAGTTGGCCAGCAGCACCCAGCGCTTGTGAGCCGGCAGGCCGGCCACGGGAGCCTGCTTGCCGCCGAACTTGATGGCGAAGGGCTTCTTCGGGAAGTTCTGCGTCGAGTTGCCGCGCAGGCGCATGCCGCCCGCGGCCTCGGCCATCAGCACCGATCCGTCGGCGTTGTAGACCGTGAACTTATCGTCCGAGGCCCAGTCGGAGTCCTTGGAGCGGACCTTGAGCGAGCCGAACCAGTCGCGCCATGATCCGGTAGTGAGAGTCGACGACTGTTCGACGACCACTACCGGCAGCCCCGTGTTGGTGACCGACACGGTGTAGTCGACGCTGTCGCCGTCGGAGTTGGTCAGCGTATATACCACCGGGCGCGAGAAGTCCTGCTCGCTGACGCCCGAGGTCTGCTCCACGCCGCCGACCGTGACCGTGACTCCGTCGGCCACGGCGAAGTCGGCCACCAGCGCGAAGTCGTGGAGATAGGGTATCAGGCCGCTGACGGCATAGCCGTCGATGGCGAGCTTCTCCGACGTGACCTCCGTTTCGGCCACGGTCACGCCGCCGTTCTGCGCGACGAGCCTGCGGTCGAGGATCTTGCCGGGGTTGTGGGCCACGGTGAATTCAAATGCCGTCAGCTCCGGCGCCGGGGCGGCGTCCTCGACCTTCAGGTCGGCGATGCCGCTCAGCTTCAGGTCGAAGGTGTAGACCGAGTTGGGCTCGAAGTCGTAGGCTATGTGGCGGGTGAAGGTGGCCTTGTGGGCGTCGGTGCGCACCGCTATGGTCACCTCGTCGTCCTCTTTCATGGCCGGTGCGGCCGACATGTAGGCCGTGACCTGCCGGTCCGACGTCAGCGCGGGCCGGTCGGCCCACATCACCTTCACGGTGTTCGACGTGTTGCCGGTGAAGGTGTACGAGCCGTCGACGGCGCTGAACGTGAAGTCGCCGGCCAGGGCGCGGCCGGCCGGAAGAGTGAGCTGTACGCTCTGCAGCTTTTCGCCCTCGAGACCCGTGCCGGTCGCGTCGACATTGAATCGCAGGAGCGCGAATATATGCGTGAAGTCGAATTCGTCCTTCGCGCCTTCTCTCGGTTTGCCGATCTTGTAGTCGCCCTCGAGGCGCCCGGTCGACGAGTCGTACGACTGCGTCGCCGCCAGCGAGCCCGTCAGGGCCGACGCCGCCTTTCCGTTGTTGGCGGTGTCGTAGGGATAGTAGGCATACTGCGGATCGGCGCAGGTGCCCGTGAAGGCCGCGCGCCCCGTGGGGGCCGTGGCCGAGCAGTCGAATTTGGCGTTGAGCGCCGAGGGGCCGTAGACACCTATGGCGTCGTCGGGCGTCCACAGGATGCCCACGCTGCCGCCCAGATAGGGCATCGGGTCGATGGCTGAGCGCGAGCCGACCCCTTCGGCGGGCGCGTTGGCGTAGATGACGGTCTGCTGTCCGGCAGCTATTTCGTCGGATAGAGTGTCCGTGCACGACGCATTGGTTAAAGCAAGGATCCCGGCGATAATATACAGGTTGGTTTTCATTTTATTGAAATGAGGTTAAAGGGGGGTGACTTGGGTTGACCGAGGAAAGAGAGGTAGAGTCGCCGGGTGTGAAGCCTGGCGTCCGTGCGGGGCCGCGGCTGTGCGCGGCCCCGTCGGCGGACGGCCTGATTATATTAAGGCTTCAGCGGGTTTTTGGGATTGCCGGTGTAGTTGGAGTTGGTCTGCTGCTTCACGTCGGTGTCGGTGTCGTCGTCGCCGGCACGGCGCAGCAGGAACGCGCGGTTGTTGTTGATGATCGCCTTGATCAGCTCGGCCGACTTGTAGGTGTCCTCCTGGCCCGTGGGCGGAATGACGTAGTTCATGAACACGAGGCCCAGAGGCACAGCCTGGCGAGTCGGGTTGGTGATGAGGCTGAGTGCAATGGGATTCAGACCTGTGGCCACAGCCTGACAGTTTGCTTCAGATGCAGAACCGTTAAGGAATCCGCCGAGCGACGATTCGTAGAACGTGCGGTGGAGTCTGTTGCCGTAGTTTGTGGCCGCAATGGTGTTCATCTCTTTTAGAGCTTCTTCTCGGGTAGTCAGACTCGAGCCGATATTGTCGAGCTCGGTGAAGCACCAGCGGAGCGGGGTATCCGGCTGCCCTGAATTGTTGTAGGGCCCCACAGGTTGTTTCCATCCCAGATTAATAGTCATCGGTTTAGAACCAGAGCCATCCATCCAGCGGGAGAAGAGTGCCGGTGTGTTTGAGCCCCATAGATATGTGGTTTCGTTTGCCGCTAATGTCGGTGATTCATCATTGTCGGTTGCTCCGTTAGTATTTACTTTCGCGATAACCTGACCTTGAACATCCTTGATAGTGGTGAATCGCGTCAGAGGACCGCTGTAAAGCACCGGCTTGCCGGTGTTGGAATTCTCTACACTCTGCAGACGTTCCAGACAGCTTCGGACGGCGATGGCCCAGGCCTGCTTACCAGTAAGAGTGAATGTGCCTGAACGGTTGTCGATGGCCTTTCCGTCGGCAAGGCCGTCGGCAGGAGCTATACCTGTGAAATCAACTGCGTCGAGATTCCAGCTATACTGTCCGGAGGCGCTAGGGGTCCAATGTGTGATATCAACTGTACCGCCTTCATATCCAGATATAGTGATATTGGCGCGCACATATTTTTTGCCGTTAAATACTCTCCCTCTGTACGGCACGTTCTGGATATCTGCTGATCCTTCATGGCCGATTTCTATAAACATAAGCCCGTCTTTTCGCAGATTCGTCGCAAGGTCGATGATCGCGGTCGATATCGGGTCGCTGCTGTCACCTGCAGCCGAGCGGTAAAGACGAAGTGCGAATTTAGGCACGAGCAGCTGATAAGTATTGTCGTCGGGCACCAGCCATGTCACTGTGGCAGTAGCTGTGACAGGGCGGCGTCGGTTATAGTTTTTTCCATTAATCGAAATGCTTGTATTTTCCCAACTTTCCCTATTAGTAATATTTATATCAGTAGCGTACCGCTCCTCGCTCATTGTGCCTCCGGGGAAATAATCCGCGAAGTTTTCGGTGGTCGACAGAGGGTTAAAGTTGCTATTGTTGAAATTTTTGGGGTCCACAAGCTCTGTGCCGTTTTTGGCGTGCACCTCGAAGGCGCGGACGCCTGCATGGTACATCTGCTGCATCGTGACGCCCGAACCTTGGAAAAGGGCGTTGGCGGCATGCCAGGCACCGGGGATCGAAAGCTCGGTGATATAAATGTTGGGGTCGAGCTGGCCGATCCAGCGCGAGTAGTCAAATTCGGCACCTTCCTGGCGGAAATAGCCCAGCTTCACGGGGTAGATCTGGCCGGTGACGAACTGGGTGTCTTTCTCGAGCATCTGATAGTAGTCGCCGCAGTCGGTCTGGATGTGGACGCGCAGCTTGTTCATATTGGTCGAGTTGATCTGGCCGGGGACGATGAAGGCGCGCAGGCGCAGGTGGTCGAGCTCATTGACGTCAGCGGTCTGGCCTGCGGGCACGTTGCCGCCGGGGCGCGTGAAAAGCACGGGGTAGCTGACGGCGCTGCCGTCGGAGGTGCCGAGCTGCAGCTGAACCGATGCCGGGCCGGATACGTTGGTCACGGCGGCCGCCACGGCAGCCTGGGCGTCGCCGCCTGAGGCTACGGCTGCGGTGATGGCGGGCACTTTGGACATATCGAGGTCGAAGCTGCCGGAAATGTGCGCGTCGTTGTCGATCGGGAGGTTCTTTATTTCAGTCTTGTCGGTGATGGGGTCTCCGTTGATATCGTTGCCGGTGGTATTGACGACTTCGAGAGAGACAGTCTGTATGCGGATATACTCGCGCTGTTTGCCCGCCTCCTCGCCGCTGGCGTTGCCGCCCAGGGTATTGGGCGTGACGGGGCCGTTGAGGGTGATGTCGATCACGTCGGCGAGCACCTTGAAGTCAAGAGGCACATCTTCGCCGAACTTGTCGGCCGGCATCGTGGTGTTGGCCACCATGACGGCGGCGCGCATGTCGGGCATGCCGAAAATAGTCTTGGCCGGTGAGTTGACATATTTGTTGGCCGCGCTGTAGTCCTTCCATTCGTCAGTGTAATACTGGCTGAGGCTTGACAGCTCGGTGGGAGCGGCCGTAGAGGTGTTTTCCCTCACCTTGTACGAGCGGGCGTTCTGGCCGGTCTCGACGGTGGCGCGGATGGTGTTGCCGTTCTCAAGGGTGGTGCTGGCCTTGTCGGCGGGATAGAAAGCATAGAAGGTGTAGGGTTTGCCGCTCTCGCCCCACTGCACGCCTACGGTAGTGGTCTTGGAGATGCTGGCGGCCGACGACATATCGCCCTCGGTGCGTGCGGTGATCTCGTATCTGGCGAATCCGCGCGAGGGGTTGTCGGGACAGTAGATGTTGACGTATTCCTTTTCAGTCGTCACGTAATTACCCCAATAGATATCGTTGGTACCGGTCTCGGCCCAGGGTTCGGAATACACCGTACGGCTCTGGGCGTCGGCGGCGATCATGAACTGCACGTCGTCGCCGCTGTTGGCCACGGGCCCCTGGGGCTGGTCGATCTCATCCTTACACCCGACCAGCAGGAGGGGCATAAGGGCAAAAGCCCATTTGCAATAGATTTTCATAATTATAGTTTAGTAATGTGTTGTCTGATCGGATTTTATACCATTATTGATTGACGTTCTGGTTGATTCCCCATTCGGTTGTGGTGAAGTCGTTGAGAACATCGTTGCCCTCTTTACCGGGCGTGATGACATTCTGGCCGCTGACATGGACGCCGTTCGTACCTTCGGGGCCGGTAAAATTAGTAGAACCCGTGCATATCGGGCTTTCGAGCTCGATATGCGTAACGGCTGTCGCCGGCCGTTCGTAAGTCTTTTTCATTTTCATAATTTGTTTGAATGGTTTATTTAGTTTGTTTTTGTTTGTCAGAAGAGGCGGCGGCGGGGCTTGCGGGCGCGGTGTTTGTGGCCCCGGCCGTAGCCGTAGCCGTAGGATCCGTAGCCGTAGCCGTAACCGTAGCCGTATGAGTAGCCGTAGCCGTAGCCGCCGTGGAGGTCGACGCCGTTGAGGATGATGGCGACGGAGCCGAGGGTGCCGTCGTCGTAGAGGGTCTGGATGTCGGGGAGCTGACGGCGGTCGAGGCTTCCGACGCGGACGATGAAGAGGGTCAGGTCGACGACGCGGCTGGTGACGGAGGCGTCGGCGAGGATGCCTACGGGCACGGAGTCGGCGAATATGTAGTCGTAGCGGCCGCGCAGGGTGGCGAAGAGCTCGTCGAGGCGGGGGCTGCCGAGGAGTTCGACGGGGTTGGGCGGCACGATGCCCGAGGGAATGATGTCGGGCTGTCCGTCGCGGCTGACGATGATGTCGTCGGCGGTGACGGTGTCGTCGAAGAGGTAGTTGGTGAGGCCGGCGCGGTCGTGGCGCAGGCCGGCGCGGTGGGTGAGGGTGCCCTTGCGGATGTCCATGTCGACCAGGAGCACCTTCTTGCCTGCGGCCATGAGGGCGTCGGCGATGTTGGTGACGGTGAAGGTCTTGCCGGCGCCCTCGCGCAGTGAGGTGGTCATGATGACCTTGGGCTGGCGGCCGGCGGCGCGGCCCATCATGTTCATGTTGGCGATGACCATGCGGAATGCGTCGTCGGTGACGCCCTTCATCATCGACTTGCGGTGCTCGAAGGCCTTGCGGGTGCGCAGCAGGGGCCGCTTGCGGTCGAGGCTGCTGTTGAGGGGCACCTCGCCCAGGAAGGGGATGGATACGGCGTCCTTGATGTCGCGGCGGCCGCGCACGCGGGTGTTCATGAAGGCCGAGAGCAGGATGACGATGGTGGGGAAGAAGAGGCCGGCGAGGAAGCCCAGGAGCATGATGCGCCGGCGGTCGGGCGATATGAGGGTGCAGCTGCCGTCGGGGCCTTCGATCATGCGGGCGTTGTTGTCGGCCATGGCCTGGGTGAGGGCGTTCTCCTCGCGGCGGTTGAGCAGGAAGAGGTAGAGCGACTCCTTGATCTTCTGCTGGCGCTCGATCGAGAGGATCTCGCGCTCCTTGCGGGGGATGGATGCGATGCGCGACTCGGCGGCGCCCTCGTAGCCGCGGGCGTCGCGGCGCTTGACTTCGATGGACACGATGATGTTGTCGATGCCGCTCAGGATGTTGGAGCGGAGCTGGGCCAGGGTCGACGAGAGTTCCTGGATGACGGGGTTGGCCTCGGAGCTCTCGTCCTTGAGGCGGTCGCGCTGGAGCTTGATGGAGTTGTACTGCGAGATCTGGCTCTCGATGGCCTGGTCGTTGATGCCGAGGTTGGTGGGGATGAGGTCGTTGGCCCGGGCGGGGTCGGTGAGGTATTCCTTGATGAACATGGCGATGCGCAGCTGGGTGTCGTACTGGAGGGCGTCGGCGCTGTATCGGGCCGACTCGCCCATGTAGCGCGAGGTCATGGAGCCGATGTCGACGACCTGATTGTCGCGGCGGTACGACTCGAGCTCGTTCTCGACGCCGCCGAGCTCGCGGCCGATGATCTGGAGGCGCTCGTCGATGAAGTTGGCGGTGTTGATGGCTACCTGGTTCTTGTCGTTGATGGACTCTTCGTTGTAGACCTGGATGATGGCGTTGAGCAGGGCTACGTCGAGCTCGGCGGATCCGGAGGTGACGGCGATGTTGATGATGGTGCCGTCCTTCTCCTCCTGGCGGATGCCGAGGTTGGCGGCGATGCGGTTGACGGCGGCGATCTCGGGCTCCTTGACTACGTCGATGGCCTTGCCGAACCAGGCGGGCGACATGTCGGCGGTGGCGCGGACGGTGACGAGGCGGCCGCGGACGGTGTAGATCTTGCCGTTGGTGAGGGTGGCGGTGCGCTCGTCGCCGCCGCCGTCGCGGACGATCAGGCGGGTGGTGGCGGAGTCGAGGGGCACCAGGGTGAAGGCCATCGACTCGCGGGGCTGCATGTCGGGGAAGGTGACCTCGACGGGTGTGCGGCCGTAGATGTTGACGTCGCGCAGGCCGGCGCGGGTGGTGTAGACCACGTCGGCGCGGGTGCGGGCCACGACTTCCTGGAGCAGCCGCTTCGACTGCAGCTGCAGGATCTCGTTGGTGACGTTGACGCGGTTGATGGAGTTCTCGTAGCGCTCGAAGCCGCCGGTCGAGGTCTTGTTGGACGGGTCCTTGATGATCACTTTGGTCTGGGCGTAGTAGACCAGGGGCGCGGTGGCCGAGCGGTACCATGAGAAAGCGAGGCACACGACCAGGGCGAGCACGTACCAGGGCCACTTCGACAGCAGGTAGAGGAGGATGTCGGAGAGGTTGGGGCCTTTCGACTGGGTTGTTTTGTTGTCAGCTGACATGTTGTTATGACTGGTTTATTGTTTGCGTAGATACAGGTGGCGCCGCAGCCGGGTCACTGGCGGGTGACCCAGATGACGGAGGTGGTGGCGGTGACGACCGACAGAGCGACGGTGAGCCACTGCAGGGCGTTGGCCTTCTCCTCGCTCTTGGGCTTACGGGGCCTGACGTAGACGATGTCGTTCTGCGCCAGGTAGTAGGCGGGCGAGTTGAAGATGTCGGAGTTGCGGATGTCGACCGTGTAGACCTGGCGGGTGCTGCCTTCTTCGCGGATGACGGCTATCTTGCCCAGATCGGCGTTCGGGGCAAGGTCGCCGGCCTGCGCGAGGGCCTCGAGCAGGGTGATGCGGTCGCCGTTGGCGGTGTAGGTGCCGTTGGAATTGGCGGCGCCTAACACAGTATAACGGAAATTTCGGAATTCTATTGTGACGATGGGGTCCTTGATGTAATTTCCGTCGATGATTTTCTGGCGGATGAGGTCGGAAGCCTCGGGGATGGTGAGGCCGGCGACGTAGAGCTTGCCCAGGACGGGGAAGTTGATGTCGCCGTCGTTGTCGACGCGGTAGTACTGGCCGGCGTCGCGGATGCCGGTAGTGGAGGCCTGTCCGGCGTCGGTGATGCCGTAGGTGCCGGGCGACACGTTGAAGGGCACGGCCAGTTCGGGGTTCTTGCAGCTGACGGTGATCTCGAGGCGGTCGTCGCGCTGGATGCGGGGGCGGTAGCGCTGGGTGATGGCATAGCCCTGCTCGTCGGTCATGTCGGCGAGATAGAGATAGTCTTTCTGTGATTTGCATGCGCCGGCGCCGAGCAGCAGCACGGCGGCGATGGCGGTCAAAAGCGGTTTCTTGAGCTTCATGTCGTTTATCTGGGTGATGGAGTGAAGGCGTCTCGCCTTCACATTAAATATTCGGTGGTAATTTTCCCGTCAGGGAGGCGTGGCACAGGCGGGCGGCGGCCGCGTCGGGGAGGCATTCGAGCAGCCCGACGGGGACGGCCCCCGTCAGGTCGAGGGCGGCCGCGGAGGCCGCGGAGTAGAGGGCGCGGTCGGCGGTCATTACCGACATGCCCGGGATGAAGGCCACGAAGGCTTCGACGCCCCCGAGGGGCCTGAAGGCGTTGGCCGGAGCCTGGCGCAGGCGCACCAGGCCGCCCAGTGGCAGGCTGACGCTGCGCCAGCAGGGGGTCTTGCCGCTCCAGGGGGTGCCGCAGACGGCGTAGCCGGCGGCGGTGCGCCGGATCATGGGGCAGTCGTCGTTGATGAGTTCGGCGCCGGCGAAGGTGTCGAGCCACAGGCGCGAGTGGGTGCTCTTGCCGGTACCGCTGCGGCCCATGAAGAGGTATGCCTTGCCGGCGAGGCCCACGACGGAGGCGTGGACTATGAAGTCGCCGGCGGCGGCGATATGCTGTGAGAAGAAGATGCGGGCCATGGAGTCGATGACGAAGTCGGCGAAGGGGTCGGCGGGCCGGAGGCTGACGGAGGCGGAGCGCAGGGCGCGGTCCATGGTCATCAGGCGCGGCTGTTCGCCGGGCTGCGGGGTGAGGACGATGGTCCAGCCGTCGGCGTCGGCGTGGATGGCGGCGCGGCCGAGGTCGTTGACCGACTCGGACAGCGGCGGCGTGGCGGGTACGCGGGGCGCTGCGGCGGTGTATTCGACCGTCAGGCGGGCGTCGGCGTCGCCGGCGTCGGGGCGCAGGAAGGGCCGGAAGTTGGCCGGCACGGTGGCCGGGGTCCAGGGCGCGCCGGCGATGAGCAGGCGGCGGCCGCCGATTTCGAAGATGCAGTCCATGGCTGACGGGGGGGCCGGAGTTTTATTTCAGTTGGCCGCCGGTGAGGCGGACGATGTTCCAGAAGGCTTCGGCAGGCGCGATGCTCAGGGCCATGCGGCTGCGGCGCAGCAGCATGCCCACGGTGTGGAGCTTGCCGCCGGCGCGGCGTGCGGAGCCGGCGTGTCGGTGAAGCCCGAAATTGCCGCCCTCGGCGACGATTTTCATCAGGGCGCCGACGGGCAGGGGACGGCGGCCGGCGTAGCCCGAGGGGGGCAGGACGCCGGCGTCGGCGCCGAGGTAGCTGATGGCGAAGGCGTTGAGCAGGACGGTCCAGCGCGCGATGCCGAGGTCGGCGCAGGCGCGGGCGAATTCGTCGCGGCTGTAGCGGCCCGCGAGCGCGGCGGATGCGAGCATGTAGTCGCAGATCTGGCGCAGGCCGATGCCGGTGCCGAAGGCGTGGCGCATGATGTGGACGTCGATGAGCAGCAGCTCGAGCAGGGGTGAAGGCGAGGGCAGATCGCCGCGGCCGGTGCTGCCGGCGTAGCTCCGGACCAGCGCCTCGAGGCGGCGGCGCGCCCGCGGGGCCGAAAGGTTGATCAGGCGGGGGTGGAGCTCGACGGTGAAGCCGTGGCTGACGAACGAGCGGCTGCCGTCGGGGTGGGTCTTGACCGGGGCGCCGGAGCGGCGGACGATGTCAAGGGCGGCGCCCATCTCACGGGGCCCGAACCACAGGTCGATGTCGCCGCACTCGCGGAGCTCGGGCGCCGGGTAGTAGCGTGCCACCGACAGGCCCTTCTGCACCACCGGATGGAGGCGCGCCGAGCGGAAAGAGGTCACGAGCGAGCCGACGGCGGCGCCCATGCGGCTGTTGGCGGTCTCGATGGCGTTGACGCGGGCAACCCAGCGCGGCAGCAGCGGGGCGCCGGGCAGCAGCGAGCCGGGCAGGCGGCAGTAGGCGGCATAGCAGATGCCGCACACGGTCTGGCGCCGGGCCAGGGTGTAGATTGCCTCCCAGTCGGCGGCGGTGAGGCCGACGAACAGCTCCTGAGCGGGCGCGGTGTCAGCGACGCCGCAGCGTACCAGCTCCATGAAGGCTGTCCAGGCGCGTGTATCCATCATTGAGAGATAAGAGAAGCAAGGACCGGGGGCGAAGGGCGGTCAGCCGATGAGGCCGGCGGCCTGCCAGTCGGCCAGGATGGCGCGGACGTCGGCCAGGGCGGTGGCGTAGTCGACGTCGTACTCGTCGCAGACGAGGCGTGCCAGGGCCTCGGCGTCGGTGTCGCCGGAGGCGGCAGCGGCGGTCCAGATGAAAGCCGCGGTCGCGTTGAAGGTGTGGACGGCCGTGGTGTTGAGGTCGCCGTCCGACACGGCGACGAGCATGTAGCTGTCGCCCACGCGGCGCAGTTTGAGATCAGGTCTGATTTGCATCCGTTCAGAATTTTTTGCCGCCGATGATCGAGAGGGTGGTCTCGCCGATGATCTTCAGGTCGCGCGCGAAGGAGTAGCCGCGGAGATAGTCGAGGTCCATCTCGGCGCGGCGGATCATCTGCTCGATGGTCTCGGTATAGCCGTTGTAGAGGGTGGCTTCGGAGAAGAGGCCGGGGCGCAGCGAGGTGAGCAGCACGTACTCGGGGTAGCGCTCGACGATGCGCTCGGTGAAGAACGGGCGCTCAGGGCGCGGACCGACGATGCTCATGTCGCCGCGCAGCACGTTCCAGAGCTGGGGAAACTCGTCGAGATGGTGGTTGCGCAGGAAGGCGCCGATGCGGGTCAGACGCGAGTCGTGCTCCTCGCACAGGCGGGGAATGCCGTCGCTCTCGGAGTCGATGCGCATCGAGCGGAACTTGTAGATGGTGAAGATGCGTCCGCGCCGGCCCACCCGCTTCTGCGAGAAGATGGGGTTGTGGAAGTCGTTGAGCCAGATGGCCAGGGCGATGGCCGCGATGAGCGGGCTGAAAAGGACTGTGGCGCCGACGGCCGTCAGGATGTCGAACGAGCGCTTGAGGACGGCCTGGCCCGATGTCAGGCGGCAACCGCCGAGCTGCGTGCGCCACTGGCGGCGCAGCTGCCAGTCTTTGAGACCTTCGGGACGTTCGGCGCCCGTTTTGGGCAGCGCGCTGTCATAGGCGGCTGATAAGGTTTCTATTTCAATTTCCATAAGATTTCCTATTGCAAAATGCGGTTACAGAAAGGTTTATTAATTATGAGTTAAAGAAAAATTACTTTCGGGGTGCGGGGGGCGCCTGCCTCAGCAGGCTGTCGTAGATGCCGGCGACGGTGTCGAGGAACCGGTCGCCTGTGAAGTTTTCCTCCCAGCGCCGGCGTGCGCCGGCGGCGTAGGCGGCGCGCACGGACTCGTCGGAGCAGATGTCGGTGACGGCGCGTGCCAGGGCCTGCGGGTCGGCCACCGGGACGTTGAGGCCCGATACGCCGTGGGCGTTGACCCACGAGGTGCCGGAGCCGGGGATTTCGGTGGCTATGACGGGCACGCCGGCCGACATGGCCTCGATGATCACGATGCCGTAGGCCTCGGTTTTCTCGACCGACGGCAGCACGAAGACACCGGCTGCGCCCAGGAGCGCGTCGCGCTCGGCGTCGGTGATGCGGCCGGGCATGATGACGCGCGACTCGAGGTGGAGATTGCGCACCATGGCGCGCAGAGGCTCGTAGAGGGGGCCCGAGCCGGCGATGACTGTCACATAGTCGTCGGGCAGCTCGGCGGCGGCCAGGATGAGGTTGTCGAAGCCCTTGTAGGGGATCATGCGGCCCATCGAGAAGACAACGCGGCGGCCGCGAGGCAGCCACGCGGGCCGCGCGGCCGGGTCGGTGACGGGCACGACGGGGTCGATGCCGATGGGGACACACCGCAGCCTGGCGCCTACTCCGGCCAGGGCCTCGGAGCCGGCGGCATAGCTGGGCGACGTGCAGATGACGGTGTCGGCGCGGCCGAGCAGCCAGCTCTGCAGCGGACGGTAGAGCTTCAGGAGCATGCGCTGGCGCAGGATGTCGGAGTGCCAGTGCAGCACCACCTTGCCGGGGTAGCCGCTCAGGCGCAGGGCCAGCGCCGCCATCGGGTCGGGATGGTGGACGTGGATGATGTCGTAGGACGCGGCGGTGCGGCGCAGGCGCGCGATCATTGCCGGCGCGATCATCGTGCTGCTGGCCTTCAGCAGGGTGCTGACGGCGGTGACCCGGCCGCAGGGGTTGAGGGCGATTTCCTCGGCGGGACCCTCGGAGGCGGCGCACAGCATGTCGCAGCGGATGCCGCGGCGCGACAGGCCCGCCGTAAGGTCGTACATCACCTTCTCGACGCCGCCGCGCACCGGCCAGAATTTTCCGATCTGGAGTATTTTCATTTCTCTTGGAGAAAGTGGCTGATTTTTAAGGTCGGAAGACGACCTGTTTTGAAACAGTACTTTGTCTGCCCATCCTGGGGTCATTTTTCGAGCAGCAGATCGAAAAGCTCTGCCCAGTCGGCTACAGATGTGTCGTTCTCTTTGGATGATGCATTTTTGGAAAACTTACTGTAGTCGCCGTTTACAACATCTCTCATAAGTCTGCAGAGCGCCCGACTGTCTTCGGCCGGAAAGAACGCGACTGCCGGAGCGCCATTTGAGGTCTCGTGGGCATAAGGCAGGTCTGCTAGAAGTAAAGGCTTGCCTGTGGACTTGAATTCACTTATTGGAAGGCCCCACGTCTCGATGCGCGACGGAAATACCAGACAATCAGTTTCGGAATAGAGCCTGATAAGATGCTCCTGATCAAGAAAACCACGGAATTCGATCGAACTTACATCGCTCCATTTTCTGAAGATTCGGCCTGAATATTTATTTTCATGGCCTGAAAGGGTAAGAATGACCTTGAATCTATCTTTGCCGATTTCCTTTTCCAGATGCTCTGCAGCGGCGCACAGCGTTTCAAAATTCTTGTGGCAGTCGGGTGTCGAGACAAAACTGAATGTCACGCTATGGGAATGATCCGCTGTCGGGATTTCAGGGAAATACTTGCGGGGAGGAAATACAATGAACTTGTCGCGGCTGACGCCCAACAGGGCGCTGAGTTTGTCGCGCAGCCATCGCTGCTGTACTATGAGAGCCTTGTTGCGGTGGACATTCACCCGATACGCAAAGCGGGTGAACAGGGCGAACAACGGTATTTTTTTGTCATAAAGTCCGTCGCGTAAATGCCATCGCAGAAACGGGAAGGATGTCTGGCAATAGACAGCCTGTATGTCGGCCTTTACGCGGGGTGTAGTATCATGCATCGAAAGCCATAAATTTATGTTTCCGATCTGTTCAGATATGTGGTACATGTCGCGGTATTCAGTCCTCAGCCTTCTGAGCCAGCCTTTTGCACTGTCCGGACATTCGATGAATTCTATTCCGCCGCAAGGATAAAGTTTTTTGTCATGTACGAGCGCTACGATCCGGTTGTCGGCTGAAAGGTTCTCAGATAAGAATTTCAGACAATCGCGCATTATGGTCAGTGTGCCACCCTTGCGGATATTCACGCCCGATATTACGATGGTCTTATTTTTCATTGACAGTTTCCTTGAACAGCCGGTCCCACCTGCGCATCACTTTCTCCGTATCAAAACGGTGTGAAGCTTCGCTTGCCTTATGGCCCATTGATTTCCTGAGGCGCTCATCTTCGATCAGGCGGCAAATGCGGTCGGCCATGCCGCTGATATCGCCGTCCTTGACCAGATAGCCGTTGACGCCGTCGGAGACTATATCGCGAGGGCCGCATTTGCAAGCCATGCTCACGATGGGAAGTCCGCAACTTTGTGCTTCAATAAGAACCATCGGAAGACCCTCGTAGCGCGATGTCATGAGATACATGGATGCGTCCAGGTAGAGCGGCAGAATGTCCTTTGTCGGTTCGATAAGGCTTACGTTCGACTGCAGATCATAATTCTGAATCTGCTTCAGAAGAGCGGGTTTCAGTTCTCCGTCTCCGACAATTTTCAGCTGCCAGCCGGGATGCTTTGCGGCAACATCGCGCCATGCCTCGATCATTCTGTCAAAGGCCTTTTGCTCGCTGAACCGCCCCACGGCAAGTGCAACCGGCGCATCAAGCGCAGCCTGAGATTCAGGAATGAACGTAAGAGGATTGGCGATTACATCAACTTTACGTGAAATCTTCCAGTTGACGCTGTCCTCGTCAGTTAAGACTACGAACCGGTCATAACGGGCGGCAGCACGACCGTCCATCCAAGTCAGCAACCTGTCGGCAAGACCGAAGAGCCCCCTGCGGCCATATTGCAGACGTTTGAAACGTGAAAAGTGTACTTCAGCCACTTTCTTGCTCCCGTCGTTCAGTCGGGGCAGAAAAGATGCCTCGCCGCAGAACATCGATACGCAGACATCAGGCTTTATTTCGTTGAGCACCCGTCCGAGCCGGCGGCGGTGCTCCCGCTTCTTTCCGGGATAATGGATGAATTTGTCGGCGAACGAGCCTCCGTTGTTATCCTCGTAGCCTATGGCAAGGTCGACGGTAGCTATGCCGCTGTCCATCTCGAAGAACGAAGGTCGACCGAGCTGATCAGTCGTAACGACCGTCACTTCATAACCGTGCTCCGCGAGCCAGTTTGCCTTCAAGGCGAGCACACGCTCCATTCCCCCGCCCCGATAGGTTCCGGCGATGCAGTATACAATCTTCATTGCGCTATTAAACCGGGAGCGGCCTCCACTGAATTATCATTCGGAGATTTAAGAAGTGACAAATTATATAACAGGGCGAAAATGAAGAAAATATCGGTTGACACTTTCAGCCAGATGATAAAATTCAATAAAATCAGGCCTATGCACATCGCTCTATATTTCGGTAGGAAAGACGCGCAAATAATGCCGGCCTGAATAATGAATGCGGAGAATGCGATTAAGCCAAGTGTTCCGAAATAGAATATAAAGCGGGAGTATCCGATATCGGTATTCATGTAGTAGCCCTCCGTTATTGGGCCTATATAATATGGATCGGATTTGGGATTTTCAAGATAACCGTCGCCGATCATCCAGGTCTCGATTGATTCAGGAAAAACGATCATCCTCTTGAGTGTATTGTTGGAAGCGACATCCCACTCCCCTTTTTCGACTAATGAAAAGAAGCCTTCAAAACCGAATCTGATATTATCATATATTCTTGTATTTGTCCTGTAATAAAAAATGACTATGGGTAATAATATTAAGACAGAGAATGCAAGATGCTTGATAATTCTTCGTTGATTTGAATCCCGGAGAATCTGACCTCCGGATTTCCATAAAATGTAAAGAAGCCCCAGTCCGGTACCAACGATGGTGGTTCTTGCCATCATATTACCGATAACGGTGATAATTATGAATGAGATCCAGTAAAATATGATTTTCGCTGCGGTAAAATTCTTGGATTTATTGGCAAGGATATATGTAATCATGAACAGGACTACAGCAAAATGTATTCCCGCTGTATCCAAAGCCGTACTTATGCCATAGAGCCGGTCGACGCTTTCAATCCACTCCGTGTCCTGAAATCTTGAGGCAAAATCATGTACTGCAGGAATCTGGTCGATCATGATAGCGGAAGCACATTGAATGATACATGCTACCATCAGCAGATCACACAGTATCACCACATCAATTCGGCCATAAATATATTTTATTGTATAAATCACTGTATAGGCTGCGGCCAGCCAAACCCACATGGATATGATATAAGTGGCATACGTAAAGTCTTGTGTATGATGTATCGTAACTGAAAAGAAACAGATAAAAGAGACAGCGCAGGCCGTTATCGACAGTTTGATCAAATCCCTGGAGATTGATGCGTCGCCGATTTTAGGCAGATTGAATATCAATATAAATAGCCCGACAACAGCCAGAAGCGTTTTAGTGCTGAGACTCCCGACACCCACTCCCATCGGGAAGTAGTACAGGCTCACCAAAATTACGGTAGGCAGATAAAATATTATTTTAAGAAAGCTGCTGTAACTCATAATAATTATCTGAATATCTTACCGTACATAATCCTGTGGACCAGGTTGAGATATAATATAATCATGAATCTCAAGTCGTACCGGGCGCACAGCTGTAATATTCGGCTTCGGACTGACTGCGACCTGTTGCTCCATATATTACGGTTGCTTTCCCGGTACCATTCTCTCCATAAATCCACATCCGCTTTGTTTCCTGTAAACAGAAACGGTAGCTTGGTATTTAACAGAAACCAATCGATTTCTTTGTCTAATCCGCGGTCGTTTACCAGATTCTCTTTCAGAAAGTCGACAGTCTCTGTGACATTATATTTCAGATCTTCCAGTTTGGCGTTGTCGTAACGCTGTGACATCGCATTCTGATTGACGCGGATGTAATGGTAGAGCGGGCGCCCCACTGAAGCCACCTTGTCAGCTTTGACAAGTAATCTTATCATTGTCATATCCTCGCCCATGGAGCGTCCCTCGGGGAAAGATATGTTGTTGTCGGTGTATACTGCACGTCTGACTAATTTGTTCCAGACATTATATTTCATCGATCCGCTCAAAATATCGCTCAGCGCTTTCCTCGCGGTGACAGCCTCAGGCTGCCTCATTGTCCTTTCATTTTTGCTGAACGACAGGTACCAGTCGCACCAGACATAATCGGCATCAGTCCTGGCCGCCCGGTCGAGCATGGCCTCGAGCATTTCGGGCTCAACATAGTCGTCGCTGTCGCAATGAAAGATATACTTGCCTTTGGAGTGTTTCAGGCCTGTATTCCGGGCGGCAGGCAGTCCTGAATTTTTATCATGATGAATGAATACACATTGATTCTGTCGCTCGGGGAATCTGCTCACGACAGCCTTTGCCAGCGCCACGCTGTCATCGGTCGAGCAATCGTCGATAAACAGGAATTCGATATTATCCGTGATCGTTTGTTCCATTAATGTTTCTACGCATCTTGAAATCCATTTCGAAACATTATATATCGGTACAATTACCGAAACTTCAATATCTTTCATCGAGAATTGAATATCTTAGAACAAAAGCGGGCGAATCTATCGCCGAACAACTGTTTTACGCGCCTGTAGAGCATCTGTTTGGGGGTTATCCAACTCGCGCTGTAATGGTGTATCGTATATGTGTTTTCCGTAACAGAAAGTTTCTTTGTCATGTAATCCAGCGGGCAGAAATATTCCTGCGGATAGATTCTGAGACCGGCGATTTCCGGTTCCTTGCCGGTCCAGCCTTTCTCATGCAGGAGAGCGGTAGTATAGACTACGACAGTGTCGTAGTTGATCGTTCCGTCGTCTTTAAGAAAGTGAATCGACTGATAGTGACGCAGAATATCTTTTAAGACCGGCATTTCGGCATAAGCACCCATGCCCAGCCCGGGGTTGACGACTTCGCCTTTTTCCAAACCCACGAACGGACCGTTTTCGATTATCTCATGAAGTGGCTTGATAATTTCTACATCAGTGTCGAGATATATCCCACCCTTTTCATAAAGTATCTTGAATCGCGCATAATCACTCACAAAGGCATATTTCCCCATCCTGTAGGCTTCGGCGCTGTAGGCTGTCTCACTGACATCGAAGTTGCTTTCGTCCCAACGCTGAATTTCATAATCCGGCATATACCTCTTCCATGATTCGATGCATTTCAATGCCGAATCCGGAAGGTCTTTTCCACCGAACCAACAATAATGTATTATTTTGGGTATCATGCAGGTTCTATTGAATCGATTTTGCGAATTTTTCATAGTTCGCAAGCTCTTTCTGCGAGAACTTTCTTGCGAACCATTTGCCGGACAGATTCATTTTTATGTAATCCGCCGCATCAAGTTCCATCAGGGTTCCGTCTTTCCACGGAATATACCGTCGGCAGCCGTTGAATTCATCTTCGGGATCAAAAACCTCGGACCGATACCGGGAGTTCCAGCACAACGACTGAATCACCATTTCATCGGGGCAAAATGTATTCCTGAAATGTTTTTCAATCAATTCTTTCTGCGACAGCACATAAGCCGCGAATTCCGAGGTTATCGACCACCACTGGGCCCCCTTTTTGACTTCCCCCGGGTATCTCCTGTATCCGAGCAGTGACTGAAGTTTTACCGCCGCATACCTCACAGCCGATTTATATCTTGACGAATCCTTGAAATCTCTCGGATAGAGGAAATAGTGCTGTGTACGCCATTTGAGTTCTTTTGCAGTTACATTCCGGGCAAATCCGATGAATTGTTTTCCGGCATTTCTGCGGCACTCGTCATGTATGTAGTCCTGAGTCTTGATCGGCAGGTCCACCCCTGAGATTAAATGCAGGTATGAATAATCACCGGCATTCAATGCTGCGGCTATTAATTCCAATTCTATTTCGACGATGCTGTAGTCGCCCCATGCAGCATCAATACGTTCCGGAAGAATGCATACATGCGACTGCATTCCCGATGTGTCGACGGCCGAGAATCCGGCCTTGCGGTCGATATGAATATAAATGTCATTTCGCCTGTCGTCTATTGCTCTCATAAGTCGCGCCAGCACTTCCGGTTCCGTGTGGGCAATAATCAGATAGGCATGTCTGTCGCCTGATTCCTTATTCATAATCGGATAGCCAAAGCTGCAATCAGTCGACTACAACATTGTTGATGACTCTCTTTTTTGCTTCAAAATGACCGCAGAGCTTCAGAATTTTTTTAATTAAGCCTGCCCAGTAACCTCTCGCTACATTTATTTTTTTCATTCGGCTGCGGTCAATTCCCCAAACATTCTGCTCGACAAATGACGACAAAACATCCATTTTGAGATTAGCGTCAATTACATAGGGTTTTATGGCCTTTATTTTTAATCCGTTACTGATATGGTATCGCCAATTGTCAGCGACTGTACATGCCTTCTCCGATAAAATTACCTTTGCTCCAGCTCTGTTTATTGCATACGCATATGTGCCGACGCAGTCATAAACATTGACAATATCTTTGCCTCCCGTATACCAGAAATCTCCTGAAAGCATAAGAGCCGTAGGCACATCCGTGCACAATATTTTGTCGAAATCATATAGTTTAAGTTCAACTAAATCTCTGATAGGAGAGATATCGTCTTCAAGGACAATCGCATACGGTTTGTCAGTCGCGAGCAATGCGTCGCAGAATTTTCTATGCGACAGTGTGCAGCCTACTTCCCCGCCGTTCGGCTTTCGTCCGATATATCCAAGGCATTTTTTATCGTCAAATACTTCAGCTCTCTCGGCTTCGGTAAACTGCCTGCCGTCAACCGCATGAAGAAATTCGATATCGAGAAATTTATACTGCGACAGCAGATTCTCCATATATACCCTTCTGACAGTCGCCTGTTCAAGATTAATTATGTAAGTCTTAATTTTTTGTGCCGCCATTTCTTATTAACTCAATAAGAGCCAGACTGTTTTTGGTGAACTTCCGTCCATAGAAAGCACCTGATTCAATCAGTTCGCGGTAATCTTTTGGAGAAAAAACCATCGGATTACCTTTGACGAATTTTTGATACAGCATAGTCGTGCACTCAGTAAAGGGCAGATTATGCTCTTTCAAAACGGACATCGTTACATACTCGTCGGCGCAATATGTCCATCTGAAACGTTTGAAAATCTTTTTTTCGTCCTCCAGCCATTTACCGACGGCCTCATCGGTGAGAGAACACCAGTTGCTTGATTTGCCTCCGCAAAAAGACGTGTTCCTTCTTACTCCGATGATCTGTTGAATTTTCAGGCTTATTTTCCATGCTACATGATAAGCCTTTGCTAACCGGATGTTTGGAGAGCGATAGTATTTGAGTAGAAAATGATATTTGCCTAAACGTTTGTTTTTAGCTTCCTCGGTGTCCTCCATAGGCTGAACGACGCTTTTGCCGCCTGATGATTCAAAGAAGCTGAGGATCTCTCTTATAGGTCGCAACGGGTAATGAATCCCTGAAAGCAGGTGATAATAATCATAGTGTATGCCGGATGCATATGCCTCCCGTAAGAGGGCTGTTTCTGTCTTTATTTGATTCACTGTGCCCCAGTATACTTTCTCTCTGTTCTTCAGTATGATCAGTCTGCTGAACTTCGTCTTTAGTGACGGGAGCCGGGCTGTTTTCTTATCGATATGTATATATATGTCTGCCTCCGGGCAATCCAGCGATTCGACCAATTGCTGAAGGACTTCATATTCATTATGAGCTATGATCAGAAAAGCATGCTTGCCCATAAGTCCCGTAAATTAAATATTATAATCATTAAGAATTTTTTTTAATACATCAGAGAGCTTATCGCCAAGTAATGTGTTTTTATAGTTAAGAGAATGGATGGTCGTAATCTTGAACACATCTTTCGGATTGCTGATTTTCGACGGATTACCGTTTATTATTTGCCTCAGCAGATGCGGAACGCAGTCGTTTACCACACGACAGGACCGTTCAGGATATAAGTCAAAATATAAATCAATGATTATCTGTAGAAAAAAGTAATCCGGAACGGCATCGTCGAGTCGCCAGAATTCAGATAATATTTTAGTTATATCGCTGATTGTCTTGTTTCCCTTTGCCGCATATAATATGCCGATCAGACTATTTACCCGATGGCGTTTTGACCATCCGAAATAGTATGCGAACGTGCTTTCCCAAAACTTTTTGTCAGGCTCCGAAGGGTCTCTGCGGTATAAAAAGAAATCCCCGCCAGTAATATATCCGGGAATCGGCCCGGTTAAAAGGACCGCGCAGTCAAGCCATAGACCTCCATATGTAGATAATAGTGCGAACCGCAGGATGTCGGAAAAGTGTGTAGGGGAAATTATTCCCGACTGTTTCTTCCGGATTATCCATTCGGGGAGGACGATATAATCTGAGATATTCGAATCCGAGAGCCGGATTATCTGAAATTCAGGAGCATATTTGTCAACTGACGACAGACATATTTTCAGCACGCCCGGCATGTTTTCATCATCAAACCCTTGCGCCCAATATTGCCAGAGAACCGGCTTGCCGAACTTAAGATTTTTGTCATTTGTCTTAAGCGGATTTGTATACGAATCGCATGCCTCGACCAATGGTTTTAGCCGGGACACGATCCGGGCATGTTTATGCTCAATTTTTTCTCTGCGGATTCTTGACCATAAATTCAGAGGGACGATCTGAGAGAGGGTCTTGTTGAAAATCATTTTTTCGCCGGTGCGTCCTTTACAATAAATACCGTCAGAAATGCCATGCTTGTCTGGCAAGAGTCCTATCATTCCAAAGCCTTTTTAAGAAAAGCGCGTGACGATTCTATGAAAGGCTCAAGTTGTTTCTGAACTGTACTGAAATCATGAGCCATAACAGAATCCGGCATTTCCGTACAGCTTTCGAGGCTTGTCAATTTCAGGAGATGCGATATACGACTGTCCGCCATCCCATTGTGTGCATAAAAAGGTTTGGCGAAGATGAGTGAAAACGCGACGGCGTGGAACGACCCGCAGAATACATATCTCGAGTATTTTATAAGATTGAGGAATTCTGTCGGGCCAACTGCCGTGAAGTATTCGAAATGAGGATTCCGACACCATTCTTTATGGCCGTCCGGCAAAGTACATATTACTTTTTCACCCGTTTTTTCAGCAAAATCAGCGGCTTTTCTATACAGATCTCTGTAATCTTCATACCACGGGGTGTATAATAAGATGTAATTTCCATTAATGAGAGGCTTCTCACCGGCTAAACATGACCACCGTGAACGAGATAGTAAAAGTGTGGGATCAATTGTGACAATTGGTCGCTTTCCCGTTATCTGTGCAATTCTATTTGCTGTTCCGGGCTCGCGGACCGATATGGAGTTGTAGCGCGAAAGACTTCCGGTTATGAATTCGTGATAATTATCTTTTATTTCGATGTCCGGTATCGGCCCCATGCTTGGAGCATAGGAAATGCGTCTACCTTTAGTAACAAAATCAAGATAGTAAACTGTTGAGAAATCTCCACAATTCGTATTCCATATCTGGTCGCTGCCTGATATATA